>Ga0209395_1000206_pt1 | contig 90251 bp, 85 predicted proteins | sample GOMGulsemesocosm_3_FD_184635 | JGI IMG/M metagenome (GOLD analysis project Ga0209395, IMG submission 184635) | Methane-oxidizing microbial communities from mesocosms in the Gulf of Mexico - GOM9D Gulf of Mexico (SPAdes) (version 2) | ecosystem: Environmental > Aquatic > Marine > Cold seeps...
TTCCTCCTTTAGTTCTACACTTAACAAAACCGTTAACGATTTCTCCAGTTTCGTGAGCATTATTTACTCTGTCCCAAGCTTTGATTACTCTAGCTTTTCTGTGAGATAATACTAACTGACCTGTTTTATCTTCTCTAATGTCAACAAGAACTTCTACTTTGTCACCAACTTTTAAATCTGGATTGTAACGAAACTCATTTAATGAGATTACACCTTCAGACTTAGCATTAATGTCAATAATAGCTTCTCTTTCAGTTAAGTGAACAATTGTACCTTCAACAACTGTATCATCTTCCGTGTCAACAAAGTTCTCTGCTACTAATTTTTCAAACTCTTCTAATACTGCATCTTCTACAGGATCAATTCCTTCTTGGTAATTGTGCCAGTTAAAATCTGCTAAAAATTGTTCTTGTGTTTTTGTTTCTTCAGCCATAGCTGTAGTAATAATTTGTATTCTGAGTTGCTTTGAGTAATTAAGCATACAACTTCAGAAGTTGTTATAATTATATTTTTTTAGTTCCTTCTCTACTCAATTCTGCTAAAAGGACTGCAAAAGTACAATTATATTCACTGAATTACAATAATTTATAATCATAAAATTACGGCACACTCTTTGAATCGTAAAAAGCAAGCCAAATGAGTGACTTTTATAAATGAATTAAAAGTGCTATATTTGAGTAAATCAATATTAATTAAACAAAAATTAGAACAATTATGCCAGTAAAAGCAAAATATCAAGATTTATTAGATTTAGGGGAAAAATTAGGAATTGCTGACGGAGATGTGAGGATAGAAGACGGGGTTTTAAAAGTTAAAGGAACTGCCAACACACAATATGAAAAAAACTTAATGTGGGATTCAATTAAAGCAATTGGAGGAGATAGTCCAACTGATTTAATGGCTAACATATCAGTTGCAGATGATTCTGTATACCATAGACACACTGTAATAAGTGGAGAAACCTTAGGAGGTATTGCAAAACATTACTTTAAAAATGCAATGAAATACAAAGAAATTTTTGCTGCTAATACAAATGTATTAGATAATCCAGATTTAATTAAAGTTGGACAAGTTTTAGATATCCCAAACTTATAATAAACCGCTACACCATATCATAAAAAAGGAAGCTCAATGAGCTTCTTTTTTTATATAATATATTTTGAAAAAAATTAATTACACACATGAGTAACTAATTTTAATATTTTTTCAAATTGTTCATCAATTGTTAAGTTAGAATTATCAATCTCAATTGCATCAGTAGCTTTTAATAATGGAGAGTTTTCTCTATGCGTATCAATATAATCTCGCTCTCTTACGTTATGTAGCACTTCTTTATATGTTACTACGTCTCCTTTATTTATCAATTCATCAAAGCGTCGTTGCGCTCTAACTTTATCTGACGCAGTCATAAATAATTTTAATTCAGCATTAGGAAACACAACGGTACCTATATCTCTACCATCCATCACAACACCCGCTCCATTACCTATTTCTTGCTGTTGTTTTACTAACCTGTAGCGCACTTCTGGAATAGCAGCTATTTTACTTACAAAACTAGACACATACATTGTACGTATTTCTTTCTCTACATTTACTCCATTTAAATACACTTCAGCAAATTGTAATTCTGAATTAAACTTAAATGAAACAACTATTTTATCTAATTCTAAAACAAAATCATTTACATTAAAATGATTTTCAGAAATAAAACCATTATTTAATGCATATAACGTTGTGACACGATACATTGCACCAGTATCAACATAAACATAACCTAATTTATTAGCCAGTTTTTTTGCTAGAGTACTTTTTCCTGTAGAAGAATACCCATCAATAGCAATAATTATTTTTTTGATATCCAATTTATTTCAAATTAACATTTAAGCCAAAAGTATGCACATTAGCTGATGCACTGAATTTCTGGAAAGCATAATTCACTCTAAATCTATTTAATTTCAATCCAAAACCTGCAGTAATCCCTGCAAAAACCCTGTTACCCTCTATCTTTAACTCGTGTCCTCTTCTAAAATTATACCCGAATCTTAAATTGATAGCCTTTCCATGAAACAACTCCCCTCCAACAACAATATGTTGAGTTAATTTATTAAAAAAAGAAATATCTTCAGGTGTAGAATTCCCATCTAAATCTACCTGAGCACGAGCTGGATTATTAAATGATAGATCCCATTGTTGCAAGTTTTCAAAAACAATATGCCATTTTAATGGCAACTTATCTAACTTTCTCCCAAAAGCTAAATCTACATGAAAAGGAATTTGCTCTTTAGTATTCTCATAAGTAGTAAACTGTGTTCCTATATTTGTAGCCACCAATGTTAATTGTGAGTTTGACTTTTTAAAATCATATAATAGCGCTAAATCCAAAGCCCCACCTATTGACGAATAAGTTTCTAATTTTGACGATATAAATTTCCCATTTGCACCTAATTTTAAATCAGAATTTGGAACAGCATACATATACCCTATAGTTAAAGCGAACTCATTACCTGAAAAATCACCAGTACTAACTCCATTTTCATCAAAACCATTGAAACTTCCATAATCTACATACGTAACTCCTGCGGAAATGATATGCTTCTTTTCACCAAAACTATTTGCATAAGCCAAACTACCATAGTTTATATCAGCAAAATAATTCACAAAATTCAATGCTAATTGCCCAATCATGTCGCTATTTATAGCTGAAGGGTTCTGCAATGCTTGAGACGTATCCCAATCCATATTAGTCAGAACCTTACCTCCAAGTGCAGCTTGACGAGGAGAAGAAATTAAATTTAAAAACTCATATGTATATTTACCGCCAATTTGAGCAGTTGAATTAAATGCACTTAAAAACACAATGAGTACTAAAACCTTTTTAATCATAAATACAAAATAAGTAAATCTTAAACTGAAAACGTTATTATTTTAAAATTATTTCACAAAAAAAAAGAGCCTTATAATAAGACTCTTTTTTTTATAATTTTTTAGCATTCTTTACTGCTTGATTTGTTATCGCTAACTTAACAACATCAGTCATATCAGAAACATAATGAAAAACTAATCCTTTTAGGTAATCAGGTTTAATTTCTAAAATATCTTTTTCATTATCAACACAAAGAATCAGTTCTTTAATTTTCGCTCGCTTAGCTGCAAGTATTTTTTCTTTAATTCCTCCAACAGGTAATACTTTACCTCTTAAAGTAATTTCACCAGTCATTGCTAAACTTTTCTTTACTTTCTTTTGTGTAAACAACGAAACTAATGAGGTTAACATTGTTACCCCTGCGCTTGGTCCATCTTTAGGAGTAGCCCCTTCAGGCACATGGATATGAATATTATAGTTACTAAATATCTCTGGGTCAATATTAAATACATCTGCATTTGCTTTTATGTACTCTAAAGCGATAGTGGCAGACTCTTTCATTACCTTACCTAAATTACCAGTAATTGACATTACACCTTTACCTTTTGATAAAATAGATTCAATAAATAAAATATCTCCCCCTACACTTGTCCAAGCTAAACCAGTTACAACTCCTGCAACATCGTTATTTTCATATTTGTCACGCTCTAATCGTGCTGGGCCAAGAATATCAATAACATCACTCTTTGATAATTTCCTACTATACTCCTCTTCCATTGCAATAGATTTAGCAGCATAACGAACTACTTTTGCTATCTTTTTATCTAACCCTCTTACTCCAGATTCACGCGTATATCCTTCTACTATTAATTCTAATTCTTTCTTCCCTATTTTTAAATCTCCAGAAGTTAAACCATGTTCCGTTAATTGTTTTGTTAATAGATGCTTTTTAGCTATCTCTACCTTCTCTTCAATAGTATATCCGCTTACATTAATAACCTCCATACGGTCACGTAATGCCGGTTGAATACTTCCCAAACTATTTGCAGTAGCAATAAACATTACCTTGGATAGATCATAGCCCATTTCAAGGAAATTATCATGGAATTCTGAATTCTGTTCAGGGTCCAATACTTCTAACATTGCAGAAGATGGATCGCCTTGATGTGAGTTTGACAACTTATCAATTTCATCTAAAACAAAAACAGGATTTGATGTCCCAGCTTTTTTCATGCTTTGGATTAATCGCCCTGGCATTGCGCCAATATATGTTTTTCTGTGCCCTCTAATTTCTGCTTCATCACGTAATCCTCCTAAAGAAACTCTAACATATTCTCTTCCTAATGCTTCAGCTATAGATTTACCTAAAGATGTTTTACCTACTCCTGGGGGTCCGTACAAACATAAAATAGGAGACTTCATATCATTCCTTAACTTCAAAACCGCTAAGTATTCAATGATACGTTTTTTGACATCCTCTAAGCCATGATGATCTCTATCAAGAATTTTTTGCGCTCTTTTTAAATCGAATTTATCTTTGGAAAATTCATTCCAAGGCAATTCTAAAAACAGCTCTAGGTAATTACGTTGAATGGAATACTCCGCAACCTGAGGGTTCATACGTGACATTTTAGCCAATTCTTTTTCAAAATGAGAGCCAGTTTTTTCGTTCCATTTTTTTGATTTAGACTTTGCACGCATTTCTTCAATTTCAGCTTCATACGAAACGCCCCCCAATTCTTCTTGGATCGTTTTCATTTGTTGCTGTAAAAAATACTCACGCTGTTGCTGATCTAAATCATTACGTACTTTAGATTGAATATCGTTCTTTAGAGATAATTTTTGCATCTGCATATCCATATGCTTCAATGTAGCCATTGCTCTTTCTGAAAGATTTTTAATATCTAATAATGTTTGCTTATCATTCACATTCAAATTCATATTTGAGGATATGAAATTGATTAAGAAAGCATTACTTTCTATATTTTTGATAGCAAAACTTGCTTCAGAAGGAATATTCGGACTTTCTTTTATAATACGTAATGAAAGCTCTTTAATAGAATCTATAATTGCTTTAAATTCCTCAGTTTCAACTTCTGGTTTTTCTTCAGGAATTTCATTTACTGATGCAATTAGATAAGGATCATCACTAACTATCTCATTAATAGAAAATTTCTTTTTTCCTTGAATAATTACTGTTGTATTACCATCAGGCATCTTTAATACCCTTAAAATTTTAGCGACAGTACCAGTAGTATTAATATCGTCAATACCTGGGTTTTCTACAGATGCATCTTTTTGCGCTACAACACCAATAACTTGTTTGTTATTATAAGCATCATTAAGCAACTTAATTGACTTATCTCTACCAGCAGTAATTGGAATAACTACTCCAGGAAACAAAACAGTATTACGCAAAGGTAAAATTGGCAATTCCTGAGGAATATCCTCTTTAGCAATCTCTTCTTCATCCTCACTTGTCATTAACGGAATAAACTCTGTATCATCCTCCATTCCTTGTAATGACAAACTGTCAATATTTAAAAATTCTGAATTACTCATATAATATAGTTGTCATTCTGTCATTTAAACAGAATGCATTAATTTTAGTTATCACTCTTAAGGCTCTTAATGTGTAACATTTACATTTTTAATGCACACAACTTCTCTTAACTCAATAATATAAGTCAATTAATATGCCACAGGATAAATTCGAGCATAAAAAAAGCAACCAAATGGTTGCTTTTTTTATATATTAATTAATTCTTTATTCAGGAACCGTATAAGTAACATCAAAAGCACCATCAGTTATTACATACCATTTAATTGGATCTTCGCCAATAGATGCAGAAATAAAACTATATGTTCCAACTATTCTTTTTGCAACAGTATCATGGGTAGAAATATTTAACCCTCTTTTTATAGCTGGTTGTGCATATGGTACTTTAGCAAATGAACCTGCTGTAAATAATTTTGTTAAGAAATCTTTAAAATAAGGATTAGTATTATCAGCTGTTAATAATGGATCTCCATCAGGACCATTCAACTCATCTCCATTACTAATTGTATCTCCATCACAGTCAGCTGCTATCCATGTTGCATTAGTTGCATCATAAAGCGTGTAAAACTGATTTTGAGCAGGTAAACAAGGATTGTTTTTAGCTTCTCCAGTTGCATCATCAAGATCTTCTTGAGCATCACTTACTCCATCTCCATCTGTATCAACATTACCCTCATAAGGGTCAGTACCAGCAATTACTTCATCTTCATTAGAAATTCCATCTCCATCACAATCAGGTATTGGTGTAGGATAATTAGGATGAGTAGGATCGTTGTACATCGGATGTGTACCTAACCAAATAGTATTTAGAGGATCATAACCCGTATATCCTTCTGACATGATAGGACTACATGCACTATTTGGGTCATATCCTAAACTAGACTCAACACCATCAAACATACCATCACCATCAGTATCTACTCCTGTTAACGGATCCACTAAAGGGTCCTGAATATATCTTTCAGTCCCATCAAAAGAGAACGTTCCTGAAATTAATTTATTTACATCATCTATCTCTAAAGTAATTGCACCATTATCAACAGTTGTATCAGCTTCAAAAACATTTGCACCAGCACCAGCCTCGGTATAATTAGCAGTATGATTAGTAGTTCCAAAAGTATATGAACCTGCTTGATCAGTCTGTAACATTATATTTAATGACTCTCCATCTGCCCCTTTCACCCCAGTAATAGTTGTTACACCACCAGTAATTGTTGAATTTGGAGTATCAGCAATCCATTTAGGGCTTACCCCATCAATTGTCATATGCAAATCACTTTTAGTAGTAGCATGAGATGTTGTAATAACACTAGAGTCAGAATTAGTTATATCAGTATTATAAAATGCCGAATACACATCACTAGCACCTCCTAATACATGCGGATTAGTAACGCTATTTGTAGAAATATTAGCTGGCATACGCAATGTAACAACTTCATTTCCTTTTTTACCAGTAATTGTAATAACATTATTAGCCATTGTAGCTGTAGCAATATCTATTTCGTAATCTTGACCATCTATTTTTGCCGTAAACGTTCCAGCTGACACAGCAGGTGTTTCAACTTCTGGTTGATGTAATGAACTATCCAATTCAGCTGGATCCTCAGTACTACAAGCCATTAAAACTAACGATACTATAAATAATTTAAAAATTGTATTTGCTGTTTTCATCATTATATTTTTTAATTCCACTAGTGGAGTTAATTTTCCAAAGTAAACTTCGAAAGAAAATGTTATTTTAATTCACCTCCTTAATATATTTAAGGGTATTGTCTCTAATAACTTACGTTAAATTCCCCTTCAGTTATGTCATATTGTGGTGACGTACTACCAGAAGGTGTTGCTATAAAACTAAAAGATCCACTAATTGTTTTAGCAGTTGTATCATGAGCAGCTATAGTAATTAGTCCAGAATCCGCTCTCGCTAAAAAAATTGGAGTAACATTGTCTGCAAACACACCTGTATAAGTAGTTGGGTCTATTTCAAAAGTTCCTACTGCAATATCGACAGGAAACCCTATAGTAACTTTATTAGTTTGAGCATCAGTTCCTCTAACCCACAACTTATCATTTAAAATAAACGCCTCTATAAGTTCTTCCGAGAATTCATTTCCTTCAACATTAGCAAAGAATGGTTTTAAAGCGACTGTAGTCTCGCCACCCGTACCTGTTCCATCTGCTGGTACACCAGACTCATCCGTAAAAGTTCCTGTTAAAGGTTCATCATCACAAGAGATAAATGTAAAACTAGCTAATAGTGCTAGGATAAAAGTAGATTTAATGGACTTCATATTAGTTTTTTTTCAATATCACACAAACATAAAGAAAATTATTTAATTTTTTGAGGAACTTTAAAAAGAAGTACAAGTCCTATTAAAAAGAACACTACTAAAAACAAAATTGCATTACGCATAGACCCCGTTATTACTTCAACTGAAGCGAATATTGCCATACCTATAACAATTCCGATTTTTTCCGAAACATCATAAAAACTAAAGTAAGAAGTAGTGTCCTTTGTTTCTGGCAAAAACTTAGCATAAGTAGAGCGGGATAAGGATTGTACCCCTCCCATTACTAACCCTACCACACCAGCTGTAATAAAAAACTCATAGGGTGACACTACAAAATATGCAAAAACACATATAAGAACCCAAATGACATTTATAATAATTAATGTTTGAATGTTTCCTATTTTATTTGAAACAAATGAAGTTAAATATGCCCCGGCTACAGCTATTAATTGAATAATTAAAATACTAATTATCAATCCCATGGTTTTATCAATACCATTTTCTGACCAAGCAATTTCATTTTCTCCAAAAAACGAAGCTACCAGCATTACTGTTTGCACTGCCATACTATATACAAAAAATGCAACAAGGTATTTTTTTAATTTTATATGGCTCTGTAATTCATACCAAACTGCTTTTAATTCTTTAAACCCATTCCATATTACATCTTTTGAAACTTTATTCGAATTTACAAAATCCGGAAGGTGTTTATACGTAAAATGACTAAATCCAAACCACCAAACACCAACTAAAACAAATGAGTATCTCATCATTTGTAAAGCATGCTCTTCTGGGGCAGAAAGTATCATTGCTAAATTTATTAGCAATAATAACACACTACCTATATACCCTAATGAATACCCTTTAGCACTAATAGCATCTTGTTGTTCTTTATGTGCAATATCTGGCAAGTAAGAATTATAAAAAACTAAACTTCCCCAAAACCCAACTAAGGCCAATACATAAAACATTAAACTAATGTAAATATATTCTAGTGAAAAAAAATATAAAGCAACACATGAAAATGAACCCATATAACAAAAGAAACGCAAAAAGAACTTTTTGTTTCCTTTATAATCAGCAATACCCGATAACAATGGGGAGATAAACGCTACTATTAAAAAACCTATAGCTGTTACATAAGTTATTAACGCAGTATGAGAAATTTCTATTCCAAATGTAGTAATTTTATTAACACCTTGGCTTTTTATATATGCGCCTATAAATAAAGGAAATATAGACGATACTATCGTTAAACTATAAACCGAGTTGGCCCAGTCATAAAAAGCCCATGCATTAAGTATTTTTTTACTTCCTTTCTTAAAATCTTTCATTAAACCTAAATATTTGTATAAACAAAAAAGCTGCTCAACTTAAGTTGAGCAGCTTCGAAAATACAATAATATTTTAATTTACTTTAATTTATCTCCAATAGGTCTAAAAGTATTAATTCCAAATTTTTTAGCTTCTACCTTTGCATTCGGGGCTAACAATTTTAAATTAGCAATTCTAGAATCATTAGACGGGTGTGTACTTAAAAACTCTGGTGGTGCTTGTCCTCCACTATTTGCTTTCATTCGTACCCATAACTTTGCTGCCTCATCAGGGTTATATCCTGCAATTGCCATCATAACTAACCCAATTTCATCCGCTTCAGTTTCGTGACTTCTACTAAAAGGTAACATACCTCCCACTTGACTTACTATTCCAAAAGATTGCATATACAGCTGTTGTTTCTGAGGATCTACCCCACCTACTTGTGTTCCTACAGCTATTGCTGTACCTAAACCTTGCTGTATTGCTCCTGCAGTCATACGTTGTCCACCATGATCTGCTAAGGCATGTGCAACTTCATGCCCCATTATAGCTGCAATTGCTGTTTCATTTTCTGCAATTGGCAATATACCTGTATAAAAAACAATTTTTCCTCCCGGCATACACCAAGCATTAACTGTTTTATCATCAACTAAATTATACTCCCATTTATAATCCTTTAAATACCCTTGATAACCATTTGCATTCAACCAACGTTCAGCTGCAACTGCGATTCGTTCGCCAACACGTGTAATCATTTCAGCATTTTTAGTCCCCGTAATTACTTTATTCTCATCTAAAAACTGATCATATTGTTGAAATGCCATTGGAAATAGTTGTGCATTTTTATATGCATTTAACATTTTTTTTCCCGTAAATGGGTTTGGCTTACAAGCAGAAACTACAATTGTAAACAAAAGCAAGCCTATTATTCTCTTAAAATTCATATCAAAATTTAATTTTGGCGTTTATATCTATTAACTATCAACAAATATACCATAATTATTCCTCTTTTATATCTTGAAAATACACGAAAGAATCAAGCTACCTATATAGAATTGTAAGCTACTCTAATCTAATTCGTCAGAAATAAAAAAGATATGTTTAAGAAACTATTTATACTACTACCCATCATTTTACTATTAAGCTGCCAATCCAATGCTCAAAAAACTAATATTGAAGCTAAAATTCAGAAAACTGATACTGAATGGAAAAAAGAGTTATCTCCTTCCGAATATTATGTACTAAGACAATCAGGAACAGAACGTGCATATACTGGAAAATACAATAAACTGTATAAAGATGGTGTATATCATTGTAAAGGGTGTGATACGCCATTATTTAGTTCTAAGCATAAATTTGATTCTAAAACTGGATGGCCATCATTTGATACTGCTATTAAAGGAAATATTGCCTATGATTCCGACAAAGACTTAGGTTATACTCGTACAGAAATTCATTGTAACACATGTCATGGACATTTAGGACATGTATTTAACGACGGCCCAAAAGAAACAACAGGTAAACGTTACTGTGTAAATTCTGTTTCGTTAAATTTTCATCCTAAGAGTAAAGATCATTAATGCTTAATTAAACCTTTTTATCTTTTTAGTGTCTTAGAAGTATAACTTTTAAAGACATCATAATTATGAAAACTATTATCTACACAATTACATTAGTTTTATTTATAATTTGCTCAACATCTTGCGTGACACGTGTACACAGAAAACCTGCTCACAAAACGACTAAAATAGTTAGAGTTGCTCCAAAAGGACATAAAGTAGTTTATGTAAAAGGCAATAAATTTTACAAATGGAACAATAAACATTATAGAAAAACAAAAAAAGGTTTTGTTGTAGTAAGGTTATAACCCTAAAAACATATTTATAGAAAGCGCTAACAGTTTAAAACTGTTAGCGCTTTCATTTTTCAAAAGCTTTTATTAAAAATTCAATTTCATTTCGTAAATTCGTGCGATTAAAATTCTGACTAAAAAAAATCATTATAATGAGTAAATATGATATTATAGTTCTTGGTTCTGGACCAGGTGGTTACGTTACAGCAATTAGAGCTTCACAATTAGGTTTTAAAACTGCTATTATTGAAAAGGAAAGTCTTGGTGGGATTTGCTTAAACTGGGGATGTATACCTACAAAAGCATTATTAAAATCTGCTCAAGTATTTGAATATCTTAAGCATGCTGAAGATTATGGTTTATCGGTAGAAAACCCTGATAAAGATTTTACTAAAGTTGTAAAACGTAGTAGAAATGTTGCTGAAGGAATGAGTAACGGTATCAAGTTTTTGATGAAAAAGAATAAAATTGATGTAATCAATGGATTCGGAAAAGTAAAAGCTGGAAAAAAAATTGACGTTACTGCTGAAGATGGAAGTGTAACAGAATATAGTGCTGATCATATTGTTATAGCAACAGGAGCTCGTTCAAGGGAATTACCTGCATTAAAACAAGATGGTAAAAAAGTAATCGGATATAGAGAAGCTTTAACATTACCTAAACAACCAAAGAAAATTGTAATTGTTGGTTCTGGAGCTATTGGAGTAGAATTTGCATACTTTTATAACTCTATGGGAACAGAAGTTACTGTTGTAGAATTCTTACCTAGAATTGTACCTGTAGAAGATGCTGCAGTTTCTAAACAATTAGAAAAATCATTTAAGAAGTCAGGAATTAAAATAATGATTTCTTCTGAGGTTACTTCTGTAGATACTTCTGGAAACGGAATTAAAGCTACGGTTAAAACTAAAAAAGGAGAAGAAATTTTAGAAGCTGATATTTTATTATCTGCTGTAGGAATTAAAACAAATATAGAAAACATTGGTTTAGAAGATGTTGGAATTGTTACTGATAGAGATAAAGTATTAGTTAATGACTTCTACCAAACTAACATCCCTGGATATTATGCTATTGGAGATATTACTCCTGGTCCTGCATTAGCACACGTTGCTTCTGCTGAAGGGATTTTATGTGTAGAAAAAATTGCTGGACAACATGTTGAACCAATTGACTATGGAAACATTCCTGGATGTACGTATTGTTCTCCAGAAATAGCAAGTGTTGGTATGACGGAAGCTCAGGCAAAAGATGCTGGTTACGATATTAAAGTTGGTAATTTCCCTTTCTCTGCTTCTGGTAAAGCAAGTGCTGCTGGAACAAAAGATGGGTTTGTAAAAGTTATCTTTGATGCTAAGTATGGAGAGTGGTTAGGATGTCATATGATTGGTGCTGGTGTAACTGATATGATAGCAGAAGCTGTTTTAGGTAGAAAACTAGAAACTACTGGTCATGAAGTATTAAAAACAATTCATCCTCACCCAACAATGAGTGAAGCTGTTATGGAAGCAGTTGCTGCTGCATACGATGAAGTAATACATTTATAGTATTACCATAATATATAAAATACTAAAAAAGCGTTTTGAACTATTCAAAACGCTTTTTTTATAATTATGGTTTACTATACTTATTTTATAAAACTCTGTAATGCCAATTCATAGCTCTGTAAACCAAAACCTGCAATAATTCCTTTTGCATTAGGAGCTAAATATGATTTATGCCTAAACGTTTCTCTTGAATACGTATTAGAAATATGTACTTCAATAACCGGAGTAGTAATTCCTGCAACTGCATCAGCGATTCCTATTGAGGTATGTGTGTACGCAGCAGCATTTAATATAATTCCATCATAAGTAAAACCAACTTCTTGTATCTTATCTATTAACTCTCCTTCTATATTAGATTGATAATAGGATAACTCAATAGCAGGATTCTTTTCTTTTAGTTCATTAAAAAACTCTTGGAAAGATAAGTCTCCATATATATTAGTTTCCCTTTTACCCAACAAATTTAAGTTTGGGCCATTAATTATGATTATTTTCATGCTATAATCTTCGAAAATTAGTATTTATCAAAAGTAATTAAATTAAGATGAAATAACAATCCCCACAGTTAAACTATGCTATTTACCTTTAAACGCAACAAATACTATTTAAAATCATTAAAAATAAGTGAATAAAAACCATGTAATGAGCTATATCTCAAGCACTTGTGAAGCCTAGTGATTCGTTAACAAATAAATAACACAATAAGTATTTTGTGATTAATTAATTAGGTCTATTTTTGCTTCCGATTAACTTAAAAAAAAAATTAAAATGAAAAAATTATTATTATCTGCTTTAGCAGTTTGTGCATTCACATTCTCTAACGCTCAAGAAACTGAAACTACTGAATCTAATGGTGTAGCTAAAGGAGACATGATGATCTCTGGTGCTTTTGGAATTGATTCTGAATCAACTGGTGATAACAAAGAAAACTCTTTTACAATCGCTCCAAGATTTTCTTACTTTGTATCTGACAACATTGCTGTTGGTGCAAAAATAGGATTCACTTCTACAAAAATGGAACAAGCTGGTGTTACTGATGAAGTTAAAACTAACGCTTTATCTTTAGGTGCATTTGGTAGATATTACATGAGTCCTGCTTCTAAATTTTCAGTATTTGCTGAATTAGGTGCTGACTTTACATCTTACAAATGGGAACAAGGATCTGCTGATTCTGATTCTGCTGGATTTGGTTTAGGAGTTGCTCCTGGTGTATCTTATTTCTTATCTGATTCTTTCGCTATCGAAGCTTCTTGGGGATTATTAGGATATAACACTAATGATAATGGTGGTAACGGTGCTGATTCAACTGATAAATTTGAATTAGGATTAGATATGAGAGATTTAACTTTCGGTTTAGCTTACAAGTTCTAATTAGAACTCATATTATTATATTAAAACCAGTGCAATGCGCTGGTTTTTTTTTGTTTTATACTTTTATTAACTTAGCTTTATAACTACTCTATTTTAAAACATACAGTACATGAAAAAAATTGCCTTATCACTTTTAGCAGTTTGTATACTTGGTATAGCAAATGCACAAGATATAAAAAAAGTTGCGAATTTTGATGTCATATTTGGAGCTAAAGCCGGCTTAAACTTTGCTACAGTAACAGGAAATACTTCATACCCTTCAATATTAGTTGGTATTCATTTTGGAGGTATGGCAGAAGTTACAATAAACAAGCAACTAGCTGTTCAACCAGAAGTATTATTTTCTATGCAAGGAGCTACTTATAGCAGAAAGGGAGATACACAGCTTAACTACCTATTATTGCCCGTTATAGGGAAGTATTATATCATAGAAAATTTAAGCTTAGAAGCAGGACCTCATCTAGGACTATTACTTTCCGCAAAAGACGAAGGAGAAAACATTAAAAAACATATTTCCGCTACAGATGTTGGATTTAATATTGGTGTATGTTACAAACTAAAAAACAAAATAAATATTGGTTTACGCTACAGTATTGGCTTAACAAATATTAATGATGATGATAGCGCCAAAATAAACAATGCCGTACTGCAATTATCCGTTGGATATTTCTTTATGTAAAAAGCATTAAAAAAACCACCCCTTATTTAAAAAGGTTGGCTTTAATACTTTATAAACTATTATAAAAAATGTAGTTTTAAATAATATCTCCTGTATAATTATCATCCCAGTCTTTAACATGAGGCTCACCTAATTTATCTACAGATTTTGCTACTAACATTGATACTGCAGCATCTCCAGTAACATTTACTACTGTTCTACACATATCCAATGGCCTATCAACCGCAAAAATTAATGCCAACCCCGCCTCTGGAATTCCAGCATAACCAAGTACACCTACTAACATTACCATACCTGCTCCAGGAACTGCTGCAGAACCTATAGAAGCTAGAGTTGCAGTTGCTATAATACCTAGCTGAGTACTAAATTCTAATTCCATACCAAATGCTTGCGCAATAAAAACTGCAGCAACCGCTTGATACAAACTTGTACCATCCATGTTAATTGTAGCTCCAATAGGCAACACAAAACTAGCTACTTCCTCTTCAACACCAATATGTTCCGTAACTCTTTCCATAGTTACAGGTAAAGTTGCCGCACTACTACTTGTCGAAAATGCTAACAATTGTGCAGGAGCAATATTTTTAATAAACCATATAGGGTTCTTTTTCGTAAATACTGATACCAAAAGCATGTACACTCCAACCATCACTATTAAACCTAATACAACACACATTGCATACATTCCTAGGGCTTTAAACAAGGCTAAACTAGGCGACTCCACAATTAAGGCTGCTAATAATGCAAATACACCATAAGGAGCAGCTAACATTATGATATCAACCATTTTTAGGATGACTTCATTAAAACCATCAAAAAATGCTGTTACAGGTTTTGATTTCTCTTGCGGGATTAATATTAAACCAATTCCAAAAAACACAGCAAAAAAGATAACTTGAAGCATATTACGATTACTACTTGCTGCTTTAAAAATATTTGAAGGAACTAAGTCTTCCAAAGCCTGCAATGGTCCTGATTCTTTTTGCTTAGCTGACGCGTCAATTTTACTGTTTGCTTTTTCTTGATTACTCTCAATAAGTTCTGTACGAGTATCCTCATCAATATATTTACCTGGCTGTATTGCATTAACAACCACTAAACCAATTGAAACTGCTAAAACTGTAGTAACAACATACGTTGATATCGTCCTACCTCCCATTTTAGAAAGTTTTGAGATATCTTTCAAGTCTGAAACCCCTTTAATTAATGAGGCTAAAATTAATGGAACCGCAATCAGTTTTAATGAACTGATAAATATTTTACCAAAAGGCTTAATCCAATCTTGAATAAACTCTTTTCCAAAATCAAAATTTGTCATTATCAGTGCAAAAATAACTCCTAAAACCATTCCTAAAATGATTTGTATATATAGTGGTAATTTTTTCATATGCATTTAAACTCTATTTGTTCTATTAATTAAATAATTATCAGCTAACACTAAAGCAGCCATAGCTTCTACAATTGGAACTGCTCTTGGTACAACGCATGGATCATGACGTCCTTTACCAACCATCTTTACAACATTCCCATCTTTATCAATAGTTTCTTGCTCTTGCATAATAGTTGCTACAGGTTTAAAGGCAACACGGAAGTAAATATCCATACCGTTACTTATTCCACCTTGAATTCCCCCAGAAAGGTTCGTTTTAGTGGTTCCATCAGTATTAAACAAATCATTATGCTCGCTACCTTTCATTTTAGCACCACAAAAACCACTACCAATTTCAAATCCTTTCACTGCATTTATTGACAGCATTGCCTTTCCTAAATCAGCATGCAATTTATCAAAAACAGGCTCTCCTAATCCAACAGGAACATTTTGTAGTACACAAGTAACAGTTCCACCTATAGTATCACCCTCTTTTCTTATCTCTTTTATACGAGCTTCCATTTTTTCTGCAAAAAATGGATCAGGACAACGTACAGGGTTACTCTCTATTTTAGAGAAATCTAAATCTTGATATGATTTATCAATAAAAATATTACCCACAGAAGACACAAAAGCATTTATTTTAATATCAGATAACAATTGCTTAGCAATTGCCCCTCCAACTACTCTACATGCAGTTTCACGAGCAGAAGTTCTTCCTCCACCTTTATAATCACGATGACCATATTTTTTATCAAAAACATAATCAGCATGAGATGGTCTATAACTATCTTTTATATGAGAATAATCGTGTGATTTCTGATTGGTGTTATGAATTGCAAAACCGATAGGAACTCCTGTTGTTTTACCTTCAAAAATCCCTGAATAAAACTCTACAGTATCTGGTTCTTTACGTTGTGTAACAATGGCTGACTGTCCAGGTTTCCTTCTATCCATTTCAATTTGAATAGCATCAAAATCAATGGTTATTCCAGCTGGACAACCATCAATAATTCCCCCTAATGCTTTCCCGTGTGATTCTCCGAAAGTAGTCAACTTAAATAGCTTTCCAAAAGTGTTTCCTGACATTTACTTTGATTTTTAGCAAATGTAACAAATTATCATTACACAAACTTTAATTTACTTTCAAACTAAAGTACTATTTTCGCATATATTTTGTAACAAAATTAAATCTCAATCGTCTTAATGATAATCCAAAAAACTAAAAACTTTTTTATGAAATTTACTACTATTAAAACAACATCATTATTTATTTTATTTATAGCAATAACAATAGTTTCTTGCTCTAGCGATGATGATAGCACCTTGCCTTGTACTGAAACACTTTGGTATGCCGATACAGACTCAGATGGTTTAGGAGACCCAAATGTATCAACATATTCATGTACTCAACCAGATGGATACGTTGTAAACAACAACGATAATGATGACCTAAATATAGTTTTACCTATTTACACTCCTTTAACTATTGGCTCTACATGGACTTATGATGTTAGTACTGATACTGGAACACCTCCAACTACAACAAGCACAGATGTTATTACTGCCGATGGAAACGTTATAATAAATACTAAAGAATATACTGATTTAAGTATGTCTGTAGGGAGCACAGGTACTATGTCATCAATGCTAGACCAAAATAACTTTAGAAATGAAGATGGAGTGTCATTTATGCATGGCGATTTTACTTTCCCATTAAGTCAATTAGGAGGTACAGATATTGTAATTTCATTAGACGATGCTAAAATTATTGATTTAAATGCTTCTACAGGAACAGTATTAACTACAATAAATGATACCACTAATCAAACTGTTGGAGGGTTAGACTTAGCAATAATTTATTCATTAAAAACAGTTCAACAAGAAACATTAGTAAACCACACTGTAAACTCTGTCGTTTACAACAATGTTGTTGTTTCTGACATTGTTATTTCTGCTTCAGCAACAACAAATATTATCGTAGATGTTACCATTTTACCAATACAAGATGTTTATGTTATTAGGAACTATTATGCTGATGGAATTGGTCTAATAGACTCTAATGCTACTTTTTCATATGAGTTAATTGAGATCCCAGGACAAACACTACCAATACCAACAACCGGTAGCGCTGTAACAACACAACAAATAACAACTTATACTATTAACTAAGTTTCAAAGCCTGCAATAATACACTTACTGGATGGAGCGCAACTCGTTGTGTTCCATCTTTTATTTGGTGCCTACAACTAGTTCCGTTAGCCACTATAATAGTCTCTTCTGACGCTTTTCTTACAGAAGGAAACAATGTCTGCTCTCCTACTTTCATACTTACCTCATAATGTTCCTGCTCATACCCAAAACTACCTGCCATACCACAACATCCAGATGTTATGATTGTTGGTTTATAGTTTTTAGGTAAGTTTAATATATCAAAAGTAACTTTCTGATTACTCAATGCTTTTTGATGACAATGATTATGAATTTTAAGTACTTGAGGCACATCAGTAAATTGGTTTGAGTTTATATTTCCTAATTTTATCTCATTTGACAAAAACTCTTCTATTAAGAATGTATTTTTTGAAATTTGACCAACAGCTTCTTTATCATCTACCAAACGTTTGTACTCGTCTCTAAAAGTTAAGATGGCTGATGGTTCAATACCAACTAAGGGGGTTTTAGCAGATATTTTTCCTTTATAACTAGCTACATTTTTTGTAGCTACTTGTTTTGCTTGCTCTAAAAACCCTTTAGAAATAAACGTTCTACCGCTTTCTTCATGATTTACAAACAGAACTTTATAATTTAACGCCGTTAATAAATCATAGGCATCAAAAGCAATTTGAGCATCTAAATAATTAGTAAATTCATCTACAAATAAATAAATTGATTTTATAGGCTCCAGTAATAACTGCTCTTTCTTCTTTAATATATTTAAGGAAGGTTTTGAAACTATCGGAAGACTTCTCTCGGATGCCACACCATTCATTTTCTTCAATAAACTGGAGGTAATAGTATTTGAAAACACAAAATTACTAATAGCTGGAATTTTAGAAGCCAACTTATTCATTTTCGTATTATAAGCAAATAGTTTTGCTCGTAAACTGAATCCATTTTCCTTTTGGTATTGATACAAAAATTCCGATTTCATTACTGCTATATCTACATTACTAGGACACTCACTAGCACAAGCTTTACAACTCAAACACAAATCTAACGACTCCTTAATCTCCTTAGAATCAAAACTATTGGCGTTCTTTGGATTTGTTAAAAACTCACGTAAAGTATTCGCTCTGGAACGTGTAACATCTTTTTCGTCTTTAGTTGCTCGATAACTGGGACACATAGCTCCACCAGCAAAGACATCTTTCCTACAATCACCAGAACCGTTACATTTTTCTGCTAAACGCAAATACCCCTCAGAATCAGAAAAATCCATCAAAGTTTTTATTTCCGGTTCGTTTCTATCTATTTCATAACGCAATGATTCATCCATTTTAGGAGCATCTACTATTTTCCCTGGATTAAATATGTTGTTCGGGTCAAAAAGTCCTTTTACACGTCTGCACAACTGATAATTTTTCTCTCCTATCATAATAGGCAAAAACTCTGCACGTACTATACCATCACCATGTTCCCCACTAAATGATCCTTCATACTTTTTAGTCAAATGAGCAACGTCTGTGGTTATTTGTCTAAACAAACCAACATCTTCGCTATTCTTTAAATTTAAAATAGGTCTCAAATGAATTTCACCTGCTCCAGCATGTGCATAATACACAGCTTGTTGCTTATGCTTATCCATTAATACAGAAAAATCTGCTATAAAATTAGCTAAATCAGGTAGAGCTACAGCAGTATCTTCAATACAAGCAACTGCTTTTCTATCACCAACCATATTTCCTAACAAACCTAAACCTGCTTTGCGTAACTCTAGTGCTTGATTAATCTCTTTACCTACTAAAATTGGATTCGCATAACTTAAGCCAACTTTTTCTAAATCAGTAATTAATAATTGAGCTTTAGTTTTAGCTTCTTCTAAAGTTGGTGCTTTTATTTCCAACATTAAAATTGCTGCTGGGTCCCCTTCTATAAAAAACCTGTTTTTTAACTGTGTAGCATTATTCTTGGTACAATCTAAAATGATTTTATCCATCATTTCACAAGTGTATAAGTTATGCTCCATAGTATTAGCAACATCACTTAAGCAATCATCTATGCTCTTATAATGAGATGCCACCATTACAGCTTCAGTTGGAGGCAAATCGTCTAATTGCAACGTTATTTCAGTAGTGAATGCCAAAGTTCCTTCACTACCTGATAATAAATCACAGAAATTAAAGTCACGTTCTCTTTTTCCAAAAGGATTAGACCATAATAATTCATCTACTGCATAACCCGTATTTCTACGATGAATCTCAGGTTTTGGGAATTCTGTTTCTATTTCATTTTGGGCATCAACATCAGATAACTCTCTATAGATTCCCTGATACAACTTCCCTTCAAAATTTGTCAATTGTAATTTATCTTGAAACTTTTCTTTAGTAATCCTTCCAAACTCAGCATCACTTCCATCCGATAAAATCGTTTTCATCGACACAATTTTATCACGGGTAACCCCATATTGAATTGATGTTGTACCAGAGGAATTGTTACCTACCATACCACCAATCATACATCTATTTGAAGTAGAGGTATTAGGACCAAAGAATAACCCGAATGGTTTTAAATATTCATTTAAGGCGTCTCTAACCACACCAGGTTGTACTGTAATTTGCTTCTTTTCCTTATTTAAGGAAATAATCTTCGTAAAATATTTAGAAACATCCACCACCAAACCTTCACCTACGCATTGCCCTGCTAAGGACGTACCTGCAGTCCGAGGTATTAAAGACGTATTATTTACATTTGCAAAGGTTATTAATTCTTTTAAATCTTCAGTAGATTTAGGGTAGGCTACCCCTAAAGGCGTTTTTCTGTATACAGATGCATCTGTTGCATACATTCCTTTATGTAAATCATCAAATTGTACTGTTCCTGACAGTTTATTATTTAATCCTTCTAAGTTCTTTTTCATTAGTTCTCTCCTAAAGTTACGGGTACAGATCTATCAAAATTAGTACTAAAGCAAATAAAAGAATCAGTACCACCTACTCCTTCTATCTCATGTATCTGATCATACAAAACACTTCGTAAATGGTCATTATCTTTTGCATAAACAAGCACAAAAATAGCATATTTACCCGATACAAAATTACATTCTGTTACTTCAACTATTTCTTGTAATTTTTTAACTACTTTATCGGCAAAACGCGCCTCTTTAAGCCTTATTCCTACATACGACTTGGTGCTATAACCAATCTTTTTTTCATCTAAAATCAAATCGGCTTTTTTAATTACTCCATCCTCTTTCATCTTTTTAATACGTTGATGTACTAAAGAGTTCGAAATTTTTAAATCATCAGCTATTTTAGAGAATGCCTTACGTGCATCAGCCTTTAAAGCTAATATAATTTGTTTATCAGTATAATCAAGTTGACTCATTTAAACATTTTTTTAACCACAAAATAATCATATTGACATATTTAAAACACAAAATAAGTCGTATTTTAAAAATATTACCACCTTAAGCACAAAATTAACCATTATTAACAAATAAAAAAACAAAAATGACTTAATTTTGCAGCATAAATAATAACTATCATGACAACTACACAATTATTTGACAAATTATGGAATGAGTACACAGATCGTACTCCATCTGCTCAAAAAGTAAAAGATTTATTGGAAGCACAAGGGAACAGTACTATCGCTAACGACCATGTAGCATTTAGAACTTTTGACGACCCAAGAGTAAACATTGATGTATTAGCTACTACGTTCCTTAATAATGGATACGAGTATGTTAATGATTATCATTTTGAAAAAAAGAAATTATACGCAAAGCATTTTGCTCATAAAACTAATAAGGATGCACCTTTAGTATTTATTAGCCAATTATTAACTTCTGAGTTATCTGTCGAATTACAATCAATTGTAAAAAACACTTTAGATACAGTAGATTTTGATACAGTTACTCCTGAAGAGTTAGTATTTAAGGGGCGTTTATGGGATACTCCAAATTTTGAATTATACAATACGTTGTTAAATGAATCAGAATATGCTGCTTGGTTGTATGTAAACGGATTTTGTTCTAACCATTTCACCATAGACATTAATAAATTAGATACTTTCAATACTATTATTGAAGTAAATAACTTTTTGAAAGAGAATGGTTTTGAAATGAATGCTTCTGGTGGAGAAATTAAAGGAACTCCTGAAGATTTTTTAGAACAATCTAGTATTTTAGCTGATAAATTTATTGTTGAATTTGAAGAGGGGCCAAAAGAAATTACTTCATGTTATTATGAGTTTGCTTTCAGGCATCAAATGGAAAGCGGTGAGTTGTTCAAAGGTTTTATTGCTAATTCTGCTGATAAAATATTTGAAAGTACTGACATGATATTACAATAACCCTTATAATATTTCAAATAAAAAAGCGATAAAACTTAGTTTTATCGCTTTTTTATTTCCTTATAAAATGATATTATAATTTTTCAAAAACAATTTCTTTACCAACATTATTTATCTTCGCAAAACAAAATGGTTGAGTAATAGCCATAGTTACCATGTCTTTTGTACCTGGTTTTACTTCTTTTATTTGAACTATAACTTTCTCCCCTTCTTCCTTTACACTTTCGACAGAAACTGCATACCCCCCACTAGTTTTTTCTCCCATAAAAACCGCAATTACTGTTTCTTTAGAAAAGTCAATAGTTGGAATTGGAAAACCTGGTTTTCTAACTCTATTCACATAACCATATACTTTTAATAAACTTTTACGATCACTAATAACTTGGATTTCTTCTTTAACATAACCGCCAGTCTGATCTTTTACTAAAGTTTCAAAAGAAACCTGAGTATATTTATTATCATTGTTATTAATAGAAGTATTTATTCTTTTAGAAGAATTACAACCAAGTAATATTGTAAATAATAATGTAACTATTTTCATCTTTATATTATTTTATTGAGTCAATATATAGCTGTTCATAATTCCCTACAATAGTTTCTAAATCAAATTTTTTAGCTGTCTTTATAGCATTCTGCTTGAATTGAGACAAAATCTGATCATTTTGAAGTATTTCTATAGCTTTAACCCCCATAGTATCAACATCCCCAACATTGGCTAAATACCCAGAAACACCATCTATATTTACCTCTGGAATCCCTCCAGTATTACTAGATATTACAGGTACTCCTGAAGCCATGGCCTCTAAAGCAGCTAGCCCGAAGCTTTCCGTTTCGGAAGGCAATAAAAACAAATCAGAAAAACATAGTATTTTATCTACTTCATTACTTTTTCCAAGGAAAATTACATTTTCTTCAATCCCAAGATCTCTAACCAATTGCTCAGCTGACTCAAATTCAGGCCCATCACCAACCATAATTAGTTTTGATGGTACTTTTTTTTGAATTCTATAGAATATTTTTACTACATCATCAATTCGTTTAACTTTCCTAAAGTTACTTATATGAGTCACAATCCGTTCAGAAATATTAGCTAATAAATGACGTTGACAATCTGCTATTTTAGCTTCTTCATATTTTTGAACATCAATAAAATTCGGAATAACATTTATTTCATTAGTTATATCAAACAAACGCAAAGTATCATCTTTCAAACTTTGAGAAACAGATGTTACTACATCAGATGCATTAATACTAAAAGTTACTGCTGGTTTATAAAAAGGATGGTTTCCTACAAGAGTAATATCTGTACCGTGAAGCGTAGTTACAATTGGAACATGAATTCCTTCAGTAGCAAGTATTTGTTTTGCCATATAAGCAGCATAAGCATGAGGAATTGCATAATGCACATGTAACACTTCAATACCATGTAACTTTACCATATCAACCAACTTACTTGATAATGCTAATTCATAAGGTTGATAATGAAACAATGGGTATTCAGGAACACTTACTTCATGAAAATGAATACTACCGCCTAATAAATCCAATCGAACCGGTTGCTTATAAGTTATAAAATGTATTTCATGCCCTCTTCTTGACAACGCAATTCCAAGCTCAGTAGCAACTACTCCACTTCCTCCAAATGTTGGATAGCAAACTATGCCTATTTTCATTAAATTATATAATTTATGCTATTTGCCTTTAGGCTAAAGCTGATTTCTATTTTAGAATAATACTATCTGCAACTTTCGGTGCTTCAATTTCTAATGCATTATAAATTACACGTTGAATTTCTGATCTAATATCTTGCCGTACTAACTTAAAATTTGTTGCATCAGGAAAAGTTCTGTTAGACATAAACACATATACTAACTCATTTTCCGGATCTGCCCATGTGAAAGTTCCTGTGAAACCAGAATGACCAAAGCTACTCATTGGTACACAGTCACATGTAGGACCAACCTCTCCTAGTTGTGGCTTGTCAAAACCTACTCCTCTTCTCACATCTATATTACAGTAATAGCATGTATTAAACTTATTAACTGTCGACGTTTTTAAGTATTCCTTACCTCCATAATTCCCGCCCTGAAGATACATTTGCATAATTTTAGCAACATCTGTAGCTGTAGCAAAAACCCCAGCATGACCACCTACTCCATCCTGCATAGCTGCCCCCATATCATGCACATATCCTTGTACTTTTTGATGTCTGAAATAAGAATCATCTTCTGTTGGTGTAATTTGACTTAATGGATATTTTTTTAACGGATTATAAGTTGCGCTTAATCCTAAAGGCTTGTAGAATCTATTTTGAATTAATTCATCCAAACCTGTTTTATAATGATCTTCAATATACTTTTTCAATAAATAATATGGTAAATCACTATACTTATACTTCCAGCGTTTTCGTAAATCAGTATCCTTTATTCTATTAAAAATCGAATCTTGATATGCTTTACTGATATATAAATTCTCTGCTACTTGAAAAGGGAAACTATCGGATTTTTTCTCTGCATAAAATTCTCTTGACGGTTTTTTAGATACACTATCTAAAGTTTTTTTATAAAATGGTATCCAAGCTTTTAAACGTGCATAATGTGATAACATTTGCTTTACTGTTATGTTTTTTTTATTTGACAGTGCTAGTTCAGGAATCATTGTTCCTAACTTTGAATTTAAACCAACCACACCTTTTTCTTCCAATTCCATCATAAGAGGTAAAGTAGATAATATTTTCGTAAGAGAAGCTACATCATAGAGCGTACTATCACTTACTTTTCTCTTTTGCGCATAAGTATGGTGACCATAGTTTTTATTGTATACAATTTTTCCTCCTTTAGCTACTAATAACTGTACACCTGGAGTCATTTTTTCTTCAATAGCATAATTTACGATTGAATCAATTTTTTTAAATTCTTCTAAATTCAACCCTTGATTTTCTGGGTAATCATACCCTAATCTGTTAGTTTTATTCAACTCAACAGTTGTATTTACCGGAAATACTTCATTAGAACTTACTGGTAATACTCCTTTTACACCTATTGCTCCAAACAGGGCTTCTGCTGATTTTTCTTGAGCAATTATACTATTTTGATATGACACTACAACTGATTCAAAATTTGTAGTCGTTTTTAAATCCAATAATGCATAAGGTCTCGTAAAAACATTTAAAACAATCTTATTTGTTCTTGCAATTTCATACATCCAAGTCAATTCACTATCTTTTAACTTATAGGATTTCCATGGGTTAGCATTAGATTTATGAACCCCAATAATGACCAAGTTAAATTTATTCAATTTAGTTATTAATTCATCTAAATGGTTTGCTTTCACTTCAGTTACTTCAGCAAACTGTTTTAACCTATTTAAGTAAGGAGTATGATCATCTTCTCCGAATTTCACATAAGCGATTTTGGTAGTTGCTAAATCTTTAATTGGTAAAACATCAGCTTTGTTTTTTACCACCGTTATAGCATTCTCAATTAACTTACTATATAACAAATCATTTGAGCGAGTATTCAAATCTGTATGAATATCTTCTAAAATAACAGGTTTATAATTATTTAACCCCACTTTATATTTTGCCATTAAAATCTTCTTAACCGAATGTGCTAAACGTTCTTCAGTTATTTTCTTTTTATCATATGCTCGTTTAATTTTAGCAACAGCTTTAGGAATATCTTCAGAAATTAATAAGATATCATTACCTGCTAAAAAAGCTGCTACATCAACATCTCCTGGTTCTTTATAATTTGATGCTCCCTTCATATTTAAGGCATCTGTGAAAATCAATCCTTTGTAACCCAATTTTTCTTTCAATAAATCAGTTACAATTTCTTTTGACAAAGAAGATGGTCTACCTGTTTTTGTGCCTAAACTAGGTATATCTAAATGCGCTACCATAATACTAGCCATACCTGCTTCTATTATTTTACGAAATGGATATAATTCAATATTTTCAATACGTTCTGCAGAAAAATCTATTGTAGGTAAGGTTTTATGAGAATCCTGAGAGGTATCACCATGTCCGGGAAAATGTTTCGCTGAACCCAACACATTAGCCGATGCCATACCTTTCATAAATGCAACTCCTTTATTAGCTACATTTATTTTATCTTCACCAAAAGAACGATTTCCGATAATTGGATTATTAGGATTTGTATTAATATCTATGTCTGGAGCAAAATTCATATGTACTCCTACTCGATTACAGTGTTCCCCTATACGTTTACCAACTTCTTCTATAAGACTATTATCCTTAATTGCTCCCAAAGTCATATTCCAAGGGAAAGCATAAGTAGAGTCTAATCGCATACTTAACCCCCATTCTGCATCTTGAGTAATTAATAACTTTGTTTTGGAAATTGCTTGATACTCATTAGTTAGTTTTGCTTGACGATATGGCCCCCCTTTGGAAAACATCACTCCACCAATATGATTTTCTTGTATTAATTTTTTAATTTTATCTGTATGTAATTTTTCTTTTCCTGACCAAACATCTGCGATAAATAATTGACCTATTTTTTCATCTAACGTCATAGCGTCATAAGTAGCTTCAACCCATTTTTCCTGAGCCAAATTATCATTTGTCAGCAAAGGATGTTTTTCTTGTGAAAAACTTAATTTACTGATTATAAGCACTAACATAACTATTATACCCCTCATATTATCTCTTTTCTATAAACCTTTGAAAAAATCATACCAAAGCAACATTATTGCTCTTAATATTTTAGGAAAGGTAGTATTTTTAATACTGAGAAAAAAGAGTTTTAGAATTGGATATTAACAAGCTTATTAATAATTATTATATGTGAAAAAAGTCCGCTTATATTATAAACGGACTTTTTTATTATTGATTTATATTAAACAACAACATTAAACACTTATCAATAATAATGTTTTTTGCTTTTTTTATTAATCAATTCATAGTTAGTCTCTAAAACCTATTAATATCCAACGTTGTGAAGTACCATCATATACTAATTCAGCAGTTCCTTTTCCACTAGTTGCCACATTATTAGCGAGTGTTTCTAATCTGTTTTCCGGTTGTGAAAATGCGCTTTCTGCAACAAATGTTAAGTTAACAGTTTCAACATTATACAAAACTATATGCCTCCCATCTGTTCCTCCAGATATACCAGTTATCTTATAATTATTATTTCTCCCTACTAATCTAAAAACTACCTTATCCGAATTTGTAGTAGCAATAGACATATCTAAATCGTGAAATTCATCACCTGGAACCCCATTCGGAAAAATTCTAGTTCCTACTAAATAAACTGTTGGCGATGATGTTGAATTAGCACTTAAAACATTTCCTGTTAATTGCAGATTTGTCCCAACAGTTATACCAGCCATTGTCCCATTTGTATCTAGACCCGCTATTCTATTTGATGTTTTAGTTGATGTATCCGTAACACAAAGTGTCCCTTCAACATGTAACGTTTCTTGTGGTGTAGTTGTGTTAATCCCAACTTGAGAAAAAAGAAAGAATGGCGTTATTACGAATATATATAGTAATTTTTTCATGATGTTTAATTTTAAGGTTGCAGTTATTATTTAAAAACGAGCATAAGAATCCTCTTTCATAGATAAACCAAACTATAGTTTACATGATATTGAGTGACAATAAAAGAATTGTCAATATTGAACTATCTTAAAAAATGATAGTTATATACTAAAAGGATTTTGAAAGATTGTAGCTGAACTTCCTACGTTTTAAACGAATTAAAGTACAACCTACATATTGACCTTTTAAAATATAAGGCACAAATGTTTTCTGGCTACTTAGTGCACAATTAATTTGTGTGACATTTTTAAATTTATTGACTTGGGAGTCAATATGTGATGAAGTTTTTTGAGGCAACAGAACGAAAGTAGAATAATCTCTTTTCATAATTACATGGGTTTAATGTTGCTTACCTTAAATATACTATAAATCAACATGTTACAAGAATTTAATCGTTACACAGTTTAAAAACTCGTTAAAAAACAGGTAACTCATCACTTTTAGTGATGTGAATCACCATGTTTATGTGGTGAAACGACTTAATCTTGTGGTAAAGTGTAAAATGTAATTAGTTTTATCATTTAAAAAAGATGATTTATCTATTAGCGAAGCTCTTCTAATTATTCTATAGAATTGATACTATAACTTTTGAGACTGATAAAACTAAGATCAAGGAATAAGTCTCTACATATACCAACTTCTACATCAAAGTAGGCTTTTTCTCTATTATATTTCTACTTAGCAAGCCAAAAGAGTAAAGAGATGTAACACTTGTTTTAGATATATGTACTTGTATACATGTTGTTTAGAAATAAGAACAAGAAGATTAATCATTTACAAACAATATTAAATAGTTTAAATGATTTTTTCAATGAAGATAAATAGATTTCTATAACCTTTTGCTTAATGGATGTCCTAAATTGAGTCTATGCTTCAAACGGACTAAAGAACATTCAATATACCCCTCCCTTAAACTAACAGGTACATACACATTCTTGTTTATGAGAACACTAGGACTTTGCGTAACTTTTTTTAGGCTATTGATTTGATAGGTAATATGTAGGGAAGGTTTTTGGGGCAACAAATCGAAAGTAGAATAGTCTCTTTTCATAATTATATTTGTTAATCTTGGTTGCTTTAAATATACTTAAAATCAACACTTTACAACAATACGTTCGTTACAAAACCGAAATATTCGTTAAAAAACTAATAATTTATTATTATTCGCAATACATAATCTTAATTAATCCTTTTGTAACTTATCAAATCTAAAATTAACTAGTAGCACCTATTTAATCTCTAAATCCTATCAATATCCAACGTTGTAAAGCAGCATCATAAACCAATTCCCCTGTTCCCTGTCCACTGGTAGCAACATTAGACGCTAATGTAATAATCCTATTTTGAGGTAATGAATCTGAACTTTCGTTATTTATACTCATATTACTTGAGCTTACATTAAATAAAACAATATGCCTACCATCCGTACCTCCAGAAATTCCTGTGATTTTATAATTTGCTGTTCTACCAGTTAACCTAAATACCACTTTATCTATATTTGTTGTTGATACACTCATTTCAAAATCATTAAACTTATCTCCAGGAGCACCATCAGAAACTGGTATTGTCTGTACTAAATAAATTGTTGGTGAAGAAGTAGAGACAGCATTAGCGCTTAGCACACTTCCAGTTAGACTCAAATTACTACCTACTATAACATCCGTTAAAGTACCATCTGAGTTTAATCCCGAAAGTTTATTTGGTGTTTCTGCTGAGGTATTGGTTACACGAAAAGAACCTTCAACATGTAATGTTTCTTCTGGTGTTGTTGTATTAACACCTACTTGAGAAAAAATCGATAGTGGGGTCAAGATTAAAATTAAAAACTTCATCTTTTACAATTTTAAATTGTTACTATAAATTGTACACATATTATTACGTGTCTACATTAATAAGTTTCAATTTTTATAAAATTGTTACCCCAAAAATAAAATTAATTTTACATAACCCACTATTAATCAAATGATTTACACATACACATAACCTCTTTAAACATTATTTTTTCAACTAATTGAGGTAATACTATACATAATCTGACTACAAGAAAAATAAAGCAAAAAAACTACTTAAGAGGTTCTTAAATAGTTTTTTACAATAATTTATGAATATGATTTTATTTACTAAAAAATCTAGAATGCCAAGATTCATGTGCAGGAACTTCCCGGTTTTCATTGTATTCAGTAACATTAGTTATTAAAAACGATTGTTTACTTTCCAATAGCACCACTTTTGGCCATAGTTTTGAAATCTAGCAAAGTTTTAAAAATCACAAAGTCACCTTGTTTAAAAGCTACATTCATTTTATCTAATAGCTCTACTCCTAATTCTTGCTCTAACTCTTGTATAAAACATACTGAGGCATCAATAGAACATCAGTAGCGGATTGCTCATCTTGATTTACAGCAATAAAAATAAAACGTTCATGTTTTAGTTCAAATTTAGCTTTTAACCCAGTTTCATGGGTTGCCCATTGTTCTAAAAATTCATTTATATTTTCTGAAACCAATACCAATTCGTCTTCCGCAAACCGACGATTACATTGGTATTGAGTTTTATTTCAACTAAATCAACTCCAAGTGAATTAATTAATTCTCTAGGCGCATCATATACTTCATTTGCTCTTCCTCGACAACAAGGATCATGGAATGTTACTTTCTTTTAATCATAAATGTAAATTGAAGGAAGTACAGCAATTCTCAATGGGTTAAGTGAAAAAACACCCCCATTTACATTAAAATGGAGGTGTAATTAATATTGATTCCTATTAAATTGCAACATTAAATACCAAATCAATACTTATCTTTAAATATCATTTCTATTATTTAATAAGCTTCAAAATTATTCTAAATCTTCTTAAGATAGTTTACATTAAATTCACTCAAATTAAATTTTACTTAACCTAACACCTCTGATTATTTCTATTATACATGACTTTAGAAGATGAAGAAACTTAATTCGTAAGAATTCCACTGCTATATTTATTATTTTCTAATACTCAGCATTATCCATCTTTGATTACTTGCGCTATACACAAATTCTGTTGTACCCACTCCTATTGTGCTTACATTATTAGCTAATGTATATATTCTGTTTTGAGCTTGAGAAAATGAAGATTCATTTTCAAAAGTTAAATTATTATTACTCATATTTATAATTACTATACGTCTTCCGTTTGTTCCTCCTGAGAATCCAGAAATTTTATAACTCTTTGTTCTTCCATCAATAATAAAAACATCTTTATCAGAATTTGAAGAACTCAATTGCAAATTATAATCATTAAACCTTTGCCCTTGTGGACCGTCTTGTATTGTTATGTCAGCAACTGAATAATTAACTGATGAAGAAGATGAAGCGCCTGTTGTATTCAAAGTATTACCAACTAACTGCAAATTTGAACCTAACGTAATTTCCCCCATGGTTCCATCAGTATCAAATCCAGTTAATTTAGTTAATTCTGAAGTATTTGTTTGAGTAACTCTAAATGTTCCTTCAACATGTAAACTAGCTTGTGGATTAGTAGTGTTTATACCTACTTGAGAAAAAGTAAAAAATGGAGCAATAACGAATATATATAGTAAATTTTTCATAATATATTTTTTTAGAAGTTGTAATAAATTTGATTAAAAAAAGGACGTAAGAATTCCCCATCATATACAAACAATATAAATTGTTTATATGATATTCAGCTTGACAACAGGCAGTTGCCAAAACAAATACAATCCTAAATAGTTTAGATTACTTACGTCTTAACTTAGAAGATGTTAAAGAGACATCTTGCGTTTCAAATGAATTAAAGTACAACCAATATGTTGTCCTAATAAGCTAACATATATATATGAATTTTTCTTTTTTTGCACACAATTAGTTTGTGTGATTTTTTTGAAGTTATTGACTTTGGAATCAATATTTAATAAAAACTTTTGTGGCAACTTGTCGAAAGTAAAATTATATTGGTTCATAATTAATAAGGTTTTAATGTTGCTTACTTTAAAGGTACTTAAAACCAAAACTTAATGATAATTAATTCGTTACACAACCAAAATATTCGCTAAAAAACAGGTAACTCACTAATATTAGTGATATAAAATGCTATAAATTTGTAGTGAAACAGCATTAATATGTAGTAAACAATAAAATTATAACTTATTGTTATTATTTAAAAAAACCTAGAATGCCAAGATTCACTTGCAGGAACTTCCCAATTTTCATTGTATTCAGCTATATTCGTTACTAAGTTATTGAATACTATAGTTTTTTTGCCAATAGCTCCAGATTTAGCCATTACTTTAAAGTCTAATAAAGCTTTAAAGTTAACAAAGTCACCTTGTTTAAAGGCTACATTCATTTTATCTAACAACTCTACTCCCAACTCTTGTTCCAACTCTTGTATAAAACGTACAGAAGCATCAATAGAGCAACCTGTAGCTGATTGTTCATCTTGATTTACAGCAATAATAATAAAACGCTCGTACTTTAATTCAAAACCAGCCTGTAAACCAGTTCCATGTGCAGCCCATTGTTCTAAGAACACTTTCGTTTTATCAGATACCAAATCCAATTCATCTGCAGTAAAACGACGATTGCATTGGTATATCCAAATTTTTGAGTGCTCCGGTAATGTATTGAATTCTACTAGCATTGGTATTGTGTATTATTATTTTTGTTTGTTTAATTTACGATGATGCATCCAAGCTTGGAATCCACCAAAAACAATCACCATAAAAATAAATTTTATAATTGAAAATGATTTTTCATCATATAAATCGAATAATGCCATTGCTACCGCAAAGATTACTCCCATTATTAAACCTACTTTTATAGAATTTTTGGTCATTGTCAATATACTAAATTGAATTAGCTAATAATTCTGCTACATCAAGCACTTCTATTTTACCTTCTTGCTCTTTAGCTTTAACACCGTCAGTCATCATTGTATTACAAAAAGGGCAACCAGTAGCAATAATTTCCGCAGTTGTCCCTATTGCATCTTCAGTACGTAAAACATTAATATCTTTAGTTCCATTTTCAGGTTCTTTAAACATTTGTGCCCCACCAGCTCCACAGCATAATGAGTTTAATTTATTACGTTTCATTTCAACTAAATCAACTCCAAGTGAATTAATCAACTCTCTAGGTGCTTCATATACTTCATTTGCCCTTCCTAAATAACAAGGGTCATGAAATGTTACTTTTTTTCCTTTAAATGTATCGCCAGAAATTTTTAATGTCCCTTCTTTAAGTAATTGTTGTAAAAACTCAGTGTGATGAAATACTTCGTATTTACCACCTAACTCAGGGTATTCGTTTTTAATAGTATTATATGAATGTGGGCAACAAGTAACTATTTTTTTAACTTCATACATATTCATCACCTCTATATTGGTAATTGCTTGCATTTGAAATAAAAATTCGTTTCCTGCTCTTTTAGCAGCATCACCACTTGAGCTTTCTTCAGTACCTAAAACTGCAAAATTCACATTTGCATTGTTCAATAATTTAACAAAAGCACGAGTTATTTTTTTTGCTCTATCATCAAAACTACCAGCTGAACCAACCCAAAATAAAATGTCTGGAGGTGTTCCTGCTGCCATCATCTCTGCCATAGTTGGCACTTTTAATGCTTCACTCATAATCTTTATGCTTTTAAAACTTAAAACTAAGCGCCTAAGTAATTTATTATTATCTATTAATTTTTAAGAAATGACCGATAAGGTTTACTCATCAACCCATTTCAACCTATCCATTTGGTTATATGGCCAAGGTGCTCCGTTATTTTCTACATTCTGCATCATATTATTTAATTCTGTAGGAGCAGCACTCTCTTCCATAACTAAATAACGACGCATATCCATAATAATACTTAATGGATCAATATTTACAGGACAAGATTCAACACAAGCATTACAACTTGTACATGCCCAAATTTCTTCTTTAGTTATCCAATCGAATAAGTTTTTACCATCATCCTTGAATTCTCCGTTATTCGCATCAATATTTTTACCCACTTCTTCTAAACGATCACGAGTATCCATCATAACCTTTCTAGGAGATAATTTTTTACCTGTAAGATTTGCAGGACAATTACTCGTACACCTACCACATTCAGTACATGTATATGCATTTAATAAATTCACCCATGATAAATCGGTAACATCCTTTGCTCCGAAAGTAGACACTTCCTCTTCTGTCCCTTCTTCCGGCATTGCATAGGGATCAGCATCAGGATCCATCATCATCATTACCTCTTTAGTCACATTAGCATCATTTGTAAACTGCCCTTTAGGCTTTAAATTTGCAAAAAATGTATTTGGGAAAGCTAATAAAATATGTAAATGCTTAGAATAGTATAAGTAATTTAAAAAAGCTAGTATCCCTACAATATGTAACCACCAAGCCCCTCTTTCGATAATATGTAGTGTACTATCTTCCATTCCGGAGAATAGCGGTGCAATATACTGACTGATTACATTACCAGTATTCATTTCTTGAAAATGAACATCAGTTGCGTTCATGACTAAAAACAAGGTCATTAAAACCATTTCGAAATACAGAATTATATTTCCATCCGACTTTGGCCAGCCATTCATTTCGTCTTTCCAGAAACGAGCTATTTTAATCACATTTCTTCTAATCCAGAATACGATTACTGCTACTAATACTAAGAATGCTAAAATTTCAAAGTTCCCTATTAAGAAGCCATAAAAACTTCCCATTCCTGAGAATATACGATGTGTACCAAAAATACCATCGATAACAATTTCTAATACTTCTATATTAATAAGAATAAATCCTACATAAACAACTATATGTAATATTCCTGAAACTGGGCGTCGAACCATTTTCCCTTGACCTAAGGCTATTTTTGCCATGTTTTTCCAACGAGCAGATCTATTATCAGTCCTATCAATATCCTTACCTAACTTAATGTTTCTGACAAGTGACTTAATGTTTTTTGCAAAAAACCATATTCCTGCAGCCAATATTGCTAAGAATAAAATATTATCAATGTATTGCATATTTAATAATCTAAAATTTTATGAAATTATTGCTTTAATTCTCCAGTTGCAGATTTCTCGTAAGGGATTTCTTTTTTGGATAATACTCTAAAATATCTTTTCGGATGTAACTTAATGTCTTGTAATAACTCTTCTAATTCCTTAGCTGCCGCTTCAAAGTTATTATACAACTTTTCATCTTTCATTAGCTTCCCTATAGTTCCTTTACCTTCTTCTACTCCAGAAAGCACTCCGTTAAGTTTAGTTAAAGTTTTATCTAAACTAGCTACAGTTTCTCCTAAATTAGCTTGCTGTAATGAATCTGATAATCCTTTAAATGATTTTGCAGTTCCTTCAAACTCAGATAACATTTTATTTAGCTTACTATTATCTTTTGCTATTAAATTATTAATTGATTGAGATAGCCCTCGGAAAGATTTTAAGGTTTTATTAAGTTCGGCTACAGCATTTTTCAATCCTTTTTCAGAATCATCTTTTACCAATACATTTAAACCTGTAAGGAGCGTATCAGCTTTTTTCAGGGTTGCATCTAAACCTGTACTTAATCCAGAAAAATTACTAGTTAAACTTTTCACTAACCCTTCTTCTACTTCTGATTTTAAAAAATCTTGATTTTTAGCATAGTCAGAATCGTTAGCAGGGATTATTGTAATCGCATTACCTCCCATTAATCCTAGTTCATACAACCTAATTGTACTGTTTTTAGAAAAATTAAAACGATTATCTACCGAAAAAGAAACCCTTGTTTTACCAGTCTCAAAATCATAGGTAATAGCTTCTACCTTACCTACTTTATTACCTTTTATGGTAACTGGAGCAGATGGTGTTAATGCATTATAATCAAATTCTGTATAAAAAATATTATTGGAACTAAATAAATCTTGTCCTTTTAAATAGCTAAAGCCAAAAAGAAACAGTGCAATTGCAACTATAACAAGAATAGCAGTTTTAATTTCTCTTGAAATCTTCAAAGTAATTTGTATTTTGATTCGCTAACAAAATTAACACTATTTTAATTATAATCACTCTAAATATGAATGCCTTTTTTTGACTATAATAATTTGTTATTTTTTTAAAACTGTACTTAAACTTACTCTAGTTCCATTTTTATAAGCTACTACATAACATTTAGGATAACCTTTTGATTTTGCTATTTTCTGAAGCGCTTTAATCTCCTCATAATCATTCGTACTTCCACTAAAATACTTATATAACTTGCCTTGTTTTACTTTTGACAAATCTTTTAGCCCTTTAAAATTATATGACTTTAAAGCTAGATTTCTTGAACTAGCAGCTATTTGTACTTTAAAAATGATGTCATCACCTGTATTAGAATTGATTGTATTTTCTTGAGTAATAATGTTTTGTTCTGTACCTTGATCAATACTTTTCTTATACTCTAAAATAGATCCAACTATAGATTTAGACATTTCATCTTGTCCTTTTTTTGAATTCAAATAAGCACCTTCTTTTTTATATGTAAGAAACCCTAATTCAATTAAAACACTTGGCATAACAGTTTGATGTAATACAATAAACCCTGCTTGCTTAACCCCCCTGCTCTTACGTTTTAGTTTATTCTTAAAACTCTTTTGAATATAATCTGCTAATTGAATACTTTGATCTAAATACTCCTCCTGCATTAGAGTTAATCCAATAATCGATTCTGGAGAATTAGGATCGTAACCTGCATATTTTTCATGATAATCCTCTTCTAAAAGTATTACGCTATTTTCTTTTTTTGCTACTTCTAAATTTGTTTTGTTCCTATGCAACCCTAACACAAACGTCTCAGTACCATTGGCTTGCGTGTGAAAAGAATTACAATGTATCGACACAAATAAATCTGCTTTTGCTTTGTTAGCAATCTCCCCGCGTTTATCTAATTCTATAAAAACATCTGTTTTTCTCGTGTATACTACTCTGATGTTTGGGTTTTTCTCTAATTGTTTTCCTATTTTAAGTACAACATTTAGGGCAATATCCTTTTCTATATATTTATTTCCCATGTTTCCAGGATCATGTCCTCCATGTCCTGCATCTAACACAATTACAAATTTATCTTTAATAGGTGTTTTTTCTTCATTAGAAGAAAAAGAAGAAAAAAAGACTATTACAATTAGTAGTAACAAATAATTAAATTTATACATCCTTTTTATTTACTTTTTAAATAATTCAATTTTTAATTTTACGCTCTAAATACTCTATTGAAAACACTAGTTTTCTGTACCGTTTTAAGTTTTAATAAACCCTTTTAAAATGAAACCAAATTTAGGGGTTAAAATTTTCTAAAATTTAAAATATACACTAAAAATATATCGTATGTTTGACACTCCAAAAACTAAGCCATACTTTTACAAAAATAGAATTTACATTGGTGCAATTGAAAAGCTTACATATACTTTTAATAACATTTTTAGCATTGTTTATTAACAATTATGCTAACGCTCAAGATTTACCTACAAAAGGAATCCCTGTTTCACCTGATTCTTTAGCAACACCTCTTTTAAAAACGGGTATGCCTTCATCTTCAAAGTTTGAAGGATTAAATACTAAAAAAGAAATTGATACAATACGCCCCAAAGACTCCGTAAAACTAAAAGAAACACTTACTGATATTGTAAAATACAAAGCTACTGATTATATAAAAGTAAACAGACGCGAGCAATTAATGTATTTGTACAACGAAGCTGAAATTAATTATACCGATGTAAATATAAAAGCTGGTAAAATTATTATCAACTATGCAAAAAGTGAAATTTATGCCTATGGAATAAAAGATTCTATCGGTTATACTCAACCTCCCATTTTTAAACAAGGAGAGAATATTGTAGAGCCAGATTCTATTAGATATAATTTTGATACAGAAAAAGCATTAATTTTCAATTCCAGAACTGAACAAACTGGTATGAACCTAAAAGCAGCTATTACAAAAAAAGAAAATGACTCGGTTTATTATGTAAAAGATTTGATTCTTACTACTTCTAAAAACCTAGATGACCCTGAATACCATATAAAGGTTAGAAAGGCAAAATTAGTCCCTAGTAAGAAAATTGTTAGTGGTGTTGCTAATATGTTTATTTATAGTGTTCCAACTCCATTAGGTATTCCTTTTGCATATTTCCCTTTAACTGAAGATCGTGCTTCAGGATTTATTATTCCAACTTTTGGAGAAAATAATGATCGAGGTTATTTCATACAAAACGGAGGATATTATTTTGCTGTAAGTGATTATTTTGACTTAACACTTCTTGGTGATTTTTATACTAATGGTAGCTATGGGTATAATATTAGTTCCGATTACAAAGTAAACTATAAATACAGCGGACAATTCGGTTATCGCTCAGAAAACTTAATCACAAGTGAACGTGGTTTCCCCGATTATAGTAAATCTAATATTTACAACTTAAGATGGTCACACAGTCAAGACGGAAAGTCAAATCCAAACTCTCGATTTTCTGCATCTGTTAACTTAGGTAGTAGCACTTATTATACTCAATCAAATAACCAACGAAATACTGCAAATACATTAACTAATACACTAAGTTCGTCTATATCATACAGCAAGAGTTTCCCTGGTAAGTTAGGAGCTAATATATCAGCTACTGCAACACACTCGCAAAACACAAATACACAAGAAATTAATATGACGCTTCCGAATATCCAAGGAAGCATTAATAGAATATACCCTTTTGAGCCGAAGGTTGGAAGTAAGAAAGGAGCCTTCCAAAATATTAACTTTCAATATTCTTTTGCTGGAGAAAACAGGATAAAAACTACTGATGAATTTTTCTTCAAAAGCGAAATGTTTGACAACGCAAAATTAGGCATAAGACATTCTATTCCTGTTAGTACAAATTTTAAAGTATTAAAATATTTTAGTTTAACAACCGGCGCTTCTTATAATGAAGTTTGGAATTTTGAAAAAGTCAACAAATATTACGATGAAATAAACTTAGAAGAAATCACCACTATTGACAAAGGTTTTGCAAGTTATAGAACTTATAATTTCTCTTCTAGTTTAGGTACAACCTTATATGGTATGTATAACTTTGACAAAGATGAAAAGGATAAAAAAATAAAAGCAATACGTCATGTTGTAAGACCAAGTGTTAGTTATAATATTAACCCAGCATTCGATCAATATTATGAAAGTTACAAAAAAAATGTAATTACAGCCGATGGAACTACAATAGAAGATGTTGAATATAGTCCATTTGAAAATTCAATTTACGGCTCTCCTGGTAAAACTTTTTCAAGCTCCGTAGGTTTCGGAATAGGAAATTCAATTGAAGCAAAGGTTAGAGATAAAGTAACTGACTCTACAGAAGTAAGCTACAGAAAAGTAAGCATCTTAAACAACCTAAACTTTTCTAGTTCATATAATGTTGCTGGTGATTCTTTAAAAATCAGCCCTGTAAGTGTTTCTGGAGGAACTCAATTGGCAAAAGATAAACTAAGTGTTAATTTTAACATGACACTAGACCCATATGCTTTAGACAATAACAATGCTAGAATAGATAAGTTCAACATCAATAATAACGGTAGTTTATTCCGATTAACCAATGCAAATCTAACATTAAACTACTCTTTTTCTAGTAAGGATTTTGAGAAAGGAAAATCAGACAACAAACAGACAAATAGTACAACTACATTTAACAGTACAGAAGATTTATTAGGAAACAATAATGACTTAAGTAAATCTAGTTTTGATGACAATGAGGATGATAAACAAAAGGATGTAAAGCTTTATAACTACAAAATTCCTTGGAGTTTACGTTTAGCATATTCTGTAGCTTATAATAACTTTGCAAGACAAAGTGAAATTTCAAGTAACTCACTTATGTTTTCAGGAGATGTGGAATTGTCTCCTAAGTGGAATGTAGGTATCTCTTCAGGGTATGACATAAAAGGAAAAGGAATCACTCATACAAACTTAAGATTTGAAAGAGATTTATTAAGCTGGAAAATGAATTTTAACTGGACTCCTTTTAGCGCTAACAAATCATGGTTTTTCTTTATTGGTATAAAATCATCTGTACTGAGTGATATTAAATGGGACAAACAAAGAGAACCAGACAAATTGATTAATTAAGTTTTTATATTATGACAAAAAAAATAATTACTACAAAAGGCGCTCCCGCTCCTATTGGACCATACAATCAAGCTGTATTAGTAAATGAAAATACTCTATATACTTCTGGTCAAATTGCATTAGACCCAATTACAATGGAGTTGGTTTTAGATAATATTAAAACTGAGACGAAGCAAGTGATGGAAAATATGAAAGCGGTTTTAAAAGCTGCTGAAATGACTTTTGACAATGTTATTAAAACCTCTATTTTTATTTCTGATATGAATAACTTTTCTAAAATAAATGATATTTACGGAACCTATTTTGATGAAACAACTGCTCCAGCAAGAGAAACCGTTGAAGTGGCATGTTTACCTAAAAATGTTAATGTAGAAATATCTATGATTGCAATTAAATAGCAAATTGAAATTATATAAAAAAAGAGGTTCAAATTAATGAGCCTCTTTTTTTATATAATTAACTCAAATGATAATTCACTAAATTATCAATTGGTTTTTGAATAAAATTTCCTGTATTTAACCTGAAAGATTTTAGTGCTTTTTTCAATTCATCTTGTAATAAGTAGGAAATGCTCCCCACAAAATGTATTGGCAAATCATAAACTCTATCATACTGAGTTATTTGATTTTCAATAAAATCAGAAAACCCTTTATTAATTATTTGCGAGCAGTACAATTCATTTTTATGCTTAATTAAAAAAGAAGCGTATTGTGCCAAATAAGCATTTGGATGAGGTTTTTGATACAAATTAAGCTTTACATCGTCAGGATAGAGATTAAATTCATCCTGAAACATATCATGCAATTTCTTTGGCATTTTGTTATAGAAATAATCTCTTAACAAAATTCTACCAAAATAATTACCAGAAGCGTCATCCATCAGCATATAACCTAAAGAAGGTACCTTACTTTTAATTTCCGATTTTCCGTCAAAATGGCAACAATTACTACCAGTACCCAAAATAGAAACTATCCCTTCTCTCCTATTAGATACCGCAAACGCTGCTGCATAAATATCTTCTTTTACTACAATACTAGCTTTTGGAAAAACCTCCTCTAGTATTGCCAATAATTTTTTCTTAGGCCTTTCTGTTCCACATCCAGCTGCATAAACATACACTTCAAGAACATCATTAACATATTCCATTACAGTCTTATTGGTAGTAACAGTAGTATATAAATCCGATTCTGAAAAAACCGTAGGGTTCAACCCCTTTGTGGTAACCTTAACTACTATATTTTTTTGCGCATTTACTAAAACCCAATCGGTTTTTGTAGAACCACTATCTGCTATTAATATCATTTATATTATTGTATATTTATTTATAAGATAAGTCCCTATAATCTTAAGCCTACCCCTCTAAAAAAGGGGGGAGGTAACACCTACTAAGATTAATCCAAACTAGCTGAATACACTGTTAAATCGAGTAATTTATTTGCATACCCATATTCATTATCATACCAAGAAATGAGCTTAAAGAAATTACTATTTAATTCAATTGAAGCAGCGGCATCAAAAATAGAAGTTCTTGTATCACTAACAAAATCCTGAGAAACTAAAGGGTCCGTTTCATAACCAAGGATTCCTTTTAACTCATTTTTAGAAGCTAATTTAATAGCTACTTTAATTTCATCTAACGATGTAGGTTTTAAGGTTTTTAAAGTCAAGTCTACTACAGACACATCAGCAGTTGGTACACGGAATGCCATGCCCGTTAATCTACCATCCAATTCAGGAATTACCTTACTAACAGCTATTGCTGCTCCAGTTGTGGTTGGTATAATATTATTCATTGCTGCTCTACCTCTACTCCATTTTCCAGAAGGCCCATCAACTGTTTTTTGAGTAGATGTAGCCGCATGAACAGTAGTCATTAACCCTTCTTCTAACCCAAAATTATCATTAATAACTTTTGCTAAAGGCGCTAAACAGTTGGTTGTACACGAAGCATTTGAAATTATTTTATCGGAAGCTTTTACATCTGTATGATTTACTCCCATTACAAACATTGGCACATCCTTAGATGGTGCAGAAAGCAGTACTCGCTTTACACCTTTATCTTCTAAATGAGCACTTGCTTTATCAACAGTGGTAAAAAACCCAGTGCACTCTAACACATACTCCGCTCCAACTTTATTCCACTGAATATCAGCTGGATTTCGTTCCGCAGTAATTCTAATTTCATTTCCATTGACAATAAGTTTACCATTATTAGTTCCAATAGTTCCCTCAAAACGTCCGTGAACTGAATCATATTTTAATAGGTAAGCTAAATAATCAACATCTAACAAATCATTTATCGCTACTACCTGTACATTATCCTTCTTCATTGCCGCCCTAAAAGCTAGGCGTCCAATTCTTCCGAATCCGTTTATTCCTATTCTTATCATATTCTTTTTACTAATTTTTTAATTCTATTTACACCGATAATATATCTGAAATCCTCAACAATTCTCTGTTGATATCATTCTTACATCTCATTATTTCAATAATTGGGGTAGCAACAATTTGGTTATTCTGAATACCAACCATAACATCTTTTTCACCATCTAACAGCAATTCTACAGCTTTTACTCCTAGTCTACTAGCTAAAACCCTGTCTGAACATGTTGGGCTACCTCCACGTTGTAAATGTCCTAACACAGTTACTCTAGGGGAGTAATCTTCCATATTTTCTTTTACATATTCTGCTAATTCAAAAACATTTCTTCCTGTTTTATCTCCTTCAGCAACAATAACTATACTTGAAGTTTTACCGCTTAGTTTACTTCTATTCAAACTTTCTATCAATTTTTCTAAAGGTTGATCCTCTTCAGGAATTAAAATCTCTTCTGCTCCTGCACCAACACCTGCATTTAATGCTATAAACCCAGCATCACGCCCCATTACCTCTATAAAAAACAACCTATTATGAGAACTTGCTGTGTCACGTATTTTATCTACCGCTTCAACCACAGTATTTAATGCTGTATCATAGCCTATGGTAAACTGAGTGCCAAAAATATCATTATCTATAGTTCCTGGAATCCCAATTACAGGAATATCATGTTCTTTACTAAATAATGCACCACCAGTAAAAGTACCATCACCACCAATAAGTACGATAGCATCTATGCTTTCTTCTTTTAGATTTTCATAAGCTCGTGCCCTACCATCTACCGTTCTAAATCCTTTAGATCTCGCAGACTTCAAAACAGTCCCTCCTTTATTAATAATGTTTTTAACATTTCTTGAGGTGAGTTCTATAAAATCATTTTCAATCATTCCTTCATATCCTCTATAATACCCAACACATTTAATATTATAATAGGTACATGCCCTAACAACAGCTCTAATTGCAGCATTCATCCCTGGTGCATCTCCACCAGAGGTCATTACACCTATTTTTTTTATGTTTTCCACCATTAATTTATTTCAAAAATGTTTGTTAACAAATATCAATTTAAAAATACAGAACATTTTTTTAATTTGATTATTTTTATCCAAAATTTTAACACAATACAACCATATATATGCAATTAGCTACTATTGATTATGCAATCATCATCGGTTTTTTTATCCTTACCTTAGTCATTGGAATACTTGTTGCTAAACAATCCGGAAAAAGTAGTGAATCTTTTTTTCTCTCAGGAAGAAATATGCCATGGTGGTTACTGGGTTTTTCAATGGTTGCTACCACATTCGCAGCAGACACTCCTGGACTAGTTACACAGTTGGTTCGTGAAAATGGAGTTTCTGGTAACTGGGTTTGGTGGGCAATGCTATTAACAGGAATGCTAACAGTCTTTTTCTATGCTAAACTATGGCGGAAATCAGGAATTAATACGGATTTAGAATTTTATGAGTTACGTTATTCAGGAAAGTCAGCAGGCTTTTTAAGAGGTTTTAGAGCTATTTATTTAGGTGTAATATTTAATATCATCACCATGGCTGGTGTTTGCTTAGCAGGAGCAAAAATAGCTAATATCCTTTTGGGTATTGACCAAGAAACTATGCTATTAATTTCTGGGATAATTATCGTTATTTATTCCGCTTTAGGTGGACTTAAAGGGGTGTTAATCACAGATTTTATTCAATTTATCATAGCCATGATAGGATCTGTATGGGCAACCATCTACATAGTTAACCTACCTGAAATTGGTGGTATAGAAACATTGTTAAGTCATAATAATGTTCAAGGAAAACTTAATATTTTACCAGATTTCACAAACTCCAAATCCGTTATAACTCTATTAATTATTCCTTTTGCTGTACAATGGTGGAGTACTTGGTACCCAGGAGCTGAACCTGGTGGTGGTGGATATATCGCACAACGTATGTTAGCTGCAAAAGATGAAAAAAACGCTACTTGGGCAACACTATTTTTTAATTTCGCACATTATGCATTACGTCCTTGGCCATGGATAGTTGTAGGGTTAGCATCTTTAATTATTTTCCCCAGCATAGAAAGTATCAATAACACTTTCCCTAATTTGACTGATAACATGCAAGGACATGATGTTGCTTATGCAGCAATGATGACTTACTTACCAGCAGGGTTAATCGGTATTGTTTTAACCTCTTTGATTGCTGCGTTTATGAGTACAATATCTACGCAATTAAACTGGGGAAGCTCTTATATAGTTAACGATTTTTATGTTCGTTTCTTAAAACCTAATAGTTCTGAAAAAGAAAAAGTACTGGTTGGTAGATTATCTACTATTGTACTAATGATATTTGCAGCTTTATTTTCAATATTCTTACAGTCAGCTGGTGAAGTATTTTTCTTATTACTACAAATTGGAGCAGGAACAGGTCTATTATTTATATTAAGATGGTTTTGGGATAAAATTAATCCCTACAGTGAAATTGCTGCTATGGTGATTTCTTTTCTTATTGCACTGATTTTCTTTATCAACGGAAAACTAAACACTCCATTATTTACCATTGAAGGTCACTGGCAACTGATTATTGGTGTTGTAATTACTACCATTGGTTGGGTTGTAGTTACATTAATTACTCAGCCTACAGATAAAAATACTTTAGATAAATTTAACGAATTAATTTTCGATTCAGAAAGTAAATTTCATAACATAGGGTATAAAATATTAGCATTCTTCCTTGGTGTAATTGGTACTTACAGCTTTTTGTTTTCTACCGGATACTTTATTTATGGGGAAACAATACTCGCTTTTAGCTTAGCCTCGTTAACATTAGTATGCGCATTATTACTTATTAAGTTCTGGAAGAAAATAAGTTAAACAGCTCAATTATATATCTATAATTTAATTGTTAAAAAAAGTCAGATCGAGTAACTAACTAATACTTGAGCTGGCTTATTTTTTTGGCTGTGTTTTTATAAAATCAGCAGGGTCTTCCTCTTCTTCTAACTTTTTCTCTGCAACTTTCTTTTTCCCTTTAAATATCTTCTGAATTAACTCTTCAAAATCATCAAAATCAACCTTATAAGATATCCCCACTCCTTGTGTATACCCCAATTCATTAGTTGCTGTTGCAGTCTGAGACAAGTCATTTTCTCTATTGAATATTTTTGCTCGAAGTGTTCCATCACCATTTAATAAAAACTCCACTTGTACATCCCCTGCAACAACAGTTTTACTAACTCCTCCAACTGGGATACCAACTTTTCCATTAATTAAAATTCTGTCTGAAATTTTAGTAGAAATTGTAAACCCTAACCTGTCCTCTATACGCTGTTCTTCAAGTGGATTATTTTCACCTTGTTCATAATTCAACCCTACCTTAAACTTACCATCAGTTTTATTTAGCATATTATTAATCAAACTTGTAGCACGTTCAACCAAATTTCCTGTTACTGCTCCTTGACCGTAAGCATATGAACCCGTAAACTGTCCAGCGGTTACTAATGATAGCGCTTGCTTATCTCTAAACTCTTTATCATCTAGTTTATACAATAACTCTGATTTTACAACTGAATTAGTTTTCGGAAATTGAATATCAAATTCAACTTCTGGCTGCATCAACCCTCCATTTAAACTTATAACAACATCAACAGGTATTTTACGGTTGATTGATGGATTATCAAGTAATAAAGCTGGATTTGCGGTAGTACTATATACTGCGTCCATATTTAAACGCGCCTTATACGGATTACCATCCCAATTTATTGTTCCTCCTGGTTTTACTTTAAAACGTTTTTCAATAAAACCTCCTTGTAAAAAATTGTTACCATATACAAAATTGTATGTTCCATCGCTTACAATAAAGTCACCATACATATTAAACTTGTCATTTGTATTGATTTCAATACGCATTAAACCAGACCCCCTTCCTTTTAACACACTACCCGCCTCTTGATCAAGTACAATTTCAATTTCCGCATCTGGGGTCACATCTAAATCAAACTCTAACTCCAATCCACTAATATCATCTGGTAAATTAGCGTCTACTTGAGTTTGATTTAACCTATCGTATTTTGAAACAGTTTTAATAAACGAATTATCTCCAACTGCTTCCGAATCACTAATAGGTATTTTAAATACTGTTCCTTTATTTGTTCTTGCATTTACTTTAACTAACAACTCACTTGTAGGGCCAAGTAACTCTGCTGTTCCTGAAATAAATGCCTTACCATAATACAGTGATTCTTCTTCTTGTTTTTTATCTAATACCAATAAATTATCTGTTGATATTTTTAAACCTAATTCCCAATCTGTAAAATAATTATGGGCTACAAAACCATTTAAACGACCAGATGTGTAATATTTAGTATCTAGTATTGCTATATTATCACAGATAAAACGTCTGTTTTTTAAATTAATTTTTGCATTGTTTTCAAAATCAAAATCCACATTTAAATATGGTATTTTTAACCCAGCTTCATCTAAAGATAATGTACCTAAAAAATCAGGGTTATCATAGTCACCAAAAAGCTTTGCTTTACCAGAAACTACCCCTCTAATATTTGTGATTACATCATCTCCTAAATCACTAAAAAAAGAAAGGTCCAACTGGTTTAAATCTACATCTAAATTTAAATATGGTTGTTCTGTAGCAAAATCAACATAACCACTAGCATTTAACGATTTTACACTTTCATTTTCAATACTTGTATTTATATGGTATTTATTAAACTCATCATCACCTTCAACACCCAACTTATACAAACCTAATGCACGGTTATTGATATTAAAATCACTTATTGTAACTCCTGCCGTTGGTTTATACACTCCTTTTTCTTGCAATAATTTAAGCTTCCCATTTGCAATTCCTTCAAAATTAAAGTTTTTAATCTCTGGTAATAATTTAGACAGTTTAACCTCATTGATATCTAAATTTATATCTTTCTCTTTATCACCGTGCAATTCACCATACAACTTTAAAAATTCTGAATTATGATTAATAACAAACTGCTCTAAAATTACATTCTTAAATTTTTTATCAAAAACAACTTTACTCTTCTTATCATTTAACTCATTGATAAACCATTCATAATCATTAATCTTCAGTTTTGATTTTTTAAACCCAAATACAGATTTATTATCTTTATTAATTGTATGATATAAGTTTAATTTATAGTCATCACTTCGTTGTTTACCACCTTTAAATTCTGTTCTAAAAAACAGTGTGTCACTTATTGTTTTATTTACTAAGTTAAACTCTGAAACATCATAAAAACTAGTTTTAATATCTTTAATCCTTATGTAAGCATTGTAAAATGGGTTAGCATTGTCTAATTGGATATTTACATTATCAAACACATTATCTCGATAAGAGATTTTAGGAGATTTTAAACTCAACTTAAACTCCTCTTCATTACTTGATACTCTTCCTTTAAAGGTTGCTTGTTTATCTATGATAATATCAGGATAAAATATTTGTGTAAGCTTATTTTCTATTTTAATACTGAAATCAAAAAATTGACCCTCTGCTACTTTAATAGGACTGTAATTAGTATATATACTTCCTAAATCATTTTCAGCTAAAGAAAGTAATTCTTCAAACTTAAATTTACCAATAATTTCACCTTTAATAACGTCTGGAGAGTTCACTGTGATAGTTCTAATATTTTGTTCATCAAATGAAGAACTCAATTTAAAGTCTTTAAAATAGAATTTATCGTTCTGATTATTATAATGTGTGTTTTTAAATAGAATTTCCCCAAAAGCATCATTAATACTTGATCCTTTCATTTTCATTTCAACATCACCTTTAAATATTGAAATGGAATCTCTTTTAACTAAATTAATTTTATTGAAATCTGCAAAAGTTATGGATGTTTTAAAGTCATATACGTCAACTTTAGACGACATATCTATCAACCCATCAAAGGTTAATTGTAAGTTATCATCTTTTGAAATTAAATTCCCATTAAATATTTTTTGTTGAATTTTCCCTAAAACAGAAACATTCTTATACGTATAGTTATTAATTTCAATAGCAGTAACATTTCCTTTTACCAATGTATTTAAGTTAGCTAAGGTAAACCCTTGTCCATCTACTTCTGCTTGAAATGTAGCTAAGCCAAAACTATCATTTTGTAATAATTTTCCAAAATTGAATTTTGTAAATTGAGTCTCACCTTTATACACTGCATTATCAATATCCTCAATGTCAGACAGTAGCATTTTTGCTTTTACAGCTCCAATATCACTTTCTATAACAACATCCGTGTTTATGTATTTACTAGTTACCACAGTATTTCCTGTTGCAGAAAATACTCCAATATTTCTAAACGTTGAAGGAAGTGACCTACCTAGCAAACCAGGTAACATGTTTTTTAAATCAGTGTATGTCGATTTTAAATTATCAAAATCAGCTATTAACTTAAAATCATTCGCATTTTTGGATAGTAAATTTTTAAATATCAGATCACCATCTACTTCTGTGTTATTTAAGGTTTTTAACTTAAGGTTTGGAAACCTTAGATCGTTTAAAGTTCCAGTGACATTTGTTGTAAACAAAGCAGCATCTTGACCAAATTCATTATAGAATGCATTCAAGTCAGTATAAGCTATACTTGAATTTTTAAACAACGCATTTAATTTCACTTTATTATTAAAATCAGAAAAATCAGAGCGTTTATAATCAAACACCAACTCACCAAATATAGCAGATGAATTTGTTTTCAACTTAATTTTATCAAAACGCATTTGCGTAAGTGAGTACGAAAAGTCCGTTTCAAGTTGAGTAATTTGTACTCCTCTATGATCTAACATATTTGCATCAGTTACTGATACATTTACATTTGGCCCGTTAATAGACAGTGAATTACCATTTATATTAAGGTTTGTAAAATCTAATATTTTTGGCATTTTTATATTATCATCAATAAAACGAAATCTACTTTTTCCAATAGCAACACTTTTTGCCGTCATTAAAAATGATGATGGTGATTTTTTAGGTTTTGGATTTTTTTCATCAAAACTCGCAATAAATACATCCAAACTTGTATCTGTTTCGCCTTTATAAGTTTTAATAACAAAATCTAATTCATCAATTTCAATAGCATCAAATAGTAAATCACCTTCGCGTAACTCTCTGAAATCAAGTATCGTTGTATTTAACGCTCCAATATATGCCAATGTATCTTTATGATGATCTTCTATATAAATTTCTTTTAAAGCAACATCTCCAAAAAAGATATTTATACCTACTTTACCAACATTAATATTAGTATTATACTCTTTATTAAGTGATTTTGTTACTTTTTTCCCTAATTCTGTTTGCACATAAGGCAGTGATACTAATACCCCCAACAATAAAAACAATAACAATAGAATTATAAGAATCCTAAATAGTATTTTTCTGAGTTTTTTGATAGTTTTTATTGTTTTAACTTTGCTTTTTATTTACAAATTCTGTGCCTAAATTTATGAAATCCGAAGATCTCTATATTCTTGCTATTGAATCGTCCTGTGACGACACAAGCGCAGCAGTACTTTGTAACGATAAAGTACTGAGTAATGTTGTTGCCAATCAAGATATTCACACCAAATATGGCGGTGTTGTACCTGAATTAGCTTCAAGAGCACATCAGCAAAATATTGTTCCGGTAGTACATCAAGCATTACACCAAGCAAATATCGATAAAAAACAGCTAAAAGCCATAGCATTTACACAAGGACCTGGATTAATGGGGTCATTATTAGTAGGCACCTCATTTGCAAAGGGCTTAGCCCAAGGTTTACAAATACCCCTATTAGCTATAAACCACATGCAAGCGCATATTTTAGCTCATTTTATTGATGAAGATTCACAGGAAAAACCAGAGTTCCCATTTTTAGCAATGACTATTTCTGGCGGACATACTCAAATAGTTCAGGTAAACAACTATTTTGACATGACTGTAATTGGCGAAACTATTGATGATGCTATTGGCGAAGCTTTTGATAAAAGCGCCAAAGTACTTGGACTCCCATACCCAGGCGGACCACTAATTGATAAGAATGCCGCTTTAGGAAATCCAAGAGCTTTTCAATTCCCTAAACCAAAAGTAGCAGATTTAAATTTTAGCTTTAGCGGTTTAAAAACAGCCGTTTTATACTTTGTTCAGAAAAATGTAGCAGAAAATCCTGACTTCATCAAAAAAAACATGAACGATATTTGCGCATCATTGCAACACACAATTATTGGTATTGTTATTGATAAACTTAAGAAGGCTACTAAGAGTACTGGAATTAATCGGATTGCTATTGGTGGTGGAGTTTCTGCAAATTCAGGAATTAGGAAAGCATTGCAAGAAGGTGAACAAAAATTTGGATGGAAAACTCATGTTCCAAAATTCGAATACACTACAGATAATGCAGCTATGATTGGAATTGTAGGATATTTAAAGTATCTTGAAAAAGATTTTTCTAACATACAATCTACAGCAAATGCTAGATTTAAAATCTAACAACAATAATTATGATTAAAAAGTACTTTTACATCATTTTAATTTTTTGTTTTTACCTTTCGTTTTCACAAACGAATATAAAACAACTAAAAACGGATTTAGAATTAGTTACTGATATAAAATCTGCTAAACAATTCATCAAGGACAATCCTACAATAAAAGCTAAAATATATACATATAATGAAGATAAACATAAGAGTAGTTTATCCAAAATGCTATTTAGTAAAACGATTGGAACTAACTATGAGACAGAAGAGGAAAGCGCTAGTACATTGTATAAAATCATTAGTATTACCCCTACATTACACTACCGAGCTAGCTACATATTTTTAGATGGGAGAAAATTAAAACCATCAGTAATAGATAGTTTACAAAATATTATTATATCAAAATTAGATACTGGACAACAATTTAATCAATTAGCTGGTAAATACTCTATGGACAGAAACTCCATTAAAGGTGGTGACTTAGGTTGGTTTACAACAAATAAAGCCTCTAAAGCGTTTATTAGTTCTTTAGAAAAAAACAAACCAAATACAATTTTTAGCTTAGACTTACCTGACGCTAAAAAACACTATATTATCAATAAAACAGAGCAACAAAAAGATATTCGTTTATTACAAGTGTTGAAAATCACTTTTGAAAAAGAGAAAAAGAAACGATTAATTAACGGCTTTAATTAAAACATGGCTTTCAACGAGTTACTTGCAATTCGGATTCGCACGTCATTGGCTCTTTTTCAAGAGGAATTTATTGAAAAAAAAATGTTTGGCGGCCTTGTTTTTCTATATAAAGGAAAAATGACTATTGGAGTTATAAAAGAAAGACTTGTCGTTAGAGTAATTTCATCTAAAATAGATAATTTACTAGTCAAACCGGGAATTAATCCAATGGATTTTACAAAAAAACCAATGAAAGAGTTTTTATATGTTTTACCGGAAGCTATAAAAACAGAGGAAGATATATTATTTTTTACTGAATTAGGTATAGAACATGCCAAACATAAACTTAACGAAATTTAATGCAATTATTTTATAGTCCTGATATTAATTCTGATAGCAAACAATACACTTTCTCAAAAGAAGAAAGCAAGCATATTGTTAAAGTATTACGAAAAAAAGAAAGTGATACACTTTCCATTACTAATGGAGAAGGAGATTTATTCACCGTAGAAATTATTATTGCCGACACTAAAAAATGCATTGTCCAAATCAATACCGTTGAGCAGAAAAAAGGGCACAATTACAAGCTACACATCGCCATTGCTCCTACCAAAATGAATGACCGAATGGAATGGTTTTTAGAAAAGGCAACCGAAATTGGTATTGATGAAATCACCCCTCTGTTTTGTGATAATTCTGAACGAAAAATAATTAAGAAGGATCGTTTTGAGAAAATTATTCAAAGTGCCATGAAGCAGTCCTTACAAATGCAATTACCAAAACTAAATGATCCAATCAGTTTTAAACATTTTGTTAATCAGAAGTTTACCGGACAAACATATATTGCGCATTGTGAAGAACAAGAAAAGACACAACTTCAATCATTAGTATCACGAAATGATAGTTACACTATCCTAATTGGACCTGAAGGAGATTTTTCTATAAAAGAAATTGAATTAGCACTAAACAATAATTTTAAACCAGTGGCATTAGGAAATACACGTTTACGAACTGAAACTGCTGGAATAGTAGCCTGTCATACCATAGCTTTAAAAAATATATAAATAATAAAGAATGTCAAAAACAATATTTTTTTTACTTTCAATATTTACAACTCTTTCATTTTCGCAAGAAATTGCAGTATTGAAATATAACGGTGGTGGTGACTGGTACGCTAATACAACTGCACTACCCAACCTTATTTCATATTGTAACAACAATATCAATACAACTATTAAGACTAAACCAAAAACCGTAGAAACAAGTAGTATTGAACTGTTCCAATACCCATATATACATATGACTGGACATGGAAATGTTCATTTTTCTAATGAAGAAGCTGAGAATTTAAGGAATTACCTTAATTCTGGCGGTTTTTTACATATTGATGATAATTACGGGATGGACACCTATATTAGAAGAGAGTTAAAAAAAGTATTTCCTAATCAAAAATTAACTGAATTACCCGCTAAACACAAAATATTCAATATTGTATTTAAATTTCCTAAAGGGCTCCCTAAAATTCATGAGCACGACGGAAAAAGACCTCAAGCCTATGGATATTTTCACAAGGATAGGTTGATATGCTTATACACAACAGAATCTGACTTAGGAGATGGATGGGAAAATCCAGAAATACATAATGACGCACCAAAAGTAAGATTGAAAGCACTGCAAATGGGCGCCAATATTATTAAATATGCTTTTGAAAACTAATTAACAATGCAACTCACCCACTATACATCTATATTTAATAAAAATACTTTTCCAATAACTGTTTTGTGTGAAAATGTGAGTAATGCACCCAATATTGGATCTTTATTTAGGATATGTGACGCTTTTGGTATTGAAAAACTTATTTTCAGCGGTGAAGTCATTCCTATTCCATCAAGGAAAATGCAAAAAACTTCCAGAGCTGCTGAGAAATATGTGCCATATGAAATTATCAATGATTTACACAAGTATATTGAAAGCATAAAAGAGACTCATCATATCATAGCGATTGAAATAACTGAGGAAAGTAAACCAATACATCAGCAAAAATTCAACACTAACAAACCTATCATATTAATTATTGGAAATGAAAACTTTGGCGTATCAGAAGATGTCTTAAGTAAAGCTAACGAAATAGTACACATAAATATGTTTGGCGAAAATTCAAGCATGAATGTGGTACAAGCAACTAATATAGCTTTGTATGAAATCACAAAACAATTACAAGACTATGTATAATACCAAATAAATACCTATTTTTAAATTTCAACACTCATATAACCAATAATACAAAAGTATTGAACACAACAGACTCGAAAAACATTAGTAACGGAATATTAAGAGCTATAGCAATCATATTAGGTATTTGTATCTTATTACTTTTTCTGTACAAAATAAGTGATGTCCTTATTTACATTGCTATTTCTGGTGTAATATCCCTAATAGGTAGACCAATAGTTAGATTTTTAAAATCACGTTTAAAATTTAAAAACACTCTTTCAGTAATAACAACTATGCTTTTATTACTTAGTTTTATAGTAGGACTGGCATCAATGTTTATTCCGTTAGTTAAGAGTCAAGGGGAAAACTTAGCACTATTAAACTACAACGAATTGGAGACCAATTTCAAACAGCTATCAGAAGAAATAAACAGCTATTTATCTGCTCATAATATTGATTTATTTCAAACACTTCAGAACTCCGATATATTATCAAAACTAAATGTAAACGCAATACCAGAGCTATTAAATTCCTTTTTAGGTATGGTTGGTAGTTTAAGTATAGGTCTATTTTCAGTATTATTCATTTCTTTCTTTTTCTTAAAAGACAGTAAATTATTGGAAGACGGAGCACTGCTATTAGTTTCAGATAATAAAGAGGGTAGACTAAAGAAATCATTTGAAAAAATAAAAGATTTGTTGTCTCGTTATTTTGTTGGATTGGTATTTCAGATATTAATTCTCTTTATAATTTACACTGTAGTTCTATTAATTTTTGGAATACAAAACGCAATTGTGATCGCTTTTTTATGTGCATTGTTAAATTTAATACCTTACGTTGGCCCATTAATTGGAGGCGTTTTAATGTTAATTCTATCAATGAGTAGTAACTTAGAAATGGACTTTCAAACAGTTATTTTACCAAAAACAACTTATGTGATGATTGGTTATGCAATAGCACAATTGGTGGATAATTTTGTAAGTCAGCCTTTAATTTTTTCAAATAGTGTAAAATCTCACCCTCTTGAAATTTTCCTTGTAATCATTATTGGAGGGCTTCTTTTTGGGGTTGTCGGAATGATTATAGCAGTACCTTCATATACTGCTTTAAAAGTAATTTCAAAAGAGTTTTTATCCGACAATAAAATTGTTAAAAAAATCACTGAAGGTATTTAAAACAACACTATAACACGCCAATTCCAGTCTTACTTTAATAAAAAGATAATTTAATCCTACGCTTTGAATAAACACTTAATAAGCACTGATGCACAGTTGTTTATAAAAAACAACATAAGTACTGACATTTCGTCACTACTCTTAAAAAAGCTTGTTTTCGATAATATAACTCCACAAGAGTTAGTTGAACAAATTGAAGCTAAAAAACGCTGTGAAAATAAATTAAAAACTTGGTATAATACTCCATTAATATACTATCCAAATAAGTTAAATATAGAACAAACCTCTTCGGAGATTACTGCGGAGTATAAAGCTAATTTAGTTTCCGGAAAATCATTGATTGACTTAACGGGAGGCTATGGAGTTGACTGTTTTTATTTTTCAAAAAAAATAAAAACAGTCTCACATTGTGAAATAAACCCATTACTTTCAGAAATAGTTAATCACAACTACAAGCAATTAAAATGTAATAACATTAAAACTATTACTGGAGATGGTATTAATTTTTTAAATAACAACTTAGAAGTTTATGATTGGATTTATATTGATCCATCAAGAAGAAATGACTCAAAAGGAAAAGTATTTTTATTGAGTGATTGCTTACCAAATGTTGCTGAACATATTAATAAACTTTTTATTAAAACCAAAAACGTCTTAATAAAAACCTCTCCTCTACTAGATATTACAAACGGAATAAATGAATTAATTTTTGTAAAAGAAATACATATTGTTGCTGTAAAAAATGAAGTGAAAGAATTATTATTTATATTAGAAAAAAATTACACTGGGGCAATTACTATTATCACAAGTAATACTCTTAATACTAAGCACCACAATTTTAGTTTCGTTAGGGATAACTCCGAAATTGCTCAATACGGACTTCCTAAAAAATACTTATACGAACCTAATACTGCAATTTTAAAATCTGGGGGGTTTAATGAAATAGCCATACATTACAAACTCCACAAATTACATCAACATTCACATCTCTATACAAATGACATTTTAATTGATTTTCCTGGAAGATCATTTGAAATAACAGAAGTAATTCCATACAACAAAAAAGAACTCAAGAAGCGCTTTAAAAAACAACAGGTAAATGTAACTACTAGAAATTTCCCAAAATCTGTTAATGAAATAAGAAAAGAACTACACCTGAAGGATGGAGGGACTGAATATTTATTCTTTACTACCAATATAGAAAATAAAAAAATCGCAATACTATGTCGTAAAAAGTAATGGTTAGTTATCTAATAGCTATATAAATTTCGCATAAATAGTTTTCAACTATTTCATCAATTAAGGAGTCCTCCAAAAAACTAGCCCAGGATAACCGATATTTCAATCAAAGAAGAATTATAAAAAACAATATTATTTGTCGCGCAGGACTCCGTCCTGAAAATTTATTTTTTATACAATCTGAAGTTCCAATAAAATATATTATCGATAATTTAGATAACGAATAAATTATTATTTTCTAGTAATCATATTGTTGTTTTACTTACAGTAATCTCTATTAAAAAACATCTAATTACACTAGAATTCTTAATTAAAATAACACTGCATAAAATATACATCTAGCAAACTTAATTAGTTTTAATTTATCAATCAAATAACACATAAATTCAGATATTCTTATACTGCTACCTAAAGAAATAATCGTAAAATTTAACAAAAAATTAAATATTGCAATTATCATATGTATATTTAAAAGCATTATTTTTACTCTCCCTTAACCCGAAAACCATAAATTACATGGAAGCACTTTTTAATTTTGCTAATAGATTAACCCCAATCTCTAGAGAAACTTTTGAATTACTTAAACCTCATTTTAAACACCTATCAGTAAAGGCAAATACCATAATTTGTGATGCAGGTGATGATGCTGATAATATGTTTTTTGTTATATCTGGCGTTGCTAGAACTTCAACAGTAAGTGAGAATGGTAAAACTTTTACAAGAACACTTCACACAGAAAACCAGTTTTTAGGCCCCTATTCAAATTTAATCAAAAATGAGAAATCTAATTTAGTTTATGAAGCATTAACTGATTGTGAAATTATCCAATCGGCACATAAAGATGTCTTAAAAAACTTTGGCCATTTACCTGAAATGATGCAGTTTGAAATAAAAATATTACAACTTTTATACAATGACATGCAAAAAACCATCATTAGCCTAGGGACTTTAAACGCAAAAGAACGTTATCTAAAACTTTTAAAGAGAATTGTTGGTATTGAAGAATTAATACCTCAGTATCAAATTGCTTCATATTTAGGAATTACCCCAATACAATTAAGCAGAATTAGAAAATCATTAGCTGTTTCAGCAGCTTAAAAATAAAATAAAAAAAGCTCATCAAAAATGAAGAGCTTTTTTTATTTTGTATCACCTAACTAGCTTCTTATATTTTAGACGCTTTGGCATTAAGTCACCACCAAGACGCTTCTTTTTATTCTCTTCATATTCTGAGAATGATCCTTCAAAGAAATAGACTTCTGAATCTCCTTCAAAAGCTAGTATATGAGTACAAACTCTATCCAAGAACCATCTATCATGAGAAATAATTACAGCGCATCCTGCGAAATTCTCTAAACCTTCCTCTAATGCTCTCAATGTATTTACATCCAAATCATTGGTAGGTTCATCCAATAACAACACATTACCTTCTTCTTTTAAAGTCATTGCCAGGTGTAACCTGTTACGCTCACCTCCTGACAAGGTGTCAACCTTTTTATTTTGCTCACTTCCTGCAAAATTAAATCGACTTAAGTAAGCTCTAGAATTCACTTGCTTCCCCCCCATCATAATTAAATCTTGACCATCAGAGAAATTTTCCCAAATTGATTTACTTCTATCAATATCCTTATGCGATTGATCAACATAAGCTATTTTAACAGTCTCTCCTACTTCAAAACTTCCTGAATCTGGAATTTCTTCTCCCATTATCATTCTAAAAATAGTCGTTTTACCAGCACCATTTGGCCCAATAATCCCTACGATTCCTGCTTGAGGTAAACTAAACTCTAAATTATCATATAATAATTTATCTCCAAAAGCTTTTGACACACCTTTTGCTTCTATCACTTTAGTACCTAAACGATCACCATTAGGAATGAAAATCTCTAATTTCTCATCCATTTTCTTTTGATCTTGACTCATCAACTTGTCATAGTTTTTCAAACGTGCTTTTTGCTTTGTTTGTCGACCTTTTGCTCCTTGACGCACCCAGTCTAATTCACGCTCAAGTGTTTTTTGACGTTTTGATTCCGTTTTACTCTCTTGTGCTAATCGTTTTGATTTTTGATCTAACCAAGTTGAATAATTTCCTTTCCAAGGAATCCCTTCTCCTCTATCTAATTCTAAAATCCAACCAGCTACATTATCTAAGAAATATCTATCATGTGTTACTGCAATTACAGTTCCCTTATATTGTGCTAAATGATGCTCTAACCAGTGCACTGATTCTGCATCTAAGTGATTGGTAGGTTCATCCAATAATAGCACATCTGGTTCTTGTAATAACAATCTACACAAAGCTACTCTACGACGCTCCCCTCCAGATAACACTGAAATTGGCGTATCTCCTGCTGGAGTACGTAAAGCATCCATTGCTATTTCTAATTTTGTTTCTAACTCCCAAGCATTACAAGCATCAATTTTATCTTGTAAAATAGCTTGTTGCGCCATTAACTTGTCCATTTTGTCAGCATCAGAATACACTTCTTCCAAACCAAACATATCATTTATTTTATTATATTCCTCAAGAATAGCAACAGTTTCTGCGGCTCCTTCTTTTACAATATCCATCACTGTTTTAGTTTCATCTAATTGAGGCTCTTGTTCTAAATAGCCTACAGTATGTTCTTTAGAAAACGTAACATCACCTTGATAATTTTTTTCTAAACCAGCAATAATTTTAAGTAAGGTAGATTTACCAGAACCGTTTAACCCTAAAACACCAATTTTAGCTCCATAAAAGAAACTTAAATAAATATCTTTTAATACTTGTTTCCCTGTACTTTGGTAGGTTTTAGAAACCTTGTCCATGGAGAATATAATCTTCTTATCGTCTGACATATTATAATAATTTTTAGAAGTGTAAATATCGTGAATAATTAACGATATAAAAGTGTAATTTGAATTTACTGTAAAACAAAAAACTCAGAGCATTAAATCGTTTTGGGGAAACAATCTAATTTAAAAGCTCTGAGTTAAACTAACTTGCGTCAAAAATAACAAAATTTTCATATAAAAAAAACGTTATCAACTATTTGTAACAAAAAAGTTACTTGCAATCAAAAAAATAACATTAAACATAACCTAAATATAAGGTTATGTTTAATGTATTAAGTGTTCTTAAAAAAAGCTATTGATCTCCTAAAATAATAGGCATTCCATCACTTCCACCAATTAACACTACTTTACTATTTGGTGATTCTGCTAATTTTAATGTAGCTTCAATCCCTTTGTCTTGTAAAATTTTATCAGTTAATGATGCACTTAAAATTTTATTTGCATCTGCTTTACCTTTTGCTTCTATAATTTGCTTTTCAGCTTCTTTTTGAGCAGTAACCAATCTAAATTCGTATTCTAAAGATTCTTGTTCTTGTTTTAACTTACGTTCAATAGCCTGCTTAATAGTTGGTGGCAAAGTAACATCACGTACTAAAACATCATTTATTTGCACATGCTGAGCACCAGCTTTTTTTGATACCTCATCATATATTTCTTTCTGTATCACATCTCTTTTACTCGAATACAATTGTTCAGGTGTATATCGTCCTACAACACTACGTGCAGCTGAACGTACTTCGGGTATTATTACTACATCTAAATAATTTTTACCTTTTGTTTTGTGCAATAAACCTAATTCTGAATTTTTAGGTGAATACAAAATAGAAACATCTAATTTAATCTCCAAACCATTAGACGATAACACTTCCATGTCTTGAATAAATTTATTTTGCTGACGAACATTATAAATAAATACATTGTTCCATGGAGCGATAACATGAAACCCTTCACCCAATGCAGGTTCTGACACAACAACACCACCATCAAATCTTTTCCATAATACTCCAGATTCCCCTGCATCAATGGTTACTGCAGTTTTCAATAACAAGAATATTGATATTACTACTAAAAAGATTATTGGCAAGCCTAATTTTGGTAATTTTTCCATTTGTTTATTTATTTAAATTTATATTAGTCCGTTATATTTTCTTAAAAACCACTCAATTCCAAGTACTAAAATCAATATACCTAATAAGTACTTCCAACTTACTAATGGCAATTGTGTTGTTGTTTCTCGCTGAGTTATTTTATACTTCTCGTTATTTCTTAATTCCTCTATCAACTGCTTATATTTTGATATATAATAAAGTTGTGTTTTACTATTAGTAGCTAACTGACCTAGTTTTGTTACATCAGGATTAATAAATTGTGATTCAATATTAAAATCTAATATTGTAAACACTCCTTTTCTGGTTAGCCGGTTTTTTTTTGTTGTTACAACATATGAATACTCCCCTGCTTTTAAGTGCTTTAAATTAAGTTCATAACCATTGTTTTTATATAAAAACTCCAATTCAATAGCTTCTTTTGTTTTTTGATGAATTAATTTACATAAAATAGTTTCATTTACATCAGTTATATAGTTTTTATCAAAATATTGAGCCTTTAGTTTAGCTTCACCTAATAAAAACTCATCTTCTATAGCTACAATCAATCGTTCCCTTTTATTATTAGAAGCTAAATACTGAACCGTTTTACCTATTAGTGCATCAAAATTTTCAAAATTTTGAGTATTCACGAAACTCTGTGCCCTCCATTTCCAAACTCCCTCTCCAAATAATATTGCTTCTCTCCTATTGTTATTTTCAAAAAAACAATAAAGTGGTTGATTAGTTAATACCGAATTGATTTGCTGATGCAATAAAACAGATGTTGAATTATTTAGAGTAATATCTCCATAAAAACCTAATAAAGGAGGGAAAGATGAAAAATTTAATTCTTTATTCTGAAACAAATCAAAATTAGCATTATAGTTACCCGAAAAATCTTGAGACTTATTTATTACGCTGTTTTTATAATTTTTACTCACACTATTTAAAAAACTCCAATCGGTTTGCAAACCAGCTATTGTAAAATAATTCTTCTTAAAAAGATTGACTTGCTGAAATACTTTTTTAAACTTATTAGTTGGCTGATACAACACCAATAATTGATAAGCATTGTAATCAATTACATCATTAGTTGATAAAATGGTAACCTTACGCTGTTTATTAGTCTCAATTGATTTTTTAATTGCTCCTAAATCCGGATGAACTATATCTGAAACCAATAATACATTGGTTCTTTCATCTATTACTTCTACAGAAAAATCTCGTGAATTATTGGTTATATTTTGTTCATTTGCAATAGGGTTAATTATTGCACTGTATTTAAACCTTCCTACATTTCTGGCCTTTAGATAAAAAGTGAGTACCTCTGTAGTATTATCATTAGATAACTCAATGTTTTTTGAATACACTTTAGTGTTACCAGAATATATATTCAATTCCTTACTCACACTAGTATCACCAACATAGTTTACAGTGACTTCAATAGGAAATTCGTTATTTAAGAAAGCATATTTATTATGTTGAATATTCGCTATTTTAATATCCGTTTTTAATACCGAATCACCTAAAACAACAGGGTAAATTGGTTGCTTATAAGTTAATGAAGACAACACATAATCTTGACCATAAGTTTGATTTCCATCCGATAAAAGTATTGTTGGTGAATTTGTATCGGCATACAACTCTTTAAAAGATGAAAAAACTTCTGAAATATTCGTTTGTGATTCCTTAAACTGAATAGAGTCCGACAAAACATTTACAGCATTTCCAAATGAATAATAATCAATTTGGAATTTATCTGAAAGGGTTGATGTTTTTAATTCATTTAAAAATTCAACAACCTGAGTATTCTGTTTTAAATAATTAATTGATTCAGAATTGTCTATCGCTACAACTAAATTAGGTTTTAGATTAGTTATTACGCTTTGTTTGAACGTTGGGTTTAACAATAATACACCTAATAAAAACAAACTCAAAAAGCGTAAAAAAACAAAAAAAAACCGCTTATTATCCTTTCTTTTTGCTTTATAAAAATATTGAAAAACTGCAATTCCCAAAGCGACAATTGCAATTAGTAGTATGTATATAATATCGTTTTTTGACATTTAATTTACAAGCCTAACACCCCTAGTGTAGCTATGAATTAATACTAATTATTTTCAATCGAGGTAAGCCTCATTTAAATAAACTTATTGAAGCTACTAGGTTAACATCCCTCCATCTACATTTAATACTTGCCCAGTAACATAAGCACTCATATCACTTGCTAAAAAAACACATACATTAGCAACATCCTCTGGTGTTCCTCCTCTTTTTAATGGAATAGAATCTCTCCATCCTTGAACAGTGTCTGCATCTAATTTTTCAGTCATTTCAGTTTCAATAAAACCAGGAGCTATTGCATTACAACGAATATTCCTAGACCCTAATTCAAGTGCAACTGATTTTGTAAACCCAAGAATACCCGCTTTTGAGGCTGCGTAATTAGTTTGACCAGCATTACCTTTAACTCCAACCACAGAACTCATATTGATAATAGATCCTTTACGTTGCTTTAACATAGTACGTTGTACCGCTTTAGTCATATTAAAAACTGACTTAAGATTTACTTCAATTACTTTATCAAAATCCTCTTCGGTTATACGCATTAATAAATTATCCTTAGTAATTCCTGCATTATTAATTAATACATCTATACTATCAAACTCTTTTGTAATAGCGGCAATTAAATCTTGTGATTCTTGAAAATTTGCTGCGTTAGACTTATATGCCTTAGCTTTAATACCAAACCCACTTAATTCTTCCTCTAGCGCTAGTGCTGGTGCTTCTGATGAACTATAAGTAAATGCTACATTTGCCCCATTTTTCGCAAAAGTTCTTGCTATTTCATTTCCTATACCTCTACTTGCACCAGTAATGATTACCGTTTTACCATCTAAAAGTTTCATATGCTGTATTAAATTATATTTTTTTGAGTTAATTATAATCAAATATATATCATTTCAAGATAAAATAAACTAGTAATTAAGAGAATATTATTTTTGATATCATTTTAAGTTTATTACACCTCAAATAACTGCTTTTTTACTACATGGAGCATCATTTTTTTGGTTAACATCAAATCTATTTTTATATTCGCTATCACCAAAACTATAATCAACACTATAATTAATTATGAAATCAGCCTCTAGGGTTCAGAAAAAATCAAAAGCGAAACTACTACATCAATACTACTCGTACACAGGATTTTACACATTTATAAAGAATAGTTTAAAAAAAGCAATTGTACCTGTATTGATAGTTATTACAGCATTAATATTATTTAATAAATATGTATATAACATTAATGATGCATTACAAAGTATAACTGAAACGTTTTCAACTTTAGGTATATTGATTACATTTTTTGCTTCTGAATCATTTTTAGGGCTTATTCCACCGGAGATTTTTATCGCTTGGTCTAAAAAAACGAGCAACCCTGTATTAAACCTAACAATTTTAGCTACATTGTCCTACTTAGGAGGTATTACATCTTTCTTTTTAGGTAAAGCTGCTCTAGAAATAGAATTCATAAAGAATTATTTAGAAGTTAAAATGGCTAAAAGTTTAAAAAACACCAGTAAATGGGGTGGTTTTTTAATTATTGTAGGTGCATTATTACCTATTCCATTTGCCATTACGTGTATGGCTGCGGGAATGATTAAATATCCATTTAAAGGAGTTGTTCTATATGGCTTGTTACGTTTTGTTCGTTTTGCTGTATATGCGATTGCAATTTTTCAAATGGTAAGTTAAATATAAAAATTATGATCAAACTTTTTAGAGGAATCAGTTTATTAGAAGGGTTATCACTTTTAGCTTTGTTGTTTGTTGCTATGCCATTAAAATATATTTGGGGAAATCCTGAATATGTTCGTTTAGTAGGGATGGCTCATGGGTTATTGTTTGTTGCCTATATCCTATTTGCTATAATGACAAAATTTGAATTAAATTGGAAGATAAAAACATTATTTATTGTCTTTGCTGCTTCAGTTATACCTTTTGGAACTTTTTATGTAGATAAAAAATATTTATCGAAAAAATAAATGCTATGTATATTAAAATAAAAAAGCCCTTAGAATATATATTCTAAGGGCTTTTTTATTTTAATATACTTATGTAACTATCAAGAATATGCTATACTTCTCTATTTTTTAGTTTACTGCTATAAAAATTTCAGCTTCTCCATTTGTTGGTTCTACTGCTTTTTTTCCATAAGTCTCAAAATCTGATGTGTATTTTCTATTCAAATCCATTCCCCAAATTTTCTCCCATTGCTCTATTATTGCAGGACCTGTTAAATCCCCTTTGGCTGTAAATTTATCATAAGTTGAAGTTGCTATACGTTTCCCTAACATCCCATCAGGAACATAATCCAAATTAGCTACCTTAAACCCCAAAATAGTAGTATATGGCTTGTTATGATCTCCTTCATAATCGGTATATACTGCATAAATGGTTTCATCTAATATGCTAGGTATTTTTAACGCTAAATTTTCAGACATAAATCGCCCCCAAAGTGCTTCAATATCTTCTTTCGCTTTACCATTTTCATTTGTAGTTCTTACGTAAATTCCTATAACGTTAAATTCACTTTTTTTTACTTGTTCCATTTTTATACGTTTTATTGATTTATACAAAAATAGATTGGAGTTATGACAAGCGTGTGTCAGGGGTATTAGAATATTTTTTTACATATAATTTAAAATAAGTTTCTAAAGTCATATTATGCGACTCAAAACACTCATTTTTAACAACTAACTGTTGAATTAAATCTATTCGGAAAGCTCTAAATTCTTTTCGCAATCTACAATATGCTATTAACAACCAGTTTTCTTGAGTACTATATAATGCAAAAGGCTCAACTGTTCGTTTTGTACATTGATTTTGTAAAGACAGGTACTCAATTTCTATTAAATTAAATTTAGTAATACAAGATTGCAGTCTCATTAAATAATTAGAGGTATTTTTCTCATCTATATTTGCTCTAAAATAAACCCTCTCCGCTAATAAATCAGCAGTAGTTTTTTGAGAATAACGCAATACTGATTTTATTTTAGTAATAGCATTTGTGTAATTATCTACTAAAGATTTATCTTTATTTTTTCGAATTAATTGTTCTGCAGTTATTAAAGCATTAGCTTCATTTTCGGTAAACATTACTGGAGGTAATTGATACCCTTCTTGTAAAGTATATCCCTTTCCTTCTTCCGTTAGAATTGGAATACCAGACTGTTCCAAAGTTCTGATGTCTCTATATATTGTACGTATACTTACCTGATGTTTTTCAGCAAGAAGTCTGGCGGTAACTAATCGTTTAGATTGTAGTTGTGTTACAATAGCTGTTAATCTAGAAAGTCTTGGCTTTTCATTTGGTTGCATAGTTATATATTAAATTATAAAGAATTATTTCTATTTCAAAAGAGAAGAAATAACTATTTATATATCTAGTTCTTAAATAAGAATTTAATCATTAAGCATCCGCAGGAACATCACCTGTTTTTGATTGCTCTGGTTGTTTAAACATATCCAAATATGCTTTAGAAATATTATCAATAGCATCACTTGCAATAAACGACTGATATCCTTTCTCTTCAATTGCTACATCAGCAGTTCTACCATGTAAATAAACTCCAAATTTAGCAGCATTTAATGGTTCGTACCCTTGGGCTATCAATCCAGTAATTATTCCTGTTAGTACATCACCTGTACCTGCAGTAGCTAAAGCAGGGTTTCCTGAAGTATTTACAAATACTTCTTCTTTATAAATTGTTATTGTGATAGCGTCTTTAACCACTATAATACAATTGTTTTCAGTTGAGAAAGTTTTAACTTTCTTCAACATTTCAAAATCATTATCCCACTTTCCTATTAAACGTTCTAATTCTTTTTTATGAGGAGTTAGTATCGTTAATTCTGGTAAAATTTTTAATAATTCTTTATTATCAGATATAATGTTTAATGCATCCGCATCAATAATCAAAGGTAATTTGTTTACTTTCAAAAAAGATTTCAATGCTGCAACAGTTTCAATACTTGTTCCTATTCCCATCCCTATTCCAACTACAGTAAAGTGACCTTCTGGTGAAATATTGGATAATTGTTTTACATCGTTTGATGTTTGTACCATTGCTTCCGGAAAAGAACTTTGTAATACATTATAACCACACTCTGGCACATATGCTGTTACTAATCCACAACCAGAAATTAAAGCAGCTTTACTCGCCAATTGTACCGCCCCTATTTTACCATAAGAACCTCCAACAAGTAAACTATGCCCATAAGTAAATTTATTTGCAAATTTCTCACGCATTTGATACATCGGTAGTACTTCATTTTTACTGATTAGTTGAGTAGCTTCCACAGTTTGGATATACTCTTGATCTAAACCAATATCTAATACTTCCCATTGCTCTGTAAACACAGCCGTTTCTGGCAAAAAGAACGCCATTTTAGGGCTTTGAAACGATAGTGTATAATTTACAGACAATACATGTTCAATATTATCTGGAGCTTTATTAGAGTATAAACCCGATGGAATATCTATCGCTAATTTAAATGCTTTTGATTTGTTTAAATGCGCGAATAACTGATTCGCTAAAGTTCCAGGATCTCTATTTAACCCTATACCAAAAATTGCATCTACAATAATATCATCTGGAGATATATCAGTAGGGAATTCTTCTGCATCTGTTAACAATACAGGCCATTGCTTCAAAGTTTTAACCCTATCATAATTCTTTAAGAACCCTTCTGTTCGTTTTTTACTATAGTTTACTACATAATTTGCCACGTTATATCCGTGCTCTAATAAATGTCTAGCTAACACCAATCCAACTCCTCCATTATTACCAATACCGTTAAAAATATGAATTTTAACTTGTGAACCTTGCATTCGCATATGCATCCAGTTAAATACTTGTCCACCTGCTCTTTCTAGCAAATTTAATTCTGAAATCTCTTGATTTTTAATTGTTAAATCATGAGCCTGGTATAATTGTTTTGCTGATAATATTTTCATGTAAAATATGTATGTTTAAAATGGTGCTTTAGAATACCTATATCTCTGTTTGATATAATTTTATGTAAATAACTGCATAATTTTAATTGTATAAAAGAATAATTACTACATTTGTTATAAGTTTATATTTAACTATTGTAATTGAACACTAATAAACAAATAGCACTTTTTGTATCTAACACTACATCTGTAGTGGCTACTGCTATGTTTACAATTACAACTACAACAACCCTTTAAGGGTTAACTATACACATATTATCCGTCCCAATATACTTTTTTCTTAAAACAGAAAATCAAGTATACATTTAACTATTTTATAAATTAAAAGAAAAAGCCATGAAGGTTTTAAAATTTGGAGGTTCCTCATTAGCATCAGCTACGTCAATTAAATTAATTCTAGACATCATTAAAAATGAGCAACAAAAACTATGGGTAGTTGTTTCTGCATCTGGTAAAACTACTGATAATCTAGTAAGGTTAACTCAGTTAGCACATGCAAAAGATGAAAACTATAAAGCTGATTTAAAGTTACTAGAACAACATCATATTACTATTTGTAAGGAATTATTACCAATTGCAGCACAAACAAGTGTTATTGCTATGATTAAAAGCTCCTGTAATGCACTTGAACAGTTATTAGATGCCGTTTATTGGTTAGAAGATTTATCACCAAAAACACAAGATAAAATCATCAGTTTTGGAGAGTTATTATCTGCTCAGTTATTAGAAAAAATAGCCTCACAAGAAATTGAATCGGTCAAATATAAGGACAGTAGAGAACTGATTTCAACAAATAGTCAATTTACATATGCTAAAGTTAATTTTGATAAAACAAATGCAACCATTGCTAGTTTTCAAAAACAAAATCAAGCAAAGGTTACTATTTTAGGAGGCTTTATTAGTTCAAATGAAACTAATGAAACTACAACACTAGGACGGGGTGGATCAGATTATTCTGCTGCTATTTATGCTGCTGCTTTAGATGCTGAAGTTTTAGAAATTTGGACTGATGTAAGCGGATTATATGCTGCAAATCCAAAACTCGTAAAGCAAGCTAAACCAATTGCAAACATATCCTATGAGGAAGCAATGGAATTATCTCATTTTGGAGCAAAAGTGATCTACCCTCCTACTATAAAACCAGTTTTAGAAAAAGAGATCCCTATAAAAATTAAAAATACATTTGACGCTAATGCTGAAGGTACAATTATCAGTAATTCATCTAATGGCAAACATCAAACAATCAAAGGGATTAGCCATATAGAAGACATATCACTATTAACTTTAGAGGGGCTGGGGATGATTGGCATCCATGGTATTTCAAAGCGCTTATTTGAAGTTTTAGCTAACAATCATATTAATATTGTAATGATTACACAAGCTTCTTCAGAACACTCTATATGTATAGCTGTAGCAAAAGAAAATAGTAAAAATGCTGAGCAACTAATAAATAATGTTTTTAAAAATGAAATAGCAGAGCATCTGATTCAGCATATAATTGTTGAAAATGATTTAGCAATCCTTGCAGTAGTTGGTGATCAAATGAAAAGTCACCAGGGTATTAGTGGCACTCTATTTAGTGCCTTAGGAAGGAATAATATTAACATCAGAGCAATTGCTCAAGGAGCTTCTGAAAAAAACATCTCATGCGTTATTAAAAGTAATAATGTAAAAAAGGCACTAAACTGTATTCACGCTGCTTTTTTTGAAGCGCATATTAAAGAATTAAATGTCTTTATCGCTGGTGTTGGTAATGTTGGTGGTAAATTAATAAGTCAGTTACAGCAACAACAGGAATATTTAAAAGAAGCTTTAAATCTCAACGTGAAAATTATTGGTGTTGCTAATTCTAAGCAATATTATATTAATGAAAACGGATTAGGTAACTCCGATTGGCAAATTAATTTAAGTAATCAAATGAGGAGTAATAACGTTTCTTACTATGATGCCATAGCAGCTTTAAATAAACAAAATAGTGTTTTTGTAGATGTTACTGCTAATGAAGTAGTTGCCAATTCATATGCTGATTTATTACGCAAAAGTATTTCTGTGGTTGCTTGCAATAAAATAGCTTGTTCTTCTGATTATAACTATTATAAAGAATTAAAATACCTAGCAAAAAAATTCAAGGCTTCATTCTTATATGAAACTAATGTTGGTGCTGGGTTGCCTATAATTAAAACAGTGCAAAATTTAATTTCTTCTGGAGATCAAATCACTGAAATACAAGCAGTTTTATCTGGTAGTTTGAATTTTATTTTTAATGAGTATACTAATGGCGAATTGTTTAGTACAATCGTAAAGAAAGCACAAAGTGAAGGCTATACAGAACCAGACCCCAGAATTGATTTAAGCGGAAAAGATGTTGCAAGAAAAATATTAATATTGATTAGAGAAGCAGGTATTCCAATAGAATTTGAAGCTATTAAAAATAATCCTATGCTACCAAAAGGAAGTTTGGAAGCTGCTTCTGTAAATGATTTTTATAACCTGATTAAAGCAGAAAACGAACATTTTAAACAACTATTATTAGAGGCTAAAAATCAAGATTCAAAATTAAAATATGTTGCTAGTTATAAAGATGGTATAGCTAGTGTAGGGTTACAATTTATTCCTAAAGAGCATCCATTTTATAATTTAGAAGGAAAAGACAATATTGTTTCTTTCTATACTAACAGATATCAAGAGCAGCCATTAATAATTAAAGGAGCAGGTGCTGGTGCTGATGTTACAGCTTCTGGTTTATTCGCTGATATTATTCAAATTGGGTCAGCTAGCTAAAGGGAAGAATATGAAAGTTAATAACACTGCAAAAATATTTGGAAAGTACGCAAAAGCCTATGAAGATAAATTCATGGATGTCACATTTTTTAGTGATACTTATGATCGCTTTTTAGGCTATTTACCCAGTAATAAGTCAATAATATTAGATATTGGTTGTGGTCCTGGAAATATAACAAAGTACTTATTAGATAATAATCCAGAGCTTAATGTTTTTGGAATTGATATTGCTGAAGAAATGCTACAATTAGCAAAAAACAATAATCCTTCAGCTAATTTTAAGTTAATGGATTGTAAAAACATTCATAACATTAACACGTCATTTGATGGAATTATGAGCGGGTTCTGCCTTCCGTATTTATCAAAAGAAGAAGTAAGTACTTTTATTAAAAATTCGTATTACCTTCTAAACACAAAGGGGATTCTATACATAAGCACTATGGAAGATTCTTATGAAAACTCAAAGGAAGTTGGGCCAAGTTCAGGTGAAAATGAAAGTATATATACCCATTACTATCCTGAAGATTATTTAAAAAATGTACTACATAAAAATGGATTTAAAATACTAGAGATTGTACATAAAGAGCAACTCATAGAAACTAATAATACAGAAGCAAATGACATTATATTAATTGCTCAAAAACAATAGTTATGAATACATTAAAAGAGATAAGAATATTCGCTCCAGCAACAATAGCAAACCTCGCATGTGGTTTTGACGTATTGGGATTAGCGCTTGAGAGTGTTGGTGATGAAATGGTGATTCGAAAATGTGATTCGAAAGGTATTTTCATTACAAAAATAATAGGTCAAGAATTACCATTAGAAACAGAAAACAATGTGGCAGGAGTTGCCGCATTAACACTCTGTGAAAAACTAAATCTTGATTTCGGTTTTGAAATTGAAATATATAAGAATATCAAACCTGGTAGTGGTATTGGGAGCTCTGCTGCGAGTTCCGCAGGGGCCGTTTGGGGAATTAATGAATTACTAGGTAAACCATTTTCAGTGTTAGAATTAACACAATTCGCTATGGAAGGAGAACGACTAGCTAGTGGAAACGCACATGCCGATAATGTTGCTCCTGCCCTATTTGGCGGAGTTACATTAGTACGAAGTTATGATCCGTTAGATGTTATCAAATTACCTTGTCCAAACGAGCTATATGCTACAGTAATTCATCCTCAAATAGAGTTAAAAACGGCAGATTCTAGAAAAATCCTTAAACCCCAAATCACTATTAAAGATGGGGTAACTCATTGGGGAAATGTAGGGGCTTTTGTTTCAGGTTTATACACTAACAACTATGAATTAATTGGTAAAAGTTTAGTTGATGTAATTGCAGAGCCACAACGTGCTGATTTAATTCCATTATATCATGAATTAAAAAAAGAGGCACTAGCTACTGGAGCTTTAGGAGTTGGAATTTCTGGATCAGGGCCTTCAATTTTTGCTTTATCAAAAGGAAAGGAAATGGCCGAGAATACAGCTAAAACAATGCAGAAAACATATAAAAAATTAGGTGTCGATTTTGATATACACATTTCAAAAGTAAATGAACAAGGTATTAAAATAGTTAATAGCTTAAATTAAATATTATGAAATACTATAGCTTAAATAACAATAATAACACTGCTTCATTTAGAAAAGCAGTTGTAAATGGTATTGCTCCTGATAAAGGATTGTACTTCCCCGAAATCATCACTCCGCTAAGTAACGATTTCTTTAAAAAAATAGAATATTTCTCTAACGAAGAAATTGCTTTTCATACAATCAAACAATTTGTAGGAGATGAAATTTCTGAATTAGCTTTAAAAGAAATTATTGCAGAAGTTTTATCTTTTGAATTTCCTTTAGTAAAATTAAACAACTCACAATATATTTTAGAGCTATTTCATGGTCCTACATTGGCTTTTAAAGATGTAGGTGCAAGATTTATGTCAAGATGTTTAGAATATTTCTCTAAAGAAAATAAAAAGAAAACCACTGTTTTAGTAGCTACTTCTGGTGATACTGGTAGTGCCGTTGCTAATGGCTTTTATGAAACAAAAAATGTTGATGTTGTTATTTTATATCCTAAAGGAAAAGTAAGTAATGTTCAAGAATTACAACTGACAACTTTAGGAAAAAACATTAGCACTTTAACTGTTAATGGTACTTTTGACGATTGTCAAGCCATGGTTAAAAATGCTTTTTTAGATAACGATTTAAACCACATGCAATTAACTTCTGCAAACTCAATAAACATTGCTCGTTGGTTACCACAAATGTGGTATTACTTTTTTGCTTATAAACAATTAAAACAAAAAGATAAGGAACTTGTAGTTTCTGTACCAAGTGGAAATTTTGGAAATATTTGTGCTGGGATATTAGGAAAAAAATTAGGCTTACCAATAAATCATTTTATCGCTAGTACAAACGCAAATGATGTAGTAACTAATTATTTAAAAACAGAAGAATATACTCCTAAGCCTTCACAAAAAACCATATCTAATGCGATGGACGTTGGAGACCCAAGTAATTTTATACGCATCCAAAAATTGCTTGATAACGACTATAAAGCACTAACGGAATTGTTATCTTCTTATAGTTTTACTGATAATCAAACACGTAATTCAATGAAAGGCATTAAGGCTAAGTATAACTATATTACTGATCCACATGGAGCCGTAGGCTTACTTGGATTAAGCGAATATCAAAAAGAACATAAAAACACTATTGGGATTAGCTTAGAAACTGCACATCCAGTTAAATTTTTAGATGTGGTAGAACCTGTTATTGACGAAAAAATACCTTTGCCAGAAAGCATTGCTTCAATTTTAAATAAAGAAATTAAGACAAATGAAATTAGTAATTATGATGAACTTAAAAACTATTTATTAAATGAATCTGTTTTAAAGAAATAACTAGATTGACTTTTAAAAAATACACGAGTACAATATTATAATTTTGATTTTGTGCTCGTTTTTTGTTCTTATAATTAAAAAACAAAATTTCGTATCTTTATTGACAACCAACTATTAAACTAAATAGATATGAATACTCTTGACTGGACAACATTTACTAAGAAAATTAAGATCAATACTAGTTTAGAAAACGTTTATAATCACTGGTCTACACCTAAGTTACTTTGCATATGGTTTTTAAAAGAAGCTGTTTATACCAACCCAAGTGGGATAATAACAAAACAAGACGAACAACTTAACATAAACGATTCCTATACCTGGAAATGGCATAACTATGATGGTGAAGAGAAAGGAACTGTTAAGGAAGCAAACGGTAGCGATACCATTATATTTTCATTTGCTGGAGATACAAATGTAAAAGTTAGCTTAGAGCAAAAAGGTAACCAAGTACATTTAGAGCTGATACAATATAACATTCCAACTGACGATGTTACAAAGTTTAAAGTCCACTGTGGTTGTAGCAATGGTTGGACTTTCTGGTTAGCAAACTTAAAGGCGTATTTAGAACATGGTGTTTTATTACATGAAACGGAGTCAGATAATACTGATGATAAAATATCATGTGGAGAATATGTAAATGCATAGTTTATATAAAAAAGTGAAGTAATAGTTTTTCGTTTTTTTATATACAAAGTTGTTTCATTATTTAATAAAATATGTTCAATTAACAATTGAAAACAAAACTTAAATTAAACCCATCTGTTTTATTTATTTTTGCTTCCGTTTGCAATTGATTCGCAAGCCTATGTATTAAATGCATTCCAAGTGTTTTGTATGACTTCATATTAAAATTTGTCACACCTACCCCATCATCTGAGTAACTAAATTGACAAACATCTTCAAGTTGAATAATTTCTATTTTAATATTACCTACTTTCCTATTGATAAACGCATGCTTATAGGTATTTGAAAGTAACTCATTTAGAATTAAACCCACTGGGATAGATTTATCTATATCTAAAAAAACATCTTGGACATCAATATTTAAGGTGACATCTGTATGATCTGATTTATATATTCGTTTTACATTATCTGATAAGGATTTAACGTATTTTTTAATGTCAATAGTGCTTAAATCCTCTGACTCATATAATATTTTATGAATAATAGCCATAGCCATCACCCGCAATTTACTCTCAGCTATAACCTTTAAAGCTATCTCGTTATCCACTTTCCTAGATTGCATATTTAGCATACTATGTACAATCTGTAAATTGTTTTTCACCCTATGATGCACTTCTTTTAGCAACAATTCTTTTTCTTCATTTTTTCTTTTTAGGTCTAACTCAATCTTTTTTCGAGTCTTTATTTCGTTTCTTAATGTTTTATTCCACAATAAAAAAACAAAAATGATAATTGTAAGTACACCTAAACCATAAAAAATGTACTTTTTTATTGTACTTCTAGTTACTCCTTGCTCAACACCTATAGTAACCCATTTATTTCTAATTTCTATATGCTCATCTTTACTCAAATGATTAAAAATTTTCTGAACTATATCCCTGAAAACACTCCAATCCTTAGTAACTGCTAAACCTAACTCAGTGTATCCGTAATGTGTTGGTGCTGCAATTTTTAAATTGGTAAAGCCATAATTGTTTATATAATATGAAGTTACAGCTAAACTCCCTATAAAGGCATCTGCTTGTCCTGTACTCACCTTATACAAACAATCTTTAACGTTTTTTGTTTTTTTTATGTTTATAGTAGGAAAATCTTTTGTAATAAATTCAACTGTGTCATATCCATCAGGTAAAGCAACTATTTTTCCTTCTAAATCACTTACACTACTTATAAAATCATACCCAGTTTGGGTTACAATTACTAGCGGATCGGTAATATGAGGTTCTGTAAAGTCTAAGTATTTTTTTCTTTCCTCAGTAATACCTGCTAAAGATGCCACTTTAATTTCTCCATGTTGTAGTCCGCTGATAGTTTCTTGCCATGTAATATTTGGTATAGGCACCATGTCAATATCAGTATGGATTTCAATCATTTTTATATAATCACCTGAAATACCAGTATATATTCCATTATTATATATCTCATAAGGTGGCCAATTTGGCTCGTATCCATAATTAATTACAGGATGCTTTTTAATCCACTCTATTTCAGCTTTTGTAAAAAGCTCAGGGTCAGGATTCATTTCTTGAGTAAATCCAATGTAATGGTTTACCAATAAAAATACCAATAAAAATTTATTGATTTTCATACACATGTTAAAGTTGAATTTAAAAGTAATAAAAAACCACTTGAATTAGGTTATTTAGTATTAAAATTAGTTTAATCACACCTTATTAAGATGAGTAACATAGTATCTATAATTATTAATATTTTAATTGCTCAATACCGGCTTTTTAAATACTTTAGCATATCTTAAAAAATAACAAATGAGAAATACAGCTTTATCACACATACACGAAGCCTTAGGAGCTAAAATGGTGCCTTTTGCAGGATATAATATGCCAGTTCAATATGAGGGAGTAACTGCAGAACATGAAACCGTACGTAAAGACGTTGGGGTATTTGATGTTTCTCACATGGGAGAGTTTCATTTAAAAGGAGAAAATGCTTTAGCTTTAATCCAGAAAGTTTGCTCTAATGATGCTTCAAAATTAGTTGATGGTCAAGCACAATATTCTTGCCTTCCAAACTATGACGGTGGTGTAGTTGATGATTTAATTATTTACAGAATTTCTGAGCAAGAATACATGTTAGTTGTTAATGCATCCAATATTGAAAAAGATTGGAATTGGATTTCTAAGCATAATGACTTAGGAGTTACAATGGAGAATAATAGTGATGATTACTCATTACTTGCCATTCAAGGCCCTAAAGCTGCAGAAGCAATGCAAAGCTTAACTGACATTGATGTAACTAATATGAAATATTATACATTTCAGATTGGTAAATTCGCAGGTGTAGATGACGTAATTGTTTCCGCTACTGGTTATACTGGTTCTGGAGGGTTTGAAATCTATTTTAAAAATGAAGTAGCTGAAACTATTTGGACTAACGTATTTAAAGCGGGAGCTGATTTTGGTATTAAGCCAATTGGCTTAGCTGCTAGAGATACCTTACGTTTAGAAATGGGATACTGTTTATACGGAAACGATATCAGTGATACTACATCACCATTAGAAGCTGGATTAGGGTGGATAACTAAATTCTCAAAAGAATTTGTAAATTCTGAAAACCTCAAAAAACAGAAGGAAAAAGGTGTTGAACGTAAATTAGTCGCTTTTGAATTAGATGAAAGAGGAATCCCACGTCATGATTATGATATTGTAGATGCACAAGGAAATAAAATTGGTATTGTCACTTCGGGTACACAATCACCCACATTAGGAAAAGGAATAGGTTTAGGATACGTCCCTGTTGTTTTTAAAGACATTGGAAGTAAAATTTACATTCAAGTACGTAAAAAACAAATTCCTGCTACGGTAGTTAAATTACCCTTCTATAAAAAATAAGCCATCAGTGGCTTACACACAAAAGCCTCTCAGTTAACTGAGAGGCTTTTTTATTGCTAATTAACAAGCTTTTTAGTAGGTTTGTTATGTAATGAATCATATTAAATAGACTATAAAAATGGGAAGAGCATTTGAACTAAGAAAAGGACGTAAAATGAAACGTTGGTCAGCAATGTCTAAAGCCTTTACTCGTATTGGTAAAGATATTGTAATGGCTATTAAAGATGGAGGTTCAGACCCTGATAGTAACTCACGTTTAAGAGCCGTTATACAGAATGCAAAAGCTGTTAATATGCCTAAGGATAATATTGAACGTGCCATAAAAAAAGCTTCTGATAAAGATACTGCTAACTATAAAGAAGTATTATTTGAAGGATATGCTCCACACGGAATTGCTATCTTAATAGAAACAGCTACTGATAATAATAACAGAACTGTTGCTAATGTTAGAGCTTGTTTTAATAAATGCAATGGAAACATGGGAACGCAAGGTTCAGTTGACTTTATGTTTGACAGACAATGTAATTTCAAAATAAAAGATACTGGTTTTGATATAGAAGAGTTAGAACTTGAATTTATTGATTGTGGTGTTGAAGAAATATTTGGTGAAGAACCAGATGAAAATGATCCAAACCCAACAAAATCAATTTTAATGTACGCTCCTTTTGAAAGTTTCGGAGCTATTCAAAAAGAAATTGAATCAAGAGGAATGGAAATTATCTCTTCTGGTTTTGAACGTTTACCTCAAGTAACTAAAGAATTAACTGAAGAACAACAAGTTGACGTTGATAAATTATTAGAACGTTTAGAGGAAGATGATGACGTACAGAACGTATTTCACACTATGGCCTAAATCAAGTCAATAAACATATCACACACAAGATAAACCCTCTATTTACAGAGGGTTTTTTATTCCTAAAAGTCACTATGATTTTGACTAAACCTAAACATAAAAAAAATAACAACCTTAGACAGTAATTGATTAGTATCTTTTTTTACTCACCTCTCTTATATAAACACCTGTTTGTTCTAGTTATTTATGTGTTTGCTCTTGTTGTTGAATATCTTCTATCTCTTAAGATGCAAATGACATCACAGTCAAATCATAATGAAAAAAAAATTAACTACACTAAGCAAAACCCTTACAATCTTCAATAAAAAAGCTTACCTGTGATTTATTACAAATAATTATATTTCCAACATAAACAACACGTTTTCTAAAAAACTTATAAGTTTTAAAAAAAAATTAAAAACACCTAAATATGATGATGTGACACCTTTAAAACTAGTGGTGTAGAGGTAGTTAAAAATAGTGAAAGTCAGATTTGTTTTAGATTGAAAGCTCAATAAATAAAAGATAAATTATAAACTAACTAAATTATTATGAAAAAAGCAGCTTTATTAATTGCCCTACTTCTACTTAGTTCAATAGTGTTTTCTCAAGAAGAAGATGCAGTATATAAATTTAAGTTTGGAGTAGAACTAGAAGAATGTAACGCATTAGGAAGAAAAAATGGTAAAACCTCAATAGTAAACAAGGATACAAAATTCAATGTTGTTCAATTAACAACAAATGGAGATCACATAATCCATATTATTAAATATAGTAAGGAAAAGGTAAGTAAAAAAGCAGGTGTTGTCCAAGTAGATAGATCTGAATTTTTTAACTCAAAATTGGTTTATGATGACAATAAAGACAAAAAGTTTTTTATAATTTCAAAAGACACCTTTGATGATAAGGCTGAAATAGCACTTGTAAATTCCGCTGTAAGTTTTGTATTTGGTGGCATAACTGTCCCAATCAAGTTAAGATTTGGATCAGACTATGATGACGGAAACAGGAAAAGACAATTTAATTTTGCAGGTGATGTAAATATTGGTATGGCTGCAGGAATAAAATTCAAGCCTTCAAAAAATAGAGACCTTAATATTAATGTATTAGGAGGTTTTAGTATTGCAAGTATTGGAGTTGATTCAGAAGGGACTAATGGTTTTGTAACATCAAGTACAAAAGTTTCTTCATTTACACCAAGTTTAAGCTGTGTTGTAGAAGTTAAAGATTTTCAAATAGGATTATTTACTGGTGCCGACTTTTTATCTGGAGAACTTGGTCAAAATTGGGATTATCAAAGTAAATTATGGTTAGGTATTGGATTAGGTTATGGAATCTTAAACAAAGACAAGAAAATAGCAAGTACAGATACTGATCAAGAAGTACCAAATTAAAATATTAATAAATAGTTTACTTTTTAGAATGAGTTAAACTAACTAGCATCGTATAGCTTCATGGTTTTTGCTGTGCGGTGCTTAATTTGAAATAAAAAACAATAATTACTAACTTAAATCGTTAAATGCAAAGAATGACTTTTGACTACAAAAAATTATTTTAATACATATTAAAATATATTGTATCTTTAGTATTGTTAGGTAGTTCGTAAAAATAACTACATTTGCGCAAAATTTTTCATTAACCTTAAAATTCTATTATGAGTGATTTCTTAAAAAAGATTGTTGGCTTAGCTGCTTTAGGGGTAGTTGTGTATGCTGGTGTAGAATTAGTACGTACTGTTTTTGAAAAAGATGACAAACTTATTAGCCGTGAAGGATCTAAGCTTTTATCTAATCCTGAAGATAAAAAGAAACTAGATCTAGCTATTAAGCAAGCAAGAGACAATGCTAATAAAAAATCAGATTTCATTAATGCAGATGGCGAGAAAATAACTATCGTAGCATAATGGATATATCCGCATTTGGTGTTAAGCCATTTGTGATTTTTCTTCTTTTTATAATACCTGGATTAATATTCCGGCGTTTTTATTATCAAGGTGAATTCACTAAACAATTTCGTTTCAAAACAATAGGAACGGCAATTTTCTCAAGTTTAATTATTGGAATTATAGTTCAAATAATCTCTATTCATTTGTATAAGTATTATTTTGAAACGGAGTTAAAAACTATTTTGCCTAAATCTGATATATTACTTGAACATATTTCGGATATATACAACTCAATGCAAAAGATTGATTTTAATTCAATCTTTAGTCATACAAAATTATCTGTACAGATTGGATTGTACCTTGTTTTCTCTTATATTAACTCCATTGTTTTAGCGTTTTTTTTATGGTTAATAGTTAGAACCTTAAAATTAGACAGGAAGTTTAAAATATTTAGATTTAACAATCATTGGAATTACTATTTTTTAGGAGAAATTGGTGACTTTAGAGAATTTAAACATTTAAAAAGAGGGAAAGTACTCTATACAGAGGCCGATATTGTTATTCAAACTACATCAGGTAACACTATTATGTATTCTGGAAAACTATCACAGTATACTATCTCTGAGAATTCTAACGATTTAAAAAACATATATCTTACTGACGCAAGAAGACAGTTTATTACTAAATGTCCAGAAACTAAAAAGGAAAAAAAAGAACACCGTTCATTTAATAGTGACTGTTTAATTTTAAACAATAAAGATATTTTAAACATAAACTTAAATTACATCTGTAAATACAACCCTAGTCAACATCATTATATACCAATAGTCTTTATTGTAATTCTGATTTGTATTATTATTTCTAATCATGAATTACTTTATAGTGATAATATATTTTTCTTAATATTAAAAAAAGTAAACTCAATTATTATTATGACATGGTTTTTAAGTTTAGTGACTCATTTCATAAAAGATATTGATCAAGTTTTAGCTAATAAAATACTCATTAACATTTCAAAAAAGGATGGTTCTGTAAAGGATCTTACTGAAAAGATGTTTAAAAATACAGAATGGAACTTTGTCGCTTCTTCTTTTTTTCTAATAGTACTTCAATTTGCAGCTCACATAATATTAAATAAATTCTTATGATAACCTACAACAAAACACTTATAGAGTACTTCAAGGCAAACGACACTGATTTTAAGAAGTTAGTTAATAACGAATTTGAAAAGAGTAATCTAGCAAGTTTTACAAATAATTAAAATATACCCAAATTTGGTTTTTGACATCGCTAATTATAGGTATCTCATTTATAATCAAAAATAGGGAAAGTCAGATTTGTTTTACATTCGTCCAGCTTTAGGACCAAATTATGTATAGAAAACCCCGAATCCCAAGTGAGTTAAACTAACTAACCCAAGTACCGTATAGTAGAATCAGCCATAATGTTTTGCTGTGCGGTGCTTAACTTTAAAATATTAATGATAACCTACAACAAAACACTAATAGAATACTTCAAGGCAAACGACACAGATTTTAAGAAGCTGGTTAATAAAGAATTTGAAAAAAGCAACATCGCAAGTTTTATTCAATTTATGGATGACTTTTTCTGGAAACTTGGGATAATATCTTCAAATATTGATCCAATTGAAAACGAAAAATGGATGTCCTATTATGTTCTTGGACACGATAACATGTTCACCCACGAAGTAGAAACTATTAATGCTACTAAAGGACCAATTAATAGAAAAGATGCTGAAGAAAAGTTAGCAGGAAAAATAATTAAATTACTTGCTTTTATTAATTTGAATGAAGTGAAAGAAAGAATAAAATAAAATAAAACCTAACAAACCCTACTTGTAACAGAGGGAGGGATTTCGTAAAAATCATGCCTGTTTATCGAGTTACTAACCTCCCACCAAGAAACCCAACTCCTATATTAAATAATCTAGTATCGTAAAAACGTTTTGGAACCACTACTTGCACTGTTTGCACTTCTACATTGTTTATGTATGGATTTGTATTAGTAATATCGGTAACATACGTTTGTTTACCTAAAAGCCATTTCCTTTTAAACCCAGTAATTGATATTTGCTTATTTGGAATAGTAAAATCAGTAAATGATAATCCGCTTTGATTAACAGTATAGTCAAACTGAAACCATTCCTTTTGGTACTTTCCTTTACGTTCAAACTCATAAGGTACATAAACCTCAAAAGGAACTGAAACAGTGTTAATTTTGGTTATGGTTTGTGTTTGAATAATCGTTTTAACTTTTGAAAACTCTTTTCGTAAAACATTAAGTGTTGTGTCTTTAGAGTACAACAATTCATTAAGATCCTTTTTTTCAAGTTCTAGTACTTGCTTAGTAGCTGTTATAGTTCCTAATTCATTTTTAAAATGATTGGTCGTATCTAATAAAATAGTATGCTGAGATGCAATTAGTTTTTTGTTACTCGAACATTTATTAATCGATATAATCAGCGCTATTAGTAAACCTAAAATGAGTACATTTTTATATCTGATTTTTTGCATAGGAATTGATTTTACAGTTCAATTATATAAATCAATAAACATGCCGTGAAAATGTATTTAACAAATGTTAACATTTTACTTTTTAGCATTTGAGTTATAAGCTAATATCAATAAAACAGACTACTATGTTTATAGCTAAATATAGTGATAAAGAACCACTAAACTTCGTTATAAAAACATCACTAGCACTAGTGATAAAAAAAAATGTCTTAAATTAGAGTGTTTTAAGACCCTATTTTACCAAAAATCAAAGTAATTATTTAAGAAGTAATAATCCCGAAGCTATGACCTCTTTTAATAACATAATATCAGATTATATAAAAGTTGATGACACTGCTGTTAAAAATGCAATCATTGATTTATACGTGGATAGCGAAAGTGAATCATTGCCTCAATTTGTTAATGATATACTTGATATGTGCGGGCTAAATTCAATAAATGTTATGTTAGTAGATGGTAAAAAATGGGATGCTTATATGAGTTTTTCTTCTGAAAATATATTTTCTGAAGAAAAAGGAATCCTTGAACTCATTAAAAAACAAGACTCTAAATTACATGCCGAAGAAACACTTGCCAATAAACTAATTGAGTTATTAGATACTGTAGATTTTTACACTTTTATAAAAAGAGTAAAATCAATGTCTATTGAACAAGTGCAAAAGTCTTTAAAATAAATAAATTAATATTTTACGCAGGTAAAAAACCCATTTTTCCTTGTTGATAATCACGCATTGCTTCTAACAACTCCGTTTGTGTATTCATTACATACGGACCATAATTAGCAACTTTTTCGTTTAAAGGAGCTCCAGATAAGAACAATAATTTACTTTTTGTTTTAGAAGTAATTACTATTTCATTTCCATCATTGTTAAATTCAATTAATTGATTTTCACCTTTCATTAATTGAACTTCCTCATTTACCCTTACATCACCATTTAATAAATATAACATTGACTGATGTAGATTATTCATAGGAATCTTTATAGTCCCTCCTACTTCCATATCAATCATATATGTATTTACAGGTGTTTGAGTTGTTATTTTTCCTTCAACAGCATTAAAATCACCTGCAATTACCTGTACTGTTACTTTACCATCTTCAGATTCAGAAACATTAAAATTTTCCGAAGCAACGTGTTGGTATTTAGGTTGCATCATTTTCTTTGCTGCTGGTAAGTTCAACCATAATTGAATTCCTTCCAAAGTCCCTCCCTTTTCTACAAATTCCTTGGTTGGTCCTTCTGCATGTATAATTCCTCTCCCAGATGTAGTCCATTGTACATCTCCAGCTTTTACAACACTTTCATTTCCTAATGAATCACGGTGTAATTGTTCTCCTTGGATCAAGAATGTAATTGGCTCAAATCCTCTATGCGGATGTGGCCCTAAATCAAACGGGTTGTTTAGGTTATTAATTTCATATGGACCATAATGATGTAATAATACAAACGGATCAATATTTTCAATTGCTTTGGTTGGTATTGGCTGGCGTAAACGTATTGGTCCCATATTTACCAAATCACTTCTTCCTAAATGTTTAATCGTATTTAATTTCATAATATAATTTCTTTTAAATTTATAATACAGATGATGACAATCACCTAATTTTATCTAACAAATCGCTTAATAATCTAGCTTCATCTTCAGATAAATTATGTAGGAAACTTAATTTCCCTGCTTTATCAATGTTAGAAAGGAGCAGTAAACCTTCTTCAGTTATTTCAACATACACTACTCTTCTATCTTGCTCACAACGGTACCTGCTAATTAGTTTTTTTTCTAATAACTTATCCATTAAACGCGTAGCATTTGGCGATCGTTCAATCATTCGTTCTTTCACCAATTGAACTTTAATCGCCTCTTTAGCTCCTCGTAATATTCTTAATATATTAAACTGTTGAGGCGATATACCATATGGTTTAAAGAACTCCACTTCTTTACTGCTTAACCAATTAGCAGTATACTTTATATTAATCAAGGCCTTTACCTTACTAGAAGAAAAACTTGATTGTATGTCTTTTGAAAGATCTCCCATTACAATGCTTGTTGCAATTTATCTACTGCCGTTTGCAACTGTTTATTTAAATTTTCATCAGTAATTACTCCTTCCTTAAAATTATCAAAGAATGACGGAAATGATAAATCTGCTACAATATTTCCCCCCATATATGGTAATCTACCTTTTGCAATATCTAATACAGTTGCTCCACCTCTAGCTCCTGGTGATGTAGCCATTAATAACATTGGCTTTTCTGACCATAATTTACCATCAATACGTGACATCCAATCAAATGCATTTTTAAAAGCAGTACTGTATGCACCATTATGTTCTGCTAAAGACAATACTATTCCGTCTGCTTCTTTAATTTCTTTTAATAAATTATGAGCATCTTGTGGTATTCCATTTGCAGTTTCTAAATCAATACCATAAAGTGGTAATTCATAATTATTTAAGTCTAATATTTTTACTTCAGCATTCTTAAGCTCATTTGCAGCATATGTTGCTAATACTTTATTAATTGAGTTTATACTATTACTCCCTCCTAATGCTATTACTTTTTTCATGATTTTATAGTATTACTGTTTTTATATTTGTTTCTTTTTTTAATAACTGAACAACTGGACATTTACCAGCAATTAGTAGTAATTTTTCATTTTGCTCTTCAGTTATTTCTTTTTCAAATGATATTTCTTCAATTAAGGATGTAATCAAACCACTTGAAGTTAACTTGTTTTTTTGAGCTACATTAACTGTAATTTCGCCTAAATCCCACCCATTTTTATTCGCAAACACACGTAATGTCATACTCACGCAACCTCCTATTGCTGCTAACATATATTCTATTGGTGTTGCTGAAGTATTATCACCACCATCTTCAAATGGCCTATTCATTGTCATTTCGTGTCCTCTAGCGTAGGTTATGGCATTATAACTATTACTAGATAACACTGTTTTTGATGTTGCGTTTTTCACGTTATTTCTTTATTCTTTTACTAAATAAATATGATACTGTTAAAAGTACTAATGCCATTATTGCCCCCATTTCTTCTCCATCATTAATCATTTTATGTGCAAAAAAAGCTAACACAAAGTCAAAGAAAAAACCAGCATAAGCCCACTCTTTCAAAGTATTAAACTTAGGATTCCAAATAGCAAACACTCCTAATAACTTTGCTACTGCTAGCGGATATATGATATATGTTGGATAACCAAAATTCGTAAACATTTCCTGTACAGCTTCATTATTAAAAATATACATTCCTGCCGAAAACAACATTAATAAAGTTAGTAACCCAGTACTTCCGTAATAAACAATTTTATCTCTTTTCATCTTATATAAGTTTTAAATTCTCTACAAATTTACAATAAATAAATTTATTTACCAAGGAAAATACTTCCGTGTAAACATTATAGGGGTTTTACTATTGATTTTCGTTAATATAGTTTGTACTTTAGCGGTCCAATTTAACAGCACAAATGGATATAAAATTCAATAAAAACGAAGACTACAATAAATTATTATTATCTGAACTAAAACAACGTTTTGCTAAAGTAAAATTAGGTGGAGGTCAGAAAAGAATAGATAAGCATCATTCAAAAGGAAAGATGACTGCTCGTGAAAGAATAGATTATTTATTAGATAATAAAAACCCATCAATAGAGATAGCTGCATTTGCTGGAGATGATATGTACAAAGAGCATGGAGGATGTCCATCTGCCGGTGTTGTAGTAAAAATTGGTTATGTTTCTGGTAAACAATGTATTGTTGTTGCAAATGATGCAACCGTAAAAGCCGGAGCTTGGTTTCCTATAACTGCGAAGAAAAATTTAAGGGCACAAGAAATTTCAATTGAAAACAAACTGCCAATCATCTACTTAGTAGACAGTGCTGGTGTTTATTTACCAATGCAAGATGAAATTTTTCCTGATAAAGAACATTTCGGAAGAATATTCCGTAACAATGCCGTAATGAGTAGTATGGGGATTACTCAAATAGCTGCTGTTATGGGGAGTTGTGTTGCCGGTGGAGCCTACCTACCTATCATGGCTGATGAAGCAATGATAGTTGATAAAACTGGGAGTATTTTCCTGGCAGGAAGTTATTTGGTAAAAGCCGCTATTGGTGAAAGTATAGATAATGAAACTCTAGGTGGAGCTACAACACACTGTGAAATCTCTGGTGTTACAGATTATAAAGCAAAAGACGATAAAGATGCTTTAGATACCATTAAAAGAACAATGGGAAGGATTGGTGATTTTGATAAAGCTGGTTATAACAGAGCTGAACCAAAACATCCAAAATTGAACCCTGAAGAAATATTCGGAATATTACCAGAATCTAGAGCTGAACAATACGATATGATGGAAATCATAAGCCGTATGGTTGATGATTCTGAATTTGATGAGTATAAAGCTGGGTATGGACAAAGTTTAATTACTGGTTATGCCAGAGTTGATGGATGGGCTGTTGGTATAGTTGCTAATCAGCGTAAACTAGTGAAAACCAAAAAGGGAGAAATGCAGTTTGGTGGAGTTATTTATTCTGACTCTGCAGATAAAGCTACTCGCTTCATAGCCAATTGTAATCAAAAGAAGATTCCTTTAGTATTCTTACAAGATGTTACAGGGTTTATGGTTGGAAGTAAATCGGAACATGGAGGGATTATTAAAGACGGAGCCAAAATGGTAAATGCAGTAAGTAATTCTGTAGTTCCTAAATTTACAGTTGTAATTGGTAATTCTTATGGAGCAGGAAATTATGCTATGTGTGGTAAGGCTTATGACCCTAGGTTAATTTTCGCATGGCCTAGTGCAAACTTAGCAGTAATGAGTGGAAATTCAGCAGCTAAAGTATTATTACAAATTGAAACTGCTTCTTTAAAGAAGCAAGGTCAGGAGATTACACCAGAAAAAGAGGAAGAGTTGTTTAATACTATAAAAGCTCGTTACGATAATCAAATATCACCTTATTATGCAGCCTCTAGAATATGGACCGATGCTATTATCAATCCTTTAGATACTAGAAAATGGATTTCTATGGGTATAGAAGCTGCAGACCACGCTCCTATTGAAAAACCATTTAATTTAGGCGTTATTCAAGTCTAACATTTCACAATACATAATTAACAAAAACCAACTTAATTAACTGAATGTCAGTTTTATAAGTTGGTTTTTTGATTTTATTTTTGTAACTTAATAGTATCAAAACAACATATTATGGATACTATAAAACATTTAAATAAGTGGGCTAACGCTCATACGTATTATTCATTGGATATCATCAGAATTGGCCTTGGAGCTTTTATATTTTATAAAGGGCTTTATTTTATGAGCAATACACTTTTGTTAGCTGGTTTGATAGAGCCATTAAAAAATTATGTAGGTGAAATCATATTATTACACTACGTAGTACCAGCTCATTTAATTGGTGGTTTATTAATTATGATAGGCTTACTTACTAGATGGGCATTAGTTGCTCAAATACCTGTACTAATAGGTGCTGTTTTAGTAAATTTATTAGGTGAAATGAATGCTTTAAATTTAACTACTGCTAGCATTCTTCTATTACTATCTATATTCTTTTTAGTATATGGTTCAGGGAAACATTCTGTAGATTATAACTTGAAAATGGAACAATGACTTTTTGGCTGTTAACAAAGAACTTTGTTTCATATTAATAAAATTGATTTAGCTATAAATTTTATTTTCTTTGTTAACAGCTTTAAAATAAAAGAGCCTTACAATCAATTGTAAGGCTCTTTTATTTTTTTATTATAATATTAACTATCCGAATCTAAGTAATCTAACACACCATCACCATCTGTATCAATATAGGTAGCTGTTGTAATGGTAATTACATCAGGAGTGGGATCAATATTGTCAATCACATATCTATTAACTTCATATTCATTTATACCTAAAACTGGTTCTGGGTCATCACTTGAAAATGAAGGGTAAACAACTATATTTGCCTCGTCTTTTGTTAAAATTGGATCATTATCATCGTTATTATCAGCAAAGTTCGCTACACCATCTAAATCAGTATCATCATCACTTAAGTCATGGTTATCATTTAAATCTTCAACATACGTTGGTACACCATCATCATCATGATCTAATTCAGTAGTACCATATACTTTTAACTTGAAAATTAACGGAGAATATGCCGGAATACTTCCAACTGGATTCGCATAATACCCTAAACCAGAAGGCATAAATACAGCTCCTACACCATAATCCTGATAAGTAAATGTTCCATCACCTACAGGTGTCACAGTTGCAGCTATATTAAATTCTGATACTGATTCTGAAAATCCTTTAACTGTTGTAGATAAATCTAACTTAACTGGGTTTAATGCATTGTCAAAAACACTCTTCTCTAATGACATTCCTTCATATGACAACAATGCTTCATCACAAAACCTTGGCTTTTCAGCTCCTTGTCCTTGCACTACTTTTAAAATATATAAAGTATGCGATACATCGCTTACAGTAATACTTTTAGTTTCAATAGTAAAATTATTAATTACTGTATTTACATAATTAATTAGTGGAGTTCTATTAAAAACTGTAGTGTCATCAATATCATTTACATCTATAACACCATCATTATTGGAGTCATACCCTATGACTGATGAACTTTCAGAAAATTTAATATCGAATTTAAAATCAGTTATATTAACAGCATTATTAAACTCTTCTTCATTAAAATAGTTATTTGTTAAAAATTCAACTATCGCTGCATTATCAACTGGTTCTTGCTCAGCATAAGGAACCACATAAACAGAAGTAGTTTCATCATCTTTACATGAAAACAAACCAATTAATATAAAAAATAATAGTGTGCTTTTTAATATTTTATTCATCATTCCTTAATTTTGACGGCAAGATACAATTTTATCTTACTTTTGTTTTTATTTTAACATTGATTTTAGATAAAATGAGGGTTGATAAATATTTATGGTGCATTCGCTTCTTCAAAACAAGAAGTATTGCTACTGAAGCTTGCAAAAAAGGGCATATTCGGATTAATGATAATCAAGTAAAACCATCAAGAGAGGTTTATGCTACCGATAAAATTAATGTCAGAAAAAATCAAATTAACTATATTGTTCAAGTTTTGGACATACCTCAAAACAGAGTTGGTGCTAAACTAGTAGATATGTACCGAAAAGATATTACTCCTAAAGAAGCTTTTGAACATTTAGAACTATTAAAATACTCTAAAGATTATTATAGGAAAAAAGGAATTGGTAGACCTACGAAAAAAGACAGACGAGATATTGATGGTTATAGTTCGGAAGAAGAATAAAAATAATTAACTTTGAATTGATTTTTACACCGCAATTATACCATATGAAAACTGAAAACAACATAATTCTTACCAATACTCAGATCAATCATAAAATAAGAAGGATTGCACTGCAAATTTTAGAAAGTAATATTGATGAATCACAGATTATTTTAGCAGGTATTTCAAAAAATGGTTATTTAATTGCTGAAAAATTAAAAAAAGCCATTACCGATTATTCTGATGTAAAAATTACTCTTTGTGAAGTTTTTATCAATAAAAAAGAATTACTGAATGATGTTAATGTGTCAATTAATATAGAAGAATACACAAATAAATCTGTAATATTAATTGACGATGTATTACACTCTGGTGCAACATTAATATATGGAGTTAAACATTTTTTAAACGTTCCTTTAAAACAATTAAAAACAGCTGTACTTATAAACCGGAATCATAAAAAATTCCCCATAAAAGCAGATTTTAAAGGACTTTCACTTTCTACATCTATCAATGAACATGTTGAAATTATTTTTAATAATGATATAGCACAAGCCGTATTAATATAGTATTTTCACTATGTTTTCTACAGTTTCATTAACTGTTAAATTATCCGTAGCAATAATGTTTGCTGCTTGGCTATAAAAACTTTGACGTTCAAATAAATGTATAGCAATAAATTCGATTAAGTCATCTTTTGTTTTAAGATGACTTATTAATGGTCTATGCTCTTTTTCTAAAAATAATCTATCACTTAAACTTTTCGGTAATAATTTTAAATATATAGATTTTGAGTTTTCTGAATTGATCAATTCTATATTTCCAGAAAAGCATGGTGTTCCTCCACCTAAAGATAAAACTACATCATTTTTTGAGGCATAAATATCCTTTAAACAAGTACTTTCCAATTTTCTAAAATAAATTTCTCCTTTAGAGTTAAATATCTCTTTAACACTTAGCTGCTCCTTTTTTTCAATGAAATTATCCAAATCAATAAATTCATACCCTAAAATTGTTGCTAATTGTAAACCAATTGTAGATTTACCAGAGCCCATATAACCTAATAATGTAATAATCATTTTCTATTAAATACTCTTAGTTAACTATTTACAAATATCTTAAAATTATTTCAAAAAAATATCAAAAAAAAGACTTGATAAATTAATTAATCCTCTTATATTTGCACCCGCAATCACGAATATGTGTTTGATTTAGATCTGGTAGCTCAGTTGGTAGAGCATCTCCCTTTTAAGGAGAGGGTCCTGGGTTCGAGCCCCAGCCAGATCACTAAAATTAAGTTTATTCTTAATTTTATTACTTATTGAAATTAGATCTGGTAGCTCAGTTGGTAGAG
>Ga0209395_1000208_pt1 | contig 90001 bp, 88 predicted proteins | sample GOMGulsemesocosm_3_FD_184635 | JGI IMG/M metagenome (GOLD analysis project Ga0209395, IMG submission 184635) | Methane-oxidizing microbial communities from mesocosms in the Gulf of Mexico - GOM9D Gulf of Mexico (SPAdes) (version 2) | ecosystem: Environmental > Aquatic > Marine > Cold seeps...
TTGCTTGGTGAACATAGCGAGCGTGAACCACCCGATCCCATCTCGAACTCGGAAGTGAAACCGCTTAGCGCCGATGATAGTGTGGCAGGTTGCCATGTGAAAGTAGGGAATTGCCAAGCTTTTATTTAAAAAACCCAATCTCATTGAGATTGGGTTTTTTTTTGCCTGAAAGAAAGTCCCTGAAAAAATAGTGTTCGATGTAAATCAGCAAGGTGAGATACAGTTGAAGCATTCATGACTATAAGCTGGTATCCTAAATAAAACATTGTTTTCTGTGAGTTAATAGTATGCTATTGAATGAAAAAGTAACAAGTGAACAGGATAAATTGCCAAAAGCAATGCAAGAACAGGTCCTCAATAAAATGAGGGATTATAGTGAAAAGCTTGAATTATTAAATCTGGAAATTCCTGAGAATAAAGCATTTATTCAGTCATTTGTTAAAGTTTGGAGTTGTAGTTTATTTGTCAGCGATAACTGTATTAAATCCCCTGAAATGCTTCATGGCTTAGTCTCAACAGGCGATCTGTTTTCTTCGGCGCGAAGGCAGTCTTATGCTGATTTTTTACAAAACCATTCAATAGATTCAGATAAACAGTTATCTCAAGTATTACGCCAATTTAGATGTAGAGAAATGGTTCGTATCGCGTGGAGAGATCTGGCTGGCTGGTCTGAACTGGATGAAACACTTCAGGACCTCACCCAATTGGCTGAAGTCTGTATTCAATTTACCCTCGATTATTTTTATCAACAAGCTTGCAATCGACGCGGGATACCTACAACGGAAGAGGGAACTCCGATAAACATTGTTATTTTAGGTATGGGGAAACTGGGGGCATGGGAACTCAACTATTCATCTGATATTGATTTGATTTTTGCTTATGCTGAAGATGGTGTATTAAATGACCGAAAAGAAACCAGTTATGGTGAGTTTTTTAGTCGTATTTGTCGTAGTTTGGTTAAGACTTTAGATGAAATAACCGCCGATGGGTTTGTGTTTAGAACTGATATTCGGCTAAGACCCTTTGGCGATAGTGGCCCCATAATAATGACCTTTGATGGGATGGAAAATTATTATGTAACTCAGGCTAGAGAGTGGGAGCGCTATGCCATGATCAAAGCGCGACAAGTTGCAGGTGATTTTGAAAGTGGTAAACAACTGGCTGCCATGATTAAACCTTTTGTTTATAGGCGTTACCTGGATTATGGCGCATTTGAAGAATTAAGATCATTAAAGATTCAGATTACTCAAGAATTAATGCGTAAAGATCGCATGGAAAATATTAAGTTAGGGCCGGGGGGAATTCGTGAAATTGAATTTATTGGTCAGGCTTTTCAGTTAATTCGGGGAGGGCAGGTTCCTGAATTGCAAGAAAGGAGTATTCTTAAGATATTAAAAATGCTGGGTGAAATGGAATTACTGACTCTAAAAGATGCAGAGCAGTTACGAACCTCCTATTGTTTCTTGCGAAGGGCAGAAAATCATATTCAGCAGTATCAAGATAAACAAACCCATGATCTACCCAAAGCCCCCTCTGTTCAACAAATTTTAGCTTTTTCGATGGACTTTCCCGACTGGGACAGCTTTAAAACTAAACTTGACCAAGTCAGAGCCGATGTTCATAGCGTTTTTGATCAGGTTTTTTCCTTATCTGAGCAGCAGGAAATTAAACAAACAGCTGAAATTGTCTGGTCAGGTGAGAATGAGGAAGAATCTTTTAACTATTTAACTGAACAAGGTTTTAAACAGACGAATAGCAGTCTTAAAGTGTTAAACGATTTTAAGCTCTCACGGGCAATAAGTCGGCTATCAACAAAAGGCTTAGGTGTCATCGACCGTTTGATACCCCAATTAATTGATGGCTTGCAACAGGTCGATAACCCTGATATCACTTTAAAAAGGGTACTTAATTTGATTGAAGCCGTGGCGGGGCGGAATGTTTATTTATCATTATTATCAGAAAACCCTGGTGCTTTAGCCCAGCTACTTAAACTCTCCTCTGAAAGTTTATGGATCTGTGAATATCTAGCGCAATACCCGATGCTATTTGATGAGTTATTAGATACTCGCTCATTATATGAGCCATTGAATAAACAACAATTAGCAACGCAGCTTAATAGTTGTTTAGAGCCTATTGCTAGTGATGATATTGAGCAAATGATGATAAAGCTGAGGCAATTCAAGCAAATTAATATTTTGAGAATTGCTGCGGCAGATATTATGGGCGTTATTCCTGTGATGGTGGTGAGTGATTATTTAACTTACGTTGCTGAAGTTATTTTAGAGTGTGTGGTCGATAAGGCATGGCAAATACTGACAGACAAACATGGTTGGCCGCCTAATATTCAACAAAAACAGCAAGGCTTTGCAGTACTTGGATTTGGTAAATTAGGTGGCTTGGAATTAGGCTATGGTTCTGATTTGGATATGGTTTTTATTTATGATTGTGCTGATGGTAATGCGTTGACTGATGGCAATAAAGCAGTCAGTTGTTCGCAGTTCTATGGGCGAATAGGGCAAAAAGTAAGGCATATTCTGGATACTAAAATGTTGTCGGGACTCCTTTACGAAGTTGATATGCGTTTACGTCCAAGTGGAGACTCTGGTTTACTTGTTGCGCAAATAAATAGTTATGAAGACTATTTAAAAAACAATGCATGGACATGGGAACATCAAGCCTTGGTGAGAGGCCGGTTTGTTGCAGGGGATCATGCCTTAAAACTTCAATATGAAGCTATTCGACAGCGTATTTTAGGGCTTGAACGCGACCCGGAAACACTTAAAACAGAAGTGCGAGAGATGCGTGACAAAATGCGTGAGGCATTAACCGCGAAAGAAAGTGAGACTTTTGATTTAAAACAAAGTATTGGTGGTATTGTCGATATAGAGTTTATAGTACAATTTCATATATTAGCGTATGCTTCGGAAAACGAGGGTTTAACCTCCTACACTGATAACATAAGATTACTAGATGCATTAAACCAGCATGACTTAATTTCTGCTGAGCAAGCAGAAACACTTAAAAATGCGTATTGTGCATATCGAGATTATGGTCACCACCAAGTGTTACAAGGTGAGCGTGCGACAGCAAGACAAGATGAATTTGTAGAAATACGAGCTCAAGTTGAAAATATATGGCATGAATACATGTCAGCAACAAACTAACAGGCTAAGAAATATGATGACAATGGACGATAGAGACGGTGTGATTTGGATGGATGGTGAGTGGGTTGAATGGCGTGAAGCAAAGGTTCACGTATTGACTCATACCTTACATTATGGCGCTGGTGTTTTTGAAGGATTAAGAGCCTATCACGCCGAAAAAGGGACAGCTATCTTTAAATTGCAAGAACACACTGATAGATTATATCGTTCAGCTCATATTTTAAATATGAAAATGCCCTTTGATAAAGAAGTGATTAATCAGGCTCATAAAGAAGCGGTTGCTAAAAATAATTTAGACAGTGCCTATATTCGAAGCATGTGTTTTTACGGCTCAGAAGGCATGGGATTAAGAGCTGATAACTTAAAAGTACATGTGATGATTGCAGCCTGGGAATGGGGGGCTTATTTAGGTGATGAAAGTATGGAAAAAGGGATTCGTATCAGAACCTCTTCTTATACTCGAAACCATGTGAATAGCACCATGTGTAAAGCTAAAGCCAATGGTAATTACATCAACTCAATCCTGGCTTTACAAGAAGCCTTATCAACGGGCTATGATGAAGCCTTATTATTAGACCATGAAGGCTTTGTTGCAGAAGGCAGTGGTGAGAATTTGTTTATTGTGCGTAATGGCAAAATATACACACCAGAAACCACGTCAGCATTAGAAGGCATTACCCGTGATACTTTGATGACCATTGCTCAGGAAAATGGCTTTGAAGTGATTGAAAAACGTATTTCTCGTGATGAAGTGTATGTTGCTGACGAAGCATTCTTTACCGGTTCTGCTGCTGAAGTGACACCGATTAGAGAATATGATGGACGAATGATTGGTTCGGGTACACGAGGCGAGATAACTGAAAAGTTACAAACACTTTATTTTGATTATGTTCATGGACGAAGAGCTGATCATGATGAATGGTTGAGTTACGTTTCTTAAGTGACCAATAATAGAAGGAAAATACTAGTCATCGGCCCATCTTGGGTCGGTGATATGGTGATGGCGCAAAGTCTGTTTATGACTTTGAAGCAGCAGCACCCAAGATGTCAGATAGATGTGCTGGCACCTGAGTGGTCATTACCTCTATTGGAAAGAATGCCAGAAGTTTCAAAAGGCATTTCCATGCCGCTTATGCATGGGCAGTTTGGGCTTGCCAAAAGAATTGAAATAGGAAAATCGTTACGATCAGCTCATTATGATCAGACTATTTTGCTACCGAATTCCTGGAAGTCCGCAATTATTCCTTTTTTTGCTAATATTCCATTAAGAACAGGCTATATTGGTGAAGCTCGATGGGGATTATTAAATGATGCACGTAAGTTAGATAAAAACAAATTGAGTATGACGGTGCAGCGATTTGTTGCGTTAGGATTGCCTAAAAATACTGAACAGGTATTGGACTACCCGATTCCTGAATTGAAAATTGATCAACAAAAACAACAGGCTGTTATTAATGAATTTCAGCTTACGGGTGGAAAAAGAATATTAGCTTTATGTCCTGGAGCAGAATACGGCCCGGCTAAACAATGGCCTGCCACACATTATGCAGAACTTGCTAAACAGAAAATAGCTCAAGGCTGGGCAGTCTTTATTTTTGGCTCAAAAAAAGATAACACGGTCTCAGAAAAGATTAATCAATTGGCTGATAATGCTTGTTATAATTTTAGTGGTAAAACGTCACTGGCAGAAGCGATTGATTTAATGTCCTTAGCTGAAGTAGTTGTTAGCAATGATTCTGGATTGATGCATGTAGCCGCAGCACTGAATAAAAAAGTGATTGCAATTTATGGCTCATCAGACCCTAAGTTTACCCCGCCCCTAAACACCTCAGCGAAAGTAATTAATTTAAATTTAGATTGCTCTCCCTGTTTCAAGCGAGAGTGTCCATTAGGGCATACCCACTGCCTAACTAAAATTTTGCCAACTCAAGTATTAGCTGAAATTGACTAACTAAGATGAAAATAGCCATTGTTAAACTTTCAGCATTAGGAGATATTGTTCACGCAATGGTTGCTTTGCAGTTTGTTAAGCAGGCTCGCCCCGATATAATGATTGACTGGTTAGTCGAAGAGAATTTTTCTGGACTATTAGAAGGGAATCCAGATATTAATCAAGTGTTAACAGTTAATTTGAAAGCACTGAAAAATAGTAAAGCTAAACTTTTTAAAGAAATTAAAAAAGTCAGGCAATATGCACAAAATAATTATGACTTGGTTATTGATGCTCAAGGGCTCATTAAATCAGCGATTACTTCAAAATTATTATCCGCACCTGTGGCAGGCTTTGACCCGCAATCAATCAGAGAAAAGCCCGCAAGTTGGCTGTATAAAAAACAAGTGGCTTATCCTTATGATGGGAATACTATCGATAGAAATGTCGCTATTATTGGGCTACCGCTAAATATTCAAATAACCGAACAACAGATAATTAATAAACAGCCTTTCCTTTACTATGAAGGAGAGCTAGGGGTATTGCAGCGCTTTTTTAGTCAGAAAAAACCAAATATCATCTTTGTTATCGGATCAACCTGGCCAAGTCGGAACTATCCGAAAGAAAAGTATCTAAAGGTGATTCAAAGCTTAAAGGCGAATAGTTTAATTATTTGGGGAAATGCTGAAGAAAAGCAGGCTGCTGAATGGATTGCAGATCAAACAACACAGGCAACTGTTTTACCCCGATTAAATTTTAATCAGCTGAAAGTTGTTTTAGCGAGTTCAGACCTGGTGATTGGTAATGATACAGGGCCAACTCATATGGCATGGGGATTTAATATTCCATCAATTACTTTATTTGGACCGACTCCCGTGAGCCGTGTTTATCAAACCAATATAAATAAAGTATTAAAATCATCATCAATTGTTAATCCCTTTAAACTGAATAAAAATGACTTTTCAATTCAAGACATTAAAGAAAATGATGTTATCAAGTTAGCTGAATCACTCCTTGGGTAACAGTGCTCATTATATTGAGAAAATAGATTTATATTAATCTTTACTAAGCAAAGGTATTTATATGGAAGCAGTTATTGAGAAGGATGATACGTACGCAGCTTTTTTGAGTGCACTACAGCTGAATAATAAATTAACAGCTAATGACTTAAACAAAGCTCGCCGTATGCAAAAAACAGCGGTTAGCGAGCTGATGCCACAATTGTTGATTAAATTAGGTTTATGTTCAGATGTGGATATTGCTGATAGTTTTGTAGAAATCACTCAATTAGAACGAGTAACAAAAGATGATTATCCTCTAGAAAGTCCTTTTTCAGAGGAAGTCTCTTTGAGGTTTCTTAAACATAATCATTTGATAGGACTAGAGCTAAATGAGGATTGCATCTCAATTGCAGTGATGGATCCACAAGATGAATATATTGTTGAAGCATTAAAACTGGCGACAGGGAAGCAGATTAAAATTAAAATTGGGTCTCTTTCAGACATAGGTGCAGCCCTGGATGAGCAGTATGGAGACGGTAAGTCAGAAATGGATCAGTTAAATGATCACTTGGAATCGGGTGAAATTGATGATGAAGACTTAGAGCACTTAAAAGATTTAGCCAGTGAAGCGCCCGTGATTAAAATGGTTAATTTGTTCTTGCAACATGCCATAGAAATGCAGGCTTCAGATATTCATATCGAACCCTTTGAACTGGCCTTAAAGGTACGCCTAAGAATTGATGGCGTGCTTCAAGATATAGAAGCCCCCCCCGTTGCATCTACGGCCGCGGTTATTTCACGAATTAAAATAATGGCCAAACTGAATATTGCCGAACGGCGGTTACCACAGGATGGGCGTATTAAATTACAAATGCTAGGTAAGGAACTCGACCTTAGGGTTTCGACCATTCCCACCATGTATGGTGAAAGTGTTGTGATGCGATTGTTAGATAAAGACAATATTGTCCTAAATTTCTCTGCACTGGGTCTTACCGGTAAACATTCACAGCAATTCATCGATGTTTTAGCCAAACCCCATGGCATTATATTAATTACAGGACCAACGGGGAGTGGTAAATCAACGACTTTGTATACGGCGTTAAAACAATTAAATACCACAGAGCGTAAAATTATTACCATTGAAGACCCCGTGGAGTATCAATTGGAAGGGATTAACCAGATACAGGCAAAACCACAAATTGGATTAACATTTGCCTCCGCTTTACGATCAATTGTCAGACAAGACCCTGATGTCATCATGATTGGTGAAATGCGGGATTTAGAAACCGCTAAAATTGCCGTGCAGTCAGCATTGACGGGTCATTTGGTGTTGTCGACACTGCATACTAATGATGCAGCAGGCGGTATCACTCGATTATTGGATATGGGCTTGGAAGAATATTTATTGAGTTCAACGGTTAATGGTATTTTGGCACAACGACTGGTTAGAAAACTATGTCCAGATTGTAAAGAATCATATATTGCATCAGAGGCTGAGGTTGAGGAAATGAAACTAAGAAGGTTTTCAGTGGCTGATGATAATAAGCTGGATATGAAAGGGAATGATATACATTTATATCGGGCTGTTGGTTGTGATAGTTGCGGTGGTATTGGATACAAAGGTCGCCAGGCCATAGTTGAATTTTTACCTATGTCAGACTCTATTAGAAAACAAGTGATGGCTCGTAAAGAATCGGGAGAGATACAGCAACGGGCGATAGACGAAGGAATGCTAACCATATATGAAGATGGCCTGCTAAAAGCGATAGAAGGTGTCACCACATTAGATGAAGTGTTACGAGTTACCACGGAATCTTAAGATGGCATTGTATTCATATAAAGCAGTCAATAGTTCGGGAGAAACTGAAGAAGGCATTATGAATGCTGTTGATCAGCAAACGGTATTGACTGACTTGCAAGATAAAGGTTTTGTTCCTATCCGAGTTGAATTAGCCAGTGATAAAACCTTTTTAGGTGTCCGCCTAGGCGTTGCCAGCATACGGCTCTCTCAAAAAGAAGTGCTGCTATTGACAGGCGAACTGGCAACACTACTTGATTCAGGATTACCGCTTGATCGGTCTTTGCGAGTACTGATTCAATTAACCGAAGACAATGACAAACTCAGCCGCTTAATTACTCAAGTTTTAGAAAAAATCAAAAGTGGAGCGGCATTAGCAGATGCACTAGAAAGTCAGGGTGAGGTATTTTCTCGATTTTATTTAAATATGATTCGTGCAGGAGAAATGGGCGGTAATTTAGCCGATGTATTAACGCGGTTAGCTGAATATTTAGAGCGATCTCAGGAATTAAAAGATACGGTAGCAACAGCACTTATCTATCCTGCCATCTTATTAGTAATGTCCGTTGCATCATTATTAGTGATGTTGACTTTTGTGGTGCCACAATTTACAGAAATGTTTGATAATGCAGGGAAATCATTGCCTGTTCCAACACAAATTGTCGTTGCATTAGCTGATTTTCTACAAGCCTATTGGTGGGTGTTATTGTTGGCGGTTATTGGTCTTAGTAGCTATATGAAAGCTCAATTAGCGAATCCTGTGACTAAAAAAGTATGGGATGCAAGGTTTTTAACCCTACCCTTATTTGGCGATATTCTATTACATATGGAAACCGCCAATTTAACCCGAACATTAGGCACCTTATTAGGAAATGGAGTGTCCATTCTAAAGGCATTGGGAATTGTGAGAGAGACTGCCGGGAATTTAGTGATGGTTGAGTTACTTGATGAAGCGGAGCAACAATTAAAACAGGGAAAAAGCATGTCAGATGCATTGACAGAGAGTGAATGTTTCCCCAAGTTAGCCATACAAATGATTAAAATGGGTGAAGAAACAGGGCGGCTGGAAGAAATGTTGCTACGAGTTGCCAGTATTTACGACAAGCAATTACGTACCTCTATTCAGCGCATGTTGGCATTATTAGAGCCCGCTTTGATTATTACTTTAGGTCTGATGATTGCCGGCATTATTGTTTCAATCTTATTAGCCATATTGAGTGTTAATGATTTAGCATTTTAATCGCTTTATTGTCATATCCATAGAATAAGATAAGGAATTAAGACGGTTATTTGTGGGGAGAAGGCTTTAACCTTCAAGCGGGTAAATAAAGCCCTCGGATGACTTGCTTAACTTATTGACATAAAGGCATACAGAATTTTTCATTTTAAGGAGAGCAGCAGGTGAGTATCAATAATAAAAGGACAGAACAAGGTTTTACCCTTTTAGAGTTATTAGTTGTATTAGGTATTATCGCGTTATTAGCAGGTATTGTAGGGCCACAAGTGATGAAACACATGGCTGCCTCAAAAACCAAAGCCGCTAAAGTACAAGTAGAAGATTTATCTGCTGCATTGGATATGTATAAGCTGGATGTAGGACGTTACCCGACATCAGAACAGGGGATATCGGCTTTGGTGGAAAAACCATCGAATGCTAAACGCTGGAACGGGCCTTATTTACGAAAAGTGAAAGTGCCAAAAGACCCCTGGATTCAAGAGTATCGATATGCTTCGCCAGGTCAGCATGGACGATTTGATTTATACAGTTATGGAGCAGATGATAAAGAAGGTGGTGAGGGTGAAGATCAGGATATAAATAGCTGGGAATAGCCATGAACCGACAAGTACAGGGATTCACCTTAATAGAACTTACGGTTGTCTTGTTAATCGTTGTGCTTGGCTTCTCTGTGATTGGAATTAATATTTCATCCGGTAATCAATCATCTCAATTAAAAGCCACAACTAGAGAATTAGCCTCTGCACTGCGTTATGCCAGAGGACAGGCTTTAATCTCACATGATGAAATCACGGTTGCCATCAATTTAGCTGAAAACACCTATCAGTTATCAAACAGAGAAAAGATATACCATTTTTCAGATGAAATTGAACTCACTCTGGTTATTGCGCAAGATGAATTTAAAGATGAAGAAATAGGCCAACTTCGATTTTATGCAGATGGCTCTTCCAGTGGGGGACGAATTACTCTGGATTGGGATGAATTGAGCTATAAAATTGAAGTTAACTGGTTAACTGGAAAAGTTAAAATTACAAATGAATAGCCATGAAACACCTAAGCAACAGCACGTGTTAAAGGTAAAAGAACCGCCCCTCTCGTTAATATTTGAATACGCATGATAGCTAACAATAAAGGCTTTTCTCTACTAGAAATTTTAGTCGCATTTACCATAATGGCTATTTCATTAGGGATCGTATTAAAAATTTTCTCTTCAGGTGTTAATACCGCCGTTATTTCAGAAGACTATATGATTGCCACCCAAATTGCCGAGTCAGTAATGGCAAGGGCGGGGGTAGAGGAAGCGCTTGAGGTTGGCGAAACTTCAGGGATTGAAGGTGATAAATATCAATGGCAAGTCAAGATAACAAGGGATGAAACTTTTGATATAACCGAGGGCTCAGAGATAGAACTATTGGCTGTTCAAGTGACTGTAAAATGGGATGAAAATTTGGCCAATGCGCGGTCCGTTGAATTAAATACCCTTAAAACAAGGTCTCAGCAATAATGTTAAAACAACATAAAATTGCAGGATTTACTTTGCTTGAGGTCATGTTAGCTATGACCTTGCTTAGCATTATGGTGAGCTTATTATTTGCTAGTTTAAAAATATCTGCGGAAAGCTGGAATAAAGGAGAAGCTAAAATAGCTGAGGTGAATGAAAAGGCTGTGGTCTATCAGTTTTTTAAACGACACCTACCCTCAATAAAGCCAGTATGGGATGAGTTTTCTGAAGATGAACGAACACTTTCTTTTCAGGGTGAGCGGGATAAATTCCAATTTGTTTCAGTTTTTCCAGCCAGTGCAGGGCGAAAGGGACTGCAGCTTTTTGAGGTTATCTTTGATAAAGCAGAGGATAATATAAAAGTAATCCTTAAGCCCTTTTATCCCAATCCTGATGAGCATGAATGGCAACAGGAAGATGTTATTTTACTGGAGCAGGTAACCGAATTTAAGATTAGCTATTTTGCAAAAGATGGGCTAGGAAGTGAGGGTGAATGGCACAGTAGCTGGACGGAAAAAGAGCAGTTGCCCGCGTTAATAAAAATAAAAATAGGACTTGCCAAGCCCAGTTTTTGGCCTGAGATGGTTTTTGCTTTGAAGTTGACAACATCAGAGCTTGATTTTAATTTGGATACTAAGTAATGGGGCGTGTAAAACAAAAAGGGCTGGCCATGGTAATTGTGATTTGGGTGTTAAGCCTACTCACCATCATGGCGGGTAGTTTTGCCTTGACCATGCGTAGAGAAACAACAGTGATCAGTGCTGTAAAAGATAATGCAATGATGCAAGCAATTGCAGAAACAGGGATTAGTATTGCCCAGAATATGTTATTTCTGCCAGATGAAAATAGGCGTTGGCGTGCCGATGGCAGTATTTATATTTTAAATTATCAGGGCGCAGAAATTCGTGTCAGAGTGCTCTCAGAGCATGGGAAAATTGATATAAATAAAGCGGATGAAGTATTGCTGACCGCAATGATGAGTTCAATAGAGATTGAGTTAACCCAGCAACAGCAGTTGGTCAGTGCTATTCTTGATTGGCGCGACAAAGATGATCTAGTGCATACCAATGGTGCAGAAAAGGCAGAGTATGAAGCGGCAGGCTTAGCTTATCAACCTGCAAATAAAGATTTCCAGTTAATCGATGAGTTGCAAATGATTTTAGGCATGGACCATATTATTTATCAACAGTTGAAACCTTTAATAACTGTTTATTCAAAGCAAAAGGCTGTTAATTTGCAAGTGGCTTCAAAGGAAGTGATACAGGCAATAGGAAACCTTGATGCAGAAATATTGGATGAATATTTAAAGCAAAGGCTTGAAAATAATTTAGCTCAACTTCCCGCCGCTGAATTTCCATTGACAGAAAATACTCCAGAGACATCAGGAGGTGTTGATAAAGCAGTCTATACTATTATATCTGAAGCGAAATTTATGACAGATGCCGCGACCGGAATTAAAGTCACACTAAGAAAATCAGAAAAAATAGGGGCGAAAAACCCTGTTCAGATCTTGAGTTGGCAGCAAATAAACCAGAAAAAATCATTATTTGATGATGAGATGACACAATTATTAGTAAGGCAAGATGAACCTGAAAACAGAGATTGATTTTAATCCAAAACGATTTTTCCAGTGGTGGGGACGAGAACTGTCCCATTACTTACCTAAAAAAATCAGACAAAAATTGAGTCAGCAGTCGGGCTACCTATTTTTGTCCGTTAATAATGCCGAAATACAAATTGAGCAAATGCTTGATGGTAAGTTACATAAATTAACCACTTTTGCTTTAAATGAGACCCGCTCAGATAGTTATCAGCAATTTATTGCTGATAATACAGAGTGGGAAAAAGTTGATTATGTATTAAGGTTAAATGCTGAGCAGGCAATAAAAAAAATAGTGTATCTACCTGCTGCTGCAAAAGAAAATTTACGTCAGGTGATGGCTTTTGAGCTTGATCGATTAACGCCGTTTAATGCAGAACAGGTTTATTATTCGGTAAAAATATTAGACAAAGATGTGCAAGGAAAAATAAAAGTATTGCTAATACTGACACCAAAAACTACTTTAGATGGCATTGTTCAGCAACTAAACAATGCAGAGATATACCCTTCTGTTGTTGATTATGGTGAACAGGCAAATGATTTTGCTTATGATCTAGAGCCTTATAATTTGTTGCCCGAAGAAAAACGCCCAGTAAAAGATAAAGCAACTCAAATAGCCATGACAGGATTAGCTATTTTCGCAATGGGGTTAGCTATCGCTGTGCTGGTTTTCCCGCTCTGGCAAAAACAACAGGAAGTTGATCGTTTAAGACAGGCACTACGTGACTTGCAAGAAGATGCTCAGGTGGTGCAAGCACAACAATTAGAAATTGACCTGGTTGTTGAAGAAACCGAGCGACTGATTAAAATTAAACAGCGTGCGCCAGGATTAACTGAATTGCTTAACTTATTGAGTCAGTTAATGCCTAATGATACCTGGTTAACACATTTTAAATATAATGAAGATTATTTACAGATTCAAGGGCAGTCCCCTTCGGCCTCTGGATTAATCAGTGTGCTTGAGGCCTCGTCTCTATTTAGTCATGTTCGGTTTGTTTCTCCCTTAACACAAGATAAAAAAACAGGATTAGAGCGCTTTCAAATTCGAATGGAACTCGATATAGGAGGGACTGAAGATGAATAATGACTCCAATCAGCGCTGGCTAGCCATAGGATTATTGGGGCTGGTTTTCCTTTCAGTTTTATTTCTTGTTATCGTTCCCGTGGTGTCTATAGGGCTTGAATATCATGAACAAGAACAGGAATTGTTATTTAGATTAGAGCGGACGAGACAAATTGTATCCAGAAAAGACCATGTCAAAGAGAGTATCGCAGGCATTAAAAATCAATTTCAAAAACAAAACTATTTTAGTACTCGAGAGACAGAGGCGCTGGCTTCCGCCGATCTTCAGAAAATAATCAAGACCGCTATTTCCCAAGCGGGTGGACAATTAACCAGTACTCAGGTATTGCCTCATAATATGGAAAATGGTTTTAATCAGGTCACGGTTAAAGTAAGAATGTCCGGTGATATAGAAATGTTGCGTAGTGTGTTATATGAAATTGAAGCATCAGAACAGATCATGATTATTAATCAGTTAGATATTAGACCTGTTCGTGGTAAGCGCAATCGTAAAACACGTAAAATAGAGCCAAGCAATAAAATGAATATTAATTTTCAAGTGGTTGGCTTTATGAGGAAAAAGGATGAATAACCTTATCATTAAAAGCCTGGCAGGATTATGCCTGATCTTGTTCCTCGTTTTAATTATTGAGTGGTGGGTATCTGGCGATACCGAAACAACCTCTGAACAAGTGCTAATAGAAGATGAAACACCACTCACATTACCCAAGTTGGCACTGACAAAAAAAACGCCGGAGTCCTATTCGCAGATGGTTGAAAGTCCACTTTTTATACAAGGTCGAAAGCCTATTACTATGGATGATGACAGTGGACTGATTCATGAGGATGATGGTCAAGTAGATGACTTTATTTTACTGGGTATTTATTCAAATAAAGAAAAAATGAATGCTTTATTTAATAAAAAAGGTAAGCAGAAAACATTTGTAAAAAAATCAGAGGGTGAGGATGTTGCCGGATGGTTGATAAAAGAAATAAAAGCCGACAGAGTGGTTTTGGAGCAAGCGGGTAGACAGAAAACGGTGATGTTAAGAATGCCTAAACCCACAACCATAAAAAAATCCAAGCGTACTCTACGCAATAAGAACAAACTTAAACCCTGAGAAACAGCATGACGAACCGTAAACAAAATTTACCTTATATTTTAGCAATGAGCCTATCGCTTTCAGGGTGTGAATTACTTGGCCCTGAATTGCACGAAAAACTGCCTTTGGAATCAATCACTGAGGTTAATGCAATAGAGAAACCAGAGGTCATTTATCAAGAATTAAGTAATGAAAGTTCGAGCACGGTTAATACGGACGCTTTAAAAGCAGAAATGTACCTAGGGACGGGCCAATTTATTTCTCAACAGTCGACAGGCAGGCAAGGAAAAGCGACTGGAAAGGGCGAATACAGCTTGAACTTTGATGAAGCCGATCTGGGAGAAGTGGCCAAAGTGATCTTAAGTGATATTTTGGGTGAGAATTATCTTTTAAGTCCTAAGGTAGCAGGGAAAGTCACCTTGCAAACGTCTCAGCCTCTAAGTCGAGCTGAATTATTACCCACCTTAGATATGTTGCTGGATATTAATAATGCCGCCATGGTTTATCAGAATGGTGTTTATCAAATTAAACTCAAGCAGAATGCATTACAGAGTAGTGCTTTTAGTACCTACAATAAATATAAGAAAAAAATACCCGCAGGTTATCAGGTTAAAGTTGTTCCGGTTAAAAATGTAGCCGTTGAAGAGCTATCAGAAATAATCAAACCATTGATGCAACAGAAAAGTATTCTGCATGTAGATAGCAACAGAAATATGATGTTGATAGCTGGCACAGCGACAGAATTGGCGCGTGCAATGGAAATGGTGAAGGCCTTTGATGTTGACCTGATGAAAGGAAAGTCATTTGGACTCTTTCCTTTACAAAATGTGGATGCCGCAAAAATTATTGAAGAATTGGAGCAAGTCTTTAATAAAAAGAGCGGAGGCTCTGAAAGTAGTTTTTTTCAATTTATGGCGATTGAGCGACTGAATGCCATTTTAGCGATTACGCAACAGTCAAAATATTTAAAAGATATTGAGCGTTGGGTCTTTAGGTTAGACAGAGCGAATACAGCGGCTGGCGGAGGGGTTATTGTTTATAGAGTCCAGCATGTTGATGCAGTTGAATTAGCAGCGACTTTAAATGACATTTTTAGCCAAAGTGGTAAAAAAGAACGTCCTGCATCGGTTGCTGCCGGGAAAAAGCCCGTTCAGGTGAGCAATAAACAAAAGAAAGTAACAAAGACCTCAAAAGTGATTAAAACATTGGCATCAACTTCACTATCTGATGTGGGTGAAGTAAAGATTATTGCTGATGAAGTGAATAATGCCTTGGTTGTTGTTGCAACAGCGCAGGACTATGCGGTGGTACAGCGGGTGATTGAGCAATTGGATGTGATGCCTTTGCAGGTATTGATTGATGCGACGATTGTTGATGTAACTTTAACCGATAATTTAGAGTATGGGATTAAATGGGCTTTAAGTCATAATAATGGAAAGAATGCAGCGAGTTCAAATGCTGGAGAAATGCTTTTTGATGTGGCTAAAAAAGCTGCTGTAACAAGTGCTACAGGCGGTTTTGGGTATGCTTTTGTTAGTAATGATGTCAGTGCTGTCTTGGAAGCTGAGGCGTTAAAAAATAATCTTAATGTGATTTCTTCTCCTTCGCTCATGGTGTTAAACAACCAAGAGGCAAGCATTCAAGTCGGGGATGAAATATCGCTTAAAACCTCTGAGTCCACTAATACGAGTGGAGGGGATAATAATGTGGTAACTAGTACGATTCAACAGCGAAAAACGGGCGTAACTGTCACTGTAAAACCAAGAGTTAATGCGAATGGTTTGGTTATTATGGAGATAGAGCAAAGTATTGAAGATGCTCGTGATACTGGGTCTAATGGGAATCCAGATATTCTAACTAGAGAAATAAAAAGTAGTGTTGCCGTTCAAAGTGGAGAGACTATCGTTTTGGGGGGATTGATTAATGAAAAAATTGAGTTTATAAAATTGGGGATTCCCTTTTTACATGAGCTACCCTTAATCGGACCTTTGTTTGGTAATACAACTAAAAATAAAAGAAAAACAGAATTGGTTATTTTAATTACACCAAGAGTGGTTAAAAGTAGACTAGATGCAAAATTAGTCACCAACGAATTCAAACGTAAACTATCAGGTATCTATGAAGAAAACATAGAAATAAGCCAACCATAAAATAGCGGTTTATTAATATGCTACAGCAATATATAGAAAAAATACTAAGAGCCAAAGTCTACGATGTCGCGATAGAAACGCCGTTAGATTTTGCTCGCTCCTTGTCATTGAGACTAGACAATAAAGTCTATTTAAAAAGAGAAGACTTGCAGCCTGTTTTTTCTTTTAAATTACGCGGGGCCTATAACAAAATAGCCTCTTTAACTGAAGAAGAGCGTAAAAAGGGTGTGATTGCCGCTTCGGCTGGAAATCATGCGCAAGGGGTGGCTTTATCAGCCAAAAAACTAGGTATTAAAGCATTAATTGTGATGCCAAAAACTACCCCTGAAATTAAAGTTAAGGCGGTTAAAGCCTGGGGAGCCAAAATTGTATTATTTGGTGACTCTTATGATGATGCCTGTACGCAGGCTAAAGAAATAGCAGAAGAAAAAGGAATGACTTTTGTTCACCCCTATGATGACCCCGAAGTGATCGCAGGGCAGGGAACCATTGGTATGGAAATTTTAAGGCAGCACACCTCAAAAATTGATGCTATTTTTGTCCCGGTCGGTGGTGGTGGGTTAATTGCAGGTATTGCAGCTTATGTAAAGTTTGTGCGCCCAGAAACAAAAATCATAGGCGTGGAGCCAAATGATGCAGATTCACTTAATCATGCTTTAAAAGCTGATGAGCGAATAACGATTAAACAGGTAGGCCTTTTTGCCGATGGGGTTGCGGTAAAACAAGTCGGTAAAGAACCGTTTAAATTAGCTCAGAAGTATGTTGATGAAGTGATTACGGTGAGTACAGATGAAATTTGTGCTGGCATTAAAGATATTTTTGATGATACCCGCTCCGTTGCAGAACCGGCAGGTGCACTAGCGCTTGCAGGATTGAAAAAATATATTGAGAAATATGATACTAAGAATCAGACGTTAATCGCCATTGAAAGTGGGGCTAATGTTAATTTTGACCGCTTAAGGTATGTTGCTGAACGAACCTTGGTGGGAGAACATAAAGAAATTCTATTGGCTGTTACTGTTCCAGAAGTGCCTGGTAGTTTTTTAAAGTTTTGTAAAGCATTGAGAAAACGAAATATAACGGAGTTTAACCATCGTTATTTTGATAATAAGATGGCTCAGGTTTTTGTCGGAATTTCTTGTAGTGGAAAGCAAACAGATAGAGATGATTTAATTACTGGCCTTGAAGACAAAGGGTTTTCAGTTGTTGATATGACCATGAATGAGTTAGCTAAAGATCATATACGTTATATGGTTGGAGGGCATGCGCCGCAAGCATTAGGTGAAATAGTCTATAGTATTCAGTTCCCAGAGAGACCGGGTGCATTATTAAAGTTTTTATCATCACTGGGGAGTCGCTGGAATATCAGCATGTTTCATTATCGAAACCATGGTTCAGCATTTGGTAAAGTGTTAATGGGGATACAAATGCCTAAATCAGAACGAGAAGAATTTCAACAGCGCTTAGAAGCCGTTGGTTTTGATTACCAGGAAGAAACTGAAAACCCAGCCTACAAAGTTTTTGTAGGGGGGTGAAAGTCCGTAGGAGCGTCCGCCCCTACATCAGAATTTGGTGGACGGTATCTCCCACCTGCGCCGTCTCGTACCTTCGTCCTTGAACCGGAGGTTCAAGTGGAGGCTTCATCAGTTGATCAGGCTTCCCGTATAAAACAGGCATGCACACCACAAACTTGAATCAGCTTCCGGGGTAAAAACAGGTTCAGGAAACACCCAGCACTAATCGAACGCTGCAGGAGATACCGAGGGGGTATTCTAACTGGATTTAACTATTTTCTAAAACGTTTTCTATTTTGTGGCGCAAATTAGATAGTTGACTGGAGATATAGCCTGATGGGGCGGTATTTCCATTTTGGGCTTGGCGCAATTCGTGAGTTAAATTTAAAGCGGCCATAACAGCAATTCTATCGACGCCATTGACGGTACCTGAATCACGTATTTCACGCATTTGGTTATCAAGATCTTGGGCTGCTTGAATGAGTGTTTCTTGTTCATCTTCAGAGCAAGCGACTCGATAATCTTTACCCATAATCTTAATAGCCACAGGCACTAATTTATTTGAGTCTGTCATGATCCGTGTTCCATTGATTTTAAACGAGTAATCATTGCTTCAACTCGTGTTCTTGCGATACTTGTTTTTTCTAACAGATGGGCTTTTTCTTTGACTAATGAGTCTTGTTTTGTTTTTAAAGTACTATTTTCACTTCTGACTAAGTTATATTTCTCTATGAGCGTATCTAGCTTTGCTTCTAGATCTTTCAGTTCTGTCGAAGCGTCGTTTTCTATGTCTGACATGAGGGGGTTTTGGGTAGTTAAAGCAATAGATAATCTATATATTTGTTATCGCACTAAGCTTAAGAAACCTCTGATCAAGTCCAATTAGTTTTAGCTTGCTAAAACTGTCGCTATTTTCCACGAAGATCGGCGCAATAGAACAACTATTACCCCTCACTTCCTGAAAAATAGCGACAGTTTTTTCTGCGCTAAATTCTAATCAACTTAATCAGAGCTTCCTTAATAAGCGAACCTGTAGGGTAGCACTTAAAATAACGGCATAAAATTCCTGTTAATTATCTAATAATGTTAGCATAAGCAAGATGAATTTTTTAGAATATGAACAGGTTTTTTACATAATTTATGGCTTATCAGACAATTAATAACATTTTTCAGAAAAATGAAACGGATCTAAGCTCAGCTGAGGCACATGGTCTGGCGACTGGCATGTTATGTATAGAAAATAACATGGAGGTCGGTAACTGGTTGACTCAATTGCTGGATGATGAGGTCTCGTTGCTTGATGAAGATAAAACGACTCTCATCACGTTATTTGAACAAACACGTAAACTATTAAGTGGGGAAGATGATGGGTTTAGGTATGACCTGTTCTTACCAGGGGATGATGAACCGTTAACGGAACAGCTTGAAGCGATTCGATCATGGTGTGAAGGTTTCTTATTTGGTGTTGGGCATATGCGGTCCGAATCTGAATGGCCCGGTGAGACGGGTGAAATAATTAAAGATATTGTTGAGTTTACTAAACTGGATTCAGACCTTGATGAGGATATGGATCAGGAAGAAATTAATGAGCTTGAGGGTTCTTTAATAGAAATACAGGAATATTTAAGAGTGGCTGTGATGATGATCAGAGATCAATTCATGGAAGAAAGTAATACACAAACACATTAAAAATGAAGCAAAATGAATTTAAACAGCGCCGAATAGCGTTAATGCAACAAATTGGCGAGGGTAATATTGCTATTGTTGGCAGTGCCTCAAATCATACGCGGAATCGAGATGTTGAATTCCCCTTTAGGCAAGATAGTGACTTTTATTATTTAACGGGCTTTAATGAATCTGACTCTTTAGCTGTTTTTATTCCTGGCCGAGAACAAGGCGAATATATTTTATTTTGTCGAGAATTTGATGAGAAAAAAGCTTTATGGGAAGGCGCGCATGCTGGACTGGAAGGCGCTACAGAACATTATGAGGCAGATGATTCATTTCCAATAGATGATATGGATGAGATTTTACCTGGGATGTTGGAAAACAAAGAGAAGGTCTTTTATCCCATGGGACGAGATACTGATCTTGATCATCAGCTATTAGAGTGGATTACCAAGATTAGAAAGCAATCCAGGAACGGGGTTAATGCACCTGGAGAATTAGTTTCCTTAGAGCATTTATTGCATGAAATGAGACTGTTTAAAAGTGATGAAGAGCTTAAGCTAATGCGTAAGGCTGCTGATATCTCTTGTAAAGCACATGTGCGAGCCATGCAGCAATGCCAGTCAGGTTTATATGAATACCAGATAGAAGCTGAGGTGGTACATGAGTTTATGCAACAGGGATTGCGCTATGTCGCTTACCCATCTATTGTTGCCGGGGGTAAGAACGCCTGTGTATTACATTACGTAGAGAATAAAGATAAATTAGAAGCGGGTGATTTATTATTGATAGATGCGGGTGCAGAGTGTGATCATTATGCGGCAGACATTACTCGGACTTTTCCCGTTTCTGGTGAATTTAGTCCAGCTCAAAAGCAGCTGTATCAATTGGTATTAGATGCTCAATATGCTGCTATTGAACAGATTCAACCCGGTACACCCTGGAATAATGCCCATGATGTCTCTGTTAATGTTTTAACGACAGGCTTAGTTAAATTAGGTTTATTGGATGGGGATATTGATAAACTCATTGAAGATGAGACCTATAAACAGTTTTATATGCATAGAATTGGTCATTGGTTGGGGATGGATGTTCATGATGTCGGGGATTATAAGGTTGATGGCAAATGGCGGTTATTAGAACCGGGTATGGTTTTGACTATTGAACCGGGTTTATATATTCCTGAAAACTGTGATTCGGTTGATGCAAAATGGCGGGGCATCGGTATAAGAATTGAAGATGATGTTGTAGTGACAAACGACGGGCATGAGGTTTTAACGCATGCTGTTCCTAAAGAGATTGATGAAATTGAACGCTTAATGCAGGCAAATTAAATGCAGCATGATTACGATATATTAATAGTAGGTGGCGGTCTTGCAGGAAACTGCCTGGCACTTGCGCTAAAAGATTCTGGTTTAAAGTTAGCAATTATAGAAGCGAATACCCGAGAGCAGCTACAAAGCGCTCCCGCTGGGGATAGAGCATTAGCTTTATCTGCGGGGACTGTGACGTTATTAAAGGCACTTAATGCCTGGAAGGGCATTAAGTCTAAAGCGGCAGCGATCAAAAATATTCATATTTCAGATCAAGGGCATTTTGGTAAGGCTCGATTATCAGCAAACAAGCAAGGTGTGGATGCCTTAGGCTATGTGATTAGTGCCAGAGACATTGAAGGATATGTTGCTGCGTTAGTTGAGGAGGCTGGAATTAAACAAATTTGTCCAGCACGCGTGGTCGGTGTGATGTCAGGGCTGGAATCAGTCAATGTCAGCTTAAAGCAGCTTGATGAGTCGATCAACTTAACCGCTAAACTATTAGTTGGCGCGGATGGAGGACAGTCTTCTGTTCGAAAGTTATTAGAAATTTCTCAGCAAGTCACTGAGTATGGACAAACGGCATTAGTTACAACGATTAAGTCCTCTGTCCCTCACAAAAATGTGGCTTATGAGCGCTTTACCAACTCGGGGCCATTGGCTATGTTGCCGATTAATGAGAAAGAGTGTTCAGTGGTTTGGACTCGATCTTATGAGGATGCTGAAGCGTTGATGAAAGGCAGTGAAGCTGAATTTCTTGCTAGCTTGCAACAATGTTTTGGCTATCAATTAGGTGAATTAACTTTAACCGCACCAAGAAGAGCATTTCCATTAAGTTTAATTCGGGCAGATAAAATGGTAGTTGGACGTTCGGTTATTATTGGCAATGCGGTTCATCAATTGCACCCAGTTGCAGGTCAGGGGTTTAATCTAGGTATTCGAGATGTGGTTCAATTAGCTGAAATGATACAACAACAGCAGCACAATAATGCTGACATAGGCGATAACGCCTTGTTAAACAAATATGCTGAAAGTAGGCAAAAAGATCATGACCATACCATTGGCTTTACCGATAATGTGGTTAAAATATTTTCTTCTGATTGGTTGCCAATGGCTGCAGCCAGAAGTATTAGTTTGGCAGTTATGGATCATATCCCTGCGGCAAAATCAGTATTGGCACGACATGCCATGGGGTTAGCGGGTCGTTTGCCAAGAGTTGGGAATAGAGGTTAAATAAATGCAAGACAGTCAACAGCGGTTTGAAGTTATTATTGTAGGTGGTGGTATTGTCGGTGCAACGACAGCATGTGCATTGGCTCATGCTGGCATTAATGTCGCTTTATTCGATATGTTTAATCCACAAAGACAATGGACCGATGGTTCCGTTGATATTAGAGTTTCAGCTTTAACTCGAGCATCCCAAAATATATTAGAAGCGGTGGGGGCATGGGATGGCATTATGCAACGGGGTGTTTGTGGCTACAAAGATATGCGTGTTTGGGATGCAAAAGCTGATGGTGAATTGCATTTTGATTGTGCCGAGACTGAGTTTAATGAATTAGGCCATATTGTAGAGAACCGGTTTACCGTTGCGGCTTTATGGGATAAGTTGGAAAGTTTAGAATCAGCTACTTGTATTAGTGATGCAAAAGTCTCACAAATGGAGCTCATAGAAAATGGCCGCTCTCTAACATTAGAAGATGGCCGTCATTTTGAAGCAGATTTAATTATTGCGGCAGATGGTAGAGACTCTAAGCTCAGGTCAATGGCGGGGATTGATGTAACGGGATGGCCATATAATCAGGATGGACTGGTTGCCACCATTCGTACTGAGAATAGTCATCAATTGACGGCATGGCAACGATTCTTAGACGAAGGGCCATTAGCATTTTTACCTTTGCGCACAGGTGAATGCTCCATTGTATGGACTTTGAAAACAGAAACGGCCAAAGCTTATGTTCAATTAAGTGAAAAAGACTTTTTACACAAATTAGAACAAGCATCGGGTGGTATTTTAGGAAAAATGTTAGAAACTGGGCCAAGAGCTTCATTTGCACTACGGTTTCAATATGCTAATCGTTATACTGATGATAGTTTTGCGTTAATGGGCGATGCGGCTCATGCCATGCATCCATTGGCGGGTCAGGGGGCTAATGCTGGGTTATTAGATGCTGCTGCATTAGCTGAATTGGTGATAAAAACCAAGCAAGCAGGGCGGCCGTTATTTAGTCGAAAGTTTTTAAGGCAATATGAGCGCTGGCGCAAAGGTGATAATTTATTAATGATGTCCAGTATGGATGTGATCAATAAAACCTTTGCTGCAAAGGCTGTGTCTGCAATTTCATTGCGCTCAACGGGGATGAATTTAATTAATAAAAGCCCTTTTGTAAAAGAGATATTTAATAATCATGCCATGGGTTTAAGAGATGATCTCCCCGTATTAGCAAAGAAACAAGTTTGTTGGTAAGATTAGTCGTTAAAACAAGGTTTTAAAGAGTAGGTCTGGTTTGTCTCATGGATATTGAGGGGGTAGGCATTGTTTGCCTGACCAGCATGACTGTTTTTCAGGAATTAGTTTTTATATCAATAATAATAAAATGAGGAAGAGCTATGGCGGAAATATTATTTATTTTACTGACGGTGTATGTTGTTTATGTCATACAAAGTGTGGTTTGTAAAAAAGAGACAAAAAAAGTAGATCCTCCGCCTGAAGAAAAGCCTGTGAATATTGCTGAGCCTACTAAAAATCAACAACAAAAGACGGTTGTTGAAAAAGCTAAGCCTGTCGTAAAAAAAGCGACGGTTAAAAAAGTACCTGTCGTAAAAAATACAGTTAAAGCTAAAACGCAGAAAAAAACTGCCAGTACTCATCTACGTAACCCTGAAACAGGTGATGTAGATAAAATAGCAAGCAGTTATAGAATGACCAAGCGATGGATCAAAGAGGCATTAGTAAAAGAAGGACTGTTGCCCAAAATTTATAAAACAGCTGAACTGGATGATGCGGCAAAAGTTAAAATTGATAAAGCACTGCTTAAATTAGCTAAGATGGAAAAGTATCAATAAAGTTTAAGTCCTTAGTGTCAATAAGCTGTTGTTTTATAACTATTTTCAAAAAAAGTGTGGGCAAAAGTAGAATACTTTCACAGTCTCTTTAGCCTGCATCTCCCTAGTATTGTTGTTATCGGTAGGAGGAGCCTATTGGCCGCGACTGGAACAAGAGCTGTTGTAGTGAATAGTGCCTACTTTTACCGACTAAATTTAAAATACTGCCAACAAGTTGGTGGTATATGACTCTTTAAGCTGTGGTTTATTAATAGCTATATTCATTAAAATTTATATGTCCGCTAAAATTCATAAATTATTTTCACAAGTTAATAATATCCCCCAGATTTCTGAAGTTATTCGACTGCTTATTAATCAGTTAAATGATCCTGAAATAGATTTAAAAGAAATTGCTGTCAATGTTGAGAAGGAGCAAGTGATCTCAGTAAAGGTACTTCGCCTTGTTAATTCAGCTAGTTTTGCCTTGCCCAGGAAAGTTGCCTCTATCGAAGAAGCCGTTATTTTGCTCGGGATGAATAAATTAAAAATACTGGTTATTGCTTCTGGTATTGTTAATTCAGTTTCTAAAATAGATGGCTTTAATCTTAATCAATTCTGGCTAGATAGTTTTTCAACGGCAACTTATGCAAAAGGGTTGGCAAATGCAAGTGGCTGTCATGCTGATATTGCTTTTACGGCAGGCCTGTTAAGCAGTTTAGGAACAATATTAATTCATTTGGGGCAACCCGAACAAGCACTAGAAATTGAGCGACGAATTCAATTAGGAGGGCATGAACGCTCATTTATAGAAAAAATGCAGCTAGGCTTTACCAGTCAAGATGTATCGGCAGAGCTTTGTCGATTTTGGCAGTTTTCTGAAGAGTTAATTACGCCTGTTGCCCAATGTTGTGACCCATTGCTTGCTGATCCTATATCAAAAATTGCTTGTGCTGTTAATATTGCCCGATTAATTAGTTTTGCTAAGGCGGCTGAAATGGATGAGGAAGAGGTATTGTCTTTGATACCTCTAGAGCTGATTGAAAAAATGGGTTTTCCTGAGTCTTTTTTTAAGGAAAAATTAACCGACATTATGGCTTTAGAGTCTGGGCTTGAAGGGTTATTGGATTAAAGTCTGACAAGGAGGCGAGGTGTTGAGATTATTTAGTGTACAAGGGCTAAGTTATTTTTAAAGTATTTAATTAATTGTTCAGGGGGTAATGGCCTACTGAAGTAATACCCTTGGTAAAAATGACAACCAAAACCTGATAAATAAGCTAAATGTTGATCCGTTTCTACACCTTCAGCAATTAAATTTAGTCCCATACTTTGTGCCATCGCAACAATAGCTTTTACAATAGCGGCATCTGTTTGATTATCGACTAAACCCCTAACAAATGATTGATCAATTTTTAGTTGATCAAAGGGGAGTCTTTTTAAGTAGGTTAATGAAGAAAAGCCTGTGCCAAAATCATCGATAGAAAAGCTGAATCCATGTTTCTTTAAAACATTCATTTTATCAATAGCGTCTTCAAGATTACCCAAAAAAACACCTTCAGTGATTTCTAGCATAATTTTATTTGGCTCAAGATCTTGTAGATAAAAGGTATGAAGAAGATTAGAAACAAAATCAGCTTGGTGAAATTGTTTTGCACTAATATTGATGGCGATATGAGGGATGAAAATGCCGTGTTTTTCCCATGTTTTGATTTGATCACAGACTGTCTCAATCACCCATTGCCCAATAGGAATAATTAAGCCAGTTTCTTCAGCAATTGAAATGAAATCGGTTGGACAAACCATGCCTAGCTCTTTACTGTCCCAGCGAATTAAAGCTTCTGCGCCGACAATTGTATTATCTTCCGATAGCTGCGGTTGATATTTAAGGCTTAGTTCGTTATTAATAATTGCAGTCCGAAGGTTTTTTTCTATATGTAGTCGTGAATCAGCAGCATCTTGCATGCTTTGCTGGTAGAAGCGAAAAGTATTTCTTCCCGCTTCTTTTGCCTGGTACATGGCTGTATCTGCTCGTTTAAGTAGAATTTCTACTGTTTCATCAATACCTGAATATAAAGTAATGCCAATGCTGGTGGAAATAAATAATTCATGCGTATTAATTAAAAAAGGTTTATTAATTTCATTAATTATTTTTTCCGCAATAACGTTTGACTGCTCTAAAAGATCAGTATGAACACCATCTTGAGCGCTGACTAAAATAATGAATTCATCGCCACCGAGTCTAACTGCCGTATCCGTATTTCTTAATAAAGAGCGTAGCCTGTGGGCTGTTTCAATCAGTAGCATATCCCCGACTGAGTGACCAAGAGAGTCATTAATATGTTTAAAGCGATCAAGGTCAAGAAAGAATAAAATACCTGATCGATGGTAACGCGCCGCAATATTAAGTTCATGCTCTAGCCTTTCATGCAATAAGCGCCTATTAGGTAATTCAGTTAATGAGTCATAAAAAGCCAGTTTTTCAATTTCCTTTTCGGCTAATTTAAATTCTGTAATATCCGAAAAAAAAGAAATGTAATGAGTGACGGCTCCTTCTTCATTGTAGACAGCAGAAACGGTTTGCCATTCAGGGAAAATTTCTCCATTTTTACGCCGGTTCCATATTTCACCGGTCCACTTGCCTTCATTTTTTATATTATTCCAGAACTGATGATAAAAAAATGAATTGTGTTTTCCAGAACTCAATACTTTTGGTGTCTTCCCTAGAATATCCTCTTCCGTATATCCCATAATTCGAGTGAACGCCTGATTTACACGGATAATATTTGTTTCTGCGTCTGTTACTAGAATTGCTTCATGCGTTTCAAAGGCTATGGCTGCAATTTTTAAATCGGCTTCATTCTTTTGTAATATTTGCAGCATTTGTTTAAAACGCAGCATGTGTGGAACAAGTAAGGCAAGGATTAAAATTAGGAGAACAACTGTGGCAATAATGATGGATAAAATAGTTGCATTTAATCCTGTTTCTACATATCCACTAGTGTATTTGGGGATAAAAATAACAGCAAACATGGCCGTATAGTGCATGCCTGAGACTGCGGTGCCCATGACGATGGCACTGAGGCTTTGTTTCTTATTAATAAATTGGTATTTATCATGCTGTATGGCTTGGTGTTGAACTTTTAAGGCGATGGTGGAAAAGATAACCGCAATGACGAGGGATAATAGAAATACTGGTTTTAGGTAGACCATGGAGGCATTAAGCTCCATTGCGGCCATGCCAGTGTAGTGCATGACACCAATGCCTGAGCCCATAAAGAGTCCGCTGAATAACAAGCGTTGAAGATTGAATTTAGAATGGCTCATTAGCCATAAAACCACTGCACTCGCTAAAATAGCGGGAAGGACCGAGAGTAAGGTAATATTAAGGTTGTAAGAGATGGAAATGGGAAGCTGTAATGCCAATGAACCAATAAAATGCATGGCCCAGATACCAATACCCATTGAGCTGGCACCAAAAAAAATCCAGAGGGATTGATGGAGGAGGCTGTCATTGGCTTTAATTCGTTCTGTGGTACCAAATGCAGTAAATGTTGAAAGAATTGCAATGATAATGGATAGCGCTACAAGATAAGGGTTGTAGCTCTTGCTCAGTATGTCTAGAGGAAGAAGATAGGGATCAATGAAGTTCACGTAGCATTTAGTTACCTTATAAGTATTAAATATAAGAATAGCTTAAGTTAGAGAAAAAGACGATTTTTATTGTCAGAATGCTCGCTTGAAATAATGAAAATATCCACTGGATTTAGGGTGGAATAATATATGGGGTGACAGGGCTTAGCCTAGCCCCCCAATAGACTCAATAAGCTAATAGGGGGCTATGCGCCTGTTTTCCTAACACGACTGTGAAAACAAAATCCTGCGCCATATGCTTTCGGCTATTATTAAACCCTCATTCCTAAAGGAACCTCTGATCAAGTCCAATTGTTTTTAGTTTGCTAAAACGGCCGATATTTTCCACCAAGATCGGCGCAATAGAATGACTATTACTGCTCACTTCGTGAAAAATAGCGACCGTTTTTTCTGCGCTAAATTCTAACCAACTTAATCAGAGCTTTCTAAAGAGAAAAAAGTTCTCGCATTTTCTGTCCAGGATAGTCGGCTCGCATAAAAGCTTCACCTACTAAAAAGGTAAACACATTATTGTCTAACATGAGTTGAATATCTTCCTGAGTATGAATCCCACTTTCTGTAATAACAAGACGGTCATCAGGAATAGCTTGTTTTAGATCTAATGTTGTTTGTAACGAGGTATCAAAGGTTCTTAGATTACGGTTATTGATACCTATTAGTTTAGTGTCCAGGGTTAAGGCCCGTTTTAATTCATCGGCATTATGGGTTTCAACTAACACATCCATTCCAAGTTCTGTTGCCGTATCAGCAAGTTCATGCATCTGTTTGTCTTCCAGTGCGGCAACAATAAGCAAAATACAGTCTGCCCCTAATGCGCGAGACTCATGGATTTGATACGGATCAATCATAAAGTCTTTTCTTAGAATAGGCAGAGGACATTTTTCTCGTGCCATTTGTAGATAGGCTTCTGAACCCTGAAAAAAATCTTTATCGGTTAAGATCGACAAGCAGGTTGCACCATTCATGGCATAATCTTGCGCAATTTCTATCGGCTTAAAATTTTCTCTGATGACGCCTTTACTTGGCGATGCTTTTTTAATTTCAGCGATAATGGCTGGTTTTTTTGATGCCGCTTTACTCTGTAGAGCCGCTGCGAAACCTCTTGGATTTTCAATGCCACTGCTGATTTCTTTTAATATATCAACAGCCGTCCGTTGCTTACGGTTAGCGATTTCTTCAGCTTTTCTATCTAGGATTTTTTTTAGAATATCAGGGGTATCAGTCATTTTGTAAAATTTTTAGAATTTAGATTAATTAGCCAAAGATAATCATGAAGAGTGATTGTAGAGCGGATTTTAGTCTGCTCTACAAGAGGATGACTTTCATTTGTCATCTGGCTTAGATAAGAGGGGATTAGGCCTCTTTATTTGAATAAGCAATTAAAGCATTAAATTTTTCTAATGCAGCGCCACTTTCAATTACTTGCTGTGCCTTTTTTATTCCCGCTTCAAGGCTGGGCGTTAGATTGGCCGCATAAATAGCAGCACCAGCATTTAAGATAACAATATCTTTTGCTGCTCCAGTCTGGTTATTTAATACTGACTTAAGCATGGTTAAGCTAGATTCTGCACCATCAACAGCTAAGCTTTCTAGGCTTGATCGTTGAAAACCAAATTGCTCAGGTGTTATTTGATAAGTAGAAACAACACCATCTTTTAATTCTGCAATATTAGAAGCGGAGGCAATACTTATTTCATCTAAGCCATCTTCTGCATTAACAATTAATACATGCTCACTTCCCAGTCTTTTTAAGACTTGGGCTAATGGTTCTACCCAGTCTGTTGAAAACACACCAATTAACTGATTAGCTGTTTCTGCTGGATTAGAGAGAGGGCCTAATAAGTTGAATAAGGTTCGAACCCCCATTTCTTTTCTAGGGCCAATTGCATATTTCATTGCACCATGATGCTTGGGTGCAAACAAAAAACCGACACCAATTTCATTGACTGATTGTGCGACTTGTTCAGCCGATAAATCAAGGTTTACCCCAGCAGCTTCCAAGACATCGGCACTGCCTGAACTACTGGAAACAGAGCGATTACCATGTTTAGCAACCTGCCCACCTGCCGCCGCGACAACAAAAGCACAAGTGGTTGAAATATTAAAGGTATTGGCGCCATCACCGCCAGTCCCACACGTATCAATAATATGTTTACCAGAAACGGGCACTTTACTTGCAAGTTCTCTCATAACAGCGGCGGCGGCGGCTATTTCATCAACTGTTTCGCCTTTGCAGCGTAAAGCGATAAGAAAGCCACCAATTTGTGCGTCCGTTGCGCCACCACTCATAATGAGTTGCATCACGTCTCGCATTTCAGCCGAGTTTAAATCTTGCTTGTCCAGTAACTTGTTCAGTGCTTGTTGTATATTCATGCGAAAAGGTTAGCGAATTAAAAAGTTACGCAACATATCATGACCCTGTTCGGTCAAAATAGATTCAGGATGGAATTGAACGCCTTCAATATCGAGATCTTTATGGCGAACCCCCATAATTTCATCAATATTGCCCGACTCGTCTTGAGTCCATGCGGTGACTTCTAAACAATCAGGTAGCGTTTGTTGGTCAATCACCAAAGAATGGTAACGGGTCGCAATAAAAGGATTATTTAAGCCTTTAAATACGCCTGAGTCATGGTGATAAACAGGTGATGTTTTTCCATGCATAATGCGTTTAGCGTGCACAATATTTCCACCAAAGGCATTGCCAATACTTTGATGGCCTAAACAAACCCCTAATATGGGTAGTTTTCCAGCAAATTTCAAAATGGTTTCTACCGAAATACCTGCTTCCTTTGGCGTACACGGCCCCGGCGAAATAACTATTTTATCGGGTGATAAGGCTTCAATATCTTCAACAGTAACTTCATCATTCCGCACAACGGTAACGTCAGCGCCTAACTCGCCAAAATACTGGACTAAGTTATAAGTAAAGGAGTCGTAATTGTCGACCATGACCACTTTTACGCTCATGATTTTTCCCCTTCTAGCCCAGCTTCTGCCATGGCAACAGCACGGAAAACCGCACGCCCTTTATTCATCGTTTCATCCCATTCATTTCTAGGAATTGAATCATAGACAATACCTGCACCTGCTTGTATATGCAGCGTTTTGTCTTTTATGACAGCGGTTCTAATTGCAATCGCTGTATCTAAATTACCTGACCAGGAAATATAACCCACTGCCCCTGCATAAACACCGCGTTTAACAGGTTCTAATTCATCAATAATTTCCATCGCTCTTATCTTGGGCGCTCCACTGACTGTTCCCGCAGGGAATGTAGCCGATAGAACATCAAAAGCATCTTTACCTTCTTGTAAATCACCAATCACATTAGACACAATATGCATCACATGTGAATAGCGTTCGATAATCATCTTATCGGTCAACTGAACCGTTCCAATTTTAGCTACTCGCCCCGCATCATTACGACCTAGATCAATAAGCATAAGATGTTCAGCCAGTTCTTTTGGGTCAGCTAATAATTCTTCTTCCAAAGCCTTATCTTGCTCAGGCGTCTCGCCACGAGGGCGTGTTCCCGCAATAGGGCGAACAGTGACCGTGTCATCTTCTAAACGGACTAAGATTTCTGGCGATGAACCAACAATATGAAAATCACCCAAATTCAAATAATACATATAAGGCGAAGGATTTAAACAACGCAACGCTCTATATAAATTAAGGGGGCTAGCTGAATAGGGGATAGACATGCGCTGAGATAGCACCACTTGCATCACATCTCCAGCAACAATATATTCTTTCGCTTTTAATACCGCCTCTTCAAAACCTTGTTGAGTGAAACCTGAAATAAAATCAGCTTCATCTACCTGCTTCGGTGCAATATGCGTATCGGTTTGGGCTGTTAGTTTTCTTAAATCATTGATTCGCGCATCAAGTCTGCTCAATGCATTGTCAAAAGCATTCGCTTCAGCGGGGTCCGCATGAGTCAGTAATAAAACTTTTCCTGATAAATTATCGAATACCAACATTTCCTCTGAGACCATAAGCAGTATATCAGGGGTGCCAATAGGGTCGTCCTTGCCTGTTGATTTTAACTTAGGTTCTATATAGCCAACGGTTTCATAACCAAAATAACCGACTAATCCGCCGTTGAAACGAGGTAAACCTTCAATGTCAGGTACCTGATAGCGTTGCCTGAACTCTTCAATCCATACTAAAGGATGAGAATGAGTGATACTTTCCAGTATTTCGCCCTCTTTTTCTAAAGTAATTTCTTGTCCAGAGATTTTTACGATTGTTTTACAAGGTAAACCGATAATAGAATAACGACCCCATTGCTCTCCACCATGTACAGATTCAAATAAATAGGAGTAGGCCCCATCTGCTAATTTCAGATAAGCACTTAATGGGGTGTCCAAATCAGCTAGAACTTCACGGCTAATAGGGATGCGGTTATAACCCTGCTGGGCATATTGCTTGAATTGTTCGGGTGTCATTACTGGTTACACTTTGTCGATTATTTTTTTGTTTTACCAATTCCTTGTATTATATCTTTTTTTACGCATATGAGTAGCGACGTTACAGGTAAGGTCGCCAGGATTTAGATTAAATTTTATGAAATTAATTACTTTTAGCTATAACAAACGTACAAATATTGGTGCTGTTGTTGGTCAGGAGGTGGTAGATAGTACTGGCTGTGTTGATATTCCAGATGACATGATTGGGTTTTTGGCTGCCGGGGGGGAGGCTAAGGAGGCCATGCAAAGACTGATTGATAGAGGTGAAAATCGTATTTCTATTGCCGATATTAAAATACATGCTCCCGTTCCAAGGCCAGGCAAGTTTTTAGGCATCAGTTTGAATTATGCGGATCATATTTCTGAAACGCAGTTAGAAAAACCTGAATACCCTACTTTTTTTACTAAACAGAGCAGCTGTGTGATTGCTAATGGTGAAGCCATTTATCGCCCGATTGTTTCAGAAAAAGTAGATTATGAAGGCGAATTGGCTTTTGTGATTGGTAAGCGATGTAAAAATGTGCCTATTGAACAGGCTCATCAAGTGATTGCTGGATATACGATTGTTAATGATGTCTCCGTCCGTGATTGGCAAATACGTTCGCCCACCTGGATGCTGGGAAAATCATTTGATACGCACGGCCCCATGGGGCCCTGGCTGGTCACTGCTGACGAAATTATAGATCCGCATAATTTAAATCTAAAAACATGGATTGATGATGAATTGCGTCAAAACTCAAATACCAAAAATATGATATTTAATTGCTATGAAATGGTTGCATACTTAAGCCAGGCCATGACATTAGAGCCAGGCGATGTTATTTCTACTGGCACGCCGAGTGGCGTGGGCGTTAAAATGAAGCCTAGAGGCTATATGAAACCTGGGCAAACGGCCAAGATAGAAATTGAAGGGATAGGGGTTCTTAGCAACCCCGTTATAGAAGAACCTTTTGTGAGTGAATTTTGAATTCTTTAGGTCTATATATTCATATCCCGTGGTGTATTAAAAAATGTCCTTATTGTGACTTTAATTCTCATGCTGTCAATACTGAAATGCCTGAGAAGCAATATATTGAGGTCTTGTTAAATGATTTATCACAAGATCTCAACCTGCTTCAAGAGCCAAGCATCATTAGCAGTATTTTTATTGGCGGTGGAACCCCTAGTTTATTTTCTGCTGAAAGCTTTGATCGCTTATTAAAAGGGATCGCCCGATTGATTCCTTTGAAGAAAGGGATAGAAATCACCTTGGAAGCGAATCCAGGTACCTTTGAAAGTCAGAAGTTTGCAGACTATCGAGCGATAGGCATTAATCGATTATCGATAGGCATACAAAGCTTTAATAATCAGCATTTAAAAAAATTGGGTCGGGTACATTCAGCGGAAGAAGCGCTGGCTGCGGTTGAAATAGCCAAGCAAGCCGGGTTTGATGATTTTAACCTTGATTTGATGTTTGGGCTGCCAGGTCAGAGTAATAGTGAAATATTAAGCGATGTTCAGACGGCCATTCAATTGCAACCGAGTCACATTTCTTTTTATCAGCTGACGCTTGAACCCAATACCTATTTTCATAAGTTCCCACCCAAGCTACCGGAAACAGACCAGCTTTTTGCTGGGCAACTTTTAGCTCAGCAGGCATTGGCTGAAGCCGGGTTTATGCAATATGAAATTTCAGCTTATGCAAGGAATGGGGCTCAGTGCCAGCATAATTTAAACTATTGGCGATTTGGTGATTATTTAGGGATAGGGGCAGGCGCGCATGGAAAGATAAGTCTTGCTCAGCCAGAAAATATAGTTCGGAGTGTGAAGCATAAAAAACCAGAGCAGTACCTTCAAGATAATGCAAACTCCCTCACAAAAATTGAAATAGATGAGTTGCCTTTAGAGTATATGATGAATCAATTACGACTAAGGGAAGGGTTTAATTTAGATGAGTATCAAAAGAGAACAGGTTGTGAGGCGAGCTCATTACAAGCTGTATTATTTGATTGTTTAAAGGAGGGTTTGTTAATACAAAGTAATGAGCAATATGTTTGTTCTGATAAAGGTTGGGATTTTATCGATTCTATTTTAGAAAAATTTATGCCCTGATTTATTAACTGCGTAGTAAAATTACCCTTAAATTAACTTTCTGCAAGGCTTGGAAAAGATAGTATGCTTGATTATCAAAAAGAATTTATTCAATACGCACTGGACTGTGGTGTATTGAAGTTTGGTGAATTCCAATTAAAATCTGGACGCACCAGTCCGTATTTTTTTAATACGGGATTGTTCAATACTGGGGCTATGCTGGGCAAGTTGGGGCGGTTTTATGCCCAAACCTTAATTCAGTCAAACATTTCAGTTGATATGTTATATGGCCCCGCTTATAAAGGGATACCTTTAGTGAGTACGGCATCTATTGCTTATTCTCAGCTTAAACAGGATATTCCTTACGCATTTAATCGTAAAGAAGCAAAAGATCACGGAGAAGGCGGCGTTATTGTAGGAACATCTTTAAAAGGTAATGTATTAATTCTTGATGATGTAATTACCGCCGGTACTTCTGTTCGTGAGTCGGTTGAAATCATAAATCAGATGGGAGCAACACCCGCCGGTGTTTTAATCGCTTTGGATAGACAGGAAAAAGGTGAGAATGATAAATCAGCGGTACAGGAAGTCAGTGAGCGCTTTGCTATGCCCGTTATATCTATTATTTCATTAACCCAAATTATTGAGTTTTTGGAAATAGAGGGAGGCTCGGCTGAACAGCTTGAAATTATTAAAGCTTACCGATTACAGTACGGTATATAAGCTATTTTTAGTGCTCTGAAATAAATTAACCCAACAGATTGTATTTTTAGTCTACAATTAGTTTAAACGTATAATCTGGAATAGGTGATAGGCTTGGGATCGTCCCTTTTTTGCAATAGCAACTATTCTTAAACGATGGCTTGTTATTCATAGTAAGTTATTTTCACTAAAAACAGTCCGCATATAAAGGTTAGGTATGAGGAATTTGGAATTTAAAGATCAGTTGCATGAATATTCACAATGGCGCGAACAATTGGTACAGGCAATTGAAATGTACCAAGAGTGGCGTACTCGGTATAAATTGAGTGATGCTCAAAGTACGGACACCATTTTAAATATATTAAATGGATTGCAAAATGATAGGGTAACGCTTGCATTTGCAGCCGAGTTTTCTCGTGGAAAGACTGAGCTGATTAATGCATTGTTCTTTGCTGAAACAGGTGTTCGTCTGCTCCCCTCTTCTCCTGGGCGAACCACTATGTGTCCTACTGAGTTATTTTATGACTCAGAAGGCAGTTATATTCGTCTGCTAAATATAGAGAGTCGCTTGGAAGATATTTCTTTAATGGAATATAAGCAGAATCCTGATCGCTGGACTCAAATAGATTTGGATTGTGATTCACCTACTCAAATGCAGGCAGCTTTTAAAGAGTTGGTTGCGACGAAAGAAGTTGATAAAAATACAGCGGACAAACTCGGATTGTGGAATGAGAGGGAAGCTGCAGAGCAGGGTATTATTAACCCTGAAAAAGTTGAAATACCTTGTTGGCGGCATGCGCTAATCAGTTTTCCGCATCCTTTATTAAAAGAAGGTTTGGCTATTCTTGATACTCCTGGGCTTAATGCATTAGGGACTGAGCCTGAACTGACTTTAAGTATGTTACCCAATGCCCAGGCGATTGTTTTTGTTTTAGCGGCTGATACGGGGGTGACTAAAAGTGACCTGGAAATGTGGAAGAACCATGTTTGCAGTTCAAGAGGACATAACAAGCAAGGCTTGGCCGTTGTTATGAATAAAATTGATTCTATGTGGGATGACTTGGCAGGTGAAGATGGTTATGAAGAGTCAATTCAAAAACAAATTAAAACCTCAGCGTCTATTCTAAAATTAAGTGAAGATGTTATTTTCCCTGTTTCAGCCAAGCAGGCTTTATTAGCTAAAGTAAAATCAGACGATGAGTTATTAGAAAAAAGTCGGTTGGCTGGGTTGGAGAATTATTTATCTAAGGATATTCTTGAGCAACGCCGAAGTATTCTTATAGAAACAGTGAATAAGAATATTGGATTTTTAATTACTGAGTCCTTTAATTTTACAAAATCAAAATTGACTCATGTGACTGAGCAATTAGAAGAGTTTAAGCGTGTTGATTTTGATAATGTAGAAATGACGGGCAAATTGATGGCAGAGACGCGAGATAGGCAAAATGCGTATATGTCGAATGTCGAAAATTTCCAGGCTAGTCGTAAAGTTTTTGCAGTCCAAGCAAAGATGTTAATTGATTCGTTCGCTAAAGAAAAAATTGATAGTATTATTGCTTTAACTAAACAGGATATGTCGAAAAGTTTAACAACTTACGGAATGAAGCAAAATATCCGCCAACTATTTGATGAGTTGAGAGATTTATTACAAGATTCTGTCGATATTACCAATGAAACACGTCGACTGGTTAAAGCGATTCATAAAAAATTTCAGGATGAGCATGGCTTTAAAGAAATTGAGCCGCAACTATTTTCTATTAAGCAATATCAGTTTGAGCTAGAGCAGATTTTTGAAGAGGGCGAGGCATTCCGTAGTAGTGCAAAAACCACGATGACAGAACAAAGTATGGTAGTAAATAAACTGTATAGCACTTTAATTGCTAAGGCTAGAAATGTTCTTAAACAAGCTCATAATGATGCCGCAGCATGGAGTAATAGTGTTTTAACACCATTAATGCATCAGCTTAAAGGGCATAAAAAACAAATTGAAAGTCGTTTGAAAATGCTTAGAAAAATAAGTGAATCTAAAGGTGGGGTTGATGAGAGTATTGCTAAGCTTGAATCTGAGTTAGAGCCATTGAAGAAACAGCGTACTGAATTAGCGATGATTATTAAAGCAGTACACTTAAATGAGCAGCCTTAATTAAGGAATCGTTGCTAGTGGGTCGAACCTATTGGCTTTTAGCCTCTCCTCTTTTTTTCCGAAGGGGGAGGGCTAAAAAGAATGCAGCTTAAAACTGGCGCGCCAAAAGGCGATACTCATGAGCCATCTATTTGTTAAAGCGACAGGTTTGACTCGTCACCGAATCATTTAAGGCGGGTGGTTTTTTAGTGTCGCTAGAAAGTCTAACCTTATAATCTTTTAAAGATTAAATCCCATACACCGTGGCCTAATCGAATGCCACGGTTTTCAAATTTAGTTAAAGGTCTATAGCTGGGGCGTTCGCAATACGTTTTGTCAGCGCTAGCATTTGTGATGCTCTTGCTAGCGCCAAGAATTTTTAACATCTCTTTCGCATAGTGTTCCCAATCTGTTGCCGCATGAAAATAACCATTCACTTTAAGTTTCTTATTCAGTAAATCAATAAAGCTAGGCCTGACAATGCGTCGTTTATGGTGGCGTCGTTTATGCCAAGGATCTGGGAAAAATAAATGAACACCTGAAATTGAATGGTCAGGTATTTTTTGTTCTAAAATTTCAATCGCATCATGATGAAAAATTTTAACATTTGTGAGATTTTTTTCTTCAAGTAATAACATTAAATGAGCCACTCCAGGCCTATGAACTTCAATGCCTAGATAATTTAAATCGGGGTTGGCTTCGGCCATCGCCGCCAGACTGCTTCCATTGCCAAACCCTATTTCTACGATCAAGGCGGCTTCTCGACCAAAAACCTGTGAAAAATCATAAGTTTTATTTGGATCTAGGCAATAATCATCCCAGCTATTATCAATGGCTTTTTGTTGTCCCGCTGTCGCTCTTCCTTGGCGAAGGGCAAAGCTTTTAATTCTAGGGTGGGGTTCTTTTTCAATAGACGTCATGAGGGCGGAAATTTATACTTGTTTGGGCGATAGACGTGAGGTGTTAGCCTCACAAAATACAGACTGATTTTTACTGAATTCCCACGCAATGCGTGGGAATTAGATAAAAAGACTTAAAAGAATAAGCCATCAACAGGAGAGGAGGCTGAAGCAAAGCGTTTTTTAGGCATGCGGCCAGCTAAAAAAGCTTCTCTGCCTGCCTGAATGCCTTTCTTCATCGCAGATGCCATAAGAACAGGGTCTTGTGCTGCAGCAATGGCGGTGTTCATCAATACGCCTGCACAACCTAACTCCATCGCTAGAGCGGCATCGGAAGCTGTTCCCACGCCTGCATCAACAAGAATAGGGACATTAGCATTTTCAACAATAGTTAGAATATTATAGGGGTTGCGGATACCTAAACCAGAACCAATAGGTGCAGCAAGTGGCATAACGGCAACACAGCCAATATCTTCTAGGCGTTTGGCAGCAATCGGGTCATCATTGGTGTAAACCATCACATCAAAACCATCTTTTACTAATACTTCAGCAGCAATCAGTGTTTCTGCTACATCGGGAAAAAGGGTTTTTTGATCTGCCAATACTTCTAACTTGACCAGTTTGTGGCCGCCAAGCAGTTCACGACCTAAGCGGCAGGTTCTTAAGGCATCTTCAACAGTATAGCAACCCGCAGTATTAGGTAAAATAGTGTATTTATCAGGTGAAATAACATCTAATAAATTTGGCTCACCGGGTGTTTGACCAATATTCGTTCGACGGATGGCAACGGTTACAATTTCTGCCCCACTTGCTTTAATAGCAAGCTCGGTTTCTTTCATGTCTTTATATTTGCCAGTACCGACTAACAAGCGAGAATTAAATTTCTGACCTGCAAGGGTAAACGAGTCGTCTTGACCTCCACCGATTGCTTGAACAATTTCCAGGCTATCATTTTCAGATATTTCTGTTTGACTGTATCGGTCAAAAGGTAAAATTTCTTTGTTTAGCTCGATTGCAATCCGTTTTCCTGTTAAATTCAGGTCAGTAACAATAGTAGAAACTGTGGTGTTTTCAGCATATTCTCGGGTGTCGCCATTCACACTTATTTTCATGTTTTTTCCTAATTAATGTTGGACTGATCTACGTTTTTGTACCGCTGTTGCTAAGCCATTTAATAGAAGAAGAGTATCTTCCCAGCCTAAACAGGCATCAGTAATGCTTTGCCCATAAGTAAGGTCTTGTCCTTCAATAGTATCTTGCCTTCCTGCTTTGAGATGACTTTCAACCATAACACCTATGATGCGCTTGTCACCGTTAGCAATTTGCTCGGAAACATCATCAGCCACGACGAGCTGGCGTTGGCATTGTTTTAAGCTATTGGCATGACTAAAATCAATCATGATATTACGAGGAAGCCCTGACTTTTCAAGGCCTTCGGCTACTTTTTCAACATTGACCGCATCATAATTAGGTTCATCATTCCCGCCACGTAGAATGATATGAGCATCTTCATTTCCAGTGGTAGAGAAAATTGCTGAATTACCCTGTTTGGTAACTGATAAAAAGTGGTGTGGGTTCATGGCAGAGTTTATTGCATCAATTGCAACCCCAATACCACCATCGGTTGCATTTTTAAAGCCCACTGGGCAAGATAAGCCAGAAGCTAATTCTCTATGAACCTGGCTTTCGGTTGTTCTCGCGCCAATAGCCCCCCAGGAAATTAAATCAGAAAGATATTGCGGGGTAATTAAGTCTAAATATTCAGTAGCGGCTGGAATACCAAAACTATTTAAATCGAGTAAAAGTTGTCGAGCGACTCTTAAACCCTTGTTAATATTGAAACTAGAATTAATATCAGGGTCATTAATCAAGCCTTTCCAGCCAACCGTTGTACGCGGCTTTTCAAAATAAACGCGCATAATAATGACTAAATCTTTAGCAAAATCATTTTTAGCTGTTTTTAATAAAGCGGCATATTCTTTAGCTGCTTTGGTATCGTGGATAGAGCATGGCCCAACAATAACGACTAAACGATCATCTTCGCCAATTAGCACTTTGTGAATATCATTCCGTGCTTGCAAAATTGTACTGACAGCAGCTTCAGTCAGAGGGATTTCATCATGAACTTGAACAGGTGCAACAACCTGTTTAGTTTCGGTGATTCTTAAGTCATCGGTATTAAATTTACTTGGCATGGTCTTTACTGGCAAATGCTTATTGACTATTGTATAAAACCAACTATTTTAACTGGTTTAGTTACTTGCGTGTTATTTATAATTTTACAGGACTATTAACTTATTTAGATCTAAGCTTAAAAAAGCACTTTCTTTAAAGCTCTTCCCAGTATGGGGGACTTAAGAGCTTTGTAAATAGCCCGGTGATTTATTTAGTGAGATCGCTTATGTAACATTTTGTAACATTATTGTCTTAATAAAGTTCAAGTGTATGCTATGCTTTTCAAGGTAACCATTGATTAGTTTACATGGTTACCTAAAAGTTAGATGTAAATTGGATAATTAATAAAAAACACTTATGAGGCACAAAAGCTCAAATTAAAATGAGCGTGTCATATTAGTTAATAAGGAATATTTATGGCCCTTTCTCGTCATTACATTCGGTATTTTTGTATTGCTGTCTGTAGTTTAGCCCCTTTTTCCGCTCATGCCGAGCACTTGAATTCAGCAATCAAAGTTGAAACAGTAACGAATACCTCAGCTATTCAGTCACAAAAGAAAATTGATGGATTAAGTGATAAAACTAGAAAGATGCTGGATCAATATCGATCTGCTACCCATCAGATTGAAACATTGACAACCTATAATCATCATTTGAATGATTTGTTGAATTCGCAAAAACAAGAGAAAGCGTCTTTAGAGCAGCAATTAAATGAAATTGAAAACACTCAGCGGGAAATTGTACCGTTAATTTTACGAATGCTGGATAGTTTGGAACAGTTTGTGGCTCTGGACTTACCTTTTTTACCAGAAGAGCGGTCACAGCGGATAGTTAAATTGAAAGAAATGATTGTGCGAGCTGATGTGACAAATGCAGAAAAATTTCGTCGTATTCTAGAAGCTTACCAAGTTGAGAATGATTATGGTAATACCATTGAAGCTTATCGAGCTGATTTAAATCTGGAAGGGGTGACGAGTTCGGTTGATTTTTTACGTCTGGGTCGTGTTGCTTTGTATTATCAACGCTTTGATGGAAGTGAAACCGGGTACTGGAATAAAGAAAAAAAACAGTGGCAACTTTTGGCTGATGAATATCGTGTCGCAATTCGTAATGGATTACGTATTGCACGTAAAGAAACTGCACCTGACTTATTAGCTCTGCCCATTTCAGTTGCGGAGGCTGGAGAATGAAAAAGTTTATTTTTATTTATTTGATTTTCTTTGCCTCACAAGCTGTTTTTGCTGAGCACCTTGAGTTAGACCAGTTGTTAAGAGAGGTAAAAAAATCTCAAGGAATTGAGGCTAAGGTTAATAGAGCGAGAGAGGCTCAGTTTTTAGCTGAAAAAAATAAACAACAACAATTATTAAAGGGAGCGCTTGCTTCTCTGGCCAAGCAAGAGCGATTGAGTTCGCAGTTAAAGTCTCATCTAGACGCTAATGAGACGGTATTAAGTGAGTTGGAAACAGAGTTAAAGGATCGCAGTGGCGTGCTGGGTGAGCTATTTGGTGTTGCAAGGCAAGCGGCTGGTGATTTAAAAGCTGATTTACGGCACTCTATAGTCTCTGCTCAATTTTCAGGTCGAGTTGAAAAATTAAATTCAATTGCTGATAGCAAGGCTTTGCCTACAATAGAACAATTGGAAACTTTGTGGTTCACTTTGCAGCATGAAATGACTGAGTCAGGCAAGGTTGTTTATTATGACACGCAAGTCGAGCAAGCTTCAGGTAAACCGCAACAGGCCAAAGTAATACGGATTGGTACCTTTAATACCCTGGCTAATGGGGAATATTTAGAGTATTCAGCAGAAACAGGGCGATTAACTCACCTTGCCAGGCAGCCTGGTAATAAATATTTAACATTGGCGAATGAGTTTTCAGATGCAAAAGCTGGGCCTGTTGCGGTGGGAGTGGATCCTACACGCGGTGTTATTCTCAGTATGCTTATTCAGGCGCCTGATTCGATAGAGCGTATTCAACAAGGTGGATTAATTGGTTACATTATTTTGGCATTAGGAGCGATTGGATTTATTTATGCCATTATTAGAATAGTCGGGCTAGGCTTGACCAGTAAAAAAATGAATGCACAGATGCAATCTTCAGTTGCCAATGATGATAACCCTTTAGGGCGTGTTTTTATGGCTGCCGAACAAGATAAATCCACAGGTACAGAAAATTTAGAACTTATTCTGGATGAGGCTATTACGCGAGAAATTCCTTTTCTAGAAAAAGGGCTTTCAATGATTAAATTGCTGGCTGCCGTTGCTCCATTATTGGGTTTGCTAGGGACTGTGACAGGTATGATTGCGACGTTTCAATCAATTAGTTTGTTTGGTACAGGGGATCCAAAATTAATGGCGAGTGGTATATCGCAAGCACTGGTGACAACAATGCTTGGTTTGTGCGTCGCTATTCCTTTGTTGTTCTTGCATAGTTTACTGGTTTCTCGAAGTCGTATTCTGGTTCAGGTGTTAGATGAACAAACGGCAGGATTAATTACTAAACGAGTAGAAAAGTAAACGAAAGTTATGACATTATTTGATTCGTTGCAACAGTTTTTAAATGCAGGTGGAAATGTCTTATGGATTATTTTAGCTGTTTCAATTTGCTTGTGGAGTTTAATTGTTGAGAGGCTAGTATATTTTAAACAGTCTTATCCTAAGCAACGCGACTTTTGGTTATCAGCATGGGAAGGGCGGATAGATAAAAGTTCTCAGCAAGCATTGTTTATTAGAGAGGGCATTATTTCCGAAGCCAAAATTAATATGCAAAAAACCTTGCCGATGATTAAGATGCTTGTTGCATTGTGTCCTTTGCTGGGTTTATTAGGAACAGTGACTGGGATGATTCATGTTTTTGATGTGATGGCTGTTACTGGGACAGGGAATGCAAGAGCAATGGCTTCAGGGGTATCTCAAGCAACTATACCAACAATGGCGGGTATGGTTATTGCGATTTCAGGGCTTTATTTTAGTAAGTTGATTGAGCAGCGAGTGAGTGATGAAACGCATCATTTAACTGACTTGTTGCAGTATAGTTAGCGTACTCTGGTTATTAAGCATTGAAGTTTTTTGTAGAAATGGCACTTAATATAATATTTTGTAGCATCAATTGAGAGAGATTTATGCGTCGCAGATCAAATCGTTCGAGTAACGAACAAACAGCTGATATCGATATGACACCCATGTTGGATATCGTCTTTATTATGTTGATTTTCTTTATTGTCACCACCTCTTTTGTTAAAGAGTCAGGGATTGATGTTAATCGACCCACCGCGCAGACTGCAACAAGAAAAGAGCAGGGAAATATTATTGTTGGTATTAAGGCGAATGGTGATATTCATATAGACAAACGATTGGTAGATGTTCGAGCTGTCAGAGCGAATGTTTCAAGATTACATGCCGAGCAACCTTTAGGCTCAGTGGTTATTGCTGCGGATAAAGAGACGAAGGTGAATGTATTGATACAAGTTATGGATCAAATACGTTTGGCAGGTATTATGAACGCATCTATTGCAACAGAAACCGAATCAAAGTGAAGACTATTTTTATTTCATTGGTTTCTGGCGTTATTGCTTCGCTGGCTTTATTTTGGCTGATGCAGGTGATGATTAGTAATAATCAGCAAGGGTTTAAAAAGACCTCAAATATGCAGATGACCGAGTTTGTGCGCTTAAAGCGGGAAACAAAGTTACAAACAAAAGACAGAAATATACCAGATGAACCCCCACCAGAAAAACGTCCTCCGCCCCCTTCGATGCAAATGCAGCAAGTACATGTGACAAAAACCCATATGCCACAGATGGATATGCCTAATTTAGATATTCCACTGCAAACGAAGAGTTTTAATGGCTCTGCTATTCAAGGTGTGCAAATAGGGATGGGCGGGGTGAGTACTAATGTGATTCCTCTGGTGCGGATCCCACCAAGGTATCCTATGCGTGCAGCAAACCGCAGAATAGAAGGTTGGGTTAAGGTGGAATTTACCATTACTGCTGAAGGCACGGTTAAAAATGCTATTGTCATTGATGCGCAGCCTCAAAAAGTATTTAATAGAGCCGCTTTGCAAGCTATTAGGCGATGGAAGTTTAAAGCTAAAATTATAGGTGGCGAGGCTTTTGAGCAGCGCGCAGTGCAAGTATTACAATTTAAATTATCGAAATGATGCGATTATTAGTTCTGATTTTTTCCTTGCTTGCCATCTCTCCAGCCTATGCTGCGGATAAAGAAAAAGCACCCGCAATTTCTCCTTGGCTGTATAAAAAGCTAGAGAAAACTGAGCAGCTGATTGCTAAAAAATCTTACCCTAAAGCAGAGCAAAAGTTACAGGCAATATTGTCTGATACAAAAGATAAAAGCTATGAACAAGCGATTGTTCTACGAAGTCTTTCTTCTGTTTATGCACTCAGTGGGCAATATAAAAAAGCGGCTAAAATAATCGCTAGAGTGATTGCTTTAAAGGTCTTACCCAAGAAGCAAGAGCAACAGGCTATTTTAAATTTAGGTCAGCTTTATATGGCTGTGGAGCAATACTCTAAAGCCATTCAAATTTTAGAGCCGTGGCTTGCGAAAAATGCAAACCCAGATGCTCAGTTGAGTGTTTTAGTCGCTAACGCTTATGCTCAATTAAAGAAATACCGTAAAGCGTTGCCTCATGTCAGAAGAGCTATCGCAATAACTAAAAAGCCCGTTGAGTCCTGGTATCAATTGAACCTGGCTCTGTATTATGAGTTGGAGAGTTATAGCGAAGCGGCTAAGGTTTTAAAAAAATTAATCATTATTTATCCTGATAAAAAGGAATACTGGAATCAGTTAGCCTCAATTTATCAGCAAATAAAACAGTATAGAAAAGCAGTCTCGATTAAGCACCTTGCTTATAAAAAGGGGCATATCCGATCTGAAAAAGAAATTTTAGAGCTTGTTAATTTGTTTTTATATGTCAACTCACCTTATAAGGCGGCAAGCATATTAAAACAGGCGATTGATCATAAAAAAATTGCCCGAACTTCAAAAAACTGGGAGACTTTAGCTAATGCCTGGAGTATGGCTAAAGAGTTTGAAAAGGCAATTAAGTCTTTGGAGTTAGCCTCAAATCTTAATGAGAAGGGGCGGCTGTATCAGCAGTTAGGGCAGATATATGTCGAGCAGGAGTCTTGGGTTAAGGCAATACGGTCCCTTAATAAAGCATTAGCAAAGGGTGGGATAAAAAATGTTGGATCAACCTATCTTTTGCTTGGGATGAGTTATTATGAGAAAGGCGATATAAAGCGCGCGAAAAAATCATTTTTAAAAGCGGCGAAATATAGTAAAAATAAGAAAGCAGCAAGGCAGTGGTTAAATTATATTCGGGAGCCAGATGTTATCGGCTGATAAGTGCCCAGGTGTAATTAATTTAACTGTTTTTTACGTAGGATTTTGTTTTCACAGTCGTGTTAGGAAAACAGACACATAGCAGGCTACGCAACTGTTTTTCTAGCTCGGCTGTGGAGATAAAAGATCAGTAAAAATGTTAAATTAATTATGCAGCCACTGCATTGAGTTCATTGTCTTCGTAAACGCGTATTTTTTTCCAGCCGACAAATTTATCTTCATTAAACTGTAAGTCATGGTCAATAGAGTGCTCATAGCAACTTCTAAATAAACGGGCAGTTCTAAAAGCATGTAGTTCATCATCAGCAGTAACTGTTTTAATGTTGCCCACTTGAAAAGTTTTATTTTTAGATTTTCTATCTTTTACCCAGAATACGGTATAGCAAAGATAGCTTTTATCTTTTCTGTGGTCATATTTTATGGTTCTAGAAACGCCGGTCACACCAGTTGTCGTTTTGTTTTTAGGTGGCTTTAAAAAGCGAGTGCGACTGCCTTTTAAAACAACTAGCATTTGATCACGCCAAGTAATCGCAGCTTGCAGAGATTTATTCCTGTTTCCCCATAGTTTGTGAGAAAAATAACGACTGCTTTCTTTGCCTCGACGAACAATGCGGACTTGATAGCCAAAAGCATCAGGTTCTGTGATATGTTTGTTTTTTGCCATTTTATAGCGCTCCAGTTGTTTGCTGTGGACAGGTGCCTTTGGTTGACCTGTCTCTTTTGTAGGGCTACGGTGTTATTTGCAAGGGGCAACATTAAGAGTCAGTTGCTCAGGCGCGGCTCTACTTTTACACAAAATTATATGTTTGGTTAATTTTAGAATATCGATAAGAACTAAAAAAGATATAGGTCAATTGTTAGCTCCGTAGGATAATGACTACAAATTATCCATAAAGTTTAATAAAACATCAAGTTTTTTAGAATTTAAAATGCGCAAATACCCAGTAATTTAGTGTAGAATAGTTAAAATCCACTTGAAAGTGGTTTGAAATGATTTGTAACCTTTTGTTTTTTAAGAGTTGTTTGGAGATAATAAAATGAGTGTATTAGTAGGTAAGCAAGCCCCTGACTTTACAGTTCCTGCGGTATTGGCTGACGGTGAAATTGTTGATTCTTTCAGTTTTTCTGATGCGACAAGTGGAAAATATGCAGTTGTATTTTTCTACCCATTAGATTTTACATTTGTTTGTCCAAGCGAATTGATCGCATTGGACCATCGTATGGATGAATTTAAAAAGCGTGGCGTGGAAGTTATTGCCGTGTCTATTGACTCGCACTTCACACATAATGCATGGCGTAATACGGCTATTAATGATGGTGGTATTGGTCAGGTTCGTTACACAATGGCTGCTGATCTTGATCACCAAATTTGTAAAGATTATGATGTTGAAGCAGAAGCGCCTGCTGTTGCATACCGTGGTAGCTTTTTAATCGATCAAAAAGGCATGGTTCGTCATCAGGTTGTTAACGACTTACCTTTAGGTCGTAATATTGATGAAATGCTTCGTATGGTTGATGCGCTACAGTTCCATGAAGAGCATGGCGAAGTCTGCCCAGCAGGCTGGACACAAGGTGATGCTGGTATGGATGCAAGTCCTGCTGGGGTTGCGTCTTATTTGAATGATAACGCAGATAAGCTATAAGCTAGGCTGTCTTGTCCTTTAAAAAAGCGGACTATCTAGTCCGCTTTTTTTATGTCTGGAATAAATAGCTAGGCCAGAGATTAGATGCCTTTGGTTTGAAGGGGGCTGATGCCTAATCGGTCACTTTATTTTTTAAGGCGGTTCTTGATAATTGACCGTGGGTTAAAAAAACAACAGCACAGGCAATAAAAATTGAAACAAAGGTTTCTCCAATAGTAACCATGCCGATAGCAAAGCCTAAAATGTAACCAATTAGCCCAACAATAGACCATTTAATGCCATTCTCTTTTTTACTTCGTCCTGAATAGAAAAAAAATATGACAGTGATAATAGCTGGGAATAAAATTATCATTGCTCCCTCCCCCTTTTTTAGTTAAATGCGTTGATTTAGTCTTAAATCCCGTTAGAATCTATGGGTAACTAAATGATATAAATATTTATCATATCATTCACAGTATACTTTTTAAAAACAGTGAGATAAAAAATGAATCGCCTGCTTAAAATTATATTATCAATTTTTGCAATTATTGTTGCGTTGATTGTGGCCGCTGCGGTGATCTTGCCGTTAGTTGTAAATCCAAATGACTTCAAACCAGAAATTCAACAGTTAGTGAAGGATAGCACTGGAAGAGACTTGTTGATAGATGGGGAGCTTGAGTTATCCGTTTTTCCCTGGATTGGCATTTCAACAGGGAAATTAAGCTTGAGCAATGCGAATGGTTTTTCAGATAAAGTTTTTGCTGAGATTGCTGAGAGTCATATTAAAGTTAAATTATTGCCTTTATTGTCTAAAGAATTAGACGTTAGCCGAGTGGTATTAAAAGGACTTATTTTAAATTTAGCTAAAAATAAGCAAGGTATTAGTAATTGGGAAGATCTAAGTGCAAAAGAAGATGAAGCGGTTGCACCAGCATCGACAGCAAATGTAGCATCAGATGATGAAGGTGTTTCTCCCTTGGCTGCATTGGCTATAGGTGGGATATCAATTGAACAGGCTAAAATTAGCTGGGATGATCAGCAGCAAGGGAAATATGTTGAAGTTAATGATTTTAATTTCAGTACGGGAAAGTTGGTTTTTGATGAAGTCATTGAGATTGCTTTGTCGCTAACCGTTGTTAATAAAGAGCCCGTATTAACTGAGTCGATTGAATTTTCAACAGATTTAATTATTAGTCAGCAATTGGACGTCTTTAAATTAAATGCTTTCAATCTTGAGAGTATTACTAAAGGTAAAGAGGTACCCGGAGAAACATTAACAGCTAATTTACTAGCAGAGATTGCTGTTGATTTAACTCAGCAGACCTTGAATATAATCGGGCTAAAATTTAAGGTGGGTGAACTGGTTTTATCGGCTGATATTCAGGGCGAGAATATTAAAGACAAGCCTGTTTTTAAAGGGGCTGTAGGTGTTGCAGAATTTAATCTTGCAACGTTTATGCAGAAAATGGCAATGCCATTACCAAAAATGCATGATGCTAAGGCATTAAGTAAATTATCCGTAAACTTTATGTTGCAGGCAAGCGCAGACTCGGCGGATATTCAAAATCTAAAGATTAGACTTGATGATACGGTCATTGATGGCAGTAGTCGCATTAGGCAGTTTGATAAGCCAGCGATTAAGTTTGATATTAAAGTTGATACCATTGATGTTGATCGTTATTTGGCACCAAAAACTGACAATAAAGCAAAAAAAGTTATCGCTACCCCAGCAAGTGCCGCGGCAGCGAGTGCTGCATTATTTCCTGTGGAAACGCTTCGGAGCTTGAATGTGGATGGGCTAGTAACGATTGGTTCGCTTAAAGTAAATCAGTTAAAAATGCAGGGCTTGAGTTTAAAGGTCAATGCGAAGGGTGGGGTGATTAAAACGCAGCAAACTGTTAAACAGCTATATCAAGGTGCATATAAAGGGAGTTCAACCATTAATGTTAAAAACCGAACACCCAGTGTGGCATTAAATGAAAATTTAAAGCAGGTTAATATTGAGCCATTGCTACTAGATATGCTTGGGGAAGCTCGAATGAGTGGGGTGGTTAATGCAAATATTGCTGTTCAGGGGTATGGGAACTCGGTAGCGGCAATAAAATCTTCATTGAATGGTAAGCTGGGGTTTGACTTTAAAAATGGTGTGGTTAGAGGGTTTAATTTACAAAAAATAATTGATAATACCAAGGCCTTGATTGATGGGGCGGCATTGCCAACTGATAATAAAAATGACCAAACTGTTTTTTCAGTGATAAAAGGGACGGCGAAGATTAAAAAAGGATTGGTTAAAAATGATGACCTGTATTTGGAAGCCTCTAAGTTACGAGTAAAGGGTAAAGGGACGGCTAGTCTTGCAACGGATAAATTGGATTATCAGCTTAATGCCAAGTTATTAAAAAGAATAGGGACGGCAACCGAAGCTGAAAAGATAAAAGGGGTGCCTGTTATTATTAATGTGGGAGGAACAATTGCAAAGCCATCGTACCAACTTGATATTGCAGCAATGCTGCTAGAAAAAAATAAAGAAAAAATTAAAAAGAAAGCGGATAAATTGTTGAAAAAACTTGATGATGAGATTGGCCCTGGAGTGGGGGACTTGTTGAGAGGGTTTTTGTAAGCAATATTTGTGTACGGCTTTCCTGTGTCCATTATTTAGGGTAATAAGGTGTTATTCACTGTGGCGCGACTGATAAGTCATGTTTTTTCTTAAATATGATTTATCAGTCGCGCCTCGCTCGCTCGTGTTGTGGATCTACATTCACAATAAATAAACTGAATAGTTACAAAGATTTTTAAATGTCCCCAGAAGTATTTCAGAAAAAAATTCTTGCCTGGTTTGATTTAAATGGCAGGAAAGATTTGCCATGGCAATTAAAGCACACACCTTACCGAACCTGGTTATCGGAAGTGATGTTGCAGCAAACACAAGTGACAACAGTCATTCCATACTTTAATCGCTTTATTCAGTCATTTCCTGATATTGCCTCTTTAGCTGAAGCGCCTCTTGATTCAGTGTTACAGCATTGGGCCGGGCTGGGTTATTATGCGCGAGCAAGAAATTTACATAAAACGGCCAATATTATTGATGAGGCGGGAGGTGTCTTTCCTGATGATTTGGAGGGCTTGATTGCCTTGCCAGGCATTGGGCGTTCAACCGCAGGGGCTATTTTAAGCATTGCCTTTAATAAAAGCCATCCTATTCTGGATGGCAATGTTAGGCGCGTGTTGGCACGGTATTACGCTATTTCTGGTTGGACAGGGCATGCAAAAACCAGCAATGAACTGTGGAAGATAAGTGCTCGTTATACGCCTCGTGAGCGATGTGCAGATTATACTCAGGCTATGATGGATTTGGGGGCAACTTTATGTACACGGAGCAAGCCACGTTGTGATGACTGTCCAATTCAATCCGCTTGTTTGGCAAAAATAGAAGGCAAGGTTGCTATTCTTCCGACGCCAAAGCCTGCAAAAGTATTGCCAGTTAAAAATATTATTTTTTTAATTCTAAAAGATGAGTGTAATCAGGTTTTTCTGGAAAAAAGGCCAGCAACAGGTATTTGGGGGGGCTTGTGGAGCTTACCTGAATTTGAATCAATTGAGGCGATTGAGGTATTCTGTGAGCAATGGAATGTTAAAGTAAATTCAGTACTACAGTTAGATCAGCAGAGGCACACTTTTTCACATTACCACTTAGATTACACGCCTGTTGAAGTGAAAATAGATAACCCTATAAATAATGTGATGGAAGCTAATCAGTCAGTCTGGTATAAAACTGAACAAGTTAACTTATTGGGATTGGCAACCCCTATAAAAAGACTTTTACAATATCAATAAAATAGAGAGTGTTATGGCTAGAATGGTTAAGTGTTTAAAACTTGGGGTTGAAGCAGAAGGTTTGGTATCAGTCCCTTTTCCAGGTCCAAAAGGGCAGTTTATTTTTGATAATGTGTCACAAGAAGCTTGGAAAGAGTGGATGAGTATGCAAACGATGATTATTAATGAGCAGCGTTTAGCAAGCTTCGATCCAAAAGCAAAAAAATTATTAGAAGATGAGCGTGAAAAATTTTTGTTTTCAGGTGGGTTTGAAATGCCTGAGGGTTACGTGCCTCAGAAAGGTTAAAAACAGAGGAAAGCCGCAGAAAAGAGCTATAAACTATCGCTCTTTTCTGCGGCTTTTATTTTTTGTTAGCTCTTCTATCTTCTCATTGAGTCAAAAAACTCTGCATTTGTTTTAAAGTCTTTTAGTTTTCCTAGTACGAATTCTGATGCTGCCATTTCATCCATAGGCTGCAATATTTTTCGTAAAATCCAAGTTTTTTGTAATTCATCTGGGTCGACTAAGTAATCTTCGCGACGGGTTCCTGAGCGGTTAATGTTAATCGCAGGGTAAACGCGCTTCTCTGCAATTTTACGCTCTAAGTGTAGCTCCATGTTGCCCGTGCCTTTAAATTCTTCATAGATCACTTCATCCATTCTAGAGCCTGTATCTACAAGAGCTGTGGCAATGATTGTCAAGCTGCCGCCTTCTTCAATATTTCTTGCAGCACCAAAAAACCGTTTAGGTTTTTCCAGGGCATTCGCATCAACACCACCGGATAAGATTTTGCCTGATGATGGGGTGACCATATTGTAAGCTCTTGCTAGACGAGTCAGAGAGTCTAACAAAATAACTACATCGTGTTTGTGCTCGACCAATCGGCGGGCTTTTTCAATCACCATATCTGCAACCTGGACGTGTCTTGATGCAGGTTCATCAAATGTACTGGAAACGACTTCGCCACGAACACAGCGTTCCATTTCTGTTACTTCTTCAGGGCGCTCGTCAATTAATAGGACGATGAGATAACATTCTGGATTATTTTCTGCGATTGCATGGGCAAGGCTTTGAAGGATCATTGTTTTACCTGCTTTGGGCGGGGAAACAATTAATCCACGTTGGCCTTTACCAATAGGTGCGATTAAATCAATGACTCGGCCAGTAAGATCTTCACTGGTGCCGTTACCTTGCTCAAGAGTAAAGCGTTTGTTGGCAAATAGAGGGGTTAAATTAGAAAACAGAATTTTATTTTTTGCGTTTTCAGGTGCTTCAAAGTTTATTTTTTCAACTTTGAGCATTGCGAAATAACGCTCATTATCTTTTGGTGGTCTGATCTTTCCGCTGATGGTGTCGCCAGTCCGTAGGCTAAAGCGCCTGATTTGACTAGGGGAGACATAAATATCATCGGGACCTGCTAAATATGAACAGCCTGGGGATCGTAAAAAACCAAAGCCATCCTGTAAAATTTCTAAGACACCATCGCCAAATATGTCCTCGCCACTCTTCGACTGCTTCTTTAGGATGGCGTAAATAACTTCTTGCTTTCGCGCTCTCGCTATGTTCTCAATACCAAGAGATTCAGCAATAGTTACAATTTCACTAATTTGTTTCAGTTTTAATTCGGACAGATTCATATATATGAGGATTTAAAGAAATGCTAGGCGGCAAAAGCCGTCAAAAAATAGATAATGATGGGGGAGATCTAATGTTGTATATAGAAGCTCTGAGATGAGCATCTGGGAAGTATAGACTATTAACTAGGAACGTGCAAACATTTTAATGTCCCTAGTTAATAAAATCCTTTGAAAATGAAGGGGAAATGCTCTTTTCCCTTCATTGTTCAGAACATTTTAGATATTGCTGTCAATAAAGTCAGCTAATTGTGATTTAGTTAAAGCGCCTACTTTAGTTGCTTCAACTTCACCCTCTTTAAAAATCATTAATGTTGGAATACCACGGACACCATAGTGCTGAGGTGTTGCAGGGTTGTCATCGATGTTTAACTTTGCAACTGTTAATTTGCCAGCATATTCAGTAGCAATTTCATCAAGGACGGGGGCAATCATTTTACATGGACCGCACCATTCAGCCCAATAGTCGACTAATACAGGGCTTTCTGATTTAACAACTGCTTCATTAAAATCAGCATCCGTTACATGAAGGACCGAGTCACTCACGTTATTCTCCAAAATTTTTAAACGCTAACTATAGAGTTGATTGTAATAAGTTGTCAATCAATTTCAGACAAATGCGTTTTTACGTTATCCTATGCGCTATGAAAAAAACGCATTTAACAAAAACACGATTCAGCAATTTAGAGTTATCGGACTCTATTATTAAAAGTTTAAAGCAGGCAGGGTATACAGAATGTAGTCCTATTCAAGACAAGACATTACCTCTTTCCCTACGAGGGAAGGATGTTGCAGGGCAGGCTCAGACAGGAACAGGGAAAACGGCTGCTTTTTTATTGGCAACTTTTCAGCATTTAATGAATGATGAAAGCGAACAGATCAAAAACCCTAGAGCGCTCATCTTAGCGCCTACCCGTGAATTAGCTATCCAAATACACAAGGATGCATTGGCACTCGGTAAGCTGCTTAAGTTTAAATATGCGTTAATTTATGGTGGTACAGATTACAAAAAACAACAAGACTCACTTAAGGGTAGTGTTGATATCGTTATTGGGACACCTGGGCGAGTGATTGATTTTCAGCGACAAAATGTACTTAATCTAAATAATATTCAGGTCACCGTTATGGATGAAGCTGACAGAATGTTTGACTTGGGGTTCATTAAAGATATCAGGTACTTGTTAAGAAGAATGCCGCCTCCAGAGAAACGTTTGAATTTACTGTTTTCAGCGACCTTGTCTTATAAGGTGACCGAATTGGCGTATGAGCACATGAATAATCCAGTGCTTGTTAAAATTGAGCAGGAAGAGGTGACTTCAAAAGCGATTTCCCAAAGTGCATTTTGTCCGGCCAATGATCAGAAAATTCCGTTACTCCTAGGTTTGTTGAAAAAGCATCAGCCAGAAAGGTCGATTGTTTTTGTTAATACCAAGCGTTGTGCAGAACAATTGGAAGGCTACCTTGTTGCCAATGGGCATAAAGTGGCTGTTTTAAGTGGCGATGTTCCTCAAGATAAGCGGCAGAGGCTATTAAATGATTTTCAGGAAAATAGAGTAAATCTGATGATAGCAACAGACGTTGCTGCCAGAGGATTGCATATTGCTGCGGTCTCTCATGTTATCAATTATGATTTGCCTCAGGATGCTGCTGATTATGTGCATCGTATCGGGCGAACAGCCCGCTTTGGGGCGACAGGGGTCGCCTTTAGCTTTATTTGTGAAGATTACGCTTACTCAATGCCTGATATTGAGGATTATATTGATGATAAAGTACCTGTCAGTGCAATTACTGAAGAGCTTTTGGAGGCGGATGTTAAGCCGCCTGCAAAGAGGCCGCCTCGAAAAAATAACTATCAGGGAAAAAAACCGCAGGCGGCAAATAAAAAGCCATATAAACCACGAAACCAGACAAAAACGACTGCTACTAAGGTGAGTAGCGAGGCTAAAGCTAAAGAAGCAAAGCCTATTGCAGAAAAGGCATCAGTTCCCGAAAATCCTCAATAGAGTTAAAGTCGTTAATTTCTCTTTTTGCTTGCTGAGAGTCGGGTTTGCTGATTGAAATTAAGTGCTGAATGCCGTAAAGTCTAGCTGATTTTAAAACAGCTAGGCTGTCGTCAACCAATAAAGTCTTTTTATTATCAAAGGGTTGTTGTTTATATAGTTGAGCCCAGAAGGCTTGGGTTTCTTTAGGGGAGCCATAATCATGCGAGCTGATGATTTGATCAAAAAAGGGGGTTAAACAGGTTTCTCCCATTTTTAAATCCAGACTAGCTCTGTGGGCATTGGTCACCAGAATGATTTTTCGTGAAGATTTTTGGATGACTTCCAGGAACTCAATCACATGCGGTAAAACAGCAATTAATCCAGCTATCTCAGTCTTTAAACCTGCAATATCAAGATTTAATTCATTGCTCCAATAATCAAGACAATACCACTCTAACTTGCCCTCCATTTGCTTGAATTGTGGAAAAAGTTGTTGCTTGGCTTGATCTAACGATAAATTGTGTTGTTCCGCGTAGCGGCTAGGGACGAACTCTAGCCAAAAATGATTATCGAAATTCAAATCAAGCAGTGTTCCGTCCATATCTAAGAGTACGGTATCAATATTGTTCCATTCAATCATGTGAGTAAGTTATAGTTAAAGGGTCTTTATTAATTAAACAATAGCAAAAATGGCTGAAAAACCAAAAATATTTAATAAAAAAATTATTGCTGAAACACGTCTTTTTCGAATTGAGTCTATGGATGTCAGGTTTAGTAATGGCGTGCAAAGACGGTATGAGCGATTGGCCAGAAGCCGACCTACAGGGGTCGTTTTAATTGTTCCTATGCTGGATCAAGAAACTGTTTTGTTAATTAGAGAGTATTCGGCAGGCGTTGATCGATATGAGCTTGGGTTGCCAAAAGGAAAGATTGATGATGGAGAGAGTGTTCTGGTTGCAGCAAATAGAGAGCTTAAAGAAGAGGTAGGATATGGCGCCTTGAAAATGCATTATTTAACGTCCTTATCTATAGCGCCGTCATATTTAGAGCATATGATTGATATCGTTGTTGCTCAGGATTTATATGAGGAGCGATTGCAGGGGGATGAGCCAGAGGAGTTGGAGGTTGTGCCGTGGCGACTTGATAATATTCAAGGGTTGTTAGCGACGGGGGAGTGTACTGAAGCGAGATCAATTGCGGCCTTGTATATGGTTGCGGACTACTTGAAATAGCCGGCAGGAATGGCGCGGGTTTCTCTGTGTTTAAAGCAATTCATTGTAAAGGTCGTCTGGATAAGTGTTAGACTAAAGGGACATTATATTTTATAAGTAGGGTATTTATGTCAATGCTAGCTCCTCGTCAGAAGTATAAACAGGGTGATACCATCTTTTTGGAAGGAGAGCCTGGGGATTGTGCTTATATTGTAGATAAGGGGGCTGTTGAGTTATATATTCTGGTGAATGCTCGGTCGGTTCATATAAGTACTATCCATGAAGGCAATTTGTTGGGAGAGATGGCGCTTATTGATAACCAGATAAGATCTGCAACGGCTAAGGTGGTTGGTGATACAGAGCTTCTGGTTATTTCTCGAGAGTATTTTAATGAGAAGCTTAAGGTTGCTGATGAGTTTGTATTGCTGTTGATTAATGTGGCTTTTGAACGGTATCGAGAGATGCGTATTCGGCTTGAAAACATATTGAGTGAGGAGATAATTGACCAGGAGCGAGTTCTGGTTGAACAGAAAACTCAAAACCAGCAAACAGATACCCATCACACTACGCAGCAAATTGAGCAGGAAAGTAATCTCCGTAATGCATTTGAAAAAAATCATCTAGAATTATTTTATCAACCCATTGTTTCTTTGCAGAGTAATCAAATTGCTGGTTGTGAGGCTCTTATTCGTTGGCGGCACCCTGAGCAAGGGTTGATTCCGCCTGATCAGTTTATTGATTTGGCAGAAAAAACAGGTCTTATTATTCCTATGGGGCTGTGGATCATTGAGGAAGCTTGTATGGCGCTTAATAGGTTTGAGAGTACCTTGGCTTCGCCTCTTGATTTTATGAGTATTAATCTTTCTGGCAGGCAGTTTAATCCTGCGGATTTGGTTAAAAATATAAAGAGTATTTTTGAGCTGCATCGTGTGGATCCAGGAAAGGTAAAGTTTGAGATTACTGAGTCAATCCTGATGGCGAACCCTATAAAAACGGTAAATACGCTTAATGCAATAAAAGAATTAGGGGCTCATATTGCTATTGATGACTTTGGGACGGGCTATTCAAGTTTTAGTTATTTGCATAGATTTCCTATTGACTCGCTTAAAATAGATCGTGCTTTTACTTCAACGATGCAGGGTAATCAGAAAAGTTTTGAAATTGTCAGGTCATTATGTGCATTGGCTAATTCACTGGAAATGTCTGTTATTGCGGAAGGGATAGAGCAGGAGTGGGAGCGAGATTCTTTAAGAAGTTTGAATGCTGATTTTGGGCAGGGTTATTTCTTTTCTAAGCCTTTGCCAGAAGCTGAGTTTGTTGATTTTATTAAAAATTGGAAGGCTTAAACTAGAACCAGATTGTCTCTATGAATGATTTCTTCATCATCAGAATAACCGAGTAAGGCTTGAAATTGGGAGCTGGCTTTTCCTGAGATTTTACGGCAGTCGCTTGAGCTATAATTAATCAGGCCTCGAGCAACTTCTTTTCCGTTTTTGCCAAAGCATGAGACTAGGTCGCCGCGCTGAAATTCGCCAGAAACGGCGTCTATTCCTACGGAAAGTAGACTTTTCCCTGCATTTTTAAGAATATTGACCGCGCCGTCATCCAGGGTTAGCGAGCCTTTAACTTGTAGTAGTCCTGCTAACCATTGTTTTCTGGCGGCTAGTGGTGCGATGTTGGGGACTAAATAGGTGCCTAATGTTTGGCCGGATATGACGCGATTAATAATCTGTGTTTCGGCTCCTGATACAATGAGGGTTGCTGCGCCCGATCTGGCTGCAAGGCGTGCTGCTCTGATTTTAGTATACATACCACCTCTACCAAGGCCGCTACTGCTTTCGCCTGCGACTTCGTCCAGTAAAGAATCGTTAACATTGGCTGTTGATATTAATTTTGCGTTGGGGTTAATATCTGGGTTGGAGTCAAGGAGCCCTGCTTGGTCGGTTAGGATAATTAATAGATCTGCACCGACTAGGTTGGCAACCAATGCCGCTAAGGTATCATTATCCCCGAAGCGGATTTCTTCAGTAGCCACTGTGTCATTTTCGTTAATAACAGGCACCACATTTAGGTCTAAAAGTGTTAATAGGGTGCTTCTTGCATTTAAATAGCGCTGGCGATTAGAAATATCTTCGTGAGTGAGCAATATTTGGGCAGAGTGTAGGTTATGCTTTTGAAAATTATCTTCAAAAATTTTAGCCAGTCCCATTTGGCCAACAGATGCTGCTGCTTGTAGTTCGTGCAGTGTGGTTGGGCGGCTTTTAAAGCCAAGGCGACTGATGCCTTCGGCAACAGAGCCAGAGGAAACGAGAAGTAGGTCTTTGTCTTGTAGGCAGATGTCAGCCATTTGCTCAACCCAGGCAGCAATGGCAGCTTTGTCTAAGCCTATGCCGCCATTGGTCAAAAGGGAGCTGCCTATTTTGACGACAATACGCTTTGCTTTAGAGAAATCACTCCTGCTCACTTTCTTTTTCCTGCCTTTGTTGGTCTAAGAAATCCATAATCGCATACATTAACTGCTGGGTGCCTTGTTTTTTTAAGGCTGAAATTTCAAATACTGGGCCTTTCCACTCTAGTTCGTTAACAATGGCTTGGCAATGGCCATCACTTTCTTCGCCAAATAAGCGATCTATTTTATTTAAGACTAGCCATCGAGGCTTGTTTGCCAGATCATCGCTCCATTTTTCAATTTCATGAATGATTTTTTTAGCAGCTTCAACAGGTGTGTCGTCTGATTCGTATGGCTGTACATCAACAATATGCAATAAAAGGCCTGTACGAGAGAGGTGTCTTAAAAATTGTAAGCCTAGGCCAGCACCTTCGGCAGCACCTTCGATGACCCCTGGGATATCGGCAATAACAAAGCTGCGTAAGTCGTCAACTCGAACAACACCTAAGTTAGGGTGTAAGGTGGTAAAGGGGTAATCGGCTACCTTGGGTTTTGCTGAAGAAACCGAGCGAATTAAGCTGGATTTTCCTGCGTTAGGTAATCCTAGCAGTCCAACGTCGGCGATAACCATTAGCTCAAGCTTGAGTGTTCTCATTTCGCCAGGCTTGCCTTTTGAGAATTGTTGGGGGGTTCTGTTAACGCTGCTTTTGAAGCGAGTATTGCCTAGGCCGTGAAAGCCGCCTTTAGCAACAAGTAGGGTGTCCCCCTCATTAATTAAATCACCTATTTTCTCGTCTGTACTGGTTTCGTAAACGATAGTGCCAGGAGGGACGGAAATGTAGAGGTCTTCTCCTTTGCGTCCCGTGCAATCACGGCCCATGCCATTTTGGCCGCGTTGAGCTTTGTGCAAGGAGTTGTAGCGAAAGTCGGCTAGGGTGTTTACGTTTTCGGTAGCAATAAGATACACGCTTCCGCCATCACCGCCATCACCGCCGTCAGGGCCGCCCATGGGAATGTATTTTTCTCTGCGAAAAGTGGCGACACCGCTGCCACCAGCGCCTGCTTCTACTCGAATTTCAGCTTCGTCTACAAATCTCATCTTTTTTCTTAAATGTATGGGGGAACCGGTATCGATTTACCCATTGAATACAGAGGGCGATTAAATTGCTGGCTCTGTATTATTAATTACCACAAACAAAAAAGCCCCGTCAAGGACGAGGCTTTTTGTGTATCTCTATAGTGACCTAGCTTTATGCAGCAGCTACGATACTAATAAATTTACGATTTTTAGGGCCTTTTTCTACAAAAAGAACCTTGCCGTCAGATTTTGCGAATAAAGTATGATCTTTACCCATGCCAACGTTTTCGCCTGCGTGGAATCTAGTGCCACGTTGACGAACTAAAATATTTCCAGCTAGAACTTCTTGGCCGCCGTAACGCTTGACGCCAAGGCGCTTGGCATTGGAGTCACGACCGTTTCTAGTACTACCACCCGCTTTCTTATGAGCCATTGTTTCTCTCCTTAATTAAGCAGAAATGCCAGTAATCTGGATTTCTGTGAAGTATTGACGATGCCCCATTTGTTTCATATGGTGTTTACGTCTTTTAAATTTAATGATTTTTACTTTCTTGTGTCTACCTTGAGAGACAACTTCTGCAGTAACTTTTCCTGACTCAACATAAGGTTGGCCAATTTTAGTTTCGCTGTCAGACTGAATCATTAATACTTTATCAAACTCTACGCTGTCGCCGGCACCAAGTTCAAGTTTTTCTATTTTTAGTGTCGTACCTTCTTCAACTCGGTACTGTTTACCACCTGTTTGAATTACCGCGTACATCTGCGTAAGCTCCAAGCATTTAATCTGTTAAAAGTGAACAGAAAATTATAATTGCAAAAACAAGCCCCGTCAACTATTAATTAACTTGCCTTGTTAGGTTGTGCATAAAATAACACAACAAAGCTATTGACACCACCCTATATTATTCAATAGCATGGTCGGTTGATTATCTTAAGCAATATGAAAGAAACTAAGAATGACAACACAAGGCACTATAAATAACTCAGAATCGATTGATTTTGATGTTATAAAAAATTTAACATCAGTTGAAGCTAAGGCTGTTGATCAGCTCATTATTAATGAATTAAGCTCAGACGTTATTCTTATTAATCAAATGAGCCACTATATTATTGGTAGTGGAGGCAAAAGATTAAGGCCGATGCTGTTATTGCTTGCTGCTAAAGCATTGGGGAAAGTTAGCGATAATCATTTGGTTTTAGCGGCAGTGATTGAATTTATTCATACGGCTACTTTATTGCATGATGATGTTGTCGATGAGTCAGATTTAAGACGGGGTAAAGAAAGTGCTAATGCAGTCTGGGGTAATGCAGCCAGTGTTTTAGTCGGCGATTACCTTTATTCAAGTGCTTTTCAGATGATGGTAAGAACTAACAATATGCGGGTCATGGAAATTCTTTCCACGACCACAACCGCGATTGCTGAAGGCGAGGTGTTACAACTATTGAATTGTAATAACCCTGATACCACTGAAGAAAAATATCTTGAAGTTATTGCCAGAAAAACAGCTATTTTATTCAGTGCCGCCACACGGTTGGCAGCTGTTTTGGCTGATGCCGACAATAAAACGGAAGAAGCGCTTGCACTTTATGGGCAGCAGCTAGGGGTAGCTTTTCAATTAATTGATGATGCGCTTGATTACAAATCAACGACGGAAGAGTTGGGTAAAAACCTAGGCGATGATTTGGCTGAAGGCAAGCCAACCCTACCATTGATTTATGCCATTTCACATGGCACAGAAAGCCAGGCAAAGGTGGTTATTGATGCCATTAAGCAAGGCTCAAGAGAGGCATTTAACGAGGTTTATGATATTGTCATTGCAACTAATGCCATTGAATATACTGAGAAATGTGCTGATGAAGCGGCACAAAAAGCCATTGCAGCGCTAGATTGTTTGCCAGAATCTGAGTCTAAAGAGGCTTTGATTACATTAGCTAAATTTTCTGTACAAAGAGACCATTAAATGATCGTAGGGTGGGTAATGTCCACCCTACGAGGCTATTTTGATAGCTTCTCAAACAAACCGCTGGTACGTTCTACTCGTCGATGCAGAGCCTGGCTAAAAACAGCATAGCTACTGACTATTTGTAATTTGCTTTTTGCTCGGGTAATGGCGGTATAGATTAATTCTTTGGTTAAAACAGGATTGATTTCGGCAGGTAATACGCATAAACACTCATCAAACTCTGAGCCTTGGCTTTTATGTATAGTCATGGCAAATACAGTTTCATGATCTGGAACTCGACTAGGTAACACTTTTTTTATGCTGCCATCTGGACGTAAAAAATGAACTGCTAAGCGCCCAGCCCCTTCATCGAATAAACAAATTCCAATATCGCCATTATACAGATGCATGGCTGCATTATTTTGCATCACCATAATGGGACGGCCGATATACCATTGTCCGGTAATATGGATAATGTTCTGTTGATGTAATTTTTCTTCAACTTTATGATTAATTTCGACGACACCAAATTCACCTTGCCTATTCGAGCAAAGGACTTGAAATTGAAGGAATTCAGCATAAATATCAGTGAAATCAGCCTTGTTTTTGATTTGAGCTAGATACGAGGTATATTGTTTGGCAATATAGGTAACTAAGTCTTCAGATAACAAAGCAACTTGTTGGGACTCCGTGTTGAGTAGCTTCCATGCATCGTCAACTGATTGTGAATTGACAGCAAGGGCTAAGTCCTTGATATCTCCTTGAAAACGATGAGACTTTTTTAATTCAATGGTATGCGAGGGGAGTGCCGAGGTTAAGTCAGCTAAAACAGCCCCAGACTCTACCGATGCAAGCTGATCTTTATCTCCCAGCAAAATGAGTCTGGAATTAGGCTTTAAGGCATCCACTAATTTACTCATTAACGCTAAATCAATCATCGATGCTTCATCAACAACGACTAGATCGTAAACTAAAGGCTGGCTAGCATTATGCTTAAAATAAGGCGAGGGCGGTTGCGCGCCTAACAGGCGGTGCAAGGTGGTGACTGTTTCAGGAATAAGTTGTTTGATCTTCTCTGAGCAAGGCAGGCTGCTTTTGCTAAAACCGATAGATTCTTGCAAGCGCATTGCAGCCTTTCCTGTTGGCGCGGCCAAAGCAATATGCAAGGCATGTTGCTCTGTTGTCGCTAGCTCTTGAAGTAATGCTAAAATTTTAACCACCGTTGTGGTTTTTCCCGTTCCTGGTCCGCCTGTAATGATGCTAAAAGGCTGTTTTATTGACAGGATTGCGGCTTCTTTTTGCCAGTCGGTCTCATCAATTAATTCAATAAAATAACGATTAATCAGGGGTTCATAAGATGCGGGTGGTGCGGTTGCTAATAAACCTTTGATTTGTTCGGCCAGACGGTTTTCATAGAACCAATAGCGATACAAGTACAATCGATTTTGCTCTAACTTTAGCGGGGCTATTTGTTGTTCGGCTGTGAGGCCAGATGCTAAGATTAATTGTATTTCCGCGTGATCAAGATGAATACAGCTATGTCCCTGACTCTGCTGGTAGGAAAGGTTTTCGAGCAAGGACTGTAATGCCGCTTTTTGTTTGACATTGATTACTGATCTTTGTGTTAGAAAGTTAGAAAAAGCCGAATCTAATCGGCTAATCGGTTGATCTTGAATTGAACTATCCATTAATATTATTTTTTACCCGGAACACGCATATCCAGGCTAATGTCTTTTGCTGTTTTAGCTAAAAACAGGCTTAATAAGTCATTCGCTGAATTGCCTTGCTTGCTTGTATTGCCTGACATCTGGATTTCAGGTACCCATTTTTGTTTGCCTATTGCATTTGCGTAGTGCTGATTGACTCTTACCCAGGCTTCTAGTTTTTGCGCTAAAGCGCCATCAGCACTCATGACTAGTTTTTTATAACCTGCATCGCCTTCACCACGGAGTATTTGCTCCTTCTTATACTCATAGGCTGCTAATTTTTTTTGTTCAGCTTCAAGTTTTTGTTGCATGGCAACCTCAACTTTTTGTGAAGCTGAAATCACAGCGACTTGTTTTTTCTTTTCAGCATCAGTGACCGCACGTTGTTTTTCAACTTCTTTTTCAAACTTGGCTTTAATAACTGCGGCCTTACCTTTTTCTTCTGCGGTAATGGCTTCTTGCTTCGCTTGTTCCGCTTGTGCTTTTGCGGTAATAATCGCCATCGTTGCTTCACGTTTTGCAGATATTTGCTTTAAAGTTTTTGCTTCGAAGTTCCAATCGGTAATTTGATAGCCTGAAACTGAGACACCATATGTTTTTAAATCACTATCTAAATGAACTGCAAAGCCTTGTGGATTAAAAGATATAACAGGAATGTTGCGAACAATTTTTTTGCCTGTTGATTCCTCAGAAAGAACGACTTGTTTTAGTTCTGTTTTGTATTTTCCATTTTGTAACTGATCTTTCGACCACTCAGTGAAGATTCCTCTTTTTTCTGTGTAGGCTTCTTCTGATGTCATTAAGCCAGCCGTCAAATTCATGCTTTCTTCTGTGACTGTTTTAATTAGTTTATAAGCAATACCCTGATTGCTACGAAAGGCTTTGTGCGCAAGAATCATGGTGGGTTCATCATTGGGTAAATTTAACCGAGCTTTGCCATAGATGGTACCTGTGCCGCCGTCTTGATAGCGGACAGTAATCCCCGCCTGATCTATGCCTGTATCCATAATGGATTCGGATTTATCAAAATCAAAGGTGATAACATCGTTATAGATGGTTGTTTTCCCAAATAATTTTAAATAAATGCCTGGGTCAAATTGCACAACCAAGGAGCCATTGGGGTATTGTATTAATGTGCGTTGCCCTGCATTATTAATCCCGAATAAAGAGGGAATTAAAATAAATACAACGATAGCAATGATAATTTGTTTAAAATACTTTGTTAGAAAAGGCATCGTGTGTTTTCCTTACTATCAGATAAGAACTTTCAGTTTAGTTGATATTTGAGTTTACAGTAACTATACGAAGTATAAAAAATGTACCCATTAATAAAATTATTTTTTGATATTTGCCTGTTTAAAAAAGGCCCTCAAGATATACCCGTTTCATCGGGGCTATTATTTTTTCTTTTACCTATTTATGCCGGCATTAGTTTTTTAATTTTATTGCTTAATACAGATAGCATGCATGCTATTTTTCAAATAGGTATAGAAATTGCCTTGGTACTGGGGTTTAGTAAAGTTATTTTGTATTTTGCTAAAAAGCCAGAGCGTTATTTGCAAACAGCTTGTGCTTTAGTGGCGACAGATACTCTAATCAGTTTTTTTGCTTTACCTGTAATGGCAACTCTTATTGGTCAGGGGACTGCAATATCTTTCTTTTCTATCATCATTTTAATGCTGTGGCATTGGAATGTGTCAGGGTACATTTTTAGTCAGGCGCTGGAGAAGTCTTTTAGTTTTGGGTTGGGTATCGCTTTTTTGTATATACTGGTTTCGTATCAGGTCAGTGTATTATTGTTTCCTGAAATTATTATCACAGAATGAGGTAAAGCATGAGTCATTATAAGCACATCTTGTTAGCAGCAGATTTCTCTGATTATGGGACAGAAGTTACAGATAAGGCCAAAGAATTAGCCATAGCTAATCAGGCGCAACTTAGCATTGTACATATTGTTGATAACTTACCTATTACCGATGCTACCTATGGGCCAATTATTCCTTTTGATGGCGATTTAACCGAGCAATTAATGCAGGCCGCTAAAAAGCGTCTGGCAAAAATTGCCAGTGGTCTGGGTATTGCTGAAAATAAGCAATGGTTAGAAATAGGCAGCCCCAAACTTGAAATCGTTCGTATTGCAGAAGAAAATGATGTAGACCTTATTGTGGTTGGCTCGCATGGACGACATGGTTTTGCATTGTTGCTTGGCTCTACAGCAAATGGTGTTTTACATCATGCTCATTGTGATGTTTTAGCCGTTCGAATAAAGGATGATTGAACTGGTATTAGGTGGCGCACGCTCAGGAAAAAGCCGCTATGCAGAACAGCAAGCAATTAACTCAGGTAAACAGGTAGTCTATATTGCGACTGCTGAAGCAGGGGATGATGAGATGCAGCAGCGGATTAACCTTCACCGTCAAGCTAGGCCTCAAGAATGGAGCACGGTTGAGGAACCAATACGGTTAGCTGAAACCATCCAGAAATATGATAAGCAAGATTGTTATTTGTTGATTGATTGTCTGACTTTATGGTTAAGCAACCTGTTGTTTGATAAAAAAGGTGAACTACAGCAAGCCGTGTTTGAAAAACAAACAACGAAACTTTTTGAGGGACTATCAAACTTTTCAGGTCAGATCATTTTAGTCAGTAATGAATTAGGCTCAGGTCTTGTAGCAATGGATAAAATGACCCGACGTTTTGTTGATGAAGCTGGGTTTCTGAACCAAAAAATAGCGAGCTTAAGTGATAAGGTGGTGCTGGTGACAGCTGGACTTCCTCAGGTATTAAAATAAATGACGGCGTGGTTAAAGCATAAAATAGATGCGCCTGAAGACTTTTTTTATCAGCAGGCCCTATATAAGCAGTCTCAATTAACTAAGCCGCAGGGTTCTCTTGGGGTGCTGGAAGATATTGCTACTCGTTTAGCAGCCATGCAGAAAACGGAGAGTCCCTCTATTGAGCGCGTTTGGGTATCCATTTTTGCAGCAGATCATGGCATTGCTGAAGAGGGCGTTTCAGCCTTTCCTCAAATAGTCACCACGGAAATGGTAAAGAACTTTGTTAATGAGGGGGCTGCGGTTAATGTGCTTTCTCGTTTTGTTTGTGCTCAATTTGAGGTGGTTGATGTCGGCTTGTTAAAAGCAGTCGAGCTGGACGGTATTGTTGTGGAGCGAGTAGGTCATGGCACGGCCAATTTTGCTAAACAGGCGGCCATGACGGAAACTCAATTAAATGCAGCCTTGTTAGTGGGTAAACGTGCGGTTAAACGGGCTATTGAGCAAAATACACAGTTATTTATTGCGGGTGAAATGGGAATTGCCAACACCTCTAGTGCGACGGCAATCGCTATGGCTTTAACGGGCTTAACGGCTGAACAGTTAACAGGGGCTGGAACAGGGCTTGCGGCCCACGCTATTCTACATAAATCTCAGGTTATTCAAAAAGCACTAAATTTGCACCAGCAAGAACTAAAAACACCATTAAAAATATTACAATATTTAGGTGGCTTCGAAATCGCTGCTTTAGTTGGCGCGTATATTTATGCTGCCCAGAAGGGATTGCCTATATTAATTGATGGCTTTATTAGCAGTGTTGCGGCATTATTAGCAGTTAACATTAATTCTCAAATACAGTCATGGCTTTTTTATGCGCATCAGTCGCAAGAAAAAGGCCATCGATTGGTTTTAGAACATTTACAGGCTAGAGCTTTACTGGATTTAAATATGCGGTTAGGAGAGGGAAGTGGTGCTGTTATAGCCGTTCCTTTGTTACAGATGGCGTGTAAATTACATAATGAAATGGCAACATTTGAACAAGCCAAAATTACAACACATTAAAATAATTATAAAGGTAAGAAATCAATGATAGGGCATATCGAAAGTTATGATGAAGAGCTTCAAACAGGCGCGATTAAATGTGAAGATAAGTTTTATGAATTTCATGTTGATGACTGGGATGCTGAAGGGGAGCCAAAAGTAGGGGATGATGTTGACTTTATGCCAGAGGATGATGGAAGTGCAAGTAGTGTGGGGCCAGTAGGTGCCTATTTGCAAGATATAAGAGCAGTGAAAAACCATTATATTGCAGGCGCTCTTGGACTGATTTTAGGGATGGTTGGGGCGCATAGATTATATCTAGGTTTTTACGGCTTAGGTATAGCGCAAATAGCAGTAACTTATTTAACGGGTGGATTTGGTGTTGTCTGGGGTTTTGTTGAAGGTGTCTTGTTATTAACTGGGCATATGTATAAAGATGCGAAAGGACGTCCTTTAAAATAATGGCTATATCAGCTAAGTATGGAATTTAATCGCTATTAAGCTCTCTCCCTGCCTAGGGTGAGGGCTTAATAGCGAATGATAAGGAACTTCTACCTTTTCAACATTTAACGGTGACATAGCCAAAATAGAGGGTAACCGTTAAATTGATGTCGATATTTTTTAAAATAGGCGTTGAATCAGTACAATTCATTACTAAAAATAAGAGATATTTGCTTATTTTTACTCATATTCCTCCTTTATTGCTCTTAAAATAGAGCTTCAATATAATCTGTAATGAATTCATTTCTACTCGCTTTTCAGTTGCTAACCATTATTCCTATCACTCATACTTTTATTGCGAGTGATAAACAGGTGGGTTATTCCTGTCTTTTTTACCCTATTATTGGTTTATTTATAGGCGCAATACTCACGGTAATGTCCTTGTTGCTCATAGATATTCCTGTCAATATTCAAGCGGCCGTTATTTTAATGTTATGGGTGTTATTAACCGGTGGCTTACATCTTGATGGACTGGCTGACTGCGCAGATGCCTGGGTTGGAGGGCTTGGTAGTAAACAGCGTAGTTTAGATATTATGAAGGACCCCGCGGCAGGCCCCATTGCCGTGGTTATTTTAGTTTTAGTGTTACTGCTAAAGTGGGTCTTAATTAGTTCTATATTAGAACAGGAGTCTTTCTACATATTAATATTGACACCGATGTTAGGACGACTGGCTATCCTGCTTCTTATGCTATCAACAAACTACATTCGTTCAGCAGGGATGGCAGAAAAAATGATGAGACACCTCCCTCGACTTGCTGTCGGTATTTTATCTTTAATAGGGGTATTTCTGGGTTTTGTTTATTTGGGCGGACTAGCCATTAGTTTTATGTTAGTTATTTTATTTCTTATAAGGTATCAGACAAAAAAACGCTTGGGTGGTGTAACAGGAGATGTTTATGGCGCAGCGGTTGAACTGGTTGAAGTGGCTGTTTTATTAGGTGCAGTATTATGAGTAAACATCGATTTAACGATGCAGAGCGACATGGGGTTTATAAAGCGATTGCAGAACGTAGAGACATGCGGCACTTTTTACCAGACCCTATTGATACCGATATTTTAAAAAAATTATTACAGGCAGCACATCAGGCAGGCAGTGTTGGGCTAATGCAACCTTGGCGTTTTATTCGAATAACAGACAAACAGCGTCGAACTGAAATTTATCAGATTGTAGAGCAGGAGCGGATACAAACAGCGCAAGCTTTAGCTGAGCGGGAAGACGAGTTTATGAAGCTCAAGGTTGAAGGGATTATGGAGTGCGCTGAGTTAATTGTGGTTGCTTTACCAGACAAGCGGGAACAGCATATCTTTGGGCGCAGAACATTACCTGAAATGGATTTAGCTTCAACTGCCTGTGCCATCCAAAATATGTGGTTGGCTGCCAGAGCAGAAGGACTGGGAATGGGCTGGGTTTCATTATTTGAGCCTAAGGCATTAGCCGAATTATTAAACATGCCAGAGGGAAGCCGCCCCATCGCTATTTTATGTTTAGGTCACGTTACTGAGTTTTATCCCCAGCCTATGTTGGAAATGGAAAACTGGGCCAAAGCAAAGCCATTGGAAACTTTTTTGTCTGAGAATGAGTGGTGAAAAAATAAGGGTATTGGGTAACTTGGTAGGTTGGGTGTGACAAAAGGAACCCCAACATGTTGGTATTCGAAACTTGTTGGGTTTCGTTTCTCAACCCAACCTACTACACGAACTAGCATTATCAGATTCCTTAAAATGAAAGCTAAAGGATGCTCGGTGGAATGGATCAGAATGAATGACTCTGATATGACCGCTTTATCTGTATTTAAGACAAGCTTGTCATGGCAAAGCCTGCTGTCTATGCCCACGGGTTTCTTTTAGATGCCCCTAAACTAATAAAGCCAAGTAGTAATAATATTAAAGTTCCAGGTGCTGGAACAGGGGCTGGTGGATCGACAATAATTGAGTCATTGCCACAGTTTTGTGTCCAGTGAATATCAAAACTTTCGCCTTGCCAGCCGGCGGCCGTTAACAAATCAAGACTTAAATTCATTTCGTAGAAATAATGTTTATGGTTGGGATTCCATTCTCCAAAACCAGTCTGTGGGCCGCTGATAGCAAGATTTGCAAGCCCTAATAAATCCCCAGAGACGATAGATGTTGGGTGTTCAGCATTAACATAGCCAGGGGTTGTGTCATCTGCCCATAAACCATAAGCCCATTCAGTCACTTTATAGACACCCGCAACAACACCAAAAACATCCCAGCTAGGCTTTATATTTATTCCAACCTCATAACTTCCGTCACGTCCAAAGTCGATAGCAAAATCGCCTGCGCCGTAACTATTTTTTGATGGATTGTTAGCCGTTTCAGGATTATGTCCTGTTGCCAAAGCAATAGAAACAGTGTTGTTAGCTGTATCTTTATGGGCATAAATGGCTTCAGCATCATAGCGTTGGCCACCATAGCCAGGCTCTAGTCTACTTTTATATTGGTCTTCTACGGTATAGAAGATGCCAGCGTTTGGCGTCCAGTCATCAGCATTTCCATTATGGCTGACGCCCCAGTCAGTTAAATCGCCATCTATATTAAAGACTGCAGCATTAATATTGCCGTTTAATGTAGTGAGTAATATTGAAGAAATAATTAGTTTACGCATTTTCATAAGTCACCTGATTAAGGTTAAGTTATTGTCAGTGCGACCCAGCTATCTCTTTGTGTATACTCAAATGAGGTATATATGAGACCTGAAGTTTTCCGGCCTTGCTTCACAGCAAGTGTGGCAGTATCTGTTTGAAATAATTAAGTAAGATTTCAATTAGCTTATAGCAATCATGATGCCAACTAATGACGGCCTTGAAATGTGCTGGTATTCAACTAAAATAAGGGGCGTGAACTGACAGGCTTGTCAGTCTTTTGGACAGTTATGGCAGATCAGGTCCTGAAATGTCAGTTTTGTAAATGGATATCAGTATTTTTATGCATGTAAATTCAATCTCATTAGATTCTTTATTAGAAACGCATGAATTACCTTTTGTAATCATTGATGCATCATTGACTGTTGTCGGGCTAAATAAAGCATGGGAAAAGCAACGGTCTGCGAATAAAAATAAATCTATTGGTCAGCCTTGTTGCCAGGCATCGCCAAATTGCAGGCATAATGAATTATTTCAAAAGTTAGAACCCTATATTAAAAATGAAATACTTAATGACGGGGAGCAAATGACTGTCCGAGGGTATCCGTTATTAGATAATGATGGCACGGTGTACCTTGGTGAATCTATTGTTCGGCGTAATGAGGTTTTAAAGGTAGAAAATACACCTAGGATGGCAGGTTCAAGTACGACTTTTTCTCAATATAGAGCAAAACTTGTTAAAGCCGCTAAAACTCAAGTCCCCACTTTCCTAGTGGGTGAAACCGGAACAGGAAAAGAACTGGCGGCTGAATTTATTCATAGTCATTCCAGCCGAGCAGAGCAACAACTGGTTGTCGTTGATTGCACCATTTTAACTGAGGCTTTATTTGAGAGTGAATTGTTTGGGCATGAGAAAGGAGCCTTTACAGGGGCGACAGGGGTGAAAAAAGGATTATTTGAACTGGCAAATAAAGGAACTTTATTTCTTGATGAGATAGGTGAGTTACCCTTATCTCAACAACCTAAATTATTACGGGCTTTGGAAACCGGACAGTTTAGGCGGGTTGGGGGGACGGCTGCATTAATATCTGATGTTCGGATTGTATGCGCGACACATAGAAATTTAGCCGCAATGGTTAAAGCGGGTGAGTTTAGAGAAGACTTATTTTATCGCCTGTCAGTGTTTCCTGTGCAAATTCCTTCGTTGCGAGAACGATTAAAAGATATTCCTGAATTAACCACTTATCTATTGAAACAAATTGGGCAACAGGATGGACAAGTTTATAGTCTTAGTAAAGAGGCATTGATTAAACTGTTAAAGCATCGGTGGCCAGGTAATATCAGAGAATTGAGGAATTGTTTGCAGCTAGCTTGCAGCCTTTGTGATAACCAGCATATTATTGAAGAAGATATTACGTATATGCAGCAAGTATCGGATGATGTTGTGGTGGCACCAGCAATTGTAGAACCTAATATAGGGGCATCTTCAAAAGCTAACCCGTTACAGCAAATGGAGAGTGATATTATTCAGGCACTGCTACAAAAATATGAAGGTAATCGTAAGCTGATCGCGGCTGAAATGGATATTAGTGAGCGTACTCTTTATCGAAAATTAAAACGATTTGAACTTAATTAAGCAGACTGAATAATATGACCCCATCATTAATTAATTGGACTTTCAGCTGTATAGATTCAGGGGATACACTTGCTCAGCATCCCAATGATCTAAGAGAAGCCATTAATCAAATTAAAGCGCTTCCTCCTTTACCGGGTGTTGCAGCAAGAATAATGAAGCTTGCAGCCGACCCTTTAGCTGATTCAGTCAAACTCGCTGAGATTGTTGAATTAGACCCTTTGTTGACGACGCAGGTTATTCGATGGGCTAGTTCACCTCTTTACGGATATAAAGGGAAAATAAGCAGTGTAAGAGAGGCGATTAACCGAGTACTCGGCTACCAGTTTGTGTTTGATCTGGTGCTAGGCCTATCTGCGTTATCTCCTTTAAAGGCTCCCTCTGAGGGTGTGATTGGGACTCGCTCTTTCTGGACACATGCTTTGGCAAGTACTCATTTAATGAGTGCTTTAAATGATTTGCGTCCGCTTGAAGACAGAATTGATTCTCAAACCGTTTTTTTTGTAGCACTTATGCATAATATTGGTTTTCCTCTTTTAGGCGATCAATTTAGAAAAGAATTTGAAATGCTATCTTATTTAGTTGAAGCAAACCCAAGTTTGGATTTAGCTAAATTAGAGAAATTTGCTTTTGGTGTTAATCATTGTGAATTAGGGAGTTGGTTATTAAAAACCTGGAATATGCCCCTTGCTGTTATTGATGTGGTCTATCATCACCATAATCCCCATTATAGAGGAGAGCATTATAAACTTAATTTATTAACGTATTTAAGCGATAAACTTCTCGCGTCAATTGATATAGGTGATACGCATGAAATAGGTGATTTTGATTCTATTTTAAATGAGTTGAATTTGAAAGCTTTACCGGTCCAAGCTCAGTTGGAAAGATTAGCAAGTGAGCTGGATGAGATAAAAAATATGGTGGAAATATGTATGGGTGCAGATAAGCCCTGAATGTTAGACGTGCTGATTAAGTTGCTTAGAAAATATTGGCCGTTTTAGCAAGTTCGAGACCGATTCAGGAACGTAGCTATCGGTAAAAATTCAGACATTAATAATTCGCAATTGTGACAACGGGAAGTATATCCCCGCCTTTTTATAAGTAAATATAATATAATGGTCGATTCACTCTAAAATTAGAGTGTGGATAATACTAATAATTATTTTTATAAATTAATGAGGAGCACTACCAATGTGTTGGAGTGGTGAAGCATCAGCAGTTTTAGCTGTCGCAGGTTTAAGTACCGCAGCTTATGTTGCATACAAAGGGGAGTCTAAAGAATTATGGATTCCATTAACATATTTTGCCTTAATGGAGTTATTACAGGCTTTTACTTATGTCTATATTGACTTATGTGACAATCCCAGTAATCAGGTGCTCACGTTATTAGGTTACATTCACATAGCTTTCCAACCATTTTTTGTCAATATGGTGGCAATGTACTTTATCCCGGAAAGCGTTAAAATAAAAATTCGGACTACGGTATACACCATCTGTGCAATCAGTTCTTTAGCCATGCTGATTAAAATGTTCCCATTCGACTGGGCGGGTGCATGTAATGTAGGTCTTGAAGGCTTTTGTGGAACACAAACTTGTTCTGTTTCAGGAGACTGGCATATTGCATGGCAACTACCTCTAAATGGTTTGATGTCTTCACCTATGGATTGGTTACCTGGTTTTGACTGGGGTTTACATGGGTTCTCTTATATTTTAGCTGCATTTTATATGCCTGTTGTTTATGGATCATGGCGTTTTGTCGGCTTCCATTATTTAGTTGGGCCTCTGATTTCAGATATTACAACTTCTGATCCAAATGAATATGCAGCGGTATGGTGCTTATTTTCAATTGCATTATGTGTATCGGTTATTAAATCGCCGATTAGAAAATATTTACATGTTAAAAAATGGCCGTATTATCAAAAGCAGGTCAGTGACGATTTGTAATAAATAATTGAAGCATTAAAAAAGGGGCTTATTAGCCCCTTTTTTTTGTCTAAATATATTTAATCTTTTTCAAGCATTTTCTTTAATCGCAGCTTAAATTTTTCTTTATCTTTAAGATATAGGAATAAAATAATTAAAACAGGCCAGCCTAATAAAACAATGATTTTGGTTGCAACAGCAAAACTCATATCAGTCTCCTTAATAATGATGGTCTTAATTGAGACCTAAAAACCAGAAAGTGACAGAATAATTCTGTCTATCCGTTTTCCAGATAGTATACCCTTTCGTCTGCTACTGCCGCTTTATTCTAGGCAGAAAAAACTAGATGTTATAAAGTTTTAGGCCTTAAGGTACAATGCCGTCATTAGATTTAGCTAAGCAGCCTTAATAATATGAAATTTTCTTTTGAAATCGTACCAAGAACAGAGCAAGCCTTTGATCAACAATATCAGTTTGTATCAACATTAGGTGAATCAATCAGTATGATCAATGTACCTGATATTCAACGCTTTGATACTAGAAGCTGGGAAACAGGACAAAAAATAGATAGAAGTAAATATAATTTTGTACCGCATTTTAGGGCGACAGATTTTTCTTTACAATCGGGAGATATTTTTCGAATTATTGAAGAAAGCCAGTTAGATCATGTGTTACTTGTATCGGGAGATCCGCCCGAGGGCATTAAAAGAGGGTTTCATAATACCAATGTACTGGATTTAATCAGGGTTGTTAAGCAGAAATACCCAGATATAACCATTCATGCAGGATTTGATTCACATCGAAGTGGTATTCAGGATGAATGTCATTATGTACAGCGAAAAATTGATGCAGGCGCTTCCAGCTTTTTCTCTCAGCCTTTTTACGATATCAGGATGATTGAGATTTACGCAGAACACTTGCAGGGGATTGAAACTTATATTGGGTTAAGCCCCATTACCACGTTATCATCAAAAAATTATTGGGAAATTAAAAATAAAGTTAAGTTTCCTGAAAGTTTTAAAGCAGAAGTCGATTGGAATATTGAATTTTCAAACAAGGTGATTGCTATGGCAAAAGAGGTTGGCTTTAATATTTACTTTATGCCAATAAAAATAGATCTTGAGGAATATTTTGGAAAGCTTGATTTGAGCTAGAGGGTAAAGCAGAATAAATATTAGAGGATAAATAAAACAGGGTGCTAAAAGCACCCTGTTTTGGATTAAAGCTAAACTGAATTAAAGTTTAGTTTTAAGGTTGTTAAAGCCATGCTCTGCTTTTTCTAACCATTCAGTAGCAGAAACTAAATCACCATTTTTAGCCGCTTTTCTAGCTTTTTTCAAGTTTTTGTTAGCTTTTTGAGCGAAACGAGCAACAAGATCATTGGCATTGATTTCTTTTTTAGCATTCATTGCTAATCTGATGATTTGTTGAACTTTATCAGCTTCTTCGCCATCGTTAATTGCTTTCATTGACTCAGCAATTTTTCCTAGAACCATATCAATCGCTTGTTCTGGACCAAAACAAGTTCTGCCATCTTCACAAGCAACTACTGCTGTTGAGAAAGATCCTAAAGATAAAGCTAATGTTAATGCTACGATCGCGCTTTTTAATAATTTCATGTAATGTAAACCTCATTGTAGTTATTTTAATTAGCATATAACTTATGAAAAATTAGCTAAATGCTGAAAAGGATTTTAGCACAACTTTTGTGAATATTGCATGAATTAACTACTTAGCTGGCTATCTAGCCGAAAAAAATCATTCATCGTCTCTTTTTATTGTTAGGTTTGCATTACCAGTAACATCTACACTTAGATTAAATAAAATGGGGCAGCAACAAACAGAACAATCTTCATAGTAACTTTGATTTTCACCAGAACTATCGACTAAAACAGATATTGATTCTCCACAATAAGGGCAGTTTATATGATGCTCTTCCACTACTGGACTTTTCTAAGCAAAATATCCAACCAGGCCATAGGCAGGATACGTTTTAAAAAACCAAATAAATAAGTAGGAAAAGTCACGTAATAACGTATTTTTGGTCTTTTTGACTCTAGCGCATGAATCACTTTTTCAGCAACGGCTTCGGCAGGTAAGGTAAACGGTGCTGCCGGCCCTTCTTTTTGCAAACGCTCTTCCATTGCTTTATAGGTTTGTTGATGAGCACTCAGTTCAGGTTTTATATTTTTTTTATATAAAGCAAAAGCATTCTTTCTAAATTGACTGGTGATAGGGCCAGGTTCTATTAAACAAAGCTGGATATTGGTGCCGTGTAATTCAATTCGCAGTGTATCGACTAAGCCTTCCAATGCAAATTTGCTGGCATTATAAGCCCCTCTATATTTCATGGCCACAAAACCAAGAATAGAGCTGTTATATAAAATACGTCCATGTCCCTGTTTGCGCATCAACGGGATAATTAAATTAGTTAACTCATGAGTCCCAAAAAAATTGGTTTCGAATTGATTTCTTAAAACCTCTCTGCTTAAATCTTCAACAGCACCTGGTTGTCCAAAAGCACCGTTATTAAACAGGCCATCAATTTTTCCGTCAGTCAGGGTAATTAATTGTTTAACCGCCTGTTGAATGCTGCTTGATTCAGCAAGATCTAATTGCAATGCCTCAAAGCCTTGCTGTTGAAGGCGAGAAACGTCAGCCTGTTGCCTTGCTGAACAAATAACACGATAGCCACGTTTCTTTAATTCTACCGCCGTTGTATAACCAATACCTGTAGAACAACCCGTGATGAAAACTGTTTTATCTACTTTCACTTTGCAAGCTCGGTTTCATTAAACTGGAAGTTTTTAGCGGTACTACAGTCAATTGAAAAAACTAATTGATTGATTTGGCTTTTTATACTTAATTCATCTGATTCAACACGCTTACAATTGCCTGTCGCCAAAGCTTTTTGGGCAGCAAGTCGTCTGAATTTCTCAATCTCAGGTAATCTGGCTTCGAATGATTTAATCAATGACGATAGCTTATCATGTTGATAGGGCGGAATTGCAAATGCAGAATATTGTATAGGATTGTCTTTAATCAGCTGTTGGTTGATTGCACTTTGTTCAATTGAATCTTTGATGCGTTTAGCTTCTTTAGCTAGCTGTTGCTGGTGTTCCGCTTCTTGCTGTTTCTTTAATTCAATATCTTTTGTCTGTTGTTCTTGTTGCTGTTTTAATCTAACCGTTAAGTTTGTAGAGCCTCCTGTTTTCATATCAATTTTGAGTGCTGTTTTTTCTTCAGCACAAGGGGATGATTGATAAGCTGTTTTACCATTCTTGTCGGTACACTTGTAGACGCTTGCAAAGCTGTGGCTAGAAAATAAAGCCATGACCAGCAGACCTGACATTGAATAAACTAATTTCATTTCTTTTTCTCCATAAAATGGGTTTACTATTACCCAACTTGTTCGTCATGTAAATAAGTTTTTTCCTGATAGCGTTGGCTAACAAAAACAAACAAAATAGCGGTTAGCAGCATTATTCCAGTAAAAAACCAAAAATAGTCAGCGCCAGCCAGTGTATGACTACCATCAGGATTTAGCATAAAAAAATTGACGGCACTGGTAAATAAATTCCCTAAAGAAATCGACATAAAAAATAATGCCATCACAAAAGATTTCATACTGGTTGGTGCTTGAGTATATGAAAACTCCAGGCAGGTGATTGATACCATCACTTCAGCCGCGGTTAATAATAAATAAGCCAATAACTGCCAGCCAATATGAGGAATAAGCCCTTTATCTATCTGCATTTGAATTAGGGCTGGGATGGCAAAGGCGATTGCGGTAATAAACAGCCCTAACGATATTTTTTTCAGCGCGGTTAATTCAAATGATCTATTGAGTATAGGATAAATTAGATAACTAAACAGAGGAACTAACAGCATAATTAATAAAGGATTGGCTGCTTGTATTTGTGACGGTAGCACCTCTATACCCCAGATAACTCGATCCATTTTTTGTGCCTGTAATACCCAGGATGAGCCTGTTTGCTCAAATAATGCCCAGAAGATAGCAACAAATAGGTAAATAGAGCCTAGCTTTAGAACTAATTTTAATCCAGAAGGACTTAATACTTCCTGAATAAATTGAGTGCCTGCTGAGGGGATATGCACAAAACGATAGCGGCCACTCCAAAAGGCAGCAGTCGCAATTAACATGAGGATGCCAGGAATAGCAAACGCAACGGCCGCACCATATTCAGACAATAACCAGGGGATGATTAGCATGGCAGCAAACGCCCCAAGATTGATAGAAAAATAAAACCAGCCAAAAACTTTACTTAATAGGTGGTGATTTGACTTGCCAAATTGATCACCTAAATGAGAAGACACACAAGGCTTTATTCCTCCAGCACCTAAAGCGATTAACCCAAGACCTATCAATAGTCCTGTACGAGTATCATCTAAAGCAAGAGCAAAGTGCCCAGCACAATAAAATAAGGATAAAAATAAAATGGTGCGGTATTTACCAATAACGCCATCCGCTAATAAAGCCCCTAAAATAGGCATAAAGTAAACGGCTGAAATAAATAAATGATAATAACCTTGAGCCTCATTTTCACCCATTACATCCAGACTACCTGCAGGGTTCATTAGATATTGGGTCATAAAAATGACTAAAATGGCGCGCATTCCATAATAACTAAAACGTTCTGCGGCTTCATTAGCCACAATAAAGGGAATACCTGAAGGTATGCTTGAGCTAGAAATAGGGGCTGTTTTATAGTTAGAGTTCATTGCTTACTTACAAAATTTTATAGGATCAAATAAAATAGTGAACTTTACACTACAATGCCCGTCAGATGGACTTGAATTTTAAGCCATCGTTAATTTAAGGATATAAAAATCAATCATGTCTGAGATAAGTCATTCCCAAACCGTTTTTCAGCAACTTAAGTCCTATATAAGTGAACAGATTATTGGCCAGGAGGTCTTGGTCGAAAGAATGTTAATCGCCTTGCTTGCTGATGGACATATGCTAGTAGAAGGCGCGCCAGGTCTTGCAAAGACCCGAGCAATTAATGTGTTAAGCAAAGGCATAGAAGCTGATTTTCATCGGGTGCAATTTACCCCGGATTTACTCCCTGCTGATTTGACTGGGACAGAAATTTATCGTCCACAACAAGGCACATTTGAATTTCAAAAAGGGCCTTTATTCCATAATCTGGTACTTGCAGATGAAATTAACCGTTCACCGGCTAAAGTTCAGGCGGCATTACTTGAAGCGATGGCGGAAAGACAAATTACCGTCGGTAGTACCACCTATCCATTACCTAAATTATTTATGGTCATGGCCACTCAAAACCCTATTGAACAAGAAGGGACTTACCCTTTACCAGAAGCTCAATTAGATCGGTTTTTATTACATGTGTCGATTGATTACCCAGAGGCAGAACATGAAAAAGCTATTTTGCATCTTGCCAGAGCAGAAGCTAAAGGTGATTTTAAACAAAAGAATAATGATTTCCAGGCAATAAGTCAGCAATCGGTCTTAACCGCGCGTGATGAAGTGTTAGAAATTCATATGGCGGATACTCTGGAAGACTATTTATTACAAATTATTTTAGCGACGCGTAACCCGGGGGCTTATGGAGAAGATCTGGCAGGCTGGCTACAATATGGCGCAAGCCCTAGAGCAAGTATTGCATTAGACCGTTGTGCAAGGGCCAGAGCATGGTTACAGCAACGTGATTTTGTCGGACCTGAAGATATTCAGGCTATGGCGTTTGATGTATTACGGCATCGTTTGATTTTATCTTATGAGGCGGAGGCAGAAGGCATTACCACCGATCATTTTATTAAAGAATTAATATCCAGAATTGCTGTTCCATAGATGACAATCTCAGAAAGTAGTCTGGTTTCGGTTCAGTTAAAAACCCTGGTTAATTTAGCCAAGCCGGCATCATTACTTAAACTTCATCACTCCGCTATTCGCTCAACCCAAAGCGGTGGTTATGTGTCTCGGTTTAAAGGGCGAGGCATGGAGTTTGACGAGGCGCGATTATATCAACCCGGTGATGATATTCGAAGTATTGACTGGCGAGTGACGGCGCGAACAGGAAAAACCCATACCAAGGTGTTTCGGGAAGAACGTGAGCGCCCCGTTTTTATCTCCGTTGATAATCGACCGGCGATGCACTTTGCAACCCGAGGGGTATTCAAATCGGTACAAGCCGCAAAAGTGGCGGCTTTATTGGCTTGGACCGCTCAGCTTAAAGGCGATCGAATTGGTGGGCAGGTTTATACCGAGACTGTTTGTCAGGAAGTTAAGCCACAAAATGGCAAACATGCGGTGTTACGGTTTTTTAATGCCTTAATCAATGCTCGATCTGCAATTAAGTTAGAGATAAGTCTAGAGCAAACTTTGTCCCGATTGATTCAACATGCTCATCCTGGCAGTCTGGTTTATATCATTAGTGATTTTAGAGGCTTAAATCAAAAAGCAGAAAACCATTTGGCTAAATTATCTCGTCATTGTGATGTGGTATTAATCCATATTTATGATCCTCTGGAAAGTCATTTGCCGGCAAAAGGACGTTATCGTTTTGCTGATGAGGAACGTGATGTGGTCATTGATACGGGCGATAATCAACGCATATTAAGTTACCAGCAACACTATCAACAGCGTCTGGATTATTTACAGCACACAGCGAAGAAATTAGGTTTAATTTTCTTTCAATGTAGCACTACGGATGACCCGATTGAGGTTTTACGCTAATGGGACCGCAACCACTGCAATTAAGAGATATTCATTTACCCGACACGATTAACTGGTGGCCGCCCGCGATAGGCTGGTGGGGCTTAATGATACTTATCCCGCTGCTTTGCTGGTTAATCGTGTGGAGTTATAAACGAATCACTCGAAAAACCGCTGTAAAAACAGCAAAAAAGATATTAAAAAATATTCAGCAAGAGAATGATATTGATACCCTGATTGCATTGTCTGAATTGATTCGACGGGTCGCTATTAGTCAATCACCCAGAGCAGATGCAGCCAGTCTGACAGGATACGCATGGTTAGAATATTTAGATGAATCTGTTAAAGGTACGCCTTTTACGCAAGGGGTAGGAAAGGTTCTGGCTAATGCTCATTATCAAAAACAGGCAGCAACTGATCTAGATATTCCGGCTGTGACACAACTTTGTGAAACCTGGCTTAAAGCCCAAAAATAAACTAAAAAATGATCCATTTTGAATGGCCATTATTAATATTGGCACTCCCTCTTCCTTTGTTAGTCCGCTGGTTATTACCTGCTGACTTACCCGCAGAGCAAGCCGCATTAAAAGTGCCTTTTTTAGACGACTTTGGCAATGGCGAAACTAAAGTGGTTAGCCAAAATAGACAATGGCCTTTATGGTTGGCAACATTGGCCTGGCTTTGTCTGGTGTTAGCCTGTATGAGACCTCAATGGATGGGGGAACCGATAGAGCAAGGGGTGAGCGGTCGTGATTTAATGCTGGCTGTCGATTTATCAGGCAGTATGCAAGAACAGGATTTTATTGTTGAAGACAATCGGGTGGATCGATTAACCGCGACAAAAAAAGTGGCTGGCGAATTTATTAGTCGTAGAGTAGGTGATCGATTAGGGCTTATTTTATTTGGCACTCAAGCGTATTTACAAACGCCTCTTACCTTTGATCGAGCGACCGTGATGACTTTATTAAATGAATCCGCATTAGGTTTGGCTGGGGAAAGCACTGCCATTGGTGATGCTATTGGCCTTGCAGTTAAGCGCTTAAAAAAACAAAAGGCAAGTAGTCGAGTATTAATTTTATTAACCGATGGGGCAAATACTGCAGGTGCTGTTAAACCATTAAAAGCGGCCGAACTGGCAGCGACTCATCATTTAAAAATCTACACCATTGGTATTGGCGCAGATGAAATGATTGTGCGTAGTTTTTTTGGTTCGCGAAAAGTGAATCCCTCGCGTGATTTAGATGAAACCACTTTAAAAGCCATTGCCGAGAAAACAGGTGGGCGCTACTTTAGAGCAAGAAATACCCAAGAGTTAGATAAGATTTATCAATTGCTGGATGAGCTAGAGCCAGTAGAAAAAGATAAACAATATTTTCGACCTAAGACAGAGCTGTACCATTGGCCTCTGGCTTTTTCCTTGTTATTTGCAGGGCTTATTAGTATCAGTCGAATGAATTGGAGAGGGTTAAGGGGATGATAGAGTTAGCAGAATTTCACTTTATTCGCCCTTATTGGCTGCTGGCTGTAATTCCAGCGATACTGATAACGGTTTTATTACTTAAAAATAAACTGAACCAAGGCAATTGGGCAAATGTTTGTGATGCAGAATTATTACCGTTTATTTTGCAGGAAAAAGCGGTAACCCATAGCCGCTGGACCCTATCAATTGGCTCAATAGCTAGTTTACTAGTTATTTTTGCTTTGGCAGGTCCCACTTGGGAGCGCTTACCATCACCGGTGTTTAGAAATGATGCAGCATTGGTTATTGCGCTGGATCTATCTCAGTCAATGAATTCAACGGATATTAAACCCAGCCGTTTAAGTCGGGCGCGGTTTAAAATAACCGATATTTTAAAGCAACGTAAAGATGGGCAAACGGCGCTACTAGTTTATGCGGGGGATGCTTTTACTGTGACCCCATTAACTGAAGATACTGAAACCATTATCAGTCAGCTTTCTGCATTAACCACTGAAATCATGCCGAGTCAGGGAAGCAATACCGTGTTGGCTTTGCAAAAAGCAGTTGAATTATTAAAACAATCTGGTCTGCAATCAGGTGAAATATTGCTGGTGACGGATGAAGTTAATTATGATCAGTCAGTCGAGATTGTGGAATCATTAGCGGCTTATCATCTCTCTATTCTTGGAGTGGGAACAACGGAAGGTGCCCCGATAAAAATTGCACAGGGGGGGTTTCTTAAAGATGCTCAAGGTAATATTGTGTTACCTAAATTGAACAGTCATGAACTTGCGCAGTTGGCGCAAAAAGCAAATGGGCGTTACATCACGATTCAAGATGATGACAGTGATATTGAAAAATTACTCAGTCAATTTGATAACCCCACAGAAAAACAACAGAGTGCGGATAACGATTTATTAATTGAACAATGGAATGAAAAAGGCCCTTGGCTTTTATTGCTGGCTTTGCCCTTAGTTGCACTTCAGTTTAGAAAAGGTCTACTGTCACTGGCGTTTATTTGTTTATTGCCCTTTCCTGAGTCCAGTTATGCAGTAGAGTGGAAAGATTTATGGCAAACTCAAGATCAGCAAGCTCAACAAGCCTTTAATAGTGGAAATTACCAACAGGCAGCCAAACAGTTTGATAGTGAAAACTGGAAGGCGGCTGCACAATATAAGGCAGGACAATTTGAGAAAACCACTGAAATCTTAAACCAGGATGAATCAGCAGAAGGTCTTTACAATAAAGGGAATGCCCTAGCGCAATCTGGGAAATTAGCTGAATCAATTGAAGCCTATAAAAAATCCTTAGAAAAAAATCCTGCAAATGAAGATGCAAAATACAATCAACAGCTGGTAGAAAAAGAATTAGAAAAACAAAAGCAATCAGAAAAAGAGAAGCAACAAGGTGAGGATAAGGAAAAATCTGAACAGCAGGATGGTGAGCAACAAGAGCAAGATCAGCAGGGCGATCCATCTGATGAGTCTGGAGATCAGGAAAAACAGCAAGATTCAGAATCTGAATCCAAACCTTCTGACAAAAACGAATCAGAACAACAATCTGACGCGGAGCAGTCAGAAGCGGAAAAGTCTGAAGAGGAACAAAATGCTGAAGAAAAACAGGCTGAACAAGCGGCTCAACCAGAACAATATGATGAATCCAAACAAGCAGATGAGCAATGGCTTAATAGCATCCCCGATGATCCCGCAGGATTGTTAAGACGGAAGTTTAAATACCAATATGGTCAACGGGGCCGTAAGGCAACGAATGGACAGGCTTGGTAAATGTTACCGATCCTATCAACCATGAATGATGAAATACAGACACAGTTAAATTTAATACCATGATAGCTATAAAAAATAAATTCCCCTTTTTATGTTTGCTTATATTTCTAATCAGTAACCAAACTGCATTAGCAACAGAGATTAAAGTAACCGTAGACCGAAACCCAATCAGTATTAATGAATCTGTTCAGCTGACATTTACCGCAAGCACCTCACCTGATGATGACCCAGACTTTGCTCCATTAGAAAAAGATTTTAATATTTTAAACCAGTCTAAGCAGAGTAAGTCTTCCTGGGTTAATGGTGAATCAAGCAAAACTATTCAGTGGATACTTAATATCATGCCTAAAAAGGCGGGGGATTTATTTATTCCCGCCATTGCTTTTGGTGATGACCGCAGCAAGGTGAGTAAATTAAGAGTCACTGAAAACCAAACAAGCAATGATAATCAGAACGCTGAATTATTTTTAGAAGTTGAAGCAACACCAAAAACAACCTATGTGCAATCACAGGTAATTTATACCTTGCGATTATTTAGTCGCGTGCAATTGACTCAGGCCCAGTTAAGCGAACTTGAATTGACTGATGCGCTGGTAGAAAAACTGGGTGAAGTGAAAAAATATAATACGATTCGAAATGGAGTGCAATACACGGTAAATGAATTGAATTATGCTATTTTTCCGCAAAAAAGTGGGGAAATTAATATCCCCCCTATGCAATTAACCGCTGGTGTTGTGAGCAGTTCCAGAGCGCGGTTTAATGGTTTTTTAAACCGACAAATTAGTAAAACTAAACGTATCCAATCAAATGCCATTCGTTTAAATGTACAGGCAGTCCCCGAAACCTTTAAAGGTAAACGCTGGCTTCCTGCCAGCCAGTTGGTGATTGAACAAAAATGGTCTGGAGCAACCGACCAAATGAAAGTGGGTGAACCTTTAACGCGTACTTTAACCCTACTTGCGGTCGGCAATACAGTGGCTCAATTACCAGAGCTACACAACAAGTTAGAAATAGAACAATTAAAAACTTATCCAGACCAACCTGTTTTAAAAGAGCAAAAGCGAGAGGATGGGGTCATTGCATTTAGGGAAGAAAAAATAGCCTTTATTCCTTCAAAAGCGGGGAGCTACAAAGTACCTGCCATAGAAATCCCCTGGTTTAATACTCAAACTCAAACCATGGAAATTGCCCGACTCCCAGAAACAACGTTAACGGCTATTGCGCCTATCGCATCGAAAATAATAGAGCCACCTGTACAGCCAGTCAGTAATGAAATAACGAAAACACCTGTTGCAACTCAAGCTAAGGTAGAGATAAGCAATAATAGCTTTTGGATGTGGTTATCACTATTTTTAGCAATTGCCTGGTTATTAACCCTTATATTTTTTCTTACTCAAAGGAAACCGAAACAGACGATACCGCCTGTTTCAGTTAAAGCGCTTAAATTAAAGGAATATGTTAAGCAATTAAAAGTTGCATGTCGTGAAAATGATGCCTTAGCGGCTAAAAATGCATTATTAGCCTGGGGGAAAATAAATTATCACAGCGAAACTTTATCGGCGATTGCCCCACATTGTGAAGCGCGGTTAAGAGATGAAATTAATTTGTTAAACCAAAGTCTTTATTCGAATCAGCTTGAACCTTGGCAGGGTAAGGTATTATTTCAGGCCTTTACCGAAAATAAAGCGCGTAAGAAAATGGCTAAAAAAACCGACGATGCTTTGGAGCCGCTTTATAGGGTATAGCGCTCTATCGGAGAGGCTCATCAAGGAAAATAATACCAATCCCAATAAATAATCACGCTAATAACCGTCATTCCCGAAATCTTTAATCGGGAATCCATGCACGCACATAGATTCCTGCTAAGGCTTGTGCCCACGCTTGACTGGGTAACCTGCAGGAATGACGATTTTTCAGTTCAGGTGTAAATATATTGGGATTGGTATAACTTATCATGGCCATAAACTAACAACAGGTTAAAAAAAGATATATTGGAAACGATGTTATTTTTAAGGGTAGGAGGGGGCCTCAGGCCGCGACCGAGACAAGAGCAAGGCGCTGTCGCGGCTACCCCCCTACTTGAAATCCCATGTTTTTTTAAATTCAGTGTGGTTTTAGTCATTACTTTTCTTCAACCTGTGGATTATTCATAGGCACGTAACTTATTAAACTGTATATAAATTAAGCACTATAATAAATCACTATTGAATAATGATAATAAGATGAGGAGCGTTTAGGTTATGAGTAAAGGTAAGTATTTATCAGTTTTTTCGCCCGCGACAGAAGAACAAAGAAAAGAAAATTTTGAAGATTATTGGATTTTCACACAAAAACATGGCGGTGAGCTTTTTGAACTAGATAAGGATCTTGCGATAAAACGTGCCAGACTCAAGCATTTTCAAGATAATCCAGTAAAACTGCGCACCCCCTTGGCTAACCCTGACGCTTTTTATCGTAATTATATTGAAATGCAAGATGATCCAAAATCGTTGGATCGTATGACCCTCATGCTAACAGGGATGTATAAGTTTGCCAGACATGAATGGGTCGGCATTAAAGGTGCCTGGGATTCTGTACCTGATATGGCTAATTCACACAGTATTGAAGATAAAATTAGCCGGATCCATTTAGCAGAAGAATTTTGTCATGTTCGCTTATTTGATGAAATGCTTAAAACTTGTGGCTTAGATGAAGTTGAATGGGTGCCTTTAGGGCCGATTAAAGAAAAAATCTATGAACAGTTTCCAAAGTTCCCTGGTTTTTTAATGGATACGCCTGCCTTCGTCACTGAACTCATGGGTGTGACCTTTTATTGTCATTTAAATGAGATGATTGAACAGCTTTTTGTTGATGAACCCGAAGTTAGAGTACGTTTGCAAGAATTGCTGGATGAAATCACCATTGATGAAGTGGCTCATGTAGGGCAAAGAAGAAATTTTATTGGCCCTATTGGAATGAAAGTTTCAAAAGCATTAGTTAAACCTTTTTACACCCTGTTCTTTAATGATATTCCTGAGGTGGGTGAACTATTTGATGTTGAACAAATGATAAAAGATGGCCTTGAATTTGATTTTAATCAGCTACCCGAGCATATGATTGAAACCAGCTGGATTCCTTCTTATTGCAAAGCCTAATTCCTGTAATATGACAGCTTGATCGGTAGGAAGGGCCTATTGGCCGCGACTGAAACAAAATTAACAACAGACGCGGCTAGAAATTCCCTCCCACCCAGTTGATAATAGCTGGTTTTATCGCTTGATAGACAAATCGAGTTACCTTATCCTTTACCGTATTTATTTTTAAATTAAAACAAACTATGACAAACGCGAGTAATTTATTCACTGAAGCAAAAAAAGTAATTCCTGGCGGTGTAAATTCACCCGTAAGATCATTTAGTGGCGTTGGCGGCACCCCTGTTTATATTGATCATGCTAGTGGTGCCTATATTTTTGATAGCGAAAATAAACAATATATAGATTATGTTGGTTCTTGGGGGCCCATGATCTTAGGTCATGCGCATCCAGACGTTATTGATGTGGTTAAACAAACCGCAGAAAAAGGCTTAAGCTTTGGCGCACCAACAGAGTTAGAAACAGCCATGGCGGCTAAAGTCTGTGAGTTAGTACCCTCTATAGATAAAGTAAGAATGGTTAGCTCGGGTACAGAAGCTACCATGAGTGCTTTACGCTTGGCTCGTGGTTATACAGGGCGAGATAAAATTGTTAAATTTGAAGGCTGCTATCATGGCCATTCGGATTCCTTATTAGTTAAAGCAGGCTCTGGCGCACTAACTTTAGGCATCCCCAGTTCACCAGGCGTGACCGCCTCGGTAGCAGCAGATACTCTTACCCTTACTTATAATGATAGTGAAGCAGTAAAGAAAACTTTCTCAGAAATAGGCCAAGAGATAGCCTGTATTATTGTAGAGCCTGTTGCCGGCAATATGAACTGCATTCCACCTGTCGCTGGATTTTTAGAAACCTTACGTCAAGTGTGTGACGAGTATGGTTGTGTATTGATTTTTGATGAAGTCATGACAGGGTTTCGTGTAGGCTTGCAAGGCGCACAAGGCGTTTATCAAGTGACACCCGATTTAACCACCTTAGGAAAAGTGATTGGCGGTGGTATGCCCGTGGGTGCTTTTGGTGGTAAAAATGAAATTATGGATTACCTGGCGCCTATAGGCCCAGTTTATCAAGCCGGTACCTTATCAGGTAACCCAGTCGCTATGGCGGCTGGATTAAAAACACTGGAATTGATTTCAGAAGATGGTTTTTATCAAAAATTAACAGAAACCACAGCAAAATTAGTTTCAGGTATAAAAGACAGAGCCAGCCAAGAAGGTATTTCTATGGCAAGTAATCAAGTCGGTGCAATGTTTGGGCTGTTTTTTACTCAGGAAGACAATGTAAGTCAGTTTTCTCAAGTTATGCAATGTGATCAGGAATTATTTAAACACTTCTTTCATGGTATGTTGGAACAAGGTGTGTATTTAGCCCCTTCAGCCTTTGAAGCAGGCTTTGTTTCAGCCGCACATAGTGATGAAGATATCGAAAAAACATTAGATGCAGCCAGTATTGTGTTTAAATCATTAAAAGATAAATAAAATATATACCCAAACGACTTGAAGTTGCAGGAATTACCCAAGCCGTCATTCCCGAAGTCTTTTATCGGGAATCTAGTGGTATGAGTGGATTCCTGCTAAGAGCATGCAGGAATGACGAGACATAGAAATCAAGCATCTTGAAGTGTAATGGGTATATATGGCTATACTTCCTCCTTAAATTTAATGGGTAGGAGGGGCCTATTGGCCGCGACTGAAGCAAGACTAACAGCCGTCGCGGCTAGAAAGCCCCTCCCACTTTTCAGCTAAACCTAGAGGGTACGCGGCTTTTTCTCTTAAGCCCTCTCCCCGCTTGGGGCGAGGGCTTAAAGCACCTTATTGTATGATTAAGGACTGGCTGAGGCTTATACGTAATTAGGAAGAAATATAAATGGAAAATATTTTTTTTGTACTCATGGCATCATCTGCCATTATCATTGTTTTATTAGGCCTAATCTGGCTATTCTGGCGAGCAAAAAAACAACTGACCCTACAAAATCAAACACAACAGGATGAAGCTAATTTAAAAGCAGAAGAACATCACCAGCTATTATTAAAGCTAGCAATTGTAGAAGAAAAGCTCAAACAGCAACAAAGTCAGTCTAATGATTTTCAACACATTCAGCAGCAGTTAGTCTTAAGTCAAACAGAAAATGCAGCACTGCAAACGCGAATACAAGAGCAAGAAAAAAATACAGCTGAAAAAATACAACTGTTACAAAATGCTGAAAACCAATTAAAAGCTCAATTTGAAAATTTAGCCAATAAAATTTTTGAGGATCGCAGCAAGCAATTTTCTGAGCAAAATAAATCCAATATGGAGCATATTGTCAGCCCCATTAAAAATCAGTTAAGCGATTTTAAACTACGGGTAGAAGCCGTTTACGAAAATGAAACCAAAGACAGAGTGTCTTTACGTGAAGAAATAAACTCATTACGTCGTGACACTGCAAAAATGAATCAAGAAGCCTTAAACCTGACACGTGCGTTAAAAGGCGATAAAAAGACCCAAGGAAACTGGGGGGAAATGATCCTGGAAAAAGTGCTGGAGCAATCAGGTTTACGTAAAGGCATTGAATATGAAACACAAGGCGCATTCAGGGATGGCGAAAACAACCTGTTTAAGCCCGATGTGATTATCAGGTTGCCTGAAGACAAAGATGTGATTGTCGATTCAAAGGTTTCTTTAGTCGCCTACGAGCAATATTGTGCATTAGAAAATGACCAAGAAGCGGCTATTGCTTTAAAAGCCCATATAAAATCTGTTAGAGAGCATATCAAAGGATTAAGTGATAAAGATTACTCAGGACTGAAAGGTTTACGCTCTCTGGATTTTGTGTTGTTATTTATGCCAATTGAATCCGCATTTATCGCTGCCTTCCAAGCGGATGAAAAGCTTTTTACCGATGCGTTTGAACATAAAATTATCGTAGTGACACCAACAACGTTATTGGCTACCTTAAAAACTATCGAGAATATCTGGCGCTATGAGCGACAAAATGAAAATGCCAGAATAATCGCAGAAAAAGCGGGTACTTTATATGACAAAATCAGAGGTTTTGTTGAGGACCTGGAAAAGCTAGGCAATCAACTGTCTACTGCGAATAAAACCTATGATGGAGTGATGAATAAATTAACCACAGGGCATGGTAATTTAGTCCGTCAAGCGAGTAGTTTTGTTGAGTTGGGGGTGAAAGTGAAGAAAACCATGCCAAAAAGCTTGACTGGGCAGGCTGGGCTGGATGATAAGTAGGTGTTGTATCGACATTTATCTAGTAAATAAGGTCAGGATAATATAAAGGGTGAATAAGGGGTCAGTACCCTTTTTTTTGCGTGGATTTATGGTAGGCTTTACATGATTAATCTTATTACATTTATTGATAATGCCTAGAAAGCCCCGTTATTTCTTACCAAATATCCCTATTCATGTTGTTATAAGAGGGAATGCAAGGCGTGTGGTTTTTGCAGAAGATGCTGATAGAAAAGCTTATTTGGGTTGGTTAAAAGAAGCAGCAGAGAAATATAAAGTAGATATACATGCCTATGTGTT
>Ga0209395_1000209_pt1 | contig 89934 bp, 76 predicted proteins | sample GOMGulsemesocosm_3_FD_184635 | JGI IMG/M metagenome (GOLD analysis project Ga0209395, IMG submission 184635) | Methane-oxidizing microbial communities from mesocosms in the Gulf of Mexico - GOM9D Gulf of Mexico (SPAdes) (version 2) | ecosystem: Environmental > Aquatic > Marine > Cold seeps...
TGCAGAGCCCACATAATTATCTCCAGTAGTAATAACCAAAGATTCTTTTAGTTTTGATAATTTACTAACTATTTTCTTCTTATTTTTTTTCATCGCTTCTTCCGCAATGGCATCTAACTCATAGACCATATATGCCAGTTCTTGCATCATGTCATACATTTTCATTGTAATACCATGTTTGAATGTTCTATCTTTTTTAGTCAAAGAAGATTTGGGGTCATATATCAACGATATTTTCTGAGTAAATGTTTCCCTCCCCTTCTTTAAAACCACATTATAGGTACCTGCCTCTACTAGTGGCGATGTAAATCCACCGAAACTAAACGTTTTTCCTTTCGCCACTTTCGGCTGTTTCATTCTATAGTTCCAATTTACGATATTGATTCCTTTAGATTTCCCGGGTCCAAGCTTACCAATCACTTTTCCTTTTTCATCTTGTATTTCCAAACTCATTTTACCAAAAGTATGGCGCTTTTTAAGGTGATATTTTACTTGGGCCGACCTACTAGGATTCGCCCCTACAAATTGAGTTTCTGCTCCAAAACTGCCAGAAAAACTTCCTTCTTCATAAATAATGGTTGGTTTTGAGTTAAAAAAATGTAATTTCTTTTTCAATACATTTTGATTGATTTCTCTCAACGGCGAAATATCATCAATAATGATAATTCCTCTACCATGGGTCCCTAACACCAAGTCATTTGTTTTCTTTTGAAGGGCTATAAAATGAACAGCTACAGATGGCATATTATTTGTGAATTTATTCCAGTTCTCCCCGCCATCCATTGTTATATATAACCCAAACTCAGTTCCTAAAAACAACAAATCTGGATTTTCATAATCCTCTTGGATATTCCTTACAAAACCAACAACATCATTAGAAATAATATTTTTCCATGTCTTTCCAAAATCTGTTGTTTTATAGGCATAAGGTTTCATATCATTCATTGTATGCCCATCAAAAACTGCATATGCAGTTCCTGTATCAAAAACACTTGCTTCAATATGATATACCCATGTATTTTTAGGTAGACCAGGAATATTCATAGACGTGTTTTTCCAAGTTTTTCCGCCATTTTTAGTTACCTGTACATTACCATCATCTGTACCAACCCAAATTACATTTTCATCCAACGGAGATTCAGCAATCGTAAAGATAGTTGTGTGATTTTCTGCTCCTGAATTGTCTTTGGACAATCCTCCAGAACTATCTTGATCTTGCTTTTCAGGGTCGTTTGTCGTTAAATCAGGAGAAATAATCTTCCAAGTATCCCCCATATCTTCTGACTTATGCAAAAACTGACTCCCCATGTAAAATCTATTAGGCTGATGTATACTCACAGCCATTGGAGCATTCCAATTGTAGCGAAGTTTCGGAAATCCTTTTTGAGGCAAAGGCTGAATTGTTTTTATTCTTTTATTCTCAACATCGTACCTCCAAACATTTGCAGCTCCTTGCATTTCAGAATAGATAATATTTTTAGTTGGATGTTTTAGCACTCTAAATCCATCTCCACCACCAATAGAATTCCAATCTCTAGCCTGAACACCCCCAGGCGAAGAAGATGGCCCATACCAAGATCCATTATCCTGCAAACCACCATAAATATTATAGGGCTCTGCATTATCTACACTTACATGATAAAATTGTGATATTGGTAAATTCTCAACAATTTCCATTGTTGTTCCACCATTTAATGACCGATACACACCTCCATCAGTTCCGGCATACATTCTATCTGAATCATGAATATCAAAAACAATATCATGAATATCACTATGCATATTTCCTAAATTCTTAAATGTTTTCCCTCCATCTCTAGAAATAGAACCACTCAATCCTCCTTTGACAATCACATTTGGATCTTTTGGGTCTACAACAATTCTCGAAAAATAAAATGGACGCACAGTAATTCCAAAATCGTTATTTAATTGACTCCAATGCTCTCCTGCATCATCGCTTCTATACAAGCCTTTTTCTACATTCTTTTCTGCCTCAATTACGGTGTACAGCACATTAGAATCGGATGGCGCAACTGCAATCCCTAACCTCCCTAATTTTCCTTTAGGAAAACCATTATGAATCTTATTCCAAGTTACACCTGCATCAATAGACTTATACAACGCACTATTTTCTCCTCCAGACTCAAAAGACCAACCTGTACGTCTAAACTCCCACATAGAGGCATATAAAATATTTGGATTATTAGGATCCATTGTCAAATCAGCACAACCCGTTTTTTGATTGGTATATAAAATTTTACTCCAAGTTACCCCACCATCAGTGGTTTTATAAACTCCTCGCTCTTTACTATCTCCCCAAAGAGCTCCCAGAACTCCTACATAAATTTCTTTAGAGTTTTTAGGGTTTACAATAATATTAGCAATATGCTCAGATTTCTTAAAACCTATATTAACCCAATTCGCACCTCCATCTACAGATTTATACATACCATCTCCAACAGAAATGCTATTTCGCGTCCAAGTTTCTCCGGTACCTACATAAATAGTGTTATCAGGATCATTAGGATCAAGTTCTACTGCACCAATAGACTGACAATACTCATCAAAAATGGAATTAAAAGTAACTCCTCCATCATTAGATTTCCACACACCTCCACCGGCGGTACCTGCATAGACAATCCTATTATTTGTTGGATGATTTTCTAAATCATTAATTCTACCACTCATTAATGCCGGGCCAATATGCCTTGCTGACATGTCACCAAAAAGCTGCTTCCCTTTTTGATTATTTTTATGTTGAGCACTGACAGTATAAGATATCGCTCCTAGAAACAATATTGCTAAAAAATAATTAGTTTTCATAGTTGTAAAAATTAGTGAATAAAAAAACCTCAAAATTTAATTTGAGGAATTATTAAAATACAGGTTATTGTTTTTTAATTGACGTAACTTCTTCTGGAAATTTAAATGCCTCTGCAGTTACTTTTGGATTCAATTCAATTTTAGTAATTGTGATTGGTTGACTTCCCGGCTGACCTTTTACTCCTTGTGTCATTGAAAAAGGAAAATACAATCCATCTACTTCCTGGTAATCACTCATGGTAATTTCAGAAACTTGTCCTTTAGCTGGACCAGCCTTAATTTCTGTGTGGATCACTATCGGTACAAAATTTTCAGTATCAAAAAAATAAAAACTTACATTCTTTTCTTTTTTTCCATCTACCATTACTGGCTTTTTGGTTAATTTAATTTTAAATGTTTCTGCGCCATCAATTGTTTCTTTTCCTAACAACTCAACAGTATAACCTTTTTTCTTATAATCTAAAAAAACATCCGGAAAATCGTTTGCATCTAATTTCATATTTGCAGTTACTTCTGCATCGCTTTTTTCAGCTTTCATTGTCTGAAAATTTGTTGACCACGCGGTTTCTCCATCAAAAGCAATTTGAGTAAGTTCTTTTCCTTGAAGGTCCACTTTCACATAATTTCTACCTCCTTTTAACTGAACAATCTCCAATGGAAGCTCCATTCCCTGCGCACTAACCTTAGCAGTCATTTTAATTCCATTTATCTTTCTAAGATTTTCTTTACCCCCTATATTCTCATAATAGTTCGATAAAATTTCATCAACCGTCTGGGCATTTAACGTTAAACTCCCAAAAACAGCGATTGCTAATACTAATAATTTTTTCATGTTGATTTCTTTTTGTTATGTAAATATCCATTTATATGTATGCTAATTTACAAAAATGTTACATTATGGATCGCATTAAATTAATGTTGATAAATCAGGATAAAATCCCACGTTAAATTTGCTGAGTTTTTCATACTTTTAACCTTCCTAATTCAACACAGAAAAACCCGCATTTATGTACTTAATTTTTGACACTGAAACTACCGGTTTACCTAAGAGTTGGAATGCTCCAATTACAGATACAGACAACTGGCCAAGGTGTATACAAATTGCGTGGCAACTGCATGATGCACTTGGAAACATTGTTGAACATAACGACTTCTTAATTCAACCTGACGGATTTAACATTCCATATGACGCAGAAAGAATTCACGGAATTTCTACAGATTTAGCAGAAGAGCAAGGGATACAGCTTAAAGAAGGATTAGCGCTCTTTAATGAAGCTTTAGGGAAAACAACATTTATTGTAGGTCAAAACTTAAATTTCGATCTTAATATTATGGGGTGTGAATTCCATAGATTAGGCGTTGAGAGTCCCCTTTCTTCACTCCCAATTTTAGATACCTGTACAGAGAAAACAGCATTAATGTGCCAGATTCCCGGGGGGCGTGGAGGAAAATTTAAGCTTCCTACCTTAACCGAATTGCACAATCATTTATTCGGTACGGGGTTTGGAGAAGCGCACAATGCAACTGCCGATGTTGAGGCCACTACACGTTGTTTTTTAGAATTGATTCGTTTACGAGAATTCACAAAAGAACAACTAGATGTTGATGAGAGTTATTTTAAAAATTTCTCTGAAGCAAACCCAAAACCCATTCAGGTAATTGGCTTAAAACACATCAACCTAAAAAGGGAAAGTGATAAAATCAGAAAACGGTTAGATGCTCTTAAGAGCGTAGACTCTTCATCAAACTCTCAAGAGAACATTGCTGCATTGCAAGAAGCACGCTTTGCACATCTACACAATCACACACAATATTCTGTTTTACAGTCGACCATTCAAATTGGAAACATTGTAAAAGCTGCGGCTAAAGATAAGCAGTCGGCAATTGCCTTAACAGATACTGGAAATATGATGGCCGCTTTCCATTTTGTAAGCGCTGTTTTAAATCACAATAAAGGAGCAAAAGCCACCAATGATGATTTAATCGATAATGGAGAAGAACCTACGGAGACCATTATTAAACCAATTGTTGGGTGTGAATTTAACGTGTGTATAGACCACTTAGATAAAACAAAAAAAGACAACGGGTATCAAGTTGTAATACTTGCAAAAAACAAAAAGGGATATCACAATTTAGCAAAAATGTCTTCCATCGCCTTTGTAGATGGGTTCTACTACATCCCAAGGATTGACAGAAAAATTATCGAAAAGTACAAAGAAGACCTTATCGTTTTAACAGGGAATTTATATGGAGAAGTTCCTAGTAAAATTTTAAACGTTGGAGAAAAACAAGCAGAAGAAGCATTGCTTTGGTGGAAAGAGCAATTTCAAGACGATTTTTATATCGAATTGATGCGTCATGGACAGGAAGATGAAAAGATTGTGAACGAAACTTTGCTTAAGTTTTCTACAAAACACGCTATTAAAACTGTTGCTACAAACAATACCTTTTATTTAAATAAAGAAGATGCAAATGCACATGATATTTTACTATGTGTAAAAGACGGAGAAAAACAAGCCACTCCAAAAGGAAGAGGTCGCGGGTACAGATATGGATTGCCAAATGACGAATACTACTTCAAATCTTCTGATGAAATGAAGCAGTTGTTTGTTGATTTGCCAGATGCAATCACCAACATTCAAGAAGTAGTAGACAAAACAGAACCTTACACATTAGCACGAGATGTTTTATTGCCTGCCTTTGACATTCCTGATAAATTTCAAGACGAAAAAGACCAAGAAGACAAAGGTAAAAGAGGTGAAAACAACTACCTACGTCATTTAACCTACGAAGGTGCTAAAAAAAGATATGGAGAAATAACAGAACTGATTACAGAACGCCTAGATTTTGAATTGGAAGTTATTGAAAAAACTGGATATCCGGGATATTTTTTGATTGTAGAAGACTTTATTAGAGAAGCCAGAAACATGGGTGTTTCTGTTGGACCCGGTCGTGGATCTGCAGCAGGATCTGTAGTTGCTTATTGTTTATGGATTACCAACTTAGACCCCATTAAGTACGATTTACTTTTTGAGCGTTTCTTAAATCCAGAACGTGTATCGATGCCCGATATTGATATTGATTTTGATGACGAAGGACGTGGTCGAGTTATGGATTATGTAATTGATAAATACGGTGCAAATCAAGTTGCTCAAATTATCACGTACGGAACAATGGCAGCAAAATCTTCTATTAGAGATACTGCCAGAGTATTAGATTTACCACTATTTGAAGCAGATAGAATTGCAAAATTAATTCCTGGAATGAAGCTAAAGAAAATGTTTTCTTTAGATGAGAAAGGGTTAAAAGAAAAGCTGCGTTCTGAAGAAATTGAACTGGTAAATGAATTAAAAAGATTGTCAGATGGGAATGACTTAAGTGCCGAAACTATTAACAAAGCACGTGTCTTGGAAGGCTCTGTAAGAAACACAGGAATTCATGCTTGTGGAGTAATTATTACCCCATCAGACATTACCAATTATGTACCAGTTACAGTTGCCAAAGATTCTGATATGTATGTAACCCAGTTTGACAACTCTGTTGTTGAAAGCGCTGGATTACTGAAAATGGATTTCTTGGGATTAAAAACCTTAACACTAATTAAGCATACCGTTAAAATTGTAAAAGCAAGACATGGTGTTGAATTAGACCCAGAAAATTTCCCATTAGATGATGAAAAAACATATGAGTTATTTCAACGCGGAGAAACCGTAGGGATATTTCAATATGAATCTCCAGGAATGCAAAAGCACATGCGTTCTTTAAAGCCAACCGTTTTTGCAGATTTAATTGCAATGAACGCCTTGTACAGACCTGGACCAATGGAGTACATTCCGTCGTTTATTAACAGAAAGCACGGAACAGAAGATATTGAGTACGATTTACCAGCAATGGAGGAATACCTAGCAGAAACGTACGGAATTACAGTCTACCAAGAGCAGGTAATGTTACTTTCTCAGAAACTTGCAGATTTCACCAAAGGTGAAGCCGATGTTTTGCGTAAAGCAATGGGGAAAAAACAAATCTCTGTGCTTGCTAAAATGAAACCTAAATTTATTAAACAAGCAATTGCAAATGATCATGACGCAAAAAAATTAGAGAAAATATGGAAGGATTGGGAAGCATTTGCGAGTTACGCATTTAACAAATCTCACTCAACGTGTTATGCTTGGATTGCCTATCAAACGGCGTATTTAAAAGCACATTACCCTTCAGAGTACATGGCTTCTGTATTGTCAAATAATATGAATGACATTAAAGCAGTTTCTTTCTTTATGGAGGAATGTAAACGGGCAGGAATTACCGTTTTAGGTCCTGATGTGAATGAATCATATTCGAAATTCTCAGTAAATGACGAAGGAAACATTCGTTTCGGAATGGCCGCTATAAAAGGTGTTGGTAGTTCTGCTGTTAAGGCAATTATTGACGAACGAAAAAAGAACGGAAACTTTGCTTCCATTTTTGATATCGCCAAACGTGTAGATTTACGCGTTGCCAATAAAAAAGCCTTTGACGGATTGATTCTAGCCGGTGGATTTGATTCTTTTACAGATACGCATAGGGCGCAATATTACGTTGCTGATGAAAAGGGTGCAACTTTTCTAGAGAAAGCCCTTAAATACGGAAACAAATACCAAGACGGAGAAAACTCATCTCAAGTTTCATTATTTGGGGAAGCTTCTGATATTCAATTGCCAGAACCTATTATTCCAGAGGCCGAAACGTGGGGTACTATGGAATTACTAGGAAAGGAAAAAGAGGTTGTTGGAATTTACATTTCGGCACATCCTTTAGATGATTTTAAAAACGAATTGAAATTCTGCAACGCCAACTTATCCTATTTTAAAGATGACCTTGCAAAAGTTTCGGGCATGAGTTTGTCATTTGCAGGAATCGTCACGGATGTTCAACACCGAGTTTCGAAAGCAGGAAAAGGCTGGGCAACATTTATTATTGAAGATTATAAAGAAAGTAATGAGTTTCGGATGTTTGGTGAAGAATACATGAAATACAGACACTTTTTAGTGCCAACTTCATTTTTATATGTTAAAACGATAATAAAACCAGGCTGGGTAAATAAGGATACAGGAATCGCCGGCGAACCAAGAATACAGTTTACCGATTTTAAGCTCCTTCATGACATCATGGATGAAATGTGTAAAAAAATCACATTCAAACTTGCTCTTGATGAAGTTACTGAAGATAAAATAAGAAATTTACAACATCTATGTGTAACCAACGCTGGTAAACAAAATGTTCATTTTACTATTTGGAATGCCAAAGAAAAAATTGAACTCAATTTACCCAGTAGAAACACCAAAGTAAAAATTACCAACGAATTATTAACTACATTAGACAAAGAACACATTTCTTTTAAATTGAATTAATATGGTCTTTTATAATCGTAGAAAAAAAACTGGAACCGCCATATTCATAGGCGGATGTGCCATATTTATTGGCATAAGTGCATTAATTACAGTCTTTACGTTAGCTGGCACCTCTCTTTTTTCCGAGTATCCCTTTCAAAGTATCATCATACTAGTTATGACTGGAGTATTCATCTACCCCTTTTTCAGAAAAAAAGGCAAAGTTTACAAAGACAACATCCAGGTTAAAAATGACCATTTTATTATTGATGGCAATAAGATTTTACTTTCTAAAATTAATTTAGATTCTTATCAAATGGATGGAAAAATTTTTAGATACCACTTATGGGACACTGCCAGCACCTTCTCTCTATATTCAGTTTCCGAAGACGACCTATACAACCATTTAAAAACAACAGATATTTCACATACATTTTTTGAAACGCTACATTCCAAATCTTATAATGAAAAAATCAATATTACTACGGACAAAAGAACTTTGAGTTATAATTTAGAAACGGGTGGATATAAAATAACAGAAGGAACTACCATCGTTAAAGACATAATTCCAGCTGTATTTTGTTTTGATGGTGAATTTTCTCTAACTACTTAAGCCAGCCAATAGGGCCAAACCTCCAAACATAAACAGAAACAACATTGCTAAAACAAAATAGATTAGCATTAAGAGTAAGCTTCCTTTTGCCCAATTCTTTTTCTGTGCATCTGTTGCACTGTCAAAAGCCCAAACCAATACCAATATAAATCCGATGATTGGTAATGATGCCAAAAATATTGTCAATGCCCATTCTTTTGGTGACATTATTTTTGAATCCTGCTGTACAGATAAATTATCCATGTATTTAGTTATTATAGTTAAACTCAAATGTACAAATTTAAACCCTCATTATCAATTGCTTAAGTTTTTGTATATTTAATCAAGTTTCAACACAAACAACGACACGATGAACTCAACGTTAAAAAACAGCTTTGCCGTAATTGCAGGATTGGTAATAGGAGGTATTATTAATATGGGAATTATTATGATTAGTAGTACTGTAATTCCACCTCCAAATGGCGCTGACATTACCACAATGCAAGGATTAAAAGACACCATGCATCTATTTGAGCCTAAACATTTTTTGTTTCCATTTTTAGCCCATGCTATTGGCACATTTATTGGAGCCGTAATAGCGTGTAAATTTGCGGCTACAAAACAAAAAGCAATGGCATTATTCGTTGGTGTTGTTTTTTTAATTGGTGGCACCATCAATGTTTTTCTATTATCTGCCCCGATGTGGTTTAATGCATTAGATTTAATTGGCGCTTATATACCAATGGCATTCATTGGGTGGAAATTGATGGAAAATAGAGGCCAAATTCAATACTAATTTGTGCTTTCTCTAAACAAGTTTTCTAAATTTTGATTGTGTGTATTTAATCCTAAAATTTTGAGACCGTTTTCTTGAGCAAAATCAAAGACTACTGCTCTCATATCTTGATCAGAATCAAATGTTAAAAACCAAGTAGTATCGTAGTTATTCTTAAATGATTTTAAATTAGGCAGTCGTTGTATAAATTGTTCTTCTATTTTATAGTCAAAAGTAACTTCTATAACTTGACTTTGGGTAGTTCGAATATCTTTTAGCAATTTATCAACTACTATTTCGCCTTTTCTAATGATGATTACCCGATCGCAAACCGCTTCTACCTCTTGCATAATATGGGTAGAAAATAACACTGTTTTATTCTTCCCCAATTCTTTAATCAATTCTCTAATTTCCACCAATTGATTTGGATCTAACCCTGTGGTTGGTTCATCTAGTATTAACACTTCTGGATTGTGTAATAATGCAGCAGCCAACCCCACTCTTTGCTGATATCCTTTAGATAACTGACCTATTTTTTTATGCGATTCTGGTGCTAATCCTACCCTTTCTATTATAGTCCCAATACTCCTTTTATCAACCTTATAAATAGCTGCTTGAAACTGCAAATACTCTTTCACATACATATCCAAATACAATGGATTGTGCTCTGGCAAATATCCAATATTCTTTTGTGCTTCAATTGGGTTTTTAAGCACATCGATACCATTCACCGAAACTGTTCCTACATCCGGGTTAATAAATCCGGTTAAAATCTTCATTAAGGTAGATTTCCCTGCTCCATTAGGCCCCAAAAACCCGACAACTGAACCTTTATTAATCGAAAAACTAATTGCATTTAAAGCCTTTTGCTCGCCATACAATTTTGATACTGAAGAAACTTCTATAGACATAAATTAACAAGAATAGGTATTACAAGATAACGAGCAAATATATCTTTTAGTTTGTTTAAAAAACAATTTATTCAATTAGGATTTTTTTAGAAATTCTATGAGATCCATTTTCTACTTTTAAGACATACAATCCTTTTGCAACAGCTTGATAATTTAGTTCTTTAGTGAATTTTGTTGATGAAATATTGTATTTTTTTTCATGAATCAATCTCCCTCTAATGTCAAATAACTGCAAGACAACCCTATTATTTGAAGATCTCAAATCGAAACTAACTGTAACATTCCCTTTTGAAGGATTTGGAAACACGTTAAAATTAGTAAATAATTGATCTAGTACACTTGTTGTTTTATCAATAGAAAAATGAACAGAATTTACGGCATAAAAAATATTATTTATTGGCTCAATTTTAATTCTGGCCTGTGTTGTTGTAATATTTGTAAGCACTACATCTTGGGTCCCATCATTTGGTGTATTTGCAGCCAATACGTTTGGAAAAGTAAGCCCTCCATCTGTTGATAGTAATATATTCACATTTGTAGTTCCTATTGGTGATGCATTTGTATTTGCCACATCCCAGGTAACTGTCTGAGTTGAACCACCCTTTAAAATAGTTGCAGTAGCCTGAGAGGTTACTAAAAAAGGCCCTGAATCACCATCTACTGTAATTATTTTATCGTCTCTAGCAGTAGCAGCTCCGTTAGCAACATTATCTCTAGCTGTAAAGGCAAAACTCATGGTTCTTCCTACAGAGGGCAAAACCTCCCAAGTTGTTGAAGTGCTCCCTACTAAAACTGTTGCCAAAGCAGGCATATACCTAATAATTGAAGAAGAAGGAGACAAGGACCTAAACAATGGTCCAACTACACTTGTTGCTACAGGTGGTATTGTAACGCCGGTTTGATTATCTATTTGTTCCCAAGTATATGTTAATGAGTTTCCTGCATTAATGTCTGAAGCTGTTCCTTTTAAGATAAAAGGTGTTGACTTTGGTATCGTAATGTCAATACCTGCATTTAGTGTTGGAGCTGAATTTCCAGTCACGGTTTCAACGGCACATGTTGCCGTTACAGAAACATAATTCCACATTTCTGCAATGCTTACCGCATGAAAATAAGCATCACTATTGTTTTGAACATTAGGAGCACAAAACCCTGCATACCCCATAATTGTTGTTCCGCTACCTGGTTCTACAGCAGTGGCATTATTTCTATTACACGCTCCATTCTGAGTATGGTTTGCCCCAAACTGATGGCCAATTTCATGTGCTGCTAAATCGATATCAAACAAATCTCCTAAAGGTGTTTTTCTCATGGTTACGCCTTGCGCTTTTTGCCCTGCTTCACAAACCACTCCTCCTCCAGCTAAGCCATTTCCACTTTCATCATTTACCCATCCAAAAACATGTCCTATATCATAATTTCCAGAACCAATAACCGCGTCACATTTTGTTTGAGATTCATTAATCAATGTATTAATATCATTATTTGTCAATCCATCAGTTGCTGGATCTAAAAAAATTAAATCATCATTATTAGCCACCAATTGCATGGTAACACCTAAATCTCTTTCAAAAATTCCGTTGATTCGTGTCATAGATGCATTCATTGCTGATAGTACTGCTGCTTTTTTGGTTGCAATAGAGGCCCCAGTACTAATTCCTTGATTGGTCAAATGAAATTGAGAGTATTCGGCAGTACCAATAAGTGCCATTTTATAGGTTCTTAATTTGCCATCATTTGCATTTACAGATTTTTGAAATTTCTTATTGACATTTAATGGTTTCACTTCTTCTACCAAACATTGAAATGTACTTTTAACAGATGAATTTTTATAGTAAGCAATTGCTGTTTTTTTATCTTTTGTGTATGGGTCAATTAAATACATTGGATAGTTCCCTGAAGAAATCATTGCATGCAATCCTATTTTAGAATTACTAAGTCTAACTCTAGCTGTTGGATCATCAATTCCAACACCAACATATGATTTTATATTTGGAAATTTCCTTGCCAATTCATTTGCAAAAACAGAAGCCTCGACAACTTTAAATCTTTGCACCCCATTTGGGGTTGGCAATTCTATTGTTTGGGCTATTGTTGAAGACTGCAAAAGTGTATTTGAAATAATTTCTTTTTTTAGCAGGAACAAATTAAAAGAAGAAGGGTTACTTTCTCTATATTCTAACTCATTTTCTATAACATTCGTTTTTCCTTTTAATTTCGCCCAAGTTCTTTGGGAAAAAGCTGAAATCGAAATAAACAAAAGTAAAAAGACAGGTATTAATTTGTATTTTTTCATCACCAAAATTCATCTAAAATTATTAGGGCTTAATTGTAAATAACACTAACAAATGTAATTAAATATTTATCTTTGCAACCTACAATTATGAATAAAAACATACTACTCAAAAACTTAGGCGTTAAAGATTATAAAGAAACGTGGGAGTACCAGACAGATTTATTGCAAGAAATTGTTGATGTAAAAATCAGCAATAGAAAAAACGATGAATCTATAGAAACAAAAAATCATTTCCTTTTTGTAGAGCATCCCCATGTATACACCTTAGGGAAGAGTGGTGATTTGGATAATTTATTACTAAACGAAAACCAACTTAAAGACAAGGGTGCTACTTTTTATAAAATCAATCGTGGTGGTGATATTACGTACCATGGACCTGGACAAATTGTAGGATATCCAATTTTAGATTTAGAAAATTTCTTTACAGACATTCATAAATACTTACGCTTGCTTGAAGAAGTGATTATTTTAACTTTAGCAGAATATGGTTTAAAAGGCGAAAGAAGCAAAGGCGAAACTGGTGTTTGGCTTGATGTTGGAACTCCTTTTGCTCGTAAAATTTGTGCCCTAGGAATTAGAACGAGTCGTTGGGTGACTATGCATGGTTTTGCATTGAATGTAAATGCAAACCTGGGTTATTTTGACAATATTATTCCCTGTGGTATTAGAGGAAAAGCAGTTGCTTCTATGGAAGTGGAACTTGGGAAGAAAATCTCGATTGAAGAAGTACAAGAAAAAATAATACAGCACTTTACAGCCCTTTTTGAAGTTGACAAAATCCTTATTTAACCTACTCAATTTACGGGCAATAACGAGCGTTATTTCTCCTCGTTAAAATACACTTTGTAATATTTCATTTTCTTTTCTTCATCATAGCCTCTTTCTAAATATTCTGAAGCTGCATCTGGCGCATCAACATCTAATTTAATTTCAATATTTGTATCTAGCTTTATGATGCTTTTCATCTTTTGCTTTTCTTTTTTCAAGACCACGTCAGATACTTCAAAATTATTTCTAATTAAGACATCATTCAATGTTTCGAAATGTTTTTTATAATCTTCAAACATCTCTTTTTGCTTATCTTCTTCAAACAGCTCCTCTTTAAAAGCATGATAATCCACAGCTTCATTTTCTTTGAAAAAGTCTACTGTATTTGCTAAAAACTGACTTTGTTCTTGCTTTCCAAATTCTGGTTTAATTATTTCCTCAGAAAACTCTTTACACATTTCTAAATAACTTTGTGTGTGTTGGTTTCTATCGTCTGCATATTTAACAGACAAGAAGTTTTTAATCCAATACTGCGCGTCATATTGGTTATTATCAATACTTAAAACTACAGTTCCTTCGGTATCTGTCGTATTTAAAATCAAACACCCTTTATCAATTCTTTTCGTACTAATGCCCTGTTGAACTGCAACATCAAAACTATCATCCTCTAAATATGTTTGAAAAAAATCAACCTTATTTTCAACTTTAAAAACACCAATTGCTTCAGTTAATACATCTTGATACTCAATCCCTTCAATCAGCGCGACAATTACATCTCCTTTTTTAATTTGAGCCGAATTTGATTGCTCGTACAAATGATTGACAATGTTTTTAGAATTTTCTATAAACGATTCTTCTTCCTTAAAGACGTTAGAAGCATAGTTATTCATTTCGTTTAAACGTATATCCGCATGATGACTAAAACGAAAACTTTGCGACAAGTTAGCAAATGGCTTTAATAAAAATGGCATCATTAAATTATAGCTTTCTTCATCGAAACGAATGGTTGCCTCAGAAAAAGAGTTTTGTCCGCTATTGTATTTATTCCCTACTTTATGAATAATACATTTGGTAATCTCTGCACGTGTTCTTTTAATCATCTTCTATAAATTGAAGCAGCTAAAATAGTTGAAGTTTTTAGTAAAAAGCAATTTTATTTTAAATTAATGAGATGTTAAAACAAGTTTTAAATCGCAATCGAATGTCATCCCGCCAATTGCGGAGAGGTCCTCTTTGAAGAATATAAAAGAGATCTATCGACAGGCTAGAAATGGCATTATAAATCTAGTTTTATTTGATCAGGCAATAACTTAAACGTTTTTCTGTGGTATTTTGTAATTCCGAACTCTCTTATTGCTTCACGATGCTGTTTTGTTGGATACCCTTTGTTCTGCTTCCAGTTATACATTGGGAATTCTTGATGAATTTTCTCCATAAACTCATCTCTATAGGTTTTTGCCAATACAGAAGCTGCAGCAATACTTAAATATTTTGCATCTCCTTTTACAATCGTTTCGTGTGGTATTTTCTTAAAAGGCCTAAACCTGTTTCCATCAACAATTATATATTCTGGCATCGGGTTTAATTGCGCAACCGAACGGTGCATTCCTGTTATTGAAGCTTGCAATACATTTATTTGATCAACTTCTTTTTCATCAACAAAAGAAACAGCCCAACTCAAGGCTTGATTCTCAATAAAAGGCTTCAACTCTTTACGCTGTCTTTCTGTTAACTGCTTAGAATCATTTAGAAAAGGGTGTTCAAAATCTTCTGGCAAAATTACTGCTGCTGCAACAACCGGCCCACACAAACAACCTCTTCCTGCTTCGTCGGTTCCAGCTTCTAAAACAAATCCACTATAATTAATTTTCAACATCACTACAAATTAACAGTTTTAGAAGAAATTAATCACATTAATTTACGTTTAAATATTTTACATTTGCGCTATCAATCATCTTAAATGAAAAAATTCTTTTACACTACTTTTATTTTATTGTTCTTTTTAGCAGAATTTGTTTCTGCACAAAATAGACCACCTATAAGAAAAGGTGATGAATTTTCAGCTTTTAGTTTAAATGATACTCTTTCAAAGAATAAAAGTGCAAGAATCACTTTAGACGGCAAAACAATCTATACTGATTACAAGGTTATTTCTTTAAAAAACGACACCACCTATATTGATACAACCCTCACAATTTTAAAAGAATACAAATACAATTTTTTACGTAAAGATAACTTTGAACTCTTAGCTTTCCATAATCAAGGGCAAACATTTAATACCTTAGCCTATGATTTTAGCAATCAATCCAGGCTGCCATTGATAGGAATGAATGCCAAGCATTTTAATTACCTAACTGCGAGCGACATTAACTATTACGAAGTTCCAACACCTACTACAGAAATACTATACAGAACAGGCTTACAACAAGGACAGGTTTTAGAAACTTTATTCACATTAAATTTCTCCAAACGATTTAATGTCGGAATGACCTACAAAGGGCTACGTTCTTTAGGTAACTACAGGAATTCTTTAGCATCACATGGCAATTTTAGTACTTTTTTCAGTTACAGAAACGCCTCTGAAAGGTATGCCATTAGAGGCCATATAACTACCCAAGATTTGATGAATGAAGAAAATGGAGGACTTACTCAGACCTCATTAAACGCATTTACAAATGAGGATCCAGATTTTATCGACAGAGGTAGAATGGATGTGAATCTCGAAGACACAGAGACTAAATTAGAAGGAGAACGTTTCTTTTTTGAGCATGATTACAAATTATTTTCAACCAAAGATAGTCTTGACCAAAATTTCACCAATCTAAAAATTGGGCACTCCCTTTCTCATGAAACAAAATCATATGAATTTGCACAAAGCACAACAAGTACCTATTTTGGAAATAAGAGTTCGACAGGTTCTGAAGAAAAGGTAGAAAACAAATATTTTAACAACCGGCTATTTTTAGAATTTAACTCAAAATATATTCTTGGTCAATTTAGAGTAAAGACTGACTTCACAAATTACAGCTACGGATATGGATCAATTATAAATACAAGTGTGACCACAATTACAACGCCTAAAATAAAAGGTACAGCTTTATCTTTTGGCGGTAGCTGGAATGCCAAAATTAAAAACTTTCAATTGAATTCTGAAGTAAACCTAACTCCAGGATCAGGAAATATTTCTGGCAATAACATTTACAGTGAAGCTATTTATAAAAAAGACAGTTTATTTACCTTAAAAGGAAGTATTTCTATCAACTCTAAATCGCCAAATTTTAATACCGTTTTATATCAAAGTGGGTATGATGATTATAATTGGCAAAATGACAATTTCAAAGAAATCAATACTAGAAACATTTCATTTGAGGTCGCTAGTAAATGGATCAATGCAAAAGCATCTCTAACCAATATTGAAAACTACACCTATTTCGATGCCGCATCAAAACCACAACAATCGGGTGAAAATATCACCTATTTAAAAGTAAAAGCAAGCAACGAGTTCAAATTTGGGAAGTTCGCTTTAAACAACACCGTCCTTTTTCAACAAGTTAGTAGCGGACAAGATGTTTTTAGAGTTCCTAATTTGGTCACCCGAAATACTTTGTATTTTTCCAGCTTTCTTTTTGAAGGGGATCCATTATTCTTACAAACGGGTGTTACTTTCAAATACTTTTCTAAATTTAAATCGAATGCTTTTAATCCTTTATTAAATGAATTTAGGATTCAGAATACAACCGAAATTGGCTACCCTACTTTTGATGTTTTTATCAACGCACAAATTCGAAGAACACGTATTTATTTAAAGGCTGACAATTTGAGTTCTATGTTCTTAAAGAAGAATTATTTCTCTGCACCGAATCACCCATATAGAGATTTCGTAATTCGATTTGGCTTAGTTTGGAACTGGTTTATCTAACAGATGAAAAACACCTTACGAAAAAACTGGAAACTCTTTTTACTCGCTAGCCTAACACTTGGGCTGGCTCCTTTTAACCCGCCACATCTCTGGGGGAAAATTCGATGGATACTTGGTGGAAATGCTTTTTCTGGAGAAAACGCCATGCAACCTCAAGATTACTTTGATGTATTCCTACATGGTTCTCCTTGGACATTATTAGTCATCTCATTGATACTAATAGTATTTCAAAAGAAAAAATAATTACATATTTTCTGGAAATTCCAATTCCATTTTTGGTAAAAACCTTCCTGGAATCGAACTCTCTTTTAGAGATAGCGTCTTAAATCCATGTTTTGCATAAAAGGATTCGGCATTGGGATCTGATAATACATTTAACACTTCACAACTATTGGCGCTACAACTTATAATCGCATGTTCTATTAATTGTTTACCGATACTCTTCCCAATAAATTTTGGCCTCACAAATAGAAACTCCAAATAGCAAGTTCTCACATTTACTCTATTCAGTAAATAAAAGCCTGCAATTTCATTCTCACTCATAAATTTTGAACCATGCCAAGAATCAAAAATTTCTGGGAGTATTGTTAAGTCTTCTCGCCAACTATCTATTTGAGCTACTGTATAGCCCCAATGCGCTTTAGATTCTAAAGCGATTTCTGTTAGCATAGTTGCATCGGATGGTTTTGCTGGAATGATCATATTCTAAACTAAAAAACCTCGTAAAATTTACGAGGTTTACATATATATAATGTTTTTATTATTTTTTCACTAATTGCTTAATCTTGATATTAAAGGCTGCAAAAATCAATGTCATAATCGGACTTAACCAGTTAAATATTGCAAAGAAGAAGTACTCCGACACACCAACACCTAAAACTCCAGATTGATATGCCCCACAAGTATTCCACGGAATTAACACAGAGGTAACCGTACCTGCATCTTCCAAGGTTCTACTTAAATTTTCTGGCGCTAAGCCTTTTTCTTCATAGGCTTTTTTAAACATTTTTCCAGGAACAACAATTGCCAAATACTGATCAGAAGCTGTTACATTCAACGCCAAACAACTAGCAACGGTACTTGCAAATAATCCAAATACAGAAGAAGCCAAACTTAACAATGCTTTACTAATTCTAGCCAAAGCACCAATAGCATCCATAACACCTCCAAAAACCATTGCGCAAATTATTAACCAGATCGTTCCAAGCATCCCACTCATTCCTTTAGCGGTAAATAAATCGTTCAATTCGGCACTAGACGTTTCTACAGAAGAACTAACTGTCATGGCATTCATTACTCCTTTATACGCTGAGTTAAATGTTAACGAATCGGCTCCTGCTACCTTAGCGACAATATCTGGTTGTGCAACTATTGCAACTACACCACCTAATAAAGTACCTACTAACAATGCAATTAATGGCTGAGTTTTTTTAACAATCATAAAAATCACTACTCCAGGAACTAAAAACAACCATGGAGAAATATTGAAAGCACCGTCAATTGCCGTTAATTGATCTGAGATATCTGGCGACCCTGTTGTATCAATTGTTAATCCTATAATAATAAAAACAACTAGTGTTACCAAAATTGTTGGTATTGTTGTAAGTGTCATGTATTTTATATGTGCAAACAACTCTCCACCGGCCATCGTTGGCGCCAAATTTGTTGTGTCAGAAAGTGGAGATAACTTATCTCCAAAATATGCTCCAGACAAGACAGCTCCAGCAGTCATTCCTGCAGAAATACCTAAGGTATTACCAATTCCAATTAGCGCAATTCCTACCGTTGCTGAGGTAGTCCATGAACTTCCTGTAGCAATCGAAATAATAGCACAAATAATAACAGAAGCGGCTAAAAATATGGTTGGGTTTAGAATCTGCAAACCATAATAAATCATAGAAGGTATTATCCCACTTATCAACCAAGTTCCGGCTAAAGAGCCTACCATTAATAATATTAACAAGGCTCCAGTTGTAGATTTCACGTTTACAGCAACTTCTTCCATCATCTGCTTATAAGAAACCTTATTTCTAAAACCAACGACAGCAGCAACAGCAGCCCCCAATAATAAAATAAATTGATTACTCCCACTTAAAGCGTCATCTCCATACACAAAAAACACATTGTAAAATAACATCGCAACTAAAGCAAAAATCGGTATTAATGCTTCCCAAATATTCAATTCTTTATTTTCAATTATAGGATCATCTTGCGGTTGTGTAGACGTACTATTTTGGCTTTCCATGTATCTAAAATTTTAGTTCTGTAATGTTACGATATTACCCAGTTTTATGCAAATCAAATTCTTTACTACATTTGCTACTATGGATTCAGTAACTCAGATTGTTTTAGGTGCCGCTTGTGGAGAAATTGTACTTGGTAAAAAAATTGGAAACAAGGCGTTATTATTTGGAGCTATTGGAGGTACAATTCCTGATTTAGATGTATTTATTGGAAGTGTGTTCTATTCGAATGCTATAGATGCTTTGGCTTTTCATAGAGGCTTTATGCACTCTATTGTTTTTGCTTTTATTGCCTCCTATTTTCTAGGATTGTTTATTCACAAAGGCTATAACACCGGCAAACGAATTGACACGAACACTACTCGAAAAGAATGGATCCTGCTCTTTTTCTTATCTATTTTTACCCACCCAATACTAGATAGCTTTACTCCTTACGGGACACAATTGTTTTTACCCTTTTCTGATTACCGTGTTGCACTTAACAACATTTCTGTTGCAGACCCTGCCTACACCCTCCCTTTTCTATTTTGTTTAATTGTAACTATGTTTTACAAGAGAACAAACACAAAAAGGTTAAAATGGGCAAAAGCGGGGATTTATATAAGCTCAGCATATATGTTGTTTACATTAGGAAATAAAATCTACATAGATTCGATTTTTAAAAGGTCTTTTGAAAAAGCGAATATTTCTTATCTTAGATTTAGAGTGCAACCTACGCTATTAAACAATATGCTGTGGTTTGGAATTGCAGAGACCAACACCGATTACAGGCTTGGCTACTATTCATTATTTGACAAAAACTCGATGGTTACAAAATTCATTTCTATTCCCAAAAATGGTTTAACAATAGATATGAATCAACCAGACTTAAAGACCCTAACTTGGTTTAGCGACAATTATTATTTGGTAGAAAAGAAAGAAAACCCATCTAGAATCATATACAATGATTTACGCTATGTAATGAATACAAATGATTCTATAAAAGCAATGATGAACTTTGAATTAAAAAAAGAAGGGCTTCGTTGGACAACGAAACCCTCAAATAATTTTAATCCTCCTGATAATATTTTACATATTTTCTGGACTCGAATAAAAGGAATTTAATTTACAAGACTCCTACTTGCTTCATGCAAGCATGCATCATTTCATAGGTTCTTTCAATATCATTATCCAATCCTATAGAGAAACGAATTAGTCCGTCTGACAGCCCCATTTCTTTTTGTTCATCTTCTGGTATTTCTGATGATGTAGATGTTCCTGGTGCAGAGAATAATGTTTTATAAAACCCTAAACTCACTGCTAAATATCCTAAGTTTTTTTCTTGCATTAATTCCATTAGTGCGTTTGCTTTCTCTAAAGAGCCTGCATCAATAGTTAACATTCCTCCATACCCATACTCTTCGTTCATCATCGACGTAAATATTTCATGAGAAGGATGCGATTTTAACCCCGGATACACCGTTTTCAATCCATCAGCTTCAAATTTATCTGCTAAAAATGCAGCATTGACACTATGCTGCTTCATACGAATATGTAAGGTTCTCATGTTTTTCAATATCGAAGAAGAACGTAAAGAATCCATAGAAGCTCCTAACAACATACTTGCTCCATCAATCACACTTTTTAAAGAGTTTACAAATTCTGAAGACCCACAAACAACACCCCCCATAGTATCTGAAGTACCATTGATGAATTTTGTCAAACTATGTATCACCACATCTGCACCATGTTGCATTGGAGAAATTGATAAGGGCGAAAAGGTATTATCTATAACTAATTTTAAATTGTACTTTTTTGCCAAAGCTGATAATGCTTTAATGTCTGCTACTTCTAACAACGGATTACTAACAGACTCACAATAAATCATTTTAGTATTTTCACCAATAGCTGCTTCTACAAGATCTAGTTTAGTAATATCTACAAATGATGTATCGATTCCCATTCTAGGAGTAAAGTTCTTTAAAAAAGCATAAGTTCCTCCATAAATAGTTCTACTAGATACTACATGATCTCCAGTACCACAAACTTGTAATATTGCAGGTGTAATTGCTCCCATTCCAGAACCAGTAACATGTGCTGTTTCTGTTCCTTCCATTGCTGCTAATGCCTCTCCTAAATATAAATTACTTGGCGACGTATGACGTGAGTACAAATAACAACCATCCGTATTCCCCTCAAAGGTATCGAGCATGGTTTTGGCTTCCAAAAAGGTATAGGTAGAAGAATCTGAAATAGATGGGTTTACACCTCCATATTCTCCGAAGTATTGTAAATCTTGTATATTATTTGCTGGCTTGAATTTCATGAGAGTATATTTTTTGTTTTACAAATAAACCACCTACTAGATTAAAAATCAATTGACAACATCATATATAGTTTATTTTTCTAAATTTGCAATAATTACATGATTTAACATCTAACACAAATCATTAAATTAATTTTTACAGAAATATTTTCGGTATGCTTTTAGACAAAACAGATTTAAAACTCATTGGGTTATTACAAAATGACAGTAAACAAACCACCAAACAACTTTCATTGCAATTAAACTTATCTGTAACTGCGGTATATGAGCGCGTAAAAAAACTTGAAAAAGAAAAAATAATTAAGAAATATGTAGCCTTAATAAACAGGGATAAAATTGAAAAATCATTTTTGGTTTTTTGCCATATTAAGTTAATTCAACACACCAAAGAATATGTTACACATTTTGAAAAAGAGGTTTTAAAACTCTCTGAGGTGACCGAATGTTTTCATGTAAGTGGAGCGTATGATTACATTTTAAAAGTATACGTCAAAGACATGGAGTCCTTCAGAGATTTTATGATTACAAAATTAACAGCCATCAAACATATTGGTAGTACACATAGTACTTTTACCATTGGAGAAGTTAAAAACACAACGGCAATACAGCTTTAAACAAAAGCCCTAATCTATCAATTAGGGTTTTTGTCATATTTTCTCCAATTCAATAAAAGTCCTTTGTACATCTATTAACTTCTGATAAAATTGTTTCAAATAAAAATATTCGGTATTTGAGTAGCTATTTTTATTTATTGTAAATTTCAAATACAAACTAATTACATTTTCTTTTTGTTTAACATTCAAAATAAGAATACCTCCATTATTTGGCAATGACAATCCTACATTTTCAGGGAGTTTCACTATCTTATAGTTTTTCGGAATTGTAAGAGATAGTAAATACAGACTAGTCCTCGCGTATCCGAAATCTACAGGGTAATCCCTTTTATTTAGCTTAAACGGATTAATTGTCGCTCTATTTATTAAAAAAGGATTTAGCCTAATTTTATTCCTGCCTTTAAAATCTGTTTCAATATGTATCGAATACATTTCTTTAAGATTTTTCTCATAATCTCTTAAATTTTTTACGTTGACACTCTCAGCTTCAATCTCTGGGTTCTCTGTTTCAAAATCATTTAAAATGTCCTCTTCAGATTTCCCTTTTAACCTAGTTCTTGCATTTAATGCTAAATAGCCGGTTCTATTTATCAATAAATTACCCGACAAACTATCATCAGAAAGCTTCAGTGATAATCTAATATTTTTATTGGATTTTTGGCTTAGCGTAAGAGCTTCCCAGAAACTACCATTCTTAAAATCCATTACCCTCCCATCTCCATTCAATGCTTCAAATTGAATCATCCCAAATGGTAAATTAACGTCTACCGCATCTAAAAAATACGTTTTACCATCTATGACGGTTTTTACGACTAAATAATTAAAATCTGAATCTATCGGGTATAACTTTGTTGGAACCCCTTTATCTCTTGTGGCCAACAATACTAACCTACTTTCAATATTTGCAGCTTGCAAAGCATTATATAATGATAAATTAATATCAAAAACATTTCCCTTTTTATCTTCAAACGCTTTTTTAATTTTCACTTTACTAGAAGGCCAATAATTGCCATTCCAACTATAATGATCTTTTATAAAATTGTGGATTTTTTTTGCTTTTTCCAACTCATCTTGAACCGATAAAATAGAGTCATGTAGGATGTTTTTTCGAAAATATCTTTTCTTTGACACTTGATTGTCTAAAAAATTATATTTTAATTTTTTATCCGCTGTTTTCCAAGTTTTAGTATAATTAGTTACCTGGCCTTTTACATTTGTATATGATTTCAAATCAAACACCATCTTAGAGATATAATTCCTCTTATTCAGCATATAATCCTCCTCTTTAAAGGCTGGAATAGCATCCATTCCATATTCTAAAATTCTACAAGCTCCTTCTCCAACACCATCAATATATACACATCCTTTTTTAATTGAAAGCGTGTCTCTATCTAATTTTTTATAGCCAACTACTCTAATATTATATTGCCAATTCCCTAAAATAGCAGCTGTGAAATCACTTTTAAGTTTGGGTATTTCGGATTGAAAATTCCAATTATCAATACCTGAATATGGAGATGTCACTGAATATTTATATTCAATCACACTACCTACTTTAACGTCTGAGAGTGTAAACGATATTTCTTTCCATTTTTCCTCAATTTGTTTTGTGTAAATTTCATCTTTTAACAAATGTGTTTTTACCATCTCATTTGTGCTCGAAAGATTGTAGGTAATTGCTTTAATATCATGGACCTCTTTTTTACCATAAATTGGAATTTTTATTACTGCTTTCTCATACCCCTTTTTCTTTAATATTTTTACTCTAAAATAAAAGTCAGTTGTAAAATTATATTTTCGCTCGGGATTCACATAAAAATTACCATGTTCATACAGGACAACGGAATGTGCTGTTGCATCTTTTTCATATACAGCCAGTCTCAACTCGTTTAGAGTAGTTTTACCCAAAGTAGTCGATTTCTTTTTTTGCCCAAAACCTAACAATGAAATCAGACAAAACACTATGACTATTTCTTTTCTCATTACTCTTTAACTAAGACTATTTTTTCTGTTTGCTTCTTTATCATTTGGTTATAAAACTCTTTCAGCTCTTGGTAGTATTTTGGTGTGATTATCGCTTCATTAATTTGCAATTGTGAAACAATCATTAGTTTCGTGGGAGTTGCAACAATTTTATATCTATAAACACCAATATTATCGCTAATACCAATGGCAATATTAGGTGGTAATGATTCAACTTTATAACCCTTAGGAATCTTTATACTTATCGTATTTTTATCTTTAATTGGCACTCCATAATCTACAGGAAATTTTCTTTCTTTTAATTTAAATGGATTTATTTTAGAGGTAAGAAAAAACAATGGTGATACATAAATTTTACCATTAATTTCCTCTACTAAATCTTCTCCATTAAATTTAAATGTCCTTACTACTGGTTTTAAAATATTCTTTTTATTTGTTATTTTAAAATCTTCAATCTCAATATTGTATTTATTCTCTAAAGCCTCAATCACTACATCTTCCTTTAAATGATTATTTCTAGACCTATAATTTAATGCATTTAAATTTGTATATACTGTTCGAATCACTCCAGAAACTTCCTTTTCTTCATCAAACGAAATAGCCAAATAATTCTCATCCAAAGCGTAGTTGGTTGGAATTAAATCTACCCAATCAGAATTTTCCTTATCATTAATAATTCTTCCTTTCCAATTAACTGTTCTTAACGGCAAAACATTAGGAGCACTGTATTTTTCTGTAGCGTCTAAGTATATTAATTTATCACTCATTTGTACACCTGAAATAATATAATTAAATCCTTCTCTAGTTGGGAAAAAAGACACTCCATGATTTCTTGTACTTAGTAAGATAGGCTTTGCATTTAAGCCTGCTTCTCTTAGCATTGCTGTAAGCATTAAATTTATATCAGCAACATTACCAATTCCTTCCTTGTATGCTTTTCGAACTCCAACATCTGTATATTTACCATTAAAATCATTCCATTTAACCTTTGATTTCACAAACTGAAGTATGATCATCAGTTTTTCTTGATCATTTTTGGCTGAGGCTAATGCTAAAGACAAGTCTTTTTTAAAATAATTTACTTTCTTTAATTCACTCCCAAAACTTGGAGATTTATATATTGTTTTTACAACGTTTTTCCATGAAGTTGAATAGGATTTTAACATAGAATTTGGAAACCTAGTAGATGTCAACTCAAACTTCACACCTCCTCTATAATTATGAATACTACTTATATATGGCTCATCATCTCTTAAGGCAGGAATATGCTCTCCTTCATAGGAATTTACATTAATAGTGTAGGTTAAATCACTACCAATGCTCCCTGTTTTAAATTCTTTTTTAGCTGGCAAAAAATAATACCCTTTCATACGCTGATTAAACACTAAGTATTCAGGGATTTCTACCTTGTACATTAACTTTTTAACAGGGATGTTATATTGAAATTGCAAATCATCTATTGAAAAAGGAGATCTAATTTGATATTTTATTTCAACAACAGTTCCTTCTTTAATATTAGGCATTGTAATTTTGGTAACTACTCTATATTTATTCAAGCGCTCATTAAAAATACTTTTTTTTGATAGTTTTGTTTTTTCAATTTTTCCACCCACCAAATTATAGGTATACCCTTTTATAGCATAAATTTTTTCTTTTTGCCCATTTTCTGGCTTGTAATAATTAATGGCAAACGTGGCATAATCAAATCCTTTCTTATTATAAATTTTAATTCTTTGTTTCACATCTGTAATAACATCAAATCCGGTTGAAGTATTGTACTCATAATAAGTCCTTCTTGATTTATACAAATATACTGCATCTGCAACTGAATCTTTTGCATATACTTTCTCTTCCAAGTCTTCTTTTGAAATTTTTCCGAATTTATACTCTTGCGAATACGTTAGTATTGTAACCAAGCATAAAAGCAAGGTTTGGATTTCTTTTTTCATAACAAATAGGTAATTTTGGTTAGTTCTTTTTTAATTCAATTCTCATATTATCGTACTTCGCTACTTTTTTTCTAAAACTACGATACAACTTATACTCTTCTTTAGGGAAAACCCCCTCTTTTAAAGCGTACTTCCTATGATACAATAAGGTCTCTTCATTTAATTTTTCTAAACGCAATTCGTAGATTCCAAATTTAGTATCTATGTGCACTACTTCTGGTAAAAACTCTAATGCATACCCTTTAGGCAGCATAATTTTCACCTTATCAACATCTGTAAATCCTCTAACAATTTCTAAAGGCCTTAATCTCTTTCTGTACCGTTTCGGAACACTGTTAATCTTGTTAAAAAAATTCAATCTAAACAAATAACTTTGACCATTTATAGCAGCGTAATTTTTAATTGACACCTGTAGTTTTTCATTAAAAGTTACCGCATCTTTATCATTCTTTAATAGCACATTTTGCACTTCTAAATTATTATTATAATCCCAGACTTTAGACTTGTAATATTTTTCTAACTCCTCTTTTGTATTCGTTTCAATATGAAAACGATCATCATATTGAATTCCGTAAGATTTTCTTTCTACTTCAGCGTCTACATCACCATTTACATCTAATTGTATTGTTGCTATAACTTCTTGATAGTTTATGTCATTAATGTACTTTGGAGTTCTTTTCATCACTCCTCCTTCGGGAGTGATAACCAATACATCTCTATCGTCAGTAAAACTTCCTAAAAACCCAAAAGGTTTTATTTGACTTGTGCATTCTAACCACAAATCCTCCCCTTTATTAGGGATATTTAAAATCACATGATTTCCTTGGATAGACGTAAACTCTTTATCAATATTCCTTTTATCATCAGCATAGACTACTGTATAATAAGACGCTACACCTGCCACATCCATTAATGCTTTTGTATAATTAACAAGCCCTTTGCAATCTCCATATCCAACTTCATCCACCTTGCTAGCTGCAATAGGCTCCCAACCTCCAATACCAACTTGAACACTAATATAACGTGTTTTATTCTGCATGTATTTGTACACAATTTTTGCTTTTTCTATCGGGTTTTCAACTCCTTTTATCAAGTCTTTAACTTTATTTCTCGTAGCTTCATTTAATTCTCCTCTCCCTTGCAACAAATTATCACTCATCCATTTACCAAACTCTTTCCAATTACTTGCTTTGCCTTGAACACCTTTTAAGGTAAACTCATTTAAAGCAACTTGTAACCTTGGCATAAATTTCAAACTACTAACAGTAGTCCTTTCATATTTTATTGCCTCCTGATTTTCAAGCATATAATTCAGTTCCGTTTTTGAAGAGGAATTTTCGATCGTAAACCCCTTAAAATTTGACTCTTTTTTTCTAAAAGGTATTTTTGTATTATTTATCAATTTGTAACTGCTTTTTTCTACAGAAACAAAATAACCTTCTACAGGAAACCATCCATTCACAAAACCAGTTGAAGATGTTTTGTGTTCTGATTCAAATACTACCGTATATGGATATGAAGTTGGAGTATACCGCAAGTACAATACTCTTGAGTCTGAATACAAGGTGCCTCCGTCTACGGCACTAACATCTAAAAATTTACTTTTAGAGTATTTCTTGATTTTCTTCCCTTCAGCATCATAAATAGCCGCAGAAATAGAAGTTACCTTAGAATCGTTATCATAATGTTGAAAAACATTTATTTTTCCATCCCCTAACTTATTCAATACTGTAACAACTCTTTTATGCTTTATTGTGAGCTGATTAATTGAGTTGACAGTTACTTCAGTTGCATCGTTTCTGATAACAGCATTGGCATTTTCTTTTAATTCATTTGGAATTGAGAAATAAGAATACTCTTTGATTTGAGAAAAAGTAACTTGAGTGAAAATAAAAAGCACAAAGAGAAGTGCTTTAGAGGTAAATGGTTTCATAGTAGATTTTTAGCTCTGCTAAGATAAAAAAAAAGAGCCATAAATCAAATTTGATCTATGGCTCTTTAAAATAAGGTTTTTAGTATTTACTTTGTCCCTTTTACTTCAAAAGACATTTCCATATTATCGTTGATAAACTTATCTTTTAAGTTTCCAAAGAATGATTTAGAACCATACTTCACATTAAAGTCTGCTCTATTCAATTCAAATGTTTCACTTTTAAATACAGTAACACCATCGACCATAGTTATTGTCGCTGGAACTGTAATACTTTTTGTAACATCTTTAATTGTTAAATTACCTGTTACAGATAATTTAGCGTCATTTTTTTCTACTTTAGTTACAACAAACTTTGAAGTTGGGTATTTTTCAACATCAAAAAAGTCTGCATTTTTTAAATGCCCTTCTAATCGTGTACTTCCATCTGCGTCGGCAATAGATTTCATATCCATAACAAATTCTCCAGAAGCTAGTTCTCCATTTTTAATTGTCATCGTTCCAGAAACTAACTTTACAGTTCCATTATGACTTCCCGTTGGCTTAAATCCTTTCCAAAGAACAACAGATTCTGCAACATTCACATTGCTATCTACCACCACTTTTTCTACTTTTACTTCTTCTATTACTGCTACTTTTTTATCTTCTTTTCCTTTACAAGAAACTAATATAGTTGCCACAGCAACTAACGATAAGATTACTTTTTTCATTATTTATATATTTTTTGGTGAGACAAAGATAAAAATATAAGTTTATATTCCTAGGGAATTAGTTTTTATTTTCAGTATCTATTACGATTGTAACTGGGCCGTCATTTAAGAGCTCAACTTTCATATCAGCTCCAAACTCTCCTGTTCCAACTTTTTTCCCTAAATCTTGTTCAAATTGTTTCACAAAAGATTCATAGATAGGAACTGCAATTTCTGGTTTTGCTGCTTTAATATAACTAGGTCTATTTCCTTTTTTTGTACTAGCCTGCAATGTAAATTGACTCACTACAATTGCATCTCCAGCAACAGAAATCAACGACTCATTCATTACATCATTTTCATCATTAAAAATTCTAAGATTTGCAATTTTTTTTGACAACCAGATTAGATCATCATTAGTATCCCGTTCTGAAATCCCTAACAACACCAAAACGCCCTGTTTAATAGCTGCAATTTTAATTCCTTTCACAGTTACACTTGCATGTTTTACTCTTTGAATTACCGCTTTCATTTATTCTTCGTTTTCCCAAATATCGGTCCTATAATGCTCTTCTTCTCCTGCTATAATTTGCAAATAACTTTTATATCGAGAATAGGAGATTTCTTCATCTTCTACGGCGTCTTTCACAGCGCATTTTGGTTCTTCTACATGTAGACAATTGTTAAATTTACAGTCGTTTTTTACAGCGAAAAACTCAGGAAAATAATCATCAACCTCATCTTTATCCATATCTACAACTCCAAATCCTTTTATTCCTGGAGTATCAATAATTTTTGCATCAAAACTCAAGTCGAACATTTCTGCAAAGGTTGTGGTATGTTGTCCTTGTTTATGTTGATTTGAAATTTCTTTCGTTTTCAATTCCAATGTTGGCTCGATGGTATTTACCAAGGTCGATTTCCCCACTCCAGAATGCCCAATAAACATACTAGTTTTACCAATCATCATTTCTTTCACAAGATCAACATTTACATTTTCTGTTGCAGAAACCTCAATACATCGATATCCAATTTTCTCGTAGATATCTTTCAAATACATCACTTCTGCTCGTTGCTCTAAGGCGTATGAATCAATTTTATTAAATACCAAGGTAGTATCCACAGAATAGGCCTCAGCAGTCACTAAAAACCGATCAATAAAAGTGGTAAATGTTGGTGGGTTATTTATGGTTATCAGCAAAAAAACAAGGTCTACATTTGCCGCAATAATATGCGTTTGCTTGGATAAGTTCACCGATTTACGTATGATATAATTTGTACGATCATGAATGTTATCAATCACCCCAGTTTCAACATCATTGTTTGTTTCAATTTCAAAATCAACAACATCTCCAACCGCCAAAGGATTTGTACTTTTAATTCCTTTTAGCCTAAACTTTCCTTTAATTCTACATTCATAAAACACACCGTTTTTGGCTTTCACCAAATACCAACTTCCTGTAGATTTATATACAATACCTGTCATGCAACAAAGATGCTAATAAATTAGTAGTAATCATAAAAAAACCGCCAATTGGCGGTTTTTTTTATTTTATGCTTTGATAATTTTTTCTTGATGATTGATTGATTCTTGGTGTATTGCTTTAAACATTTTTAAAACAAACTCTTCACTCAATCCTTTATCCTCACCTTCTAAAATCATATTTCCAAGAATCTCATTCCAACGCCTAGATTGTAAAACGGCAACGTTCTTTTCCTTTTTAAGGGCTCCAATTTTATCAGCAACCTTCATACGTCTTCCCATCATCTCAATAAGCTGCCCATCTACTACATTAATTTGAGCACGCAGATTTTCTAAAGATTCTCTATAACTAGAATCTGTTTCTGTCTCTTTTCTAATTTTTAAATCTTCCATCATTTGAATCAACGTTTCTGGAGTTACTTGCTGTGCAGCATCAGACCAAGCATTGTCGGGATCTGTATGTGTTTCAATCATTAATCCATTAAAGTTCAAATCTAAAGCTGTTTGAGAAACATCAAAAACCATATCTCTATTCCCTGTAATATGAGAAGGGTCACAGATTAATGGCAAATCTGGAAAACGATGTTGAAACTCAATTGCCAATTGCCATTCTGGAATATTTCTATACTTTGATTTCTCATAGGTAGAAAACCCTCTATGAATCGCTCCTAGGTTTTTAATTCCTGCAGTATACAATCTTTCAATTCCTCCTAGCCATAATGCCAAGTCTGGATTTACTGGATTCTTAACCAACACAATCTTATCTGTTCCTTGCAAGGCATCTGCAATTTCTTGCATAATAAAAGGTGATACGGTAGAACGTGCTCCGATCCATAACAAATCAACATCATGTTCAATTGCTAATTTTACATGGGCAGCATTTGCTACTTCAGTACAGGTTTTCATACCTGTTTCTGCCTTTACTTTTTGCAGCCATTTTAATCCAATTGCTCCAACACCTTCAAACATTCCTGGACGTGTTCGAGGTTTCCAAATTCCCGCGCGGAAATAATTTACATCAGAATCTTTTAATTCGTGTGCAATTTTTAAAACCTGCTCTTCGGTTTCTGCACTACAAGGCCCTGCTATTACTAGTGGATGCGCAAGTTTCATATCATCCAACCATGTTTTTAATTCTTTTGTATTTTCCATTTTTCTACTTGTTTTGGCGTTTTATTTTATGCCGTTTAATATTTGTTTGATGTGATTTGTACTTTCCATTTCATTGTAAATTTCGGTAAAATCGTTTTGTATCATCAGCTCTTTAAATTGCTGAAGGTTTTGTATATATTCATCCAAGGTTTCTATAACATTGGTTTTATTCTGTTCAAAAATCGGTGCCCACATCGCTGGCGAACTTTTTGCCAAACGTACTGTAGATGCAAATCCACTTCCTGCCATATCAAAAATGTCACGTTCATTTTTTTCTTTCTCTATTACCGTTTTACCTAACATAAAAGAACTGATATGCGATAAATGCGACATGTATGCAATGTGTTTATCATGCGATTTCGGATCCATATAGCGAATACGCATTCCTAATTTAGCAAAAATATCCAAGGCAATTTCTTGCAACTTAAAAGCCGTCTTTTCTACTTCGCAAATAATATTTGTTTTTTGAGCAAACAACCCTGTGTGAGCAGCCGTTGGCCCTGAAAACTCAGTACCTGCAATGGGATGCATTGCTAAATAATTTCGTCTCTTTGGATGCTCCTTAACAGCTAAGCAGATGTCTTCTTTTGTAGAGCCTACATCCATTACCAATGCGTTATCAGAAACCATATCTAATACCTTCGGAATCACTGCTAGTTGCACATCAACCGGAATTGAAATAATTACAATATCCGCTTTTTCTAAATCATCAAACGTTGCTTTTTGATCAATTACTTTTAATGCAAGCGCAGTATCCAAATGATTCTCATTGGTATCAATTCCATAAATAGTTGCTTCTGGATAGTTAGATTTTATATCCAACACCATACTACCTCCTATTAATCCAATGCCTATTACAAATACGTTCATCTTAAAACCTGTTGATTGCATTATTAATTACCTCTTTAGAAACACATAATGAAAATCGAATGTATCCTTCTCCTTGGCTACCAAAAACAGTTCCCGGAGTTATAAAAATGTCTTTTTCATATAAAATTGCATCCGTTACTTCTTCAGATGTTTTTCCTTTAGGGATCTTTGCCCAAACGAATAATCCTGTCGAATTTCTATCATAGGTACATCCTAATTTATCTGCAATCTTAAAAATCAAACTTCTTCTTTCTTCATATTCTTTATTTTGATTTTCAAACCAATCATCAGACAAGTGTAACGCTTCAATTGCTCCTTTCTGAATTCCGTAAAACATTCCAGAATCCATATTGCTTTTTACTTTTAATATTTGGTTGATGAAATTTTCATTTCCTAAGACCATTCCAACACGCCATCCAGCCATATTGAATGTTTTACTCAACGAATTCAACTCCAACGCAATGTCTTTTGCACCTTCAACCTGTAAAATACTTACTGGGTTGTCATTTAAAATAAAGCTATATGGGTTGTCATTTACAATTAGGATACGGTGTTTTTTCCCAAAAGCCACCAATTGTTCAAAGGTCTCTTTTAATGCATTTGTTCCAGTTGGCATGTGTGGATAATTTACCCACATTATTTTTACTTTTGATAGATCCAAGGCTTCTAAAGCGGCGATATCTGGCTGCCAGTTATTCGCTTCTTCTAAGTTGTAAAAAACAGGATCTGCTCCTACTAATTTGGTTACCGAAGTATAGGTTGGATACCCTGGATTGGGAATTAACACTTGATCTCCTTCATTTAAAAAAGCCATTGAAATATGCATGATCCCCTCTTTACTACCCATTAAAGGCAATATTTCATTCGCAGGATTTGCAGTCACATTAAATTTCTGCTCATAAAAGGCAGCAATGGCATCTCTTAACTCAGGCAAACCTTGGTAACTCTGATATTTATGTGCAGCAGCATCTTTAAAGCTTTGCTGAATTGCATCTATTACGTTACTTGGTGGCTGTAAATCTGGACTTCCAATTCCCATATTGATAATTGGTTTTCCGGCTGCCGCTAATTCTCTAACTTCTCTTAATTTTTTTGAGAAGTAGTATTCTTGTACGGTATCTAATCTTTTTGCTGATTTTATCATCTTTCTGTTATTGAGATTCTGAAACAAATTCAGAACGACTGCGTCGTTATTTTCTTCCGTTTTTATACGTTCCTAATACTTTTAATTCTGATGCCATTATCGCTAGAATCGCGATTACTTTTTCATAGTCCTTATACTCTTCAAAAGTAACATCAACAAAAAATGAATACTTCCAAGGCGATTCTATAACTGGTAAGGATTGAATCTTGGTCAAGTTCATTTTACAATCACTCAATACATTTAAAATTGCTGCCAAGCTTCCTCTTTTATGATCTAATTGAAATTTTAGTGACGCTTTATTTATTTGGTCAATTCCGTTATTTGGCTTCTCCGTTTGCACAATTACAAATCGAGTTGCATTGTCTTTCATGGTTTGGATTTCATCTTCCAACACTTCCAATCCAAAAATTTCAGCTGCCAATTTAGGCGCAATTGCCGCTACTCCTTTTAATTGCTTTTTAGCTATACGTTTTGCAACCTCAGCTGTATCTACATCTTCTACCAGTTTAATCTGTGGATATTTTTTAAAGAATTCTTTACATTGCAGCAATGCCATTGGGTGTGAACACACTTCTTTAACATCTTCAATTCGTTGACCCGGCAGTGCCATTAAGTGATGGTGAATGTTTAAATACTCCTCTCCACTGATGTGTAGATTATTCGAATCAATCAATGCGTAATTAGGAATGATAGAACCCGCAATAGTATTTTCTATTGCCATGATTCCTTTGCTGGCTGTTTGGTTTAACAAACTATCTACTAACACATCAAAAGATAAGCATTCTTGCAATTCTACATCGTCTCCGTAAAAATCGCGAGCAACTTTATGATGGTTAGAGCCTTCTGCTCCTTGTATGGCTATTCTGTTTTTCATTTTAGGCATAAAAAAAAAGCCTCGAAATTCGAGACTTTATGATATATTATTTTGTGTTAACAATATGATACAAAGTCTCAGCTCTTATTAAAAAAATAAAAGTAAAAATAGAAACCTTGCCAAATACTATGTAACATCTTAATTGTTTTGTTATTGTTATACCCGACAAATCTAGAAATTAATTTTAGATAAACAAACTTTTTATGAAAAAAGTGAAATTATATTTAAACTACAACGATGTAGGGCAGTACAAAAATCAATTCTTTGTTTTTTTAAAGCTACATATATCCTATTTCTAAGACAGAAAAGCACGGTTATGCATCATTTGCTGCTTTAATACTTTTTTAATGCATTCCACTCTTTTAGTGTGGCATTGGATTTTTGATACTCCATCACTCCTAACCAGTTGCCATTTTTCTTTACAAGAAGCATTTCAAAATGTGTTGGATACTCTTTTTTATTTTTACCATCAGCATCTGAAGTAGAGTACAAAAATATGCCCGTTTCGTGTGCTGTAGTTGCATCACCTATTCTTTGAGAAAAACGAAAAGCAACGTGACTTCTATTTTTACCATTCTTGGTATCAATAAACCCCTGCTTCCAACCAGCCAAGGCTTTTTTAAGGGGAACCGATGTTTTGTTTTTACTAGAAGCAAATACAATTACGGCATCTTTGTGATATCCATTACCATAGCCCTCAAAATCTCCTTCTATGACTGTCTTTGCAAGTTTTTCCCAATAGGCATTCAGTTCTTGAATGCGTGAAGACTCTTGTAAAAGATCTGATGTAAGTATTGGTCTACTGTGTTCGCTTTCTGTTATAGGCGAAGTACTTACCAAAGAAAGGAAGCTTAAGATTAAGAGAATATTTTTCATGATGTTTTATTTATTTTGTTTTTAAATATACGGATATAAATTAAAAACGAGATAAAGCATTACACAAACAAGGGACAGGGGTTAACTCACTCTGCTCGTTGGACCCGAAGTGGTAGCCCTACAATAGCAGCATCACTGCGTGCTGTTTGCTTTTTTTGTTTCAGTCCTTAGCCGAATAAATACGATATGTTCTAAAACAAAAAAAGCTTCTCATTAAATGAGAAGCTTTTTGCGGTCTGGACGGGATTAACTCGCTATGCTCGTTGGTCCCAAAGTGGTGGCCCTGCAATAGCAGCATCACTGCGTGCTGTTTGCTTTTTTTGTTTCAGTCCTTAGCCGAATAAATACGATATGTTCTGAAACAAAAAAAGCATCTCAAAAATTGAGATGCTTTTGCGGTCTGGACGGGACTCGAACCCGCGACCCCCTGCGTGACAGGCAGGTATTCTAACCAGCTGAACTACCAGACCGTTGCTCTTAGCGGATGCAAATATAAGTTAGTTTTTTAAATTACCAAAGTTTAGTGTATAAAAAATGTATCTAAAAATTAAGATACTCAATGACTGAATAGGATTGAACGTTTGCCGTTTCTTGGTTCCTAATTAACGACACTAAAAAAGGGGTATGCCTGCGATACATGAAGAATCAAAAAAATACAATCGAGATTAACTCTTTCCGCTCGTTGGTCCCAAAGTGGTGGCCCTACAAAAGCAGCATCACTACGTGCTGTTTGCTTTTTTCTCAATCTTTGCAATCAAGAAAAAAAACTCTAACGGTATTAACTCGCTCCACTCGTTGGTCCCAAAGTGGTGGCCCTACAAAAGTAGCATCACTCCGTGCTGTTTGCTTTTTTAAAACCTTCGGAATCAAGAAATAAAAAACTAAAACGGGATTAACTCGCTACGCTCGTTGGGCCCAAAGTGGTGGCCCTACAAAAGCAGCATCACTACGTGCTGTTTGCTTTTTTAAAACCTTCGGAATCAAGAAATAAAAAACTAAAACGGGATTAACTCGCTACGCTCGTTGGGCCCATATGGGTGGCCCTACAATAGCAGCATCACTCCGTGCTGTTTGCTTTTTTTGTTTAAGTCCATAAACGAATACATTCGATATGTTCTGAAACAAAAAAAGCATCTCAAAAATTGAGATGCTTTTGCGGTCTGGACGGGACTCGAACCCGCGACCCCCTGCGTGACAGGCAGGTATTCTAACCAGCTGAACTACCAGACCGTTGCTCTTAGCGGGTGCAAATATAAGCTAGTTTTTAACACTCACAATAAAAATTACAAAAACTTTTTCCGGCTAATTATATAATTAGATAAGACCGAAGAAAACCCATCATTAATATCAACTGGCACATATTCTATTTGATACTGCAAGCATTTTATTTTCAACTCATTAAAGAAGTCTTCTACAGCATTCTTATAACTTTCTTTTATATTCTCTGCATAGATATTCAATTCTTGTCCTGTTTCTACATCCACAAACTTTTTAGGCGAATTCCCGAAATCAAAGTCTAATTCGTGTTTTTTATCATAGGTATGAAACAAAACAACCTCATGTTTGTTGTATTTCAAATGGCGTAATGCATCAAATAATGCTTCTTTATTAGAAGTTGTCTGAAACATATCTGTAAATAAAAAAATTAAAGACCTTCTATGTATGTTCTCTGCAATCTCATGCAAGTACTGATAGGTTTCTGTGGCTGTTGAGGGCTTGGAGTTTAATAAACGCTCTAATTGATGTAAAATCATTTTCCGGTGTCGATCACTTCCCTTCTCCGGCGCATAATATTCATAAGTATCTGAATACACACTCAGCCCAATGGCATCTCGTTGCCTTTTTAAAATATCTGCTAAAGAAGCAGCTGCAATTACAGAAAAACCTATTTTATTTAAATTTCCAATCCGTTGATTTTTTATAATTGGATAATGCATTGAAGCCGAGTTATCGACAATCACATGACACCGCAAATTGGTTTCCTCTTCGTACTTCTTCGTATACAGTTTTTCTGTTTTTGCAAACAGTTTCCAATCGATATGCCGTGTACTTTCTCCATTGTTATACAATTTATGCTCAGAAAACTCAACAGAAAACCCATGAAATGGACTCTTGTGCATGCCTGCTATAAAACCCTCTACCACTTGCTTTGCTAGCAATTCCAGATTACCAATAGCCCCTTCCTCTAGTTGATTTTCTACATCCATTACTTTTTAATCTTTTGGGCTCTTCGTAAATTATCTGTAGTTTGTAATAACTTCATTTTAAGAATTGGATTATAATTAGGGTTTTCTTTCAAAAAGCCTTTTAACACTCCAAAAGCCTCTTTAGAACTATACCTCCCAACCGAGCTGCTCAACCATCTTTTAGGAAAGAAAATATCCCCCGTTACTTGTATTTCTTCCAAAATATCCAAACAAGCTTTAAAATGTTTAATTCCCTCTTTTTGTCGCAACGGATGATGTATATTACTTAAGGCTCCCTGTACCCAAGATTCTTTTTCTCTGTTTTCTTTTTTCAGCAACCCATTCATAAATACATCTCTCTCTGACGCCTTGTTAGACAAGCTAGGCAGCATCCATTTAAAACGTTTTAATCGATCTGGATTGCTAATTCTAGTAAGCTGTTCTGTAAGAATACCAGACGCTTTAGGGTGTTTATAGATGGCTAATTGTACTGCCAACCCTGCAAAATCATCTTCACTGATATATAGATTTTTGATCTTTTTTTTCTTGGTCCAGATTTGATACAGCCTTTCTTTTCCAATATCAGAAATTGCAATGGAACGATACAATCCAAATAAGGTTCTTTTTAAATTAGGTGAAATGTCTTTTTCTAACAACCCAAAAATATCAATATCATTACTAACACTTATTTTATTGCGTTGCTCTTCTGATAAAAAGCCCCAAAAGATATTCTGAATTCTTCCAGATAAGTAATTCGTAATTAGTTCATTTTTTTCTTTCTGAATAGCTTCTAAAAAATGATAGTACACCTCTAAAGAACCACTATTATAATTTAAAAAATTCTCATATAGATTAATATAAGCATACCCTCTAGCGACATCATCTTTTAGGCTACTATAAAACTGAACTGTGTTCTTATCAACTGGAAAAACACCGTATCCAAATCCATTATAATTATAGATAATATTGATTGGTTTTCCGAGCCCAATTGCATCGGCAAAATCAGATTCTTTATCAGACAAGGTAACATTAAAAACTTTTACTTCAGTCTCATACACAAATCCAATTTTAAAAGATTGAGTCCATAGATTATCCGATCCATCTTCGGCTTCTTGTTTAATTTTAAAGGAAGAAATTTTACCGTTTTCATATTCAATGGCGTCCGAAATTAGTGGCCTACCTGATTTATTTACCCAAACTTCACTCCATTTTTGTATGTCCTTTGGCGATTTATCATCAAGAATTGCTACCAACTCATTCCAATCTGCATTTCCGTTGGCATAGGTTTTCACATAGTCCTGCATGCCTTTTTTAAATGCTTCTTCTCCCAATATATATTCTAATTGACGCATCATAATTGGTGCTTTATTGTATATAATTCGACCATATAAAGATCCAGCGTTTTTAAGATTGCCTAAATGTTGTCTGATGGCATTTGTTCCTAGTGTTCTATCTTCAGAATAGGCACTTGGGTAATGTGCCATTGCAAATTGTAAACCATGGTTTACTTCTGGGAACACAGGATTCATAATTTTATCTGCCATAAAATTAGCAAACACCTCTTTCATCCAAACATCATTAAACCATTTCATCGTAACCAAATCACCAAACCACATATGAGAAGTTTCATGGGCTATTAATTTTGCACGCCCCAATTTTCTACTTTGTGTGGCATTTTTATCTAAAAACAACGAAGACTCTCTGTATTGTATGGCTCCAACATGCTCCATCCCTCCATATTGAAAAGGCGGAATTGTAGCGAAATCCATTTTTTGGAATGGAAATTTATATGCGGTATATTCTTCTAAGTACTCAATAGATTTTTGATGAATATTAAATATTTGCCCCATACTTTCTTCAATTTTCTCTTCGTTATTTTCTCGGTATAACAAACGCATATCAAAAGCGCCTGGGTTACGCACTTCTTCACTAAACTTTCCTGCTACAAAAGAAAACAGGTAGGTACTCATTTTATCAGTTTCATTGAACTTATGTTCTATAAAATCTCCTTTAGCAATTCGTGTTTTTTCAAAAGCACCACACAATACTTTCCAGTCTTTTGGGGCTGTAATTGTCAAGGTATATTTTGCTTTAATATCTGGCTGATCAAAACAAGGAAATAAGGTACTTGCTCTATCTGGAACCAATAAAGTATACAAAAACTCCTCATTCCTATTCAATGACATTTCTCCTGCATCAAAAGAAATCTCGACATTATTGTTTCCTTTCTTTAGGTGTTTTTTTGAAATAACAAGATGCTCATTTTCATGATGAACCGTAATTTCTTTAGTATTTACGACAACCGATTTAATGTTTGATTTTTGCTCATTAAAATCCAGAATCAAATTATTTGTCAGGTCTTTAATGGTAGCTGATAACGTTAACTTACTTGGAATGGCTGCTGCTTTTGATTTCGGAATATCAAAAGCCAACTGATACTTTACATCAGCAACTTGAAGCTTTCTGTATTTGGCTAATTCATATGAAATTCCTTTTTCAACTAAATTAACTTCCATTTGTTTTTCTTGGCAAGAAGTACATAGTACTACAAAAAGAAAAACAGTAAATAAATGTTTCATGTACAATTGGTTTAAGTCCTAAAAATAAAAAAAGGTTTGACCTTAGCCAAACCTTTTGTAATAAGTTATTTTGAAAGTAAATTCAACTACATTGCTGCATCTATTTTACCTGTATATACGTTTTTAGGAGCAACTCCTACTTGTTTATCTATAACTTCTCCGTTTTTAAATACTAAAACTGTTGGAATGTTACGAACACCATATTTGGCTGCAAATTCTTGATTTGCATCTACATCTACCTTACCAACAACAGCTTTCCCTTCATATTCTTTAGAAATCTCATCAACGATAGGTCCAACCATTCTACAAGGTCCACACCAAGCAGCCCAAAAATCTACCAATACTGGCTTGTCTGACTTTAATACTAATTCTTCAAAGTTTGCATCTGTAATTTCTAATGCCATGTTATCTATATTTAAGTTGTTAATTCTATTTTACTTTACAAAAGTAATCAAATATATCACCTTTTAAAGCATAACAAAATTAGTTTTTACAATACATGTATCAAAAGTATTTATATTAGAAAACAGCTTTAGCAATGGCTTTGATATTTGTAGATTTCCCCATAGAGTAATAATGCAACACCGGTACTCCAGCAGCCATCAGCTCTTTAGACTGTTCAATTGCCCATTCTACACCAACTTGTCTCACTTCTTTATTGGTTTTACATTTATCAACTTCAGTTATTAATGGCTCTGGTAAATCAATTTTAAATACCTGAGGTAATAATTGCAAATGTTTTTGTACCGCCAACGGTTTTATCCCAGGAAGAATAGGTACATCTATGCCTATTTCTTTTGCCGCAGCTAGAAATTCAAAATATTTCTGATTGTCAAAAAACATTTGGGTTACTACGTAATCTGCCCCTGCATCCACTTTTTCTTTCAACCGTTTTAAATCTGTTTGCAATGATGGTGATTCTAAATGTTTCTCTGGATAACCAGCTACACCGATACAAAAATCTGTTTTATGATTGGCTTCAATTACATCGTGCAAATACTTCCCGTTATTTAAACTGCTAATTTGACCAACCAATTGAGTTGCGTATTGGTGCCCTCCTTTACTCGCCTCAAAATAGCGTTGGTGGCTCATCGCATCTCCACGCAAGGCCATTACGTTTTCGATCCCTAGATAATGACAATCTACCAATAGGTATTCTGTTTCTTCTTTGGTAAAACCTCCACACAATACATGTGGAATTGTATCTACATTGTATTTGTGTTTAATAGCAGCACAAATACCCACAGTTCCAGGTCGCATTCTTGTTATTTTACGATCTAACAATCCGTTTCCTTTGTCAATATAAATGTGCTCTTCTCTCGAAGTGGTTACGTCTATAAAAGGTGGATTAAACTCCATTAATGGATCAATATTGTCATACAGATCTTGAATATGATTCCCTTTTTTAGGTGGAATAATTTCAAATGAAAACTGTGTTTCTCCAGTATGTTTTTTTAAATGTTCTGTTACTTTCATTATATGCTGAATTTAGTTCAGTATCTTATTTTAATAATTGATTTTTAACCGACTCATACGACTCTTTATATTCCCAATAAATCCACCTACCATCTGTATAATCAGTTAACAGGTATTTGTCACTAAGTGATTTTATTCTACTAATGGCAATTGTTTTTGGAGTGTAGCTCTCTGCAATGACCTCTTCAGTGATCTCTTTATTATTTTCGTCATACCCATGAAAAACAAGGTGACTTCGCAGGTTTAATTCTATAAATTTCGCACTCATTTTTAATTTCATTTAATTATCTGCTATTGCAGGATGCAACCATTTTCTTGCTTTTTCTAAGGTGATATTTTTTCTTTTTGCAAAATCACGTACCTGATCATCTGTAATTTTCCCCAACCCAAAATAGGTCGCTTCTTCATTGGCGAAATAGTATCCAGAAACAGCAGCAGCAGGCCACATAGCTAGACTTTCAGTAAGCGTCACTCCTATTCGTTCATCGACCTTTAACAACTCCCAAATTGTTTCTTTTTCTAAATGATCTGGACAGGCAGGATATCCTGGGGCTGGACGAATTCCTTTATATGTTTCTTTGATCAATTCTTCATTACTCAAAGTTTCATCAGATGCATAACCCCAATGTTTAGTTCTAACCCTGTGATGTAAATATTCTGCAAACCCTTCTGCAAAACGATCTGCAATAGCTTGCACCATAATTGCATTGTAATCATCTTCTTTATCTCTATATGTTTTTGCCAATTCATCAGCGCCAAAGATTGCAGTACAAAATGCGCCCATATAATCTTGTTTGTTAGTTTTTTTTGGCGCCACAAAGTCCGACAAAGCAAAACTAGGCTTCCCTTCTCGTTTTTTAAGCTGTTGCCTTAATGTTCTGAAAATGGCTATTTCTTCTCCTTTTTTCTGAATAGAAATATCATCATCATTGATCGTATTTGCTTCAAATAAACCAAAGATTCCTTTTGGTTTTAACAATTGTTTTGTGATTATTTCTTCCAAGATAACTTGCGCATCTTCGAATAGCTGTGTTGCTTGTTCTCCTACAACTTCGTCTGTTAAAATATCTGGATATCTTCCGTGTAAATCCCAACTTCTAAAAAACGGACTCCAATCTATATATGGCAGTATCTCCTTTAAACTCAATTGCTCTAAAGTTTGAATTCCAAGTTCTTTTGGTTTAGCAATCGATGTTGTTTCCCAATCAATTTTAAACTTTCGTTCACGTGCTTCATTTATAGAAATATAGGCCTTGGTTTTACCTCTCTTTAAGAATTTCTCACGAAATTCATCATAGTCTTTCTTTAGCTTAGCAACGTAAGCATTGCTTGTTTCTTTATTTAATAAATCACTAACAACCGTTACTGCTCTAGATGCATCGTTTACATGTACAACCGCATTTTTATATTGCGGATCTATCTTTACTGCAGTGTGTGCTTTTGATGTAGTTGCTCCTCCAATTAATAACGGAACTGAAAAATCTTGACGCTCCATTTCTTTTGCTAAATAAACCATTTCATCTAAAGAAGGAGTTATCAATCCAGATAAACCAATAATATCTACATTTTCTTTTTTAGCAGCTTCTATAATTTTTTCTGGTGGAACCATCACCCCTAAATCAACAATTTCATAATTGTTACACCCCAAAACAACGCTCACAATATTTTTACCAATATCATGCACATCACCTTTTACTGTCGCCATTAAAACTTTTCCTAATGCCTGTTGTTGTTCTCCTTTTTCTTCCTCAATAAAAGGATTCAGATAAGCAACAGCTTTTTTCATTACGCGAGCAGATTTCACAACCTGTGGCAAAAACATTTTTCCTGCACCAAACAAATCTCCAACTACATTCATTCCAATCATCAAATGACCTTCAATGACTTCAATTGGTTTTGCTGCAGCTAACCTTGCTTCTTCTGCATCTTCAACTATAAAAGCATCTATCCCTTTTACTAAAGCATGAGTTATTCTTTCTTGCAACGGCAAACTCCTCCATTCCAATACTTTCGTTTCATCTTGCTTTTTAACCCCTTTTACCGTTTCGGCAAAATCCAATAAACGTTCTGTCGCATCGTCTCTTCTATTTAAAACAACATCTTCTATATGTTCTAATAAATCTTTCGGGATGTCATCATAAATCTCCAACATTGCTGGATTTACAATACCCATATTCATTCCTGCTTGAATCGCATAATACAAGAAAACAGAATGCATTGCTTCTCTTACCGTATTGTTTCCTCTAAATGAAAAGGACACATTACTAACACCTCCACTTACACTTACATTTGGCAAATTCTCACGTACCCAACGTGTTGCTTCAATAAAATCGATGGCATTTTTTTTATGTTCATCCATCCCCGTAGCTACAGGGAAAATATTTAAATCGAAAATTATATCTTCAGATGCAAAACCAACTTTATCAACCAATACTCGATATGATCGTTCAGCAATTTCTATTCTTCTTTGGTAATTATCAGCTTGACCAACTTCGTCAAAGGCCATTACAATTACTGCTGCTCCGTATCTTTTAATTTGAGTTGCTTCCCAAATAAATTTTTCTTCTCCTTCTTTTAATGAAATTGAATTTACAACGCATTTTCCTTGTACAACTTGTAAACCCGCTTCAATAATTTCCCATTTCGAACTATCAATCATTAAAGGTACTCTACAAATATCAGGCTCGGCTGCAATCAGGTTTAAAAAGCGAACCATCGCTTCTTTTCCATCAATCAAACCATCATCCATGTTTACATCAATAATCTGAGCGCCTCCTTCAACTTGATGCCTCGCAATTGCTAACGCCTCATCAAACTTTTCTTCTTTTATCAATCGTAAAAACTTACGGGAACCAGCAACATTTGTACGCTCACCAACATTGATGAAATTACTATACTCATTTAAAATCAAAGGTTCCAACCCTGATAACTTTAAATATTTATCTTGTTTTATTTGCATTTTCTTGGTTGATATTTAGCTGCTAACTCAGCAATTGCAGAAATATGTTCTGGTGTTGTTCCACAACAACCTCCTATAATATTGATTAAATCTTTCTTTAAATATTCTTCAATTTGATCCGCCATTTCCTCAGCAGTTTCATCATACACTCCAAAAGCATTAGGTAAACCAGCATTTGGATGCGCAGAAATTGCAAAATCTGTTTTGGATGCGATTGCCTCTAAATGTGGCTGTAATAAATTAGCTCCCAAAGCACAATTAAATCCTACAGACAATAACGAAATATGAGAAACAGAAATTAAAAAAGCTTCTGCTGTTTGCCCTGATAAGGTTCTGCCACTAGCATCTGTAATTGTACCACTTAACATTACAGGAATGTCAATTTTTCGTTCGTCTTTTACTTCTTCAATAGCAAACAATGCTGCTTTGGCATTCAAGGTATCAAAAACAGTTTCCACCAATAAAAGATCAGAACCACCATCTAATAGCGCTTCTACTTGTAGTTTATAAGCTACACGTAATTCATCAAAAGTAACGGCTCTATACCCAGGATCGTTTACATCTGGAGACATACTTGCTGTTCTATTGGTTGGTCCTATTGAACCTGCTACAAACCTAGGTTTATGTGGTTCTCTTGCTGTAAATTCATCCGCAACTTCTTTGGCTATTTTTGCAGATTCGTAATTAAGCTCATATACCAAATCTTCCATTTGGTAATCTGCCATGGCAATAGTAGTTCCCGAAAAAGTATTGGTTTCTACAATATCTGCACCAGCTTCAAAATAGGCTGCATGCACTTCTTTTATTGCTTTTGGTTGAGTGATTGAAAGCAAATCGTTGTTTCCTTGAAGCGGAGTTGGATATTCTTTAAAACGCTCTCCACGAAAATCTTCTTCCGAAAATTTATAGGCCTGAAGCATGGTTCCCATCGCTCCATCGAGTACGAGAATTCTTTTTTGTATTTCTTTGTAAATGTTTGACATTCCTGATATTGAATAGTAGAAGTTATCAGGAAAAGAGGAAAGTTCTTTCCGTTATCTCTCTTAAATACCGAAATCATTTCAGTATAAAAGTAGAATTTAGCACCTTCTTTGTTTGCACAAAGGGTTGCTAAGGTTTCAACGGGTCTAATCCCTCCACCTTTCTTGATAACATTCGTATTAAGTTAATGAACTAAAGTGCAAATTAACGTATTATTTTTTTCATTTACACCTTTTTTAAGAAGATTTTTAATCGCAAGACGATTGCCTATCCCATTGCTTCTTCGACACCAGAAAGAAGCGTCTATTTAACACCTTTTATCGATAAACTAAAGTTATTAATTTTCAAAAAGGCTTGAAGATAAATAACGATCTCCACGATCACAGACAACAGCCACAATAATTCCTTTCGTTATTGTTTCTGCTAATTGCAACGCAACATGTACAGCACCACCACTGCTCATACCACCAAAAACACCTTCCTCATTGGCCAGTCTCTGGGTCATTATTTTCGCTTCGCTCTCACTGACTTCAAGTACTTTATCAACCTTACTTTTATCAAAAATTCCCGGCAGATATTCTTTTGACCACTTTCTAATTCCCGGTATTCTAGCCCCTTCTTTTGGTTGCGCACCTACAATTTTGATGTTAGGATTCTGCTCTTTTAAATAGGTTGAAACGCCCATAATTGTCCCTGTTGTCCCCATGGCCGACACAAAATGCGTAACTTCACCATCCGTATCCTTCCAAATTTCAGGTCCAGTAGCCTTATAATGTGCCTTCCAATTGTCATTATTTTCGAACTGATTCAACATAAAATACCCTTTTTTATACTTTAAGGTCAACGCTACATCTCTAGAACCTTCAATACCTTTATCAGCAGGAGTCAAAATCACTTCTGCTCCATAGGAACGCATTGTTTTTACCCGTTCCTCTGTTGAATTTTCTGGCATTACCAACACCATATTCACTTCCAATACTTTTGCGATAAATGCCAAAGCGATTCCAGTGTTTCCACTTGTCGCTTCCACTAAATAATCACCTTTTTTGATGTTTTTACGTTTGATAGCCTCATTAATCATGTTATAAGCAGCTCTGTCTTTTACACTACCTCCAGGGTTCTCCCCTTCCAATTTCAACAGTAATCGTACACCTTCCTTTTTCAAAATAGCACTTACTTCTACCAATGGTGTATTTCCGATACAGTCTGTAATTCTTCTTATTTCCATCTTATTACTTTCAATTATTTTCACCACATCTAACATTAGATAATTCAATGATGTGTTTTAGTTATAATTTACCTTTGTCCTATTACCCCCTCAATGAGGGCTTCTAGTGATTATTTTATATTCTGATTGTTGCGTGACCATCGAATTTTGCGGAATGGAATCCATTACACATACATTTGCTCCAATAATGCTATTTGCTCCAATAACAACGTCCCCTCCTAAAATAGTTGCATTGGCATAAATGGTTACATTATCTTCAATCGTTGGGTGTCTTTTTGTAGCTGCTAAACTTTTCTTTACCTGAATGCCGCCTAAGGTGACACCTTGATATATTTTTACATTATTTTTAATAATCGTTGTTTCTCCAATAACAGTCCCTGTAGCATGATCTATAAAAAAAGATTCTCCAATAGTTGCCCCAGGATGAATATCTGTGCCTGTGACACTATGCGCATATTCGCTCATCATTCTTGCCAAGGTTTCTAAGTGTAACTTTTCCAACTCATGACTTAAACGATATACGGCTATTGCATAAAACCCAGGATATGCCAAATACACTTCTTCTAAACTTTTACAAGCAGGATCTGTGCTCTCAAAGGCAATTGCATCCAAGTCTAATTTGGCTCTTATTTCTGAAAACGTTGCCTCATATTGCTCCCAATAATTTTTAGTGTTTTCTATTAAAAGTCTCTTTGAAATTTCCAAAAACCGACTTCTAATTCCTTTCAAATTTTCTTGACGATATGTTTCATCAAATAGTGCATAATAGAGTTGCTTTGTAAAATCTGCAACCCTATCTTTTAAGCAAACAGAGTAGGATGTTCTTTTTATTTTATCGATAGATACTTCCATTGTTTTTCTTTAAATCTCTGGAGCCAATTCAACTTCCAAACCATCCATCTTTAATGTCATTTGTATTTGGCATCCCAATCTGCTATTTTCCTCTACATAAAATGCTTCTGCCAACATCATATCTTCATCTATTCCCATTTCTGGCAACTCATGATTTGTTTTCACATAACATTGACAAGAGGCACACATGGCCATTCCTCCACAAACGCCTATACTTCCTTCAGGTGCCAATTCGTAAGCACGCACAACTTCCATTAGGTTCATTGCCATATCTGTCGGCGCTAATACTTCATGTAAAATGCCTTCTCTATCTGTGATTTTTAAGGTGATATCTGACATTTTTATTGAATTGCTTTTACCACTGCTTTTGGTGCTTCTTTACGTGTTCCATCAAAACCATCAATACCACCAACAGTTGTGTATTTCATCACATACTTTTTATCAGGAAAAATGCGTTGAAAAGCACTTTGACACATCAATGTTGCTTCGTGAAAACCACATAAAATTAATTTTAATTTGCCTGGATAGGTATTCACATCTCCAATGGCATAAATCCCTGGAATGTTGGTTTGGTAATCCAATGCATTGTTTACTTTGATGGCATTCTTCTCTATCTCTAATCCCCAATTTCCAATCGGGCCTAATTTTGGTGACAACCCGAATAACGGAATGAAATGATCTGCATCCACAATAAATGGTGCTTCTCCTTTTTTCTCAACGGCTACTCCTGTTACTTTCCCTGCTCCTAAAATGCCCTTGATTTCTGCAGGAGTAATCAAATTTATTTTCCCTAAATTTTTCAATTCCTGAACTTTATCAACGGAGTCCAATGCTCCTCTAAATTCATTTCTTCGGTGTACTAACGTTACCTCTTCTGCAACATTAGTTAAGAAAACGGCCCAATCTAATGCAGAATCTCCACCACCGGCGATCACCACTTTTTTATTGCGATATACTTCTGGATCTTTGATCATGTATTCTACTCCGGAATCTTCATATTCTGAAATGTTTGGAATCGGAGGTTTTCTCGGCTCAAAACTCCCCAAGCCACCAGCAATGGCAACAATTGGCGCCTGATGTTTTGTCCCTTTATTGGTGGTTACAATAAAAGATCCATCGTCTTGTTTTTCTATTGTTTCGGCACGTTCTCCTAAGGTAAAACCTGGCTTAAACTGCTTGCTTTGCTCTAATAAATTAGCCGTTAAATCGCCTGCTAATATTTCTGGAAATCCAGGAATATCATAAATTGGTTTCTTTGGATAAATCTCAGAACATTGACCACCTGGTTGTGGTAATGCGTCAATTAAATGACATTTTAACTTTAACAATCCTGCTTCAAAAACGGTAAATAATCCTGTTGGCCCAGCGCCTATAATTAATATATCTGTTGTAATCATTATTTTATTCTTTTGTCATTAAAAAAAGGAACAACCAAGAAATCTCTTTGTGAAAGATTGCTTCACTTTGTTCGCAATGACGTTATTTTACTAAACTTTTGGTGAGTTCATTTAATGCACTCACTTTTTCTTCAAAGTTTCCTTTAATTGATTTTCTATAGGTATTTAAATTTTGTACTAAATCGTCAATGTTCTCTGGTATCACCTCTTCAAAAAACTGTCGTAATCTTTTTGCTGTTGTTGGCGATTTCCCATTGGTAGAAATGGCTATTTTCACATGTCCTTTTGATACAATACCTCCTAAGTAGAAATCGCAATAGCTTGGATTATCTGCTACATTGACCAACAAATTTCTTCTTTTACATTCTGTATAGATTTCCATATTTAATACTTCATCATCTGTCGCTACAATTACCAAATGTTTGTTTTCTAAAAATTGACCCGCATACGGTTCTCTAACAAGTTTCACTTGCCTCCCCCTTACCAACTCAAGTATCTCTTCATTAATTTCTGGTGCTACCAATTGCACATTTGCATTTGGACTCGATTTTAACAAAAATGACAATTTCTCTAAACCAACGTTGCCGCCACCAACAATGAGCACTTCTAATTGATGCACTTTTAAAAAAATAGGATATAAATTATTTCTTTCTTCTATAAACATACCAATTGCTTTTCCTTATGTTGTACTGCAATATTGCTCAAGATCTCCCTATGACGTACCACTTCTCCAAAAACAATAATTGCAGGATTTTTTAGTGACTGATTTTCAACAATCTCTAAAATTGTATCTACCGTTCCCACGCCTATTTTTTCTCTTGATGTGGTTCCGTCTTGAATAATTGCCACTGGTACATCTTGTTTTCCTTCTTTTTGAAATAAGCCAATAATTTCAGGCAGCTTTCCCATTCCCATTAACACCACTATTGTTGCACTCGACTTCGCAGCCAATGCAATATCATCTGATATTTTGTGCTCTTTGGTCGTTCCTGTGATTACCCAAAAACTTTCTGAACTCCCTCGTTTTGTTACCGGAATATTTTGAGATGCCGGTACCGCCATGGAAGACGAAATCCCAGGGACTACTGCTGTTTGTAAACCAAAACCTGCTGCATATTCCATTTCTTCTGCTCCTCTCCCAAAAATAAATGGATCACCTCCTTTTAACCGAACTACATGCCCGTGAGAATGACCACGCGCAACAATTAATTCATTTATTTGATCTTGTTGATAGTGATAACAGCCACTACGTTTTCCTACAAAAATCAATTCTGCATTTGGATTTACATATTCCAATAATTCCTCATTTACCAAGGCATCATACAATACCACATCGGCTACTTCTAATGCTTTTATTGCTTTTACAGTAATGAGTTCAGCATCCCCTGGACCAGCACCTACAACTGTTAATTTTGGTTCTTTCTTACACATGACTGACAACGTTTTTTCTAAATACATCCACTTTTTTATAAAAAGTTGCTGCATCAGCCAAATAGCTCTCTGCAAAAATTTTAGAAGGCTTTTCTTCTTTTATTTGATAAATTAAGGCAGCAAAAGTTGTCGATAATTGAATTGTATTGTTTGCCACAAAATGTGTGTCAAAATTCTGAATGATTCCAGCTTGTGTATTGGTTTTTATTCCTTCAGAGGTTAACAATGCTTTTGCTGTATTTACCAATGCCGTATAGGAATGGTAAATACTATCTGAAAGTTGATTTGCAATTAATGCCTCTTTTGCATGGGTGAGTTTCTCTTCACTTTCAAACAATAATGTAGCAATTAAATCAATTACAACACCGGCACATTCACCGATTCCAATTGCTTTCACATAGTTCTCATCATGTCCCCAATCAATAAAATCACTTTTATCTAAATTTGAAATATCAGACAATGGTTTTAACAAATCATAGAAATATATTTTCCCTTTTCTATCGTAATATTCTAAGAAATTCTCATCTTCTAATTGATTATCCTCAAGATCATTCAACAACAAACGCAACGCTTCTGGTCCTCTTTTACTCGGAACTTTGACCAACTTATCTGAAAACCGTCCTTTTCCGTTTCCTAAAATTCCACCACCAATCAACACTTGTAAAGCTGGGGCTTGTAAACTGCCTACTTTTATAGACATTCCCTGAAAACCAATATGCGCCATATTGTGTTGTCCACAGGCATTCATACATCCACTAATTTTAATAGCGATCTCTTTATTATTGATATACTCTGGATATTCTTCTTTTACTATTCGCTCTAACTCTACGGCAATTCCTGTACTACTTGAGATCCCTAAATTACAGGTATCTGTACCAGGACAAGCAGTTATATCTGAAGTACTATTGTACCCTAATTCCGTAAACCCTAATTGCGCTAATTCAACATAAAAAAGTGGCAATAGTTCTTCTTTCACATGTCTAATTAATATGTTTTGACGCAGGGTTAAACGAATCTCATTTGCGGCATATTTCTTCACTAAATCAGCTAATAATCGCGCTTTATCCGTATAAAAATCTCCTAGTAAAACTTTAATCCCGATGGCAAATAACCCCACCTGTTTTTGTTTGATTACATTGGTGTTTTTCCAAGCTTCAAAATTTTCAGGATCTTCTATTGAAATTGCTGGAATTTCGTTTTCTTGAAATGTAATTTCTTGTTCAAAAGAAGTTGTATCAATTGGATAGGTTGCATACGCTAATGCTTGTTTTTCTTGAGCAACCAATTCCAGAAATGCGGGTATACCCATCTCTTTTACCAAAAATTTCAATCGTGCTTTTGCTCTTTTATTACGTTCTCCATATCGATCAAACACACGTAAAACACCCTCAATAGTCGGAATTAAAAATTGTTCTTCCAAGAATTCATATATCACATCTGCATGTCTTGGTTGTGATCCCAATCCTCCAGCTAATAACACTTTGAATCCTTTTATCCTTTGCCCATTTATCAATTTATATTTTGCAATAAAACCTAAATCATGCATAAAACTTATGGCTGTATCCTCATCAGTTCCTGAAAAAGAAATTTTGAATTTACGTCCCATTTCTTGACAAATAGTATTTCTTAAAAAGAACTGAAATGTTGCGTGTGCATACGGAGACACATCAAAAGGTTCATTGACATCTATCCCAGCAGTTTCAGATGCTGTGATGTTCCGTACAGCATTTCCACAAGCTTCACGTAATGTAATATCATCTTTCTCTAACTGTGCCCACAATTCTGGAGTTCTATCTAAACTTACATGGTGAATTTGAATATCCTGACGTGTTGTAATATGCAAACGTCCCCTTGAATACTCATCAGAAACATTAGCAATTCTATGCAATTGCTCACTTGTCACTTTTCCGTAAGGCAATTTGATACGGATCATCTGAACACCAAATTGTCGTTGTCCATAAACGCCACGCGCTAAACGTAAACTTCTAAAACGTTCTTCATCTATTTTCCCTTCTTTAAATAGCTGGATTTTACGTTCCAATTCTAAAATATCTTTTTCGACAATTGGATTCTCTATTTCTGACCTAAAACTTTGCATTACTATACTTCTTTGTGCTTTTACAAGCGTTACTTATTGGTTGTGTAAAAATTGTTGTTTAGCTAACAATTCTTCTTCTGTTTCTACATATTCATCATCTGGCACACAACAATCTACTGGGCAAACTGCTGCACACTGTGGCTCTTCATGAAAACCTATACATTCTGTACATTTATCTGGAGCAATAAAATAGAACTCATCAGAGATTGGTTCTTGTGCTGTATCTGCTTCTATTTTACTACCACTTAATAAAGAAATGTCTCCCTTTAAAGAAGTTCCTTCGCTGTATTTCCAATCTGCTGCACCTTCATAAATTGCAGTATTTGGGCATTCTGGCTCGCAAGCACCACAATTGATGCATTCGTCTGTTATTATAATTGCCATAATTCAGTTGCTTTTTTCTATTGAATAAATCCAACACCAGAGGTTGCATTTGTTTTTGGATCAATTAGAATGAAGGTTCCAGTTGCTTTGTTTGTTTGATAACTATCAAAAAATAAGGGCTTGCTTAACTTCAATTCTATTTCTCCTATTTGGTTCAATACGATTGCTGATGGGTTTTTCTCTTTTCCAGAAAAATCGGTATTTATAATACTAGAAATTTCTGTAACCTTAGCCTGAACATCATTCACTCCATGCTTTAAAACATATTTTACATTTGATGACAATGGCGTTTTATCCATCCAACAAATGGTTGCAGAAATTTGTTTCTCGATGCTTGGCTCCTCATCTGATTTCACCAACATATCACCTCTACTCACATTGATATTATCTTCTAAAGTGATGGTAACTGCACTTCCTCTTGTTGCGCTTTGATACGTTTTATCAAAAAAGTAAATCTCTTTTATTTTCGATGTTGTCCTTGATGGTAATACCGTTATTGCGTCTCCAACAGTTAAATCTCCTCCATAAATTTTACCAGCATAGCCTCTAAAATCATGATATTCTTCTGTTTTTGGACGAATTACCGTTTGAATAGGATAGCGAACTTTTGACACTTCCTCTACATCATCTAATGTCAAACTCTCTAGGTATTGTAACAGGGTATCTCCTTTGTACCAATCCATATTTTTTGATGGCTCTACAACATTATCCCCTTTTAAAGCTGACAATGGGATGAAGGTTACCTGTTGTTTTTGAAACGAACTTTTACCTGCCAAATATTCTATTTCAGATTTAATTTCATTGAATTTTTCTTCAGAATACTCCACTAAATCCATTTTGTTTACCGCTATTATAACTTCTTTAATTCGCAATAAATTATTGATAAAAAAGTGTCGATATGTTTGTTCAATTACTCCTTTTCGAGCATCAATCAATACAATAGAAGCTTGTGCATTGGATGCGCCAGTAACCATGTTTCTTGTATATTCAATATGACCAGGCGTATCGGCAATGATGTAACTTTTGGTTGGTGTAGAAAAGTAAATATGTGCTACATCAATGGTAATTCCTTGCTCTCGTTCTGCAATCAATCCGTCAGTAGCCAAAGAAAAATCTAAATAATCAAAACCTCTTTGTTTACTTTTCTGTTCAATTGCTTCCAATTTATCTTCTGTAAGTGATTTGGTGTCGTATAAAATTCGTCCAATCAAGGTACTTTTCCCATCGTCTACACTTCCTGCCGTTGCTATTTTTAAAATGTCCATTTTCTTTCTTCTATTATCATTAATTATTAAAAATATCCTTGTTGCTTTCGTTTTTCCATGGCTGCTTCCGATCGTTTATCGTCAATTCTTGCACCTCGTTCTGAAATAGGCGACACACGAATTTCATCTACAATGGTAGTAACATCTGCTGCTGTAGACAATACTGCTGCTGTACAACTCATGTCTCCAACGGTTCTAAACCGCACTGTTCTTTCTTCTACAGTCTCGTCTTCTTCTCTAAAAACAATTGCATCATCTGCTGACCAAATCAATCCATCTCTTAAAAAAGTTTGACGTTTATGTGCAAAATAGATGGATGGAATTTCTATCTCTTCTTGTTTTATATATGACCAAACGTCTAGTTCTGTCCAATTAGAAATTGGAAAAACACGTACATTTTGTCCCAATTCTATTCTACCATTTAAGATATCAAACACTTCTGGACGCTGGTTTTTCTCGTCCCATTGCCCAAAATCGTCTCTAACAGAAAAAATACGTTCTTTGGCTCTTGCTTTTTCCTCATCACGTCTAGCGCCACCAATACAAGCATCAAAACCAAACTCTTCAATGGCGTCTAATAAGGTTTCTGTTTGCAGCATATTTCTACTTGCATACCTTCCTGACTCCTCCTTTACTTTTCCAGAATCAATATTGTCTTGTACATTTCTAACAATTAATTCCACTCCTAATTCTTGTGTCAAACGATCTCTAAACTCTACGGTCTCTGGAAAATTATGCCCGGTATCTACATGTAATAATGGAAATGGTATTTTGGCTGGGTAAAATGCCTTTTGTGCAAGTCGCACCAGTGTTATGCTATCTTTCCCCCCAGAAAAAAGCAACACTGGCTTCTCAAATTGTGCGACCACTTCCCTAAATATATATATGGCTTCGCTTTCTAATGCGTTTACTTGTATTGTACTCATCTTTTTTTTAATTTAATTGTGTAAACCACATTCTCTAGTACTCTCTACTTTTGTTGGATCGAAATAGGTAAACTCATTTGGAAGCTTATTCTCTTCTAAATACACATCTAATTCTTTATCTGACCAATGATAAAACGGACTCACTTTTACAATTCCATCTTTGCTTACAGAAACAATATCTATTTCATTTCTAAAAGCAGTTTGCCCTTTTCTAAGGTTTGTAAACCATATTTTTGGCTGATGCTCTTTCATTGCTCTTTGAAATGGTTCTAACTTTACTTGTTCTGTAAAAACAACATGCTTTGGCTCTTCAACAGATGGAATACCAAGCCTTACATTTCTATGTGCAACTGTTTGTTTTGGCACATATAAGTGAACATTTAATTCCAATGTTTCAATCAATTCTTCTGCGTGCTTATAGGTCTCAATTGTATTATATCCAGTATCACACCAAATTACCTTTGCATTTTTTTCCACACTTGTTACAGCATATAAAATTGCGCTTTCATACGGCCTAAAATTTGTGGTTACAATCGCTTGTTTTGAATACTGAATTGCCCATTCTATAATTTTATTTGGTGAAAGTTTCTCCAACTTTATATTGATTTCTTTTAATTCTATATCACTCATTATTTTCCCCATTTTATGGCATTCCAGACTCTTTCATGAAAAAAGTACAACACCATTTTTGTTATTAATTCGATCGCTCCGATAGAAAAAGCAACTTTTAAAGCTCCAGTTACCAACCAAGAAATCAGAATTGTATCTAATGTCCCTATTACCCTCCAACTCAATGATTTTACAATACTACGTATTGGTTTCTCTGAAGTTTTGTCTTTTTCAAAACTTGTTTTATGTGCTATATTTTGACTTAATATCATTTTAAAACTATATTAAACCTATTACCCTATCGGGCTACTAGGTTAAAAGTGCAAATGTATGCATCCTTTTTAATTGTACAACTTTTTTTCAATAAAAAAAATGTTAAATAAATGTAGTGGAATTAATTGCTATGAATTAAGTTTATGTAATATCTGCCAGTGTATTATTTCGAAGTACTTCTAATGTATTATCTCTTACTTGAATCATTAACTTGTGAACAGAACACGCATTCTCATCTGGACAATCATCACATTTCTCATAAAAATTTAAGCTGACACACGCCAACATTGCAATTGGCCCTTCTAAAACTCTAATAACATCTGTCATTAAAATATCTGAAGGAGATTTTAACATGTAGTATCCGCCTCCTTTACCTTTCTTAGAGCCTAAGAATCCTGCTTTACGAAGTGACAACAAAATACTTTCTAAATATTTATGAGATATATTCTCTTCTGCCGAAATTGTTGCAATTTGAACAGGGTTGTTATTCTCTTGCCTAGCTATGTAGGTTAAGGCCTTAAGCCCATATTTTGTTTTTTTAGAAAGCATACTGCGAATATAAACTTTATTACTAAATTTCGAGAGCTTGTTTTAAATCATTTAAGATATCATTAACATTTTCCAATCCTACAGAAACACGTACCAAACCATCGGTAATTCCTACCTCTAATCGATCTTCTTCTGCCAAACTACTATGTGTAGTTGAAGCCGGATGGGTAACAATACTTCTAGTATCACCTAAGTTCGCTGATAATGAGCACATTTTAATTTTATTCAAAAAATTACGACCTGCTTCAATCCCTCCCTTAATTTCAAAAGCGATAATGTTTCCACCTAGTTTCATTTGCCTTTTTGCAGTTTCATATTGTGGGTGTGATTTTAAAAAAGGGTATTTCACAAAATTCACATTTGACTGTGCTTCTAAAAACCCCGCAACTTTTAATGCATTTTCGCAATGTTTTTCTACACGAATAGCCAAGGTTTCTAGACTTTTTGATAAAACCCAAGCATTAAAAGGAGACATTGCCGGTCCGGTGTTTCTAGAAAACAAATAAATTTCACGAATCAAATCTGCATTTCCAACGGCCACTCCACCTAAAACCCTCCCTTGTCCATCGATTAATTTTGTAGCTGAATGAATGACAATATCCGCTCCAAATTTTATTGGGTTTTGCAAATATGGAGTTGCAAAACAATTGTCTATAATCAACAATAAATTATGCCTCTTTGCAATGGTTCCTAACAATTCCAAATCTAATAAATCTACTCCTGGATTTGTAGGCGTTTCTGCATATAAAATCTTTGTATTTGGCTGAATTAAATCTTCAATTTTATCCGCTTCATTTACGTTGAAATAACTTGTTTCAATGTTCCATTTTGGTAAGAACTTGGTAAACAGCGAATGTGTAGAACCAAATACCGATCTACAAGAAACAACATGATCTCCTGCACTTAACAAAGCGCCAAAAGTAGAAAACACCGCTGCCATTCCGGTTGCAAAAGCATATCCAGATTCTGCTCCTTCCATTGCAACAATTTTATCCACAAATTCGGTGGTATTTGGATTTGAGAACCTACTGTATAAATTTTTCTGTTTTTCTTCTGCAAAAGAGGCACGCATATCTTCGGCATCGTCAAAAACAAAACTTGATGTTACATACATTGGTGTAGAATGCTCAGAGAATTGAGATCTTTCTGTTTGATTTCTTATTGCCTGCGTTTCGAAATGGTAATCGCTCATATCTTTTTGGTATTAGGTTTTAGGAAATAGGGATTCGTAACTCGTTGGCTAAAACTTACTTCTGAATACTAGTTCCTAATTACTTCTTTTAACTATTATTTTTTGCCAATCTTAATATATCTCCAAAGACACCTCTTGCTGTTACTTTTGCTCCGGCTCCGGCTCCTTGAATTACAATTGGTTGTGTTCCGTATGACTCTGTATAAATTTCAAAAATTGCATCTGACCCTTTTAAAGAACCTAATGGAGAACTTGTTGGTACTGACACTAACTTCACCTCTAACTCCCCTTTATTCTGAAATAAATCTCCAGATAAATCCCCAATATACCTCAAGACATGATGCGCTTTTTGAGCTTCTTTTTGTTCTTGGAATGTTGTATTCAACTTTTCTAAATTAGAGAGAAAATCTTCTGATGCTATTTCTCTAAATTCGGTCGGAATTAAATTTTCTATTGCTGTATCTTCAAATTCGTTTTCTAAATCTAATTCCCTTGCCAAGATTAATAGCTTTCTAGCGACATCATTTCCACATAAATCTTCTCTTGGATCGGGCTCTGTAAATCCTTTCTCAATTGCTTCTTTTAATACTTCTGAAAAAGAAACATCTTCTGATGAAAATTTATTAAAAAGATAACTCAATGACCCAGAAAAAACCCCTCTAATCCTGGTGATATTCTCGCCAGATTCATGCAACAGTCGTATCGTATCAATTAAAGGAAGACCCGCCCCAACATTTGTTTCATACAAATACGTCTTTTTGTTTTTTGCCAATTGAATTCTTAACTCTTTATAGAAAGAATGTGAAATAGTATTGGCTATTTTGTTTGATGAAACCAAGTCAAAACCAGCTTCAACTAGCGGAATATAGTTCGAAACAAAATCTGCATTTGCCGTATTGTCAACAGCTATTAAATTTTCTAAATGATGTTGTTTTGCAAAGGCAATAATTGCTTCTATAGATGAATTCTTTTTTCCATTCTCATCTATATCTTGTTCCCAGTTTTCTAAAACTCCAGTCGCATTTAAGATCACTTTTGAAGAACTTGCTATGGCAAAAATATTCAGTTGGATTTTACGCCTTTCCAGTACAGACTTTGTATTCTCAATTATCTGATTGATTAATGTTCCACCAACCAATCCTTTACCAAATACAGCGATGTTTATTTTTTTAGCAATCCCAAAAACTTGTCCGTGAATTACATTGACAGCTTTATGAAGGTCTTCTTTTTGAACCACCAAGCTCACATTCTTTCCCGTAATTGTATTGTTAAATAACAAGGGTACTATTTGGTTTTTGATCAATGCATTATATGGATGATGAAATTCACTTAAGTCTTGTCCAATAATTGAAATCACTGCTACATTATCAACAATTGAAATCTGATTTACATCTTGAGAATAAAAATCATTCTCAAATTCTTTTTCCAACGATAATACTGCCAGTGTTGCCTTGTCTTTACTAATAATCAAGCCAATACCACGTTCTGATGACCCTTGAGAAATGATACTTACACTGATATCTTTATCACTCAACGCTCTAAAGATTCTTGCATCAACTCCAACCTTTCCTAGCAAACCTCTACCTTCAAAATTTAATAAGGCAACATCTTCCAAAACAGAAATAGATTTGATTCCTTTTGCGCTAGATTTAGAGGTAATTAAAGTCCCTTTATCTTCTTTATTAAATGTATTAAGAATTCGTAATTTTATGTTCTTTTCTAATAAAGGAATAATCGTTTTTGCATGTAAAATGGTAGCTCCAAAATTTGCCAACTCATTTGCTTCTGAAAAAGATAACTGCTCAATTTTCTTTGCATCTGCTACTAAATCTGGATTGGCTGTAAAAATTCCGTTTACATGTGTGTAATTCTGTAACTCCTCAGCATCTAAATAATTTGCCAATAACGAAGCTGTATAATTACTGCCGTTTCTACCTAAAGTAGTTGTTTGTCTTTTTTTGTTTCCAGCAATGAACCCGGTAACAACATTCACCGTATTTCCGTTATGCTTACTAAAATGTGCCACCACATTTTCTTTAGACAGTTTTGTAATTGGCTGTGCATTTCCAAAATTATCATCCGTAATAATAAGTTGTCTTGCATCCGTTGCATTAGCATTTACATTACGGTCTTTTAATAAGCTTTCAATTAACTTTACCGAAAGTAATTCTCCCTGAGCTAACACCTCATCTTTAATTTTCTGGCTATAGTCTTCTAATAATTGTACTCCTGAGAATATGGTTTCTAACTTTAAAAACTCCTCTGAAAAATCTACATTAACAGCTGCCCCAAATTGTTCCTCTTTAAATGACTTAAACTGCTCTTTATAATCAACATTAGTAGCAGCATTTTCTAATATACCTTCTAATTGATCTGTAGAATTTCCTCTGGCAGAGGCAACAACAGTAATATTTTCTCCTGCTTCAACTTTATGAACAATTATGTCAATGGCATTTTTCAATCCTTCACCATTTGCCAATGATTTTCCTCCAAATTTTAATACTTTCATTTTATTCTTGTTAACGTCCTTATTAAATATAGGGGCTATAATTTTTTCTAATTGTTTGTATTCTATTAAAAAAGCATCGTGTCCATGAACCGAATTAATCTCGTTATAGGTAACATTTGCTTTTGTAATTGCTAATTTTTGATGTGTTTCTTTATTTTCTTCTGCTGTAAAAAACAAATCAGAGTTCACTCCAATAATATGAATATGAGCCTCTATGGTGTCCAAAATCTCAATGTCTTTTTCACCGTTATTTGTCACATCGATAGATTTTAAAAGTTGATTCATCAATTTATAAGACGATAACTGATACCGTTCTTGTAGTTTTTTCCCATGATGCAACAACCAACTTTCTACATTAAAGATTTCTAGGTCCTCATTTTTTGACCGTTGAAACCGTTTTTTAAAAGATTCTGGCGTTCTATAACACAACATAGCATGCATACGTGCATCATGAACAGGATTCTTAGAATTCACTAAAAATTGTTCTTGAATTTGGCAATTGGCAATCAACCAATCTGTCGACTTCCAGTCAGTGGCAACAGGAATAAAATGTTCCGTTATTTTTGGGGCTAAGACAACCATCTCCCATGCGATTCCTCCACCTAAAGATCCTCCAATCAACCCAAATAGCTTCCTGATCTGTAATTCTTTCAGTCCAATTAAAAATAGCCTTGCAATGTCTCTTGCAATAAAGCTTTTATAATCATCAATTTCGTAACTATCAAATCCATTACCTGGAATGTTAAATGCTAAAATGGTGTACCTATTTGTATCAATTGCTTTACATTCTCCAATCACATCTTTCCACCAACCATCTTTTCCAGCAACGTTACTGTTTCCTGTTAATGCATGATTAACCAATACCACAGGAGCGGTACCCAATTCTTTTCCAAACAACCGATAACTGAATTGAATGTTATTAAATTGAGCCCCACTTTCTGTAGTGTACTCAGGAATATTTATATATGGTAAATTACTTTTCATTATCTAATCTTATTGAACTACTGGTTTACTTTTAAGCCAATACTTCATTTGAAACTTTCGCAAATGCTTCTTGTAAATCTGCTTTTAAATCATCAATATTTTCCAACCCAACGGACAATCTGATTAAATCTTTTGTTACACCTGTTGTTTCTTGCTGGGCATCTGTTAATTGTTGATGTGTTGTACTTGCAGGGTGAATGATTAATGATTTTGTGTCACCAATATTTGCTAATAGGGAGAATAATTTTGTAGTATCTGCAATTATTTTTGCGGACTCAAATCCTCCTTTTACTCCAAAAGTTACCACTCCACTTTGCCCTTTAGGCAAATACACATCGGCCAATGCCTTGTATTTACTTGTTTCCAACCCTGGGTAATTTACCCAAACAACTTCTTTTTGATGTTCTAACCAAGATGCCAATGCCAATGCATTTTCACTGTGTTGTTTAATTCGGATTTCCAATGTTTCTAAGCCTTGAATAATTTGAAAAGCATTGAATGGACTTAAAGCCGCGCCATAATCACGCAAACCTTCGATACGAACCTTTGCAATAAAGGCTGCTTCTTTTAGTACTTCACTGTAAATTAACCCATGGTAACCTGCTGATGGCTCTGTAAATTCAGGGAATTTCCCATTTGTCCAATCAAAGGTTCCTGCATCAATAATAACACCTCCCAAAGCTGTTCCATTTCCATTAATATATTTTGTAAGCGAGTGAATTACGATGTTTGCACCGTATTTTATGGGATTCAATAATGATGGTGTTGCTACTGTATTATCAACAATTAATGGCACTTTAAATGCTTTTGCTTGGGATGATATTGCTTCAATATCTAGGACATCCAACTTAGGGTTCCCAAGTGATTCAATAAAAAACAAGCGTGTATTTTCTTGAGCAGCGTTTTTAAAGTTCTCTGGGTTTGACGGATCTACAAATGTGGTCGTTATCCCGTGCCTTGGTAAGGTAACATTTAGTAAATTGTACGAGCCTCCGTATAGGCTATTAGAAGCAACAATATGGTCTCCAGCTTTTAACAACGTTAATAAGGTTGTTGCAATTGCTGCGGTACCAGATGCTGTAACAACCGCTGCAATTCCGCCTTCTAAAGCCGCCAAACGCTGCTCTAAAATATCATTTGTTGGATTGTTGATTCGTGTGTAAATGTTTCCAGGTTCTGCCAATGCAAATAAATTTGCAGCATGATCCGAATCGTTAAACACATAGGCTGTAGATTGATAAATAGGAACGGCTCTGGTTCCATTTGTTTGTTGAACATCGTGTCCGGCGTGCAACGCATTGGTTGCAAATTTTTGTGTACTCATTTTTCTTGTTTTTGAGTTAATAAAAGATTAAACCAAAAGTCAAATGCGCCAATTTTGTTGACGTACCTAATAGAAAAATGTTATAAAGAATCATAACAACTACAGATGAGTAATTGTTTTTTGAGTTATCTATCCAACACCAATAAATGAATCGGTTGTTAAGTAGAATTTAGCACCTTCTTTACTAAGTGTAAAGGGTTGCTAAGGTTTCATCGGGTCTAATCCCTCCGCCTTTCTTGATAACATTGTCAATAAGCTATGAACTTTCTGAGTGCAAATATTCAGTAAGAAAAATTTAATATCCTAATTTATTTATACTTTTTTTATTTTTACTCACCTCGTTGTGATACAGATACATTTTAGTTTTAATTGTTTTTTAACAAAAATCGTTTTCTAGTATCGATTTTAGCTGTACATTTGCAGTCGATATTTCGAGGAAAAATTTGAACTGATTGCAACCTCTATAAAAAAAGCTAAAGCAGTAATTATCTACTTCTTTTAGCGACAAAGCAATCTCTTTTCATTTTTCTATTCATTTAAAAAAAGAAGAACACTATGTCATATTTATTTACTTCTGAATCTGTTTCAGAAGGACACCCAGATAAAGTAGCTGATCAAATTTCAGATGCATTAATAGATAATTTTTTAGCTTTTGACGCTGACTCAAAAGTTGCTTGTGAAACGTTGGTTACTACTGGTCAAGTAGTTTTGGCGGGAGAAGTGAAATCTAAAACCTACCTAGACGTTCAAAAAATTGCACGTGATGTAATTAACAAAATTGGTTATACAAAAAGTGAGTATATGTTTGATGGAAGTTCTTGTGGAGTATTCTCTGCAATTCATGAGCAATCACCAGATATTAACCAAGGTGTTGACAGAGCTAATAAAGAAGATCAAGGAGCCGGAGATCAAGGAATGATGTTTGGTTATGCAACTGATGAGACTGAAAACTACATGCCATTGGCATTAGAATTATCGCATCGTTTACTAATTGAATTGGCTGAGTTAAGACGCGAAAATAAAGATATTAAATACTTACGTCCAGATGCTAAATCTCAAGTAACTATTGAATATTCTGATGATAACATTCCACAAAGAATTGATGCTATTGTTGTTTCTACACAGCATGATGACTTTGACGAAAGTGAAACTGTCATGTTGGATAAAATTAAATCTGATATTGTAAACATCTTAATTCCGAGAGTAATTGCAAAATTACCAGCGAATATTCAAGCATTATTTACTGATAAAATCACCTATCATATCAATCCAACAGGAACATTTGTTATTGGAGGACCTCATGGAGATACCGGATTAACAGGCCGTAAAATTATTGTTGATACCTATGGAGGAAAAGGAGCTCACGGTGGTGGTGCTTTTTCTGGAAAAGACCCTTCTAAAGTAGATAGATCAGGAGCATATGCTACTAGACACATTGCTAAAAACTTAGTTGCCGCTGGTGTTTGTAAAGAAGTATTGGTGCAAGTTTCTTATGCTATTGGAGTTGCAAAGCCTACAAGCATCAATGTTGAAACATACGGAACATCTACCTTAAATCTAACTGATGGAGAAATCAGTAAAATTGTAGAGACTATTTTTGACATGAGACCTTACTTTATTGAGCAACGTTTAAAACTAAGAACACCTATTTATTCTGAAACGGCCGCTTATGGTCACATGGGAAGAACTTCTGAAGTAAAAACAGTAACATTCTCCAACCCAATGGGAGAAACTGTTTCCAAAGAAGTTGAAACATTTACTTGGGAGAAATTAGATTATGTTGATAAAGTAAGAGAAGCTTTCGGTTTCTAAAACTCATTATAAATTAAAATATATCAAAACCTCAAACATATTTGTTTGAGGTTTTTTCTTTTCCTAATTTCGACCTATGAGAAAGCAGTACTGTTTATTATTCATTCTAATGATTGCTATTGGATTTAGCAGCTGTAATAATTCTGCGGATAAAACTCTTAAAAACACCCCTAAAGGAATGGTTTGGATTCCGGGTGGTACTTTTTTACAAGGAGCTGTTCCACACGATAAAATAGCTATGATGCTTGAAAAACCACAACATAAGGTTACTGTTGATGGTTTTTATATGGACATTACAGAAGTAACCAATGCACAATTTAAAAAATTTATTGATTCTACTGGTTACATCACGGTTGCAGAGAGAAAAGTAGATTGGAATGAACTTAAAAAACAGTTACCAATCGGAATAGAAAAACCACATGATTCATTATTACAACCAGGCTCTTTAATTTTTAAGAAAACAAAAACTTCGGTACCTAACTTATATGATTTCTCTCAATGGTGGACATGGGACATTGGCACCAATTGGAAGCACCCAAAAGGAAAAAACAGCTCTATTATTGGGAAAGGAAATTATCCTGTAGTACATGTTACTTATGAAGATGCATTGGCCTATTGTAAATGGGCAAATAGGCGTTTACCAACAGAGGCAGAATGGGAGTTTGCAGCTCGTGGAACTCAAAAAAACACCACATATTTTTGGGGAAATGACGAGAACCTACTTTCTAAAAATGCCAATAGTTGGGAGGGAGAATTTCCCGTAACGAACACAAGAAAAGATGGTTTTGAAGGTCTTGCACCTGTAAAATCATATCCACCAAATTCGTTAGGGTTATTTGATATGGCCGGTAATGTTTGGGAGTTTACCTCTGATTGGTATCATGTAAATTACTACAAAGAATTAGTCAATACTAAAAACAATAATCCAAAAGGAGCAGCAAAAGCATACAATCCAAACAATTTATATCTAAAAGAAAAAGTTATGAAGGGTGGTTCTTTTTTATGTAATGCAAGTTATTGTGCTAGTTATCGAGTTTCATCTAGAATGGGAACAAGTACAGATTCTTCTTTAGAACATGTCGGATTTAGAACCGTTGCAACTTTAGAAATGATTCAATGAAAAAATTACTTCTAATTATTTTTGGAATATGCATCATTTCTGCATGCCATAAAAAAGACAATTCCGAAAATGCTTTAGAGAAAGTGCTAATTAGCTTTGAAAACCATTTAATAGAACAGCATGTTTTAGACGATAACAAAGGCATCAACTATGTAAAACTACTAAAAGAAATTGCATTAAAAAACGATGTAAATTACCAATATAATTATTCATTTATTGACACTTTAGAAAACACAAAAAGCATAGATATAACTAGGTATTTAAAGCTTCACAAAGAATTGATCTTTGACAAAGCGATTGCTTATGAAAAAGAAATGTCTAATAATACTAAGGAAATGGATTTACATCCAGCTTTGGTTGCAAAAAAAATTTTATCAATTACAAGAGCTACCGATTTTGAAAACAACTACTTTAAATTGCAGTTTCTATTGTTTTTTGACCTTGCAAATATTAATCCCTAAAAAAGAATTATCCCTCCTTCAACTTTCTTATAACCTTCATTCTTGACCAAGCAATTTTGTGTCGTTTTTTATACAACCAAAGACTTCCTAAATCCAATAAAAAATAAAACAAGCTAATTCCGCTCGGTGGGTTTGCGCTCTTAAAAAATGGAATCATATCAAAAGCTGTATCTGGCCAATACCAGCATCCATAAGAAGTACCTACTATTTCTAGAAATGCAACTACAACATACATCCCTAAATAAAAAAGACGCTCTCTAGGCTTATTTCTTAACAAGAATAAAACTAGCATAGACATTAAAAAACCAAAAATATCGTTTGCGAAAATTAAAAATAATAGAGCATATACAATCACAAATGCTGAAAATAGTTTTTCTAAAAACTTTGAATATTCTTTTACTATCGATTTTTTACAAAAATAAATAACAGCGACATAGACAATAGCATGGCCTAAAGGAATATACAGAGGCACATTTTCTAACCTATAGGTGTACATTCCCAACACTACAGAAAACAGATGCTCTCCAACAAAACCTATTGCTACTGCATACAACATTTGTTCTCGAATTCTAGAATTTGATCTTGAATACACCAACACAAAACCGATAAACAATGCTATCGTAGCTAGACATTGAGTTGGCTCATATATATTGGCTAAGTATTGACTATCTAAAATTAATCCGAAAAAGATGTATAGAAATAAATATCCAAATGTGGTAAAGAAGGCGTTGAATAATGCTGATACTGTTTTGAATTTCATCTTTAAAAAATTGATTTCAACAGCTTTTCTTTTATCTTCTTTTTTAAATCATGCGGATAGACTCTATTTCCCATTAATATATCTGTCATTCCTTCACAAACTCGAGGACCATATCTTTTAATCAAAAAATTTCTTGCTCTTTCATTCTCATAAAAAAGTTTAGATAAATAAACCCCCATTTTTAATTCTGGCAATAGTGATTCTTCTAATTTCTGAGTGTAAAGCTCTTCAGACTTCTCACTATTTAATACTCCTTCAATTATTGATTGAGCAGCTAATTTACCTGAAGTTATCGCATTCGAAATACCTTCTGCACTTATTGGGTCTGCAAACCCAGCAGCATCACCTACCAAAAATACATTCTTTCTAACAAAACCATCCGTTCTAGTTGTTAATGGGATTTGAAAACCGTGAAAACTTTCGGAAACAATTTCTTTTATTCCTAAAGTTTCTATGTATTCTCTATAATGTTTTTTTAAATTGATCTTTGTTCTTCTTGCTGATGCAACACCAATAGACAAATGGTTCTTCTTTGGAAAACTCCAGCCATATCCCAATGGAACCGCATCAAAATCTAAACGAACTTGTTTAGATAACCTTTCAAAATCTTGTGGAGAAACTTCTACTTCATATTCTAACGCTGGAATTAAATAACGTGTGTCTTTCCAACCAGTAATTTTAGCCGTTGGGCTTAAAGCCCCGTCTGCCGCTATGACAAATTTAGTCTTTATATCACCTTCTGAAGTGTGTAAAGTTGATATTTCGTTAAACGAGATATCATTTAACTTATGATTTTCAAATAAAACCGCACCCGCTTCTTTTGCTTTTTCTACAAGTAAATTATCAAATTTATCTCGCATAACCATGCTGATAATTGGATCTTTTCGTTCTGGACTAAAATGAGCCCCAACCTTATCAAAGTATACATCTAACTTATAAAACTCTCTTTCTACAACAGGGCTTATATCAAAAGGCATCTCTCTTCTACCTCTAAAAGCAAAACCACCTCCACATGTTTTATATCTTGGTAAGGTTTCTTTTTCTATTATCGCCACAGAAAGGTTGTTTTCTGCAAGTGTTAATGCAGCAAAAGCACCAGCTGGACCACTTCCAATTACCGCAACATCAAATGTTTTCATTATTTATATTTTTGTAAATATATTATAACTACATCTAATAATGTATTTTTCCACCAAAAAATCAGCATAAAAAAAGCGAATATTTCTATCCGCTTATTTCAAAAAAATTCAAATAATTATAAATTATATTTTACACTAAACATGGTAATTCTTGGTTGAATTACATAGGTTGATGTGCTATTAAAAACAGCATTACTAGTATCTCTATTGATTGACAACGTATTTAAAGCATTTGTCATTTCTAAACGATATTCCCATTTACTATCTTTCATTTGATAGGTTAAATCTAAATCTAAAAAACTATAATTGTTGATGGTTTTAGCTTCATCTTTATAATTATTATAGGTATATTTAGATGTAAATGTGAAATTTTTCAAGAACAACACATCTAAATTTAAAAAGGGACTGTGTGTAATATATTTTGTAACATTCCCTCCTTGATTGTAATCATTCATCGAAACATTGTAACCAAATTCAAAGTTTGGAGCTGTTCTAAAATTAGAACTTATTCTTGCTCTTAATGCCTTTGTAAATATTTTAGAATCTCTATTCTCCTCAACTCTAACATCGGGTGTAGCAGGATTACCATCTATATCTCTTAAGCTCACAATACTACTTGTTGACTTATTTAAAGAGATATTACCTCCAACCGTTCCTTTCAGTTTCCCAATTGTCTTTTGCATGTTTATTGATCCCGACAAAGATTCATTCGGGAAAATAGAATTGATCGATGTTGATATCTGATCCACTCCAATTGGCAAAACGCTGCCTACTGTTGAATTAATTCTTTTGTTATAATTTATCGATGCAAAGACGTTGGTGTAATTAAACATATTAAAACTAAAATAATTCAAACGAACATTGTGCGAATAAGAGCTTTCTAAATTTCTATTACCAGAATACAGTCTATTGTAATTGTTAAACACAAAATTTTGAGAGACTTTATAGACATCTGTAAAACTGATGTTTTTACTGTAAGACAGTCTCAACGTTTCAGATTTTTTTAATTGTAATTTCACAGATGCATTTGGCAATACTTTGGTGAAATCATCATCAACTACAGAACCTAATTGTGAATTTTTTGCTGAGTAAGAATGAAAAGTTAACCCTTGGGTAAAAGTAAAAATACCGGTGATAAACTTGTATTGAAAACCAGCATATAGATCTCTAAATGTATAGTCAACATCATTGATAGTATTTGGCGTTGTAATTTCTGAATTATTTCCATTTAATACTTCAAAAATATCCGAATTGAATTGTTGTTTACTCAATGTCGTTCCAAAAGATAAATTGATATTACTCTTAGAATTAATTACATAATAATAATCTAATTTTGCATCTAACTTATTTGTTTTCACTCTTTTATTTTGAGAAATATCATATGAATTTCCAGTTGTCGGATTGGTTAACGATAATGAATTTGTGAACGAAGCTGAAAGATCTTCTAATTTGGCATTGTAAAACGGATCTTCATCTTGCCACAAATGTTGCGCACTAAAAGCAAAAATATTTTTATCGTTTAAAGTGTAATAGTAGTTTACATTCTGGTTGATTGAGAATGGATTTTGAGTTGTATATTGTGTAATCGGCACCGACTTAAAAGGATCTCCAGCATAGGTTCTGTTAGAAATTACACTTTGATTTTCTTTTTGACTAGATATTTTAGCAAATACATCATAATCAAAATGGTTATTTGCATTTGGCTTGTAGCTAGAACTTAACTTGAACAATCCCAAATTACTATTCTGAGACGAATTACTCAAATCTTCTGAATTTGTCACAAAATTTGGAGGCAACGTTGATGCTTGATTTTCAGGTTGAACATAGGTTCTATTACTGTTTTGCTCGATCTCTGTTTTTGTTCCAGAATAAATAGCAAACCCACTCAAATCCCAAGTTTTCTTTGGCGAATAGCTAAAGTTTGCTGCGACAAATTTAGACTCAATATCTTTTGCTCTATCATTTTGTAATGATAAGAATCCAATATCAGAAGAGGCAACATTAAAACTAGTTCCGCTATTTCCACCTGGTCTAAAGCCACCTGTAAATCGAAAATAATCTCTACGTGTAAAAGGCACTTTACCAATATTATTCATATCAGTTATTAAATTGAGACTGTATTTTGGGTTGTAGTAAAACAGTTTTGGGTGAGCTAAGTACTTACCATTCGCACCAATTCCTGCTGTTACCTCTCCAAACCAGAAATTCTTTTTCCCTTCTTTTAATTTGATATTAATTGCCAAATTATCTGAGTTATCTTGTACTCCTTTTAATTGTCCTACTTCGCTAAAATTCTTTAAAATTTCTACCTTGTCAATCGCATTGGCTGGAATATTTTGTGTAGCTATTTTAGAGTCTCCATCAAAAAAATCTTTTCCTTCTACCATTACTTTCCCTACTTTTTTCCCTTCAACTTCAATTTCTCCATCAGCATTTACTTCTACACCTGGCAATCGTTTTAAAACATCTCCTAGCTTTTTCTCTGTTCCTACTTTAAAAGAATCTGCATCGTACACAATGGTGTCACCTTTAATAGTAACTGGCATTTTGTAGGTTATATTTACTTCATCTAACGTACTATCTGGCATCAATTTGATATCTCTTACAAGATCAGTTTCTTTGATACCTATTGCTACGTCAGCCGTTTTATTTCCAATATAACTCACCTTAATAGTATAGTCTGTGTTTTTTTTAAGCGTTAATTTATAACGCCCTTTAGCATCTGTAAATCCATAAGAGTCTAATGCTTTGGTTTGAGAATTTATGGCAATCACATTAGCCATTTCTAAGGGCTCTCCAATACTGTCTTTTACAAAACCTGTAAGTTTAATTTGAGCATTGACAATCCCGGCAACCATAAAAATGGCTACTATTATAATTTTTTTCATGTGTTTATATTTATTGTTTTTAACAGCTGCATGCCGTTGGCAATCAATCATTTTTCTAAAGAAAAACATTTAGTATGCTCTTTTAATGCATTGGTTTTTTTTGTTGATTAACCTCTTCTTCTGCCATGATTACCACCTCTCCCTCTGAATTGCTCACGCATTTCTTTCATTTTTTTTGTGACAATCTTATTGTATTCAGATCTTGTAACTTTCTTTCCTTTATTCGGCTTTTTAAATGCAACTTTCTCTTCAGGGTTCATGGTGATTTCTGCACACAGAATGGTAGTTTTACCCGAACTTATTTCTAATATTAACCCTGGTAAACCCCAGTATACCCCTGGCCCTTGACTCACCGGAATCTGAGGTGTGTACCAAGCAGTAACGGTAGTCATTTTAAGAGGTGCATCTTTTTTATCTTTTTCATTATTTTGATTGCCCCTTCTTCCAAAATTTGAAAAGCTAAATGCATTGTCTTCTGTAACCAAAGTTGCTTTAAAGCAAGTATAGTTCCCTATTTTTCTTGTTTCACTTCCTAATTTCCATTCAGGTTTTTTACTGCTTTCTGAAATTAAAAACTTCTTCCCAAAAAACTCTGTTTCTTCAAGAACAATAGCCTCTTTGATGTTTTTATATTTTGCTCCGCCTGAAAAACTACTCATCATACCTCTAAACCTACTTCCTCCTCCTTGACCAGGAGTATTTAAACGTTCTTCTTCTTTATAAATAGATTCTATTTGATTAAAACTCAACGTATATGTTTTCTCTAACATTCCTTTCATTCGCTCAGCAATTCTTTTCTTTTGGTCTTCAGACATTTGTCGTCCCCCAAAATTCATGTCCATTGTTGTTTTAGATTTATAAACTGCCCTTCCCTGAAATTTTTTTTGAGAAAAAGCCGAGACTGATAGTAATGCGAGTAGAGAAATAAATAACGATTTCATAATTATTGAGTTAAGTTTTTATGATTTGACTGCTAAAAACTTAAATGGTTTAATTACCCACCAATTCTAATTTCTACATTATTTCCGTTACCTCTTCTCGATTTAAAATGTTCCATTTGGTCTTTCATTTTTTTATCCATTATTTTAGAATACTGATCTTGCGTAACAACCTTTCCTTTTCTTGGTTTTACAATCTCTATTTTCTCTTTCGGATTCATGACGATCTCTGAACAAACAATGGTTTGATTGCCTTCTTTAATCTCTAAAATCAACCCTGGTAATCCGGTATAATCACCTGGCCCATTACTCACAGCAATTTTTGGAGTATACCAAGCTGTCGTAACAACATCTACTTTCTTTGTTGATTCTTTTACTTTGCCATCTTCAACACTCATATTGGTCTGATCCTCCTGACGTGTATACGTTGCTTTGTAACAGGTATAAATTCCTATATTTTTGGTTTCTCCTGTTAGTTTCCAATCAAATCTTGGCAATTTGTCTTTAATTAAAAAACGCTTCCCCATTATTTCAGTTTTATTGATAAACGTATCGTCTTTAATGTTTTTGTATAAAACATCACTTCCTCCACCACTACCCATAACCATTATATTCATTCCGCTTGATGGAGCAACCGATGGAGTTTTCAAAGATTTATCTTCTTTGTAAATAGATTGAGAAGCATTGAATGTTAATGTAAATGTTTTTTGAAACTGCTTCATCATCATGGCGTTCATTTGCGCCTTTTTTTCAGCACTCATACTTGAAAATTGAGGGCCTGCAAGTTTCATATCCATTTTTCTATGGGTTTTATAAGTAGCTTTTCCTTGAAATTTCTGTGCAGTAATTGTTGATGTCATCAGCACAAAAGATAAAATTGTAAGTAGATTTTTCATTTTAATTGATTTTAATTATGATGCAAATATGAATCTCAATTCCACATATTTGGGTTAACGAGTGTTAACGTGTGTTAATAGATAGAATAATATCTAAATGAACTACTTACCTTTGAACTATGAATACGAAAAAGTACCGTTGGGTTTTATATTTAATTACACTGACAGTGATTGCTACAATCTCTGTGCAGGTATATTGGAATTATAAGAACTACCTTCAGAACAAACAGCGGGTATTAAATGAAATACAACTAAGTTTAGACAATTCTTTGGAAGAGTATTTTGCTGACCTTGCAAAAAACGACGTCTTTACATCTATTAAAACTCAACTAGATTCTACAGGTATAAATGGTCATTCTCACGATGTTTACAAAACAAAAGTTTTTAAAAACAATCTTATTGATACTTCTCAAATAAGAAAACATAAAGTTGGGGATGTTTTAAAAAATGTTGAACTCAATTTTAAAACAAAGACATTTCAACAAGGTAAAGACAGTATTATTAGTTTAACACAAGACTTAAGTGACATCAATTCTACAATTGGTAAAGCCAAAGGAATATCAGGAATCAAAGTGATTCAAAGAAACATATTCCCTGATAGAATAGAAATTCTTAACAACCTAAAAAGCATCTATATTTCTATAAGTAGAGATACTTTAGAATATGAAAAAATAGATTCTTTATTACAAAAACAACTTTTAAACAAAAAACTGAATGTAGATTATAGCCTACTCTTTATTAAAGACGACTCTTTGGTTTTTGATTCTAAAACGCCAAATACTCAATTCAAATGGAGTCCTTCAAATTTTGACATTGCAAAAGGAAATAACATTAAATTCAATTGGAATTCCTTGAGTTCAAAATCTACCTACTTAAGAAGTAATGAACAATTCAAAGTAATATACCAAGACACATCATTAGAAGCCTTAAAAAGAAGTTCTTTTGGAATTTTATTATCCCTTTTACTTTCTTTAAGTATTATCTCTTGTTTATTTTATTTACTGAAAGTAATCAACAAACAAAAAGAATTGGCAGAAATTAAGAACGATTTGATTAGTAATATTACTCACGAATTTAAAACGCCAATTACAACTGTTTCTACAGCTTTAGAAGCGATTGAAACTTTTAATGCAATAGATGATAAAGAAAAGACAAAAAAGTATTTATCTATTTCTAGTTTACAGTTGAAGAAGCTCCATCAAATGGTAGAAAAACTGTTAGAAACGGCAACTTTAGATAGCGAAAAATTATTGTTAAAAAGAGAAGAAATTGATATTGTTGAATTGGTGAAAAATGTTTCACTAAAAAATGAACTAAGCTTAGATCAAAAGAATATTTCATTCAACTCATTTAAAGAACAGTTTACCGTTAATATAGACCCTTTTCATTTCGAAAATGCCATTTCTAATTTAATTGACAATGCAATAAAGTATGGTGGAAACAAAATTGAATTGCATCTTAATTTAGTATTGAATAATTTAGAAATCACCATTGCTGATAACGGGAACAGTATTGACAAGAGTCAACGCGATAAAATTTTCGACAAGTTTTATCGAATTCCGAAAGGAAACACGCATGATGTTAAAGGATTTGGAATCGGGTTATATTACGCAAAAAAAATCATTGAAAAACATGATGGAGGTATTCATTTAGTCCCGTCTTCTACCAATACTATTTTTAAAATCACTTTGCCAATATGAGTTCAAAAATAAAAATAGTCTTAGCAGAAGACGAGCCAAGTTTAGCTCAAATTGTTAAAGAAAGTTTAGAAACAAGAGATTTTGAAGTCTTTTTAGCTCAAAATGGTGTTGAAGCATACGAACTATACAAAACCGAAAAACCAGAAATTTTAGTATTGGATGTAATGATGCCAAAAAAAGACGGTTTTACATTGGCAAAAGAAATACGAAAAGAAAACAATCAAATTCCAATTATATTTTTAACAGCAAAATCGCAAACAAAAGATGTTTTAGAAGGGTTTAATCATGGTGGAAACGATTACCTTAAAAAACCTTTCTCTATGGAAGAATTGATTGTTCGCATGCATTCTTTACTTAATAGAAATACATTAAAAACAAATGAAAGCGCCATTAAAATAGGAAACTACATTTTCAATTACACTAAACAAACCTTAGTCTACAATACTGAATCTACCTTATTAACTCACAGAGAGTCAGAATTACTTTTTCTGCTAACTCAAAAGAAGAACGAAATATCTGACAGAACCTATATTCTAAAAAAATTGTGGGGAGATGACGATTTTTTTAACGCACGAAGCATGGATGTTTTTATAACCAAACTCAGAAAAAAATTAAAAAATGACGAAAACATTCAGATTGTGAATGTTAGAGGTTATGGTTATAAATTGATTTGCTAAATGCATTCCTAGTTCTAAAATTTGCTTACCTTTATCAACCCATTTTTACAACTTTTAGAATTTACAAACTATGCACGTAGCTATTGCTGGAAATATCGGCGCTGGTAAAACAACCCTTACTAAATTATTAGCCAAACATTACAATTGGAAACCTCACTTTGAGTCTGTTGAAGAAAACCCGTATTTAGATGATTTTTATTCTGAAATGGAACGTTGGTCTTTTAACCTACAAGTATTCTTTTTGAATAGTCGATTCAGACAGATCTTAGAACTTAGAGAATCAGGCAATAAAATTATTCAAGACAGAACTATTTATGAAGATGCGCATATTTTTGCTCCAAATCTTCATGCAATGGGATTGATGACAAACAGAGATTATAAAAACTACAGTTCATTATTTGAGTTGATGGAGAACTTGGTTACTCCACCCGACTTAATGATTTATTTACGTTCAAGTATCCCTAATTTAGTTGGACAAATTCATAAAAGAGGAAGAGACTATGAAAACTCAATCAGTATTGATTATTTAAGTAGATTAAACGAACGTTATGAAGCTTGGATTTCTACCTATACAAAAGGGAAATTATTAATTATTGATGTTGATAATTTAGATTTTGTTGACCAACAAGAGGATTTAGGATATATCATTGATAGAATAGATGCTCAAATAAACGGATTATTTTAATATAGGTTAACATTCAAACAATTTATAAAGAATAAAGGGTTGCTAATTTACATTAGCAACCCTTTTGTTTTTGATAGAAATCCCCCAATACCTATCTATCTGCAAGATAATAAAAATATTTATCTTTTTAAACAAAACTATGTATCTTTTAAAAACCATAAAAGCCCATTAAAAATGAGCTTTTGTTTTACACAAGAAACCCTTGTGTGGCCTATAATAGATAGTTCCCCCGAATCTCTATTACAGCTTTAATAAATGATATATTTTGATGTCTAATTTCATATTTTCTTCTTTCTTTTTTAAAATAACATGGCTGAAAAACGCTAGTAACACAAAAATCAAAACCAAAACAGTTACAAAAACTCTTTGTAAAATTTCATTTTCTTTTGTTAAACTATTGTGAAATGTTAGAAATGAAACGGTCGTAAAAAGAAATATTAGATAAGGGCTCGTTCTTTCAAAAATTTGAATCCTTTTCTTGTTGTTCTTAATCTTATTTTGAATGAGTTTAAAACGAGTTTTCTTTAGTTGAATATCCATATCGTTAGTACCTATTATAATTAATAAGACACAATCTTTTTTAACAAGTCACATTAAATTAATTTTTCTTACAAATTATCACTCTTCATTTTTTTTTACCAGTACAATTTCATCAACAACTTCTTTTATTGGAAAAACCATTTTTCCGTTAGCGGTAACAATCACAACACAAATATTATCAATTGATTCTATAACCCCTTCTATTTCTTTTATTTTGATTTTTTGACCTATTTGAAAATTCTTTCTTGAATAGTAACCAAATAGTAACCTTTTAATTACATCTCTAGAACCTAAGCCAAAAGCTATTGTGAATGATAATAATACAGACCCAATAATAAGCGTCAAATTACTTTTAATAATACTGGTATCAATTCCTGCTTGATCTAATGCAGCTATTGAAATAAAGACTACGATTAAATAGAAAGCAATATTAGCAACTAAATTCCCTCCTGTTAACTCTAATGATTTGAACATTGAGTGAATTGCTTTTTTTGAGATAGTTCCCACATAAATACCTCCAACAAATATCAACAGTGAAGTTAACAACCTTGGTAAGTATGCAATGAAACTTCCAATTCCTTCAGATACCATATTCAACCCAAAAAGATCAGCACCGATTAAGATAAAAATTAATACCAGCAGCCATTTTAACACACTCAAAATAACATTGGTTAAAACGATATTAATAGTAGTATTTCCAAAAATCTCTGTTTTACTTAACTTTTTAGACCATTCATCAATCTTTGTTTTATTCAATGCTTTCTTAACGAGGTAAAGAAATATTTTAATGAATAACCATGCGACAAGAACAAATGCTATAAAGCCAAAAACTTTTGGCAATCCCGATAATATTTTAGTCCAAATATCTTCTAATGATGACATAATATCTACTTGTAATGCTATTGTTGTTTTCATAATTAGTGGGTTTTATTTTTTAGTTGATTTTTTCAATTCTTTTTTCTCACTTAAAGTTAATAACGAACCTAGTGTACTTGGGTATTTCACCACAAATAAATCGGCCACATCTAGTGTAAGTTTTATCATAGCAACATCACCAAGCACTTTTTCTTTAAGTACCTTTGGCACTTCTTGATGTTCTAATATTTTCTTAAATGGATTCTCCATACCTATAGTTCGTTATACGTGTTTACCACTTTTTCCTTCGCTCTTTTTAAGCGCATTTTTACGGCGCTCTCACCTATTTCTAATACTTCAGAAATTTCTTTTATTGACAAGTCATCTTGATATTTCATTAACAAGATCATTTTATCATTCGGATCAATAATTTGCATTGCTTTTGCCAACTTATCCGATTTCAATTCAAATAAAGTAGCATCATCAATTTCATCAAAAGAAGTAGTATCTTTTACCTGATCGGTTACAATTGTTTTCTTTTCTTTCTTTTTATGAGCATCTCTTTGCACATAGTTGACACAAAAATTATAGGTAAAAGAATACAACCAAGTAGAAAATTTAGACTTCCCTTTAAATGTTCTTAATTTTACAAATAGGCGTATAAAGACATCGTGTGTTAAATCTTGTGCCTCTTCCTTGTTTTTAGAAAAACCATAACATTTATTATACACAACAGAAGAATACCTGTCGTACAAAACAGCAAACAAATGGGTATTATTTGTTTCAACTATTTTATAAACAAGCTCTTCATCACTTAGAGGATTCTTATTTTTTATATCACCCAATAGGAAATTAGCACGTTAAATTTGGTTAACACTTAGTTTTTAGACACTTAATTTATCTGAAGGTCACATTTTCAAGTTGCAAATCACAATTTAACATTTCTTTAACAAATCGACAAATAAAATAATTCTCACTCTTTTTGTAACATTTATGAATTAGTTCACGTATAACTAAGTGTAGAGTATTATTAATCGTTTAAAAATCACTTATAATTTAGATGAGACAACTAAAAATTACCAAGCAGGTTACCAATAGAGAAACTGCATCGTTAGACAAATATTTACAGGAGATAGGAAAGGTAGATTTAATTACTGCCGATGAAGAAGTAGAATTAGCTCAACGAATAAAAGCTGGAGATCAGATAGCCTTAGAGAAATTAACAAAAGCAAATTTACGTTTCGTTGTTTCTGTAGCTAAACAATATCAAAACCAAGGATTGACATTACCTGATTTAATTAATGAAGGTAATTTAGGTTTAATTAAAGCTGCAAAACGTTTTGATGAAACTCGTGGATTTAAGTTTATCTCTTATGCTGTTTGGTGGATTCGTCAATCTATTTTACAAGCATTAGCAGAACAATCTCGTATTGTTCGTTTGCCATTAAACAAGATTGGATCTATTAACAAGATTAATAAAATGTACGCTTTCTTAGAACAAGAAAATGAGCGCCCTCCTAGTCCAGAAGAAATTGCTAAGAAATTAGACATGACTGTGAACGATGTAAAAGAATCTATGAAGAATTCTGGTCGTCACGTTTCTATGGATGCACCATTAATTGAAGGAGAAGATTCTAACTTATACGATGTATTAAACTCAGGAGAATCTCCAAACCCAGATAGAGCTTTATTGCACGAATCTTTAAGAGTAGAAATTTCTAGAGCTTTAGAAACCTTAACCCCAAGAGAAGCAGACGTTGTAAAGTTATACTTCGGATTGGGTGAACACCAACCAATGACATTAGAAGAAATTGGTGAAACGTTCGATTTAACTCGTGAGCGTGTTCGTCAAATTAAAGAAAAAGCGATTAGAAGACTAAAACATACCTCTAGAAGTAAAATCTTAATGACTTACTTAGGTTAATCCTCACAGAGGGTTTTAGTTACCCTTTTTTATGTGAAAAATATTTAAAGAAAGCACTCAAATTAATTTGAGTGCTTTCTTTTTTATATTGTATTTTTGCAGCTAACAACACAACAAAAAATTATGACTAAATTAATTGCTCCTTCGATTTTAGCAGCAGATTTTGCCAATCTACAACGGGATATTGAGATGGTAAACAATAGTGAAGCAGATTGGTTTCACATTGACATTATGGACGGTGTTTTTGTTCCGAATATTTCATTTGGGATGCCTGTTTTAAAAGCAATCTCTAAACACGCAACAAAAACAATCGATGTACATTTAATGATTGTAGATCCTGATAGATACATTACAACCTTTGCAGATTTAGGAGCAGACATCTTAACGGTGCACCATGAAGCTTGTACACATTTACACAGAACTATTCAGGCCATAAAAGCTGCGGGAATGAAAGCTGGTGTTGCATTGAACCCACACACGCCTATTGCCGTTTTAGAAGATGTAATTGCTGATTTAGATTTGGTATGTATTATGAGTGTAAATCCAGGTTTTGGAGGACAATCATTTATAGAAAACACCTATAAAAAAGTACGTCAGTTAAAACATTTAATTGAGTTTACTAAATCTAGCTGTCAGATAGAAATTGACGGTGGTGTAACAAATCAAAATGCAAATGCTCTAGTAGAAGCTGGTGCTGATGTTTTGGTTGCTGGTAGCTTTGTTTTTAAGAGCGAAGACCCAACTGCAACTATTGCTGATTTAAAAAACTTATAAGATCTAGATTTTTAGAATCTAAAAAAGCCGAAGCAATTGCTTCGGCTTTTTCCTTTCATAACAATCTCCACATTAATATTGCTCTAACAAATAATTCAACAGATCTGTAGTAGTAACAATACCGACTAACTTATTACTATCTACAATTGGCAACGCATGAAATTCATTTTTAGCCAAAACTCCTGCTACTTCTTTTATGGTTTGACTTGAAGAAACAGAAACCAGATTCTTCACCATGACTTGCTCAATACTCAACATATTATAAACAGCTGTATCTACATCGCTTTCATCAGAACCATATGTATCTACAAAACTTACACGCAACAAATCTGTTAAACTTAATATCCCAATAATATCATCTCCGTTCACTACAGGAATATGTCGTATATTATTCTCACTGAACAATTTTTCTGCATCTACTAAATTGTTTGTTAAATTAACCGTTATTAGGTTTGTAGACATAATTTTAGATACTAATTCTCTTCTTTTCATGTTTGATTGGTTTTAAATTCTAGTATAAATATCTAACTATTAACCAATGATAAACATGACAAAAATCAGTCTTTAAAAAATAGTAATTGTGTACCTACTGTAGTGCAGGCTTTAATCAACCTTGAATTATAACACAAAAAAAGCAAGCTTTAATAAAGCTTGCTTTTTTAGTTTTTATTAGTGACCGCGAAGGGATTCGAACCCCCAACCCTCAGAGCCGAAATCTGATATTCTATCCAGTTGAACTACGCAGCCATTTGTCATTCCTGCGAAAGCAGGAATCTCTTTTTAATTCATTAAATTCTTCTTCACTAAAGTAGAGATCGTTTTCCCATCAGCTTGTCCTGCCAATTCTTTAGAAACCATTCCCATAACTTTACCCATATCTTTCATTCCGGCTGCACCTGTTTTTTCAATTACAGCTAAAACCACTTTTTCTACTTCTTCTTCAGACAACGCCTCAGGCAAAAACTGTTCTATAACTTTAGCTTCTAACAACTCAGGATCTGCCAAATCTTGTCTTCCTTGCTCTATAAAAATAGCGGCGCTATCTTTACGCTGCTTTACTTGTTTCTGTAAGATTTTCAACTCTTGATCTTCCGTCAGCTCTGTAACAGCGCCAGTTTCTGTTTTTGCTAATAAAATTGCAGACTTCACCGCTCTTAACGCTTGTAAAGCAACTGTATCTTTCGATTTCATTGCTGCTTTCATTTGTTCCATTAATTCTTTTTGAAAACTCATTTTATCAAATTTTGAATTGCAAATATAACTATAAAAAAGATTCCCAATTGCTTGGGAATCTCTAAACATAAACAATTAATTTAGGGAGTAATTGCGTGTTCTACTTTAAATATTATAAGAGATCTACACGAATTATTTCGTGCAAATCTTGATTAATCTACATTGTCGTGTAAAAATGAATTGTTAGATCTCAACCGTGCATCATCACTTGCATCTGTACTTAGTGTTGTTCTAGACTTGCTCATTTCAGAATTTACCTCATCTAAATTAACACCCAATCTTTTGTATGCTGGCTGTCTCTCAATCTCATCAATATTTTTATTTACTTGATCAGTAAACTTATAATTGAATCCTTTCATCTTTTGGCGACGCAACTCAGCCGTTCTTTCCAACTCAGATATTGTTAAACTTAACGGAGAAACTTCTTCAGAAATTGTCTCTATATCTTTTGTATTCTGTACTGGTTTACTTTTTACAACGAAAGTAATTTCTTCTTCTTCAACAGCTACTTTTTCTTTCTGTACAGATCTAGAATTAGAACTCATAGAAATTGTAGGTTTAACATCTTCAAAGTCTTCCAAAACATATCTTCTTTCAACTACTTCTCTATCTTTCGCAACAATCTCTATTGCATCATTTACCACAATCTCATTTACATCTTCTATCGACAAATCAAATCGAACCTCTTTTGGCTCTTCTTTAATTTCTTCATAGCTATTCAATGGTAAATCAAATAATAAATCAGTTTGCAACTGAATTGGTTTCTCTATGATTTTTTCTTCAATCTGCGGAGCTGCATTGGTAATGATAAAATCGTCCTCAGAAATAGTTTCAACTTCAATTTCATCATAAACAACGTTGATATTATTTATGAATTCAGAAGTAGGAATAAGCGTTACTTTCTCTTCAACAACCTCTTCTTCTAAAACATGAACAATTTTCGTTTCTGGTTTACTGGATATTGGAGCGTCTAAAACGGTAGCTTTTTCTACTGTGTTTTCAGAAAAATCATACGTAGCTTTTTGTTCTTCTTCTAACGTATGGATGATTTTTTTAGCTTCTGTATTTGTAATGGTACTTTGCTGATCAGCGGCAAAACCTGTTGCAACTACAGTAACAGCTATAGAATCTCCAAGAGAATCATCTTCACCAATACCCATGATGATATTTGCTTCATAGCCTGCTTCTGTCTGAATATAATCATTGATATCTCCTATTTCATCTATCGTAACTTCATCAGTACCTGAAACAATTAATAACAAGACGTTTTTAGCTCCTGCAATTTTATTATCATTCAACAATGGAGAATCCAACGCTTTCACGATAGAGTTCTTTCCTCTGTTCACTCCAGATTCTTTGGCAGAACCCATAATTGCAGTTCCACTATTAGACAATACAGTTTTTGCATCATGCAAATCAATATTTTGCTTGTAGTGGTGTGTAATAACTTCTGCGATTCCTCTTGCCGCGGTAGACAAGACTTCATCCGCTTTAGAAAACCCAGCCTTAAAACCAAGGTTTCCATATACTTCTCTTAATTTATTATTATTAATAACAATTAGAGAATCTACATTACTTCTAAGAGTATCAATTCCAACTTGTGCTTGCTTCGAGCGCATTCTACCTTCAAATTGAAATGGCATCGTTACAATTCCAACTGTTAAAATATCCATGTCTTTGGCTATTTTAGCAATTATTGGAGCTGCTCCAGTTCCTGTTCCACCACCCATTCCGGCAGTGATAAACACCATTTTAGTTTGAGCTCCTAGCATTTGCTGAATCTCTTCTATACTTTCTTTTGCAGCACTTGCACCAACTTCTGGATTGGCACCAGCTCCTAAACCAGATGTTAGATCTACACCTAATTGAATTTTATTAGGAATAGAACAGCTATCTAAAGCCTGTGCATCTGTATTACAGATTACAAAATCTACTCCTTTAATGTCTTGCTGAAACATGTGGTTTACCGCATTGCTTCCGCCACCACCAACACCAATTACCTTAATAGTATTTGATTGTGATTTAGGCATGTCAAATAAAATGTTATCGAATTCTCCGCTCATAATAACTTTTCTACCTTTTTAGGGTTAATTATATATTTTAATCTTTTATTTCTTTATTCTGCATTATCTAAAAACTCCTTGAAACTATCTGTGAACTTTTCGAAAAATGATTTTCTTTTTTGCACAGGTTTCACTTCAACAACTTTTTCTTCTTGAGTTTGATCAGTAGTTTCTGATCCTTCTAGTACTTCATCATCACAAACTACAGATTCTATTTTACATTCTTTTTCTAAACCTTCCATCAATAAACCTACAGCTGTTGCATAAGATGGACTTGACAATGCATCATCAGAATCACCAGCTAAATGTTCATTTGGATATCCAATTCTCGCATCCATACCTGTAATATATTCTACCAATTGGCGTAAATGTTTCAATTGAGAACCTCCTCCAGTTAGTACAATTCCTGCAATCAGTTTTCCTTTTGCAGTTTCATGTCCGTAATTCTTTATTTCTAAATACACATGCTCAATAATTTCTTGAACTCTAGCATGAATGATTTTAGACAAATTCTTTAAAGTAATCTCTTTTGGCTCCCTTCCTCTTAATCCTGGAATAGAAACAATTTCTGTGTCTTTGTTTTCTCCAGGCCAAGCTGACCCAAACTTTATCTTCAACAATTCAGCTTGCTTTTCAATGATAGAGCAGCCTTCTTTAATATCCTCAGTAATCACATTTCCTCCAAAAGGAATTACTGCAGTATGTCTGATAATCCCATCTTTAAAAATGGCTAAATCAGTTGTACCACCACCTATATCAATCAAAGCAACACCAGCTTCCTTCTCTTCTTGACTTAATACCGCTGATGCAGAAGCTAAAGGTTCTAATGTAATGTCTGCTAAATCCAAACCAGCACTTTTTACACATCTACCAATATTTCTGATTGAAGAAACCTGACCAACAACAACATGAAAATTGGCCTCTAACCTTCCGCCATACATTCCGATTGGTTCTTTGATTTCTCCTTGGCTATCTACTTTAAATTCTTGTGGCAAAACATGGATAATTTCTTCTCCAGGTAACATGACCAACTTATGAACTTGATTTACTAAATTGTCAATGTCGCTTTCGTCAATAACTTCATCTGGATTGTTTCTCGTGATATAATCACTATGATGTAAACTTCTAATATGCTGACCTGCGATACCAACAACTACATCATCAATCTTTTGCCCAGATACATTTTCGGCCTCATCAATAGCTTGCTGAATAGATTGTATGGTTTGTGTAATATTACTCACCACACCTCTCTTTACACCTAAACTTTTAGCTTTACCAATACCTAAAACCTCTAATTTATTGTATTCGTTCTTTTTACCAATCATGGCAACAATTTTGGTTGTACCAATATCAAGACCTACAGCTATTTTATTGTTTTCCATCTTGTTTTATTTTGCGCACACAACTTGGTTGTGATATTTTAAATTTATTGTTTTGTATTGCTCAATCGTTTTATCAACAAAAGCCTTATTATAAAAAGCTTTTAATTTCTTGAATTTGGTATTCGTTTCTTTCAATGAACCCAATTCAATTTTATATTCCCCACTTCTAACACTCAAAACAAACTCGTTTTTCGGCGTTTTATGGATTCCAATGATCTCTTTTCTTAAAAAATCATCTCTTAAAATTACATTGACAAAATCTGTAATTTCTTTTAAATTTTCTTTATTTACATTCCCTGTAACCAACAATACTCTGGCAGAATAATTATCAGACAAAGGAACTACCACCCCTTGTTTATCAACATAATAAGACGAATTAAAAGTATTAATTCTAGCAACTGGCGTGCGTTGTTTTACAATGGCATTTAACACACCATCTATGGTAAAAAACACAGTTGCACTTTCTATATATGGATTTGAGAGTACTGAATACTCTAAACCTTGTAAATCTATAACAGATTTTCGTTGGTTTTTCACTCTTTGCTGATTTTGTATTAACAATTTATTAACCATTTCTTGAGTTAAAAAATCATTGCTTCCCTCCTCGAATTCAACAACTACTTTCCCTATTGTTTTATTGAAATTTTTGACACTCGAAAAACTATACAAAAACGCCATAGCAACTACCAACACTAGAAAAAACAGATATGTTGTTATTTTTTTCATTTATTGATTTTTTTTCGATTTTAATTCAGAAACTACACTAGTTATCAACATTCCAATATCACCTGCACCTAACATTGTTACAATTTTCGCAGAAGATTTTCTGATTTTATCAACAACCTCTTCTTTAGACACCAATTCTTTCTTTTTTAAATCAACTTTATTTAGTAACCAAGTAGAATTCACTCCTTCAATTGGCAATTCTCTCGCTGGATAAATATCCAACAACAACAATTCATCAAACTTTGAAAGGGCCATAGCAAAATCATCTATAAAATCTTGTGTTCTAGTAAATAAATGAGGCTGAAAAACGGCCAACACTTTTTCATCTGGGTACATTTCTCTTACAGAATTCTCCACAGCATTTATTTCTGTTGGATGATGTGCATAATCATCTATCAACACCAAATCTTCAGTATTAATCTTATATGAAAACCGTCTTTGCACACCTTTAAATGTTTTCAACGAGTCTTTTATACTTTTCAATTCAATTCCATACACATTCGCCATAGCCAATGCCGCCAAAGCATTCATTACATTGTGTTTTCCTGGCAAATGAAATTCAATATTCTCTATGGATTCCGTTGGCGTATTTACATCAAACACATACTTACCACTTTCAATTTTCAAATTAAACGCACTGTAATCTGCCAACTCATCAACAGCATACGTCAAACCTTTAATTGGCAATCCTTTTGCCACAATTAACGTGTCAGACACCTTATTTGAGAAATCTATAAATGATTCTACTAAAGCTTCTGGTTTACCATATATATCTAAATGATCAGCATCCATAGAAGTAATACACGCAATATTTGGTGACAACTGTAAAAAAGAACGATCAAACTCATCAGCTTCTACAACTGAAATTTCATCTTCTCCTAGAATCAAATTCGAATTGTAATTCTCAGTAATCCCCCCCAAAAATGAAGTTGCCATACTAGGCTGCATAATGTGCCCTAAAATTGCAGAGGTAGTAGTTTTACCATGCGTTCCTGCAACCGCCAAACAAAAAGTGTTTTCAGTAATATTTCCTAATATTTCTGATCTTTTTAGAATTGTAAAACCATTATCCTTTAAATAATTATATTCTTTATGATCATCAGGAATTGCGGGGGTGTACACCACTAAAGAAGTTTCTTTCTTTAAAGATTTCGGAATGTTTACAACAGCATCATTAAAATGAATTTCAATTCCTAATTCGACAAGTGAATCCGTTATCGCAGTGGGCGTTTTATCATACCCCGAAACATGTTTACCATTGGCTTTAAAATAACGTGCAATCGCACTCATTCCGATACCTCCGACACCAATAAAATAGACGCTATGTATATTTTTTAAATTCACCTATTCAATAATTTTTCAATCTCGTTTACAATTTGACTTGTTGCATCTGGCAAAGCCAACTCTTTGATGTTTTCACTCAAATTATCCTGCTTTCCTTTATCTTTTAAAAGTGTTTCAAAAACAATTGGAAAAGTGTCTAACTCGCTCTCTTTTAACAAAATTGCACCATGCTTATCTGCAATAGATTTTGCGTTTTTTGTTTGATGGTCTTCAGCCACATTTGGTGACGGAATAAAAATTGTTGGTTTTCCAACAATACACAGTTCTGAAACAGAACTCGCTCCAGCTCTTGAGATAATTACATCTGAAGCAGCGTAGGCTAAATCCATTCTATTTAAAAACTGATGCACTTGTACAGACTCTCTTTGACTGTATTTTTTATATTCTTCAACATATAACTGACCGCATTGCCAAATCAATTGAACATCTTGACCTTTTAAAAAATCCAATTGCTCTTCAATTAATTGATTGACTCTTCTTGCACCTAAACTACCGCCTAAAACAAGTATTGTTTTCTTGTTTTTATCTAATTTGAAGTATGCTTTTGCCTCTTCTGTTTTATTATGAATTGTCAATAAATCTTGACGAACAGGATTTCCTGTTTTAATAATTTTATCTACTGGGAAAAATCGCTCTAAATAATCATAAGCAACACATATTTTACTTGCTTTTTTACTCAATAACTTATTGGTTATTCCAGGATATGAATTTTGCTCTTGGATCAATGTCGGAATTCCGTTTCTACTCGCAACAATCAAAGTAGGTCCACTTGCAAAACCACCTGTTCCAATCGCAACATCTGGTTTGAATTTTCTGATAATTCTTTTTGCTTTCCACAAACTACTCATCAACTTAAAAGGAAAAGAAAGGTTTTTTAATGTCAATTTTCGTTGAATTCCAGATATCCACAAGCCTTTAATTTCATAACCTGCTTGCGGCACTTTTTCCATTTCCATTTTATCTTTTGCTCCTACGAATAAGAACTTAGCATCAGGGTAACGCAATTGTATTTCGTTTGCGATCGCAATCGCCGGATAAATATGTCCGCCGGTTCCGCCTCCACTAATAATGATGTTAATCGATTGCTTCATGTAAAATATCTAAAGGATTATCATCTAAAATTGTTTCTTCTGTTTCATCTTTGGATGCACTTACACTTAAAATCATACCAAGTGCAAAACAGGTCATCCAAATAGAGGTTCCACCACTACTAATTAGCGGTAATGTTTGCCCGGTTACAGGAAATAAATTACTTGCTACCGCCATATTTATCATTGCCTGAAAAATAATTGGCAATCCAACGCCTATAACCAACAATGATGCAAATATTGTATTCGCTTTTTTCGCTGCTATTACAATTCTAAACAGCAATAAAAAGTAGATAAAAATTACAGACAACGCTCCTGCCAAACCATATTCTTCTACAATAATTGCGTAAATAAAATCTGAAGACGATTGTGGCAAAAAGTTCTTTTGCACACTTTTACCAGGACCATTCCCTGTCAATCCACCGGTTGCAATTGCAATTTTTGCTTTATTAACTTGATAACCTTCCGCGCCATCATTCTTCGAAAAGCTTTCAATTCTACTTTGCCAAGTAGCAACTCTATTTGGCATGGCATCTGGAAAAGCTTTTGCCGATAACACAAACAATGTTAAAATGACGAAACCTATTCCGAGTATGATTCCAATGAATTTCATCGGATACCCGCCAATAATTGCCAAAATTAATATCATGGTAAAAATAATGGCTGCAGTTGAAAAATTTGCTGGCAAAATCAGCATTAAAACGACACCAATTGGCAACCACAACTGCCATAAGCTATCTTTAAACTCTATCTTTTTTTCTTTATTCCTAGCCAAATACCTAGCTACATACACCATTAAAATCACTCCAGCCAACGTAGATGTTTGAAAACCTACTCCAACAAACGGAATACGAATCCATCTACTGGCATTTGCTCCTCCAATTGTAGTTCCTTGAGACAAGGTATATATCAATAATAAAATAATAACTGGCAGCATTAACACAGAACCGCCGCTAAAATATCGATACGGAATTTTATGAACACCATAGATAATTGCAAAACCCATGGCTAACAAAATCATGTGTTTTATCAAATACCCAAAGGTAGAACCTGAACCTACAACATACACCAAGTTTGTACTTGCACTATATACTGGCATAAACGAAAAAATAGCCAATACGGCGACAATAGACCAAATGGTTCTATCTCCTTTTATATGCTTTAACAGGTTACTCATATTTATATCAACTTAGATAATTGACCTTACTGCTGCTTTAAATTGCCTTCCTCTATCCTCGTAATTATCAAACAAATCGAAACTTGCACATGCTGGTGACAACAATACATTATCTCCTCTTGAAGCTAATTTTGCCGAAACTTTCACTGCTTCTTCTGCTCCTGCAGTTTCAACGATTACGTCTACCACATTGTGAAAAGTTTCAATAATCTTTTTATTGTCGGTCCCTAAGCAAACAATCGCCTTCACTTTTTCTCTTACCAATGGTAATAAATCGTGATAGTCATTTCCTTTATCTACACCACCAACAATCCAAACCGTTGGGTTATCCATGCATTCTAAAGCATAAAACGTAGCATTTATATTGGTTGCTTTCGAATCGTTTATATATTGAATGTCTTTTACTTTCTGAACGTTTTCTAGACGATGCTCAGCTCCTTCAAAGTTTGATAAACTTTCTTTAATCGTTTGTTTTCTAACCTTAAGCAATTGAGCCGCCATAGCTGAAGCCATCGCATTTTTCACATTGTGTTTACCTTGTAATGTTAACTTAGTTGTAGGCATAGTAAATTCTTCTGTGTTTATTTTCGTTATTATTTTATCTTCTCTTAAAAAGGCACCGAATTCTAATTCTCTTTCTATTGAAAAAGGGATTAATTGTGCTTTTGTAGTATTCTTTTTCAACCATTGGTTAATAGCTATATCATCTGCATCGTAAATCAAAAAGTCTTCTGCAGTTTGATTTTCTGTTATTCTAAATTTAGAGGCGATATACAGATTGAAATCATATTCATATCGATCTAAATGATCTGGTGTTATGTTGGTAATAATTGCGATGTGTGGTGCAAATTTATCAATCCCATCTAACTGAAAACTACTCAATTCCAACACATATAAATTGTGTTTTTGGGTTGCCACTTGCTCTGCAAAACTATCTCCAATATTACCCGCAACCCCAACATTCAATTTAGCGGCCTTCAAAATATGA
>Ga0209395_1000211_pt1 | contig 88744 bp, 84 predicted proteins | sample GOMGulsemesocosm_3_FD_184635 | JGI IMG/M metagenome (GOLD analysis project Ga0209395, IMG submission 184635) | Methane-oxidizing microbial communities from mesocosms in the Gulf of Mexico - GOM9D Gulf of Mexico (SPAdes) (version 2) | ecosystem: Environmental > Aquatic > Marine > Cold seeps...
CGACTGTCTTCTTGAATAGACCCTAAATCGACATTGCCTACTACTGCAGCATCATTGACCGCGGCCACATCAATAGTTGCAGAACCCGCCACGGGTTGCTGTCCATCGGTGGCAATAAAGTTAAGCGGGACATCATTCCCATGATAATTTTCAGCGGGCATGAAACTGATATTTTCAATATTACCCGCTGCATCTTGACTGTATTCAATCGTACCAAAAGCTTGATCGACCGTGACTTCAACAATATGCAAAGCATCGCCATCCACATCACTGCTATTGGCTAATAAATCCTGTGCGGAGAATTCAATTCGGCCGTCTTCTTCTATCGCGCCCAAATTAACTTTACCAACCTCAGCGGCATCATTAACGGATAAAACCTCCATATTCGCAGAACCTGAAACATTTACTGTTCCATCATTCACAGTAAAGTTAAAAGAAACATTTTCTGCGTGATAATTTTCTGACGGAATAAAATTAAATTGCCCATGACCTAAATCAACAACTTCACCAAATTCTGGATCAACGCTAACAGAAGAAATAGTTAATTGATCACCATCGATATCTGTACTATTAGCCAGCAAATCAGTAGCAGAAAAGGTTTTTGCTGTATCTTCAGCTGTCATCCCCAACGCTACCGAACCAACATCTGGAAGATCATTGATTGCCATGACCGAAAGAGACGCATTAGCTGTTACATCAAACTCCCCGTCACTCACGACATAAGTAAACTGTACGTCTTCAGCATGGAAATTTTCAGCAGGTGTAAAGGTATAATGACCTAATTCATTTATTTCAATAGTGCCATATTCTGGAGCAACTGATATTGATTTAATACTTAGAATATCGCCCTCAGCATCAACACTTCCCGCTAAAAGTTGCTGAGCAGTGAATGTGACAACCGTATCCTCATCGGATTCACCTAGATTGATTAATGTTACTTCAGGTGCTGAATTCTCAACAGCATCAGCAATAACGACTGCCTCCGCTTGAGTCTGGAGGAATTCCTCTGGTGCAAATATTTCATTGCTGTTGTTGTCGGCTACTGTAGGTGATTGATCTAAATTATATCCCTGCCCTTCCGTCTGAATAACTCGATTAGAGCGAATCGAACCAATATTATTAGTGGACTCTATATTAGGTTGATTAAAGGGGGTTCCATTTGATTTTTCTAGATCATTAACGATTGTTTTTCTAGCTGAAAAATTCAATTCATCAATTGTTGGCGGGTTATCTAAAGCCACAGCCTGAGGTTGTGCTTGCAATTGCAAATCAGGATCAGTGTTTTGTTGAGGATCAATAGTTTTATCTAAATCACCTATTGTCACCTGATTGTCACTGGGTTTTAAAAATATATTTTGTAAAAAAAGTTCTTCTTTATTACCCGCTTGTGCGGCATCAATAGAGAGGGACTCTTTTTCTTTCAATATACCCTTTGAGCGCTCAGTAAAAAGAAAATCTTCTTCTAAAACATTATTACGTTCATTATCCTTACTTTCCGCCATGACAATCCACCATAATTTTATCCGTCATCTAATTTTACGTACCTATAATTATTTTTTTGTGATCAACCCCTCAGATATAAAACTATTCCCAAACTTTCATTTGGGTTTTGAGGGCTGTATCACGAAAAAAAAATACCACATAAGCTTGAAATATCTACGCCAAACCATAACAATTCAATCTATTATATTTTTTTTATAAAAAAAATTGATCTGGATCACAATATTTTAAAATAGATTTTTTTTATCAACTACCTTTGAATAAAGGTTATTTCTTAAATACATGGAGTATAAATTCTTGCAGACTTTTACCCTTCCAAAAACGTGGCGCCGTCCTGAAGTTATCCTATCTTCCCTCCTTATTAATATTTTGGCTCTAGCTTTACCTGTCGTGATTTTACAAGTGTATGACAGAATCATTCCTAACCAAGCTACAGATACTTTTCTTGTCTTAATTATTGCTATGTTGATCGTCATATTTTGTGATTTTCTACTGAAGATCTGGCGTTCAATTATATTAAGCTGGGAAAGTGCCAAATTTGATCACGAAGTCAGCCTTGATGCAATGGATCAAATTTTACATACCCGCACTCAAGATTTTGAAGCTAAACCGGCAGGTTATTATATTGATAAAATTTATGCCCTTGAAAAAATTCAGGAATTCTATTCTGGACAGTCAATCCTGCTATTAATGGATTTACCCTTTGCATTAATTTTTTTGGTGCTAGTGGGAATGATTGCCGGACCATTAATTGCCATTCCTCTTGTTTTATTAGTTATTTTTCTTTTTGTTTCAATTAGTACTGGAAAAAAACTTCATCAAGCCTTAGTGACTCGTTCCATTATGGAAGATCGCCGACAAAATTTTATTATTGAAATTTTACAAGGCATTCATACCGTAAAATCAATGGCTATGGAGCCTTTTATGCTCAGGCGGTATGAAAAGCTACAATTACAATCTGCTGAAAGTATTTATGAACTCAGCCGTTTAAATAGCGTAGTCCAGGGAATTGGCGCAACTTTTTCTCAATTGGCCGTTATCAGTTTTGTTGGCTTTGGAAGTGTTTATGTTGTTCATGGTGATTTAACCGTTGGGGGACTAGCCGCTGGTACTATGCTAACCAGCCGTGTTTTACAGCCAGGCCTAAAAGCCATGAATATTTGGATACAATTTCAATCAGTCAGATTAGCGCTTGATAAAGTGAATGAGTTATTTTCATTACAAAAAGAAGCCTCTGGTGATTTAAAAACAGAGTCAAAGCTTCAAGGATCCATGGAATTAGAGCATGTTAATTTTAAATACCCTGAACAAGAAAAAAATCTAATTGATGATTTATCACTCAGTATAAAGCCGGGGGAATCTATTGGTATTTCAGGGAATAACGGTGCAGGAAAAACAACCCTGATAAATTTACTCTCAGGATTCCTTGAAGCGGATAGTGGCTCAATCAAACTCGATGATTTTGAACTTAAAAATTATAATGCAGAGTTCTTACGCTCTCAGATTGGTATCGCACCTCAACACGGAGTATTAGTGGAAGGTACTATTCTGGAGAATATGACTTTATATCGTGAAGATGAAGCAACTAAAGACGCCATCGCATTATCTAAAACACTAGGGCTTGAAAAAATCATCTCCAACCTTCCTAATGGCCTAGATACCTTTATAGGTGGGGCTGCTATGAATAACTTACCTGAGGGTGTGAAACAAAAAATTATTCTAGTTCGCTCTCTTATTGGGCATCCACAAATCATTCTTTTTGATGATGCTAATGCTAATTTTGATGTGAAAAATGACAAGCAATTAATCAAAGTTATTCAACAAATGCAACAGCAACAAAGAACCATCATCATTGTCTCTCATCGCCCCTCTTTTCTACGTATATGTGATAAACAATATACCCTGAAAAATGGCCAGCTGATACTTTCATAGAAAGCAAATACAAAAACACCTAACATATGACAGATTTAGCCGACCCCAAACAAGCAGATTCAGCAACTACCCAGACATATAAAGATGCATCAGAAAAATTTGCCGAAGCCTTAAGAAACAATAAAACTGATGAATTCTCCTCAGACTCGCCCTATGCCGCTTGTTTATTTCCATTACTGAAAGCATTAGGGTGGCAAAATGTAGCACGGGAGCTGATTGAAGCACTGCCTCACTTTACTGAAGAAATTGACTTAGTTGACTTACGTAATATCTTAGTCAATATCGGCTATGATAGTGCGCCTTTATCAACTCAATTAAACCAATTAAAGGCAGAGCTATACCCTAGTATTTTTATTACAAAAACAGATGAAGTCTACGTTCTTCTTAAGCGTACAGAAGACAAAATCAGCTATTTTGATGCACAAACTGAACAAATTATCTCATCGCCTACAGAAGATCTAACTATTCAGGGCGTTGCCTACCTTTTTACAGACAAACATGCGTCACATGGTATGCCCAGCTCTTCAGACATCAGTGGCAACTGGTTTGGGGACTTGACCGACCGCTTTAGGAAATTAATTTTCCATCTCTTTGGTATGACATTTGTCATTAATATTGTCGCTCTTTTAGTTCCACTATTTATTATGGTTATCTATGATAAAGTCATTGGCACCCGGTCTTTAGATAGCTTGCCGATGCTTCTTTCTGGCGTGGCTATTTTAATCATCACAGATTTAGTACTTAGGTTTTTACGCGCAAAAATATTGGGCGCTGTCGCTGGACGCATGGATTATCTAATAGGTGTTGAAACCTTTAAAAAACTACTCCACTTACCTCCTATTAACACGGAACGATCCACAGTGGCCGCCCAGCTTTCACAATTAAAACAGTTTGACTCAGTCCGTGATTTTTTTACGGGTTCCAATGCATCCATTGTATTAGAACTGCCTTTTGTATTCCTTTTTCTAGTCGTTATCGCCATCCTTTCTGGCCCTATCGCCTTTATTCCTTTAATTATGGTATTTGGCTATATTGTGGCTGGACTGCTGTTAATTCCAAAAATAAACCGTAAAGTCAGCCGTTCAGGAAAGGCTAGAACAAATAAACAAAGAATGTTAATTCAAACATTTTCTGGTCGAAAAGAAATCAAAGCGATTGGAGGCGAAAGTGTTTGGAAAGAACGTTTTAGAGAAGTTTCAGGTGAAACCATCATGTCAAACTATGACACATTCACAATTAATTCAATGATGAATAGCTTAGCTCAAGCGATGATGACAACCACCGCATTAGCGGTTTTATCTTTAGGTGCATTAGCTGTTATTGATGGCACTCTTTCCATTGGTGCCTTAATTGCAACCATGGCACTGGTCTGGCGAGTACTCTCCCCGCTACAAGGTGCTTTTTTATCGATTTCAAAATTCCAGCAAACATTTAAATCGATGAAACAAATTAATCAGCTGATGAAAATCCCGGTTGAACGTTCTGACTTTAATAACGGCCTGATAGTCAAAGGCATGAAAGGTTATATTCGATTAGATAGGGTAAGTTTCCGCTATGGTGCCGACCAAAACCCAGCGCTTTTAGGGGTTTCATTTGAAATAAAACCTGGCGAATTAGTGGCTATTGCTGGCTATACTGGCTCTGGAAAATCCACTTTATTAAAAATGATTGCAGGCATGTACACTCCTCAAGGCGGTGCCATTTTCTTAGACAATATTGATATGCGCCAACTTAATGTTTTAGAACTGAGGCGTTCAATCGCTTATGTCCCTCAAGACACTAAAATGTTTTATGGCACGGTTGCACAAAATATGCGCTTAGCTAACGGGCTTGCAACCGATGCCGAGCTACACAGTGCGGCTGAAAAAGCGGGGGTTTTACATGAGATACTTGCACTACCCGATGGCTTTAATACTCGTCTAACAGATAATTCCACAGATAAATTCCCTCCTGGCTTCTTACGCTCGGTATCTATTGCCCGAGCCTTTGTTAGTTCAAGCAGTATTGTACTTTTTGATGAACCAGGTGCCTCCCTAGACTATGAAAGTGACTCGCGTTTTATGAAACAACTTCAGGCCTTAAAAGGGCAATGCACCATGATTATGGTCAGTCACCGCCCTAGTCACATCAGGTTAGCTGACAAAGTCATCCTAATGAATCAAGGCGTCATCCAGTATGCGGGTGCTGCGGACGAAGCAATTTCTATTTTAATGGAAGAATAATAATGACAGATCAAGCCGTTGTAAAATTACCTAGAGCAAGAGCTCGATTTCTTGCACAAGCGATTCAACTTGAAGAGCAAGGTGTTTCTAATATTATTAAAACAGCTATTTATTTTAGTTTATTTTTATTTATCGCCATTATTTTTTGGGCCTCATTAACCAGTGTTAACGAAATCACTATTGCCAGAGGCTCTGTCGTTCCTAGCGGTTATATTCATAACATCCAACACCTTGAAGGCGGTATAGTAAGTGAAATTAGTGTCAGAAATGGTGATCAAGTCAAGCCAGGAGACTCACTGATTAAATTTTCTATGCCCGTTTCACAAGCCGACTATGATCAATTACAAATTAGAAAAGCAAATTTATCACTTAACCTAGAAAGGGTTATCGCCATTGAAGAGGGACGAAAACCCGATTTTGCTGAATTAGGAAAAAAATATCCCTTATTATCCTCTAAAGAAATGGCTAGTTATAATGCTCAGGTAGCAAGCGCTAACACTGAGCTAGAAGTATTAAAATCTCAAACTAGCCAAAGAAAAATCGAGTTACGCAGACAGAAAAACCAAGTTTATGCGCTAAAAAAAGAAATAAATATATTACAACAACAGGTCGCTATGCGCGAAAAACTCACCGCTAAACATGTTGTTTCCCAAACCGACTTACTTTCGACTAAAAGCCAGCTAGCCAGTGTAGAAAGTCAATTAAGATCAGTAAAAGACAGTGTAGCAGTTGCTTCCATGGCCATACAGGAAGCAAAAAACCGTCGTCATGATATTATTGCCAAACACAATAAAGAAGTAGAATTTGAAGTCTCTGAAGTGGCTGGGCAATTAGCTGAAGTAGAAAAATCATTAGTTAGAGCGCAAGATCGTGTGGGTCGTTTAAATTTAACTGCCCCTATTTCTGGAATTATTCAAGGCATTTCCATCACCAATATTAATACAGTGGTTCAACCTGGGGATGTCATTTTACAAATCGTCCCTATTGATGGCGATTTAATTGTTGAAGCCCGAATATTACCTGAAGATGTTGGCCATATTCGTATAGATCAAGCCGCTGAAATCAAAATTGACAGCTACGATGCAAGTAAATATGGTTTTATTGCCGCTAAAGTAAAACAAATATCACCTTCAACTTATTTAGATGAAAAGATGAACCCTTACTACCTAGCACGTATTGAACTTGAAAAAAACTATGTGGGGAATAATCCTAAACTGATGAAAATAATTCCAGGAATGACCGTTCAAGCCAATCTGATTACTGGATCAAAAACCATTCTTGATTATCTAATGAAGCCTGTTAGTCGAGGTTTTAGCAATGCCTTTCAGGAGCGTTAATCAAATGATTGCCATATAAATCATTTAATAAAGAGCTTTTCACTCCCCCTTTATAAAAAGGGGGATGTTCATAATTCAGCTGTCCTTTAAAATCTAAAATAAAGACCTGCTGATGCAACATCATTCGCCCAAGATAACATTCTATTATTCCCATAATAATCTCTACGCTTATCATTTGAATAGGTATGACGCTGCTGCTTTTTGTGATTATGGCTATCTCGATGAGCATAATGCTGATTATGCTTTAAAGCCCTTATTTTTTGACTAACATAATCCAAATGCTCTACCACCTCTCTTTTATCACTCCGACTAATATGATTATGACGCTTTAAGTGCTTAATCTGCTTGGCAACATGCCGTTGCTCTCTATGCAGTTTTTTTGCTTCTCTACGTGTTAATTGTCCTTTTTCTATTCCCCTCTCTATTCGAGAATCTTGCTTATATTGACGATGCTCAATATCTTGCCAAAAATAAGAATTGTTATGCTTATGTTCATGATTTCTATGCTTAGAATGACCACTCCATTCTGCATGACTTACAAAAGGGATAAGCATTAATACCATTATTAAAGTTAACTTTTTCATGACTTTCTCCTGCTTTATCAGCGTTGTTTGATGTTGGGTTTAGAATAACCCAGCTACCATGAATATTAACTGAACGACGTTTAATTAAAGGGCAAAAAAAACCTCCAATAACGGTATGTTACTGAAGGTTAAAAGTTCGCAGTCTTAAATCTGCTATCACAACGAGGAGGTATATGAATTTGGTTTAGTTTAATCTTTCTCTTAAAAAGATATTACTCAACATGGCAGACGCTCCAAACATAACGGTTGAAATGATAAAAGCGCCTGAAATGAATCCCCATAATCCGGTAATGAATAATGTTCCAATCGCAATATCTTTTTTCATGTTTGTCATCTGACCCTGTATTTAATTTGCTAGAGCTAGCAATTAGCCCTTAAGTTGTTGCACATGATACAGCACCCCAAAAAGAAAACAATACCAATCATAATTAATAGATTGTTTCTTTTTTATTTACAGTGATGTTTTTTAGCAACATATTACAGCATTCCTACAACAACCCTTAATATTGCAAAGAACATAACTTTTAAGCGATAATGGCTGGTTAATTAATATTTAAACCATCCACACATTAGACTCCCGCTCAAAAAGTTTTAACTGAGCAGGAAGTTTTGGAAAAATACTATGAAAAAAACGATGTACGAAAAGATCTGGGACAGCCACTTTGTGGTTGAAGCGACAGGTCAAGCCCCCTTACTTTATGTTGATCGTCATCTAATGCATGAAGTAACCAGCCCTCAAGCTTTTGAAGGTTTAAGAAATGCAAAGCGTAAAGTACGCAACCCACATAGTATTTTAGCCACCATGGATCATTGTGTTCCAACAAAAAATAGAGATCTGCCGATTGCCGATCCTATTGCTAAAAAACAAATTGAGACCATGGCAGATAACTGCGAAGAAAATGGGCTTAACTTATATGATATGAAAAACCCAAATAATGGAGTTATTCATATTGTTGTGCCTGAACATGGTTTTGTTCACCCAGGTATGATTGTCGTTTGTGGCGATAGCCATACAGCGACACATGGTGCTTTTGGTGCCTTAGCTTTTGGTATAGGTACCTCAGAAGTTGAACATGTCATGGCCACACAAACATTACCTCAGAAAAAGTCAAAAACCATGTTGGTTCAGATTGACGGTGAGTTATCTAAATATGCATCTGCAAAAGATATTGCTTTAGCGATTACAGGCAAAATTGGTACTGCCGGCGGCACAGGCCATGTTATCGAGTATGCTGGCGATGCCATCACCAAGCTTTCTATGGAAGGCCGTATGACACTTTGTAATATGGCAATTGAAGCGGGTGCAAGAGCAGGACTGGTTGCGCCTGACCAAAAAACTTATGACTATTTAAAAGGCCGTGAATTTGCTCCATCAGGAGAGAACTGGGATAAAGCTTTAGCTTACTGGAAATCATTACCGACTGATGACGGTGCCGAATACGATACCACTATTACATTAAATGCAGCAGCTATTGAACCTCAAGTCACTTGGGGCACATCACCAGAACAAGTAACAGGTATTACTAATATTATCCCTGCACCTGAAGATTTTGAGGATGAAATTAAGAGCCAGGCTTGTAAAGATGCTCTAAATTACATGGGACTTGAAGCCCATACAAAAATCACTGATATTGCTGTCGATTTAATTTTTATCGGTTCATGTACCAACGGTCGTATTGAAGATTTCCGTATTGCTGCTGAAGTTGCAAAAGGTACAAAGGTTGCTGAAAACGTAACCGCTATTGCAGTACCGGGTTCTTACCATGTTAAAAAACAAGCGGAAGATGAAGGCTTAGATAAAATCTTTATTGATGCAGGCTGGGAATGGCGTGAGCCAGGTTGTTCAATGTGCCTAGCGATGAATGGCGATGAATTAACCGTTGGTCAACGCAGTGCATCAACTTCAAACAGAAACTTTGAAGGTCGCCAAGGTAAAGGCGGTCGTACACATCTAGTTTCTCCTGCTATGGCCGCTGCAGCAGCTTCAGCAGGTCATTTTGTTGATATCCGCAACCTTTAATAGAGATAAATACGATGGAAGCATATAAAAAACACCAAAGCATTGCGGCATTAATGAGACGAAGCAATGTTGATACAGACCAAATTATTCCTAAGCAGTTTCTTAAAAAAGTAGAACGTAGCGGCTTCGGTAAACACCTTTTTCATGATTGGCGTTTTAATGAAGATGGCAGTGAAAATGCTGATTTTGAATTAAATAAGCCAGAATTCAAAGGCGCTAAAGTTTTAGTCGTTGGGGATAACTTTGGTTGTGGTTCATCACGTGAGCATGCACCTTGGGCTATTGAAGATTATGGGTTTAATACCATTATTTCAACTAGCTATGCGGATATTTTTTACAACAACTGTTTTAAAAATAGCATCTTGCCAATTGTTGCCACTAAAGAACAATTAGCTAGTTTAATGGATGAAGTGGATGCTAACGAAGGCGTCAGTTTTACTGTTGATTTAGAGAGTCAAGAATTAATCACACCTGCGGGCAATGGCTTTAAATTTGAAGTTGATGCCTTCCGCAAAGAAAACCTGTTAAAAGGTTTAGATGATATTGGTTTAACACTTAAGCAAACTGATTTTATTGATCAGTATGAAGCTAAGCACAAGCAAGATTTCCCTTGGCTTTGGGCTTAATTTTTTAATATTAAAATTGCGTAGGCTGGGTTGAGCAAACAGCGAAACCCAGCACTGTTCTAAAGCTGGGTTTCGTTATCACTCAACCCAGCCTACTTTTTCAAAATTTTCCCGCTCTTCTAGGCAACGACCATGTCCATACAACCCAGACATATCCAGTTAATGGACACTACGCTACGTGATGGCGAACAAACACAAGGCGTTTCTTACTCTCCTGATGAAAAAGTTAATATCGCTAAAACCTTATTGCAATCATTACGAGTAGACCGTATTGAAGTGGCCTCAGCAGGTGTATCTGAAGGTGAAAAACAAGCGGTAAAAAGAATTAATGACTGGGCTAGAGAAGAGGGATTTGATGGCTGCGTTGAAGTCTTAGGTTTTGTTAATCACACCAAAAGTGTTGACTGGATTTTAGAAACGGGTGGCAGTGTTATTAATCTATTGACCAAAGGCAGTGAAAAACATTGTCGTGATCAATTAGGAAAAACACTAGAACAACATAGCAACGATATATTAAAAACAGTTGATTATGCTTTATCTAAAGGCCTTACGGTTAATGTTTATCTGGAAGACTGGTCAAATGGTTATACCGATAACCGTGATTATGTATTTGGCTTAATGGATAACTTACAACGTGCTGGTATTAGCCACTTCATGTTACCCGATACATTAGGTGTTATGTCTCCAGATGAAGTGTATAGCAACCTGCATGATATGTGCACGCGCTACCCAGAGCTTCAATTTGATTTCCATCCGCATAATGATTATGGTTTAGCAACAGCCAATGTGATGGCTGCAGTACGTGCAGGTATTAGCTCAATTCATTGCACCATCAACTGTTTAGGTGAACGCGCAGGTAACGCATCACTGGCTCAGGTTGCCGTTGTATTACGCGACAAAATGAATATGAGTTTATCAATTGATGAAAGCCACCTTGTCCGTACCAGCAATATGATCGAGAACTATTCAGGCAAACGCATTGCTGCTAACACGCCGATTACAGGTGCCGATGTCTTTACTCAAACAGCGGGTATTCATGCAGATGGCGATCAAAAAGGTGACCTGTACAAAAGTAAATTAGTCCCTGAACGTTTTTCACGTATTACCAGCTATGCCTTAGGAAAAATGAGTGGCAAAGCATCGCTTAAAAAAAACCTGGACCTTTTAGATCTAAACCTGTCTGAAGAAAACCAAAAGAAAGTATTAGCTAAAATCGTTCAATTAGGTGATTCTAAACAAACCATTACCACCGATGATTTACCTTTCATTATTGCTGATGTTTTAGAAAGTAAAGATTATCATCATATAACACTCTTGAACTGCTCAATTACCAGTGGTTTCAATCTGGAAGCAACCGTTAGTGTCCGGGTAAAAGTAAAAGGTGAAACGCATATTGCTTCTGGCTCTGGCAACGGTGGTTTTGATGCCTTTATTGATGCTATCAATAAAATAATGAAGCTACATGACTACACCCTCCCCGCCTTATTAGACTACGAAGTCAGAATTCCAAAGGGCGGACATACCAATGCACTGACAGAGTGTATTATTAGCTGGGACTGCGGAGAAACAACACGCAGAACCCGTGGCGTGCATTCCAACCAAGTTTTTGCCGCTGTATTAGCTTCACTTAGACTGATCAATATTCAGTTACATGAACTTACTCAAAAGAATTAATATTGCTCTATAAAAAACAGTGAATTCCTGAGTTATTTTTATCGGCAGGAGAGGCCTATTGGCCGCGATTGCTCTTGATCTTATTCCAGACGCGACCAATACCCCCATCATCGAACCAGATACTTATAAAAATAATCTTCAATCACCCGCATTTGCTGTTTAAATGCCTGCTTTGATGTGTACAAATCATCTTTAATTCGCACAAAATGCCGACATTCATGTGCTTTACTCCAGGCAAAAACAGGTTTAACTAATTGCCTTAACTGCTGTTTATCCAGTTTTTTTCCAACCAGATTTTTTGCACCAGGGATTAAATCTAAATCCACTTTACGGTGCGCAGGCCACGCTGCTTCAATTAACATCTGTTGCTCATAAAGTGTCATCGTATACAAATATTCTACCGCACCACTTTTAGCATCAGCCCAGCAAGGCGGATAACCTAACCCACTATTTTTTAATTTTTTCTGTGAATAGGCTAATCGCCCTTTAAGCAACTGTAACTCTTGTGACGATTGCTTAGCCTGCTTAAGCATTTGTTCAATTTGTTGAAATGAATGAGCAGACAAACCACTGTCTTTTATTACTTTATCAAGCTGCTTATATCTCTGAAGAGCCTCTAATTCGCTTTGTAAGCTGGACACTAATTGAGATAACTCATCTTTAGCTTTCACATCCTGCATTTTAGAAAATAATTGTTCCAATTCCTGCTCAGTCGGACTCGATGAAAAACCACCTGCTCGAATAAGTTTGGTTTCTAAAAGCTGAAGCCGTTTAAAAGCCTCATCTTTATCTTTCATGGCTTTCATGAACTCAGCTTTTAAATCATCCGTTTTCTGAATTTCCAGCTGTAATTGATTATTTGTTTTCTGCAAGGTGGCAGCACTAATAAACATCAATAAAAAAAACATGATGAAGCTTAATTCATTTAATGTAATACCCAATAAAAAAGAACGCCGCCCTTCACTTGAAGCCATTTTTAGCCTTCAGACTGCTGATTACTTGCAGATAAACTTTGTTGCATCAGTAACAGTGACTCTCTAGACTGTTGTAAAATTTCGGCCATTTCAGTTTTATGTTGTTTTGCTAATTCGATATCCATTTCAGCCACCTCCCCCATCTCTTTTAATAACTGGGTATGGTGCTCAATTAACTGATCAAATGTCTCCAAACGTTTAAAACTTGAAATCACATGAATACCAAAGCCTGAAATTTGTTTCACCGTTTCACGTGTATTAGCCAATGCGATGGCAATATCCTGAAGATCATCGCCAATCCTGACACCTGCTTGCGAACTCACTCCAATACTTTCAAAAACCCCTGTCATTTGTTCTGAAGATTGAGCCAATCGGGTAAAGTTATTGAGTACTAAGGTAGATTGTTCAGATTGCTGTTCAAGGTTTTCAGTAATTTTAGCAGTACTTGTTGATAATACAGACATCTCTTTAATAACACGTACCAATTCATCATTAACCTTAGTATTTGCATTTAATTTATTATTAAATAATCCCATTGAATGAGCCAATATATCAACTTCAGCAACTGTGTTACCCATACTTTCCACAATACCTTGAGCACTTTGAGAAATACTAGTTTGCTGTACATTAAGTTCTTTAAGCAATATTTGAGACTCATTCAATCGATGAACCAAACGATCAAGAGGAGGATTTAATTGCTCAGCAAAGATTTCATCAGGTAATTTGACATTTAATAAGCTTTGTTCAAAATTTGTAACCGCGGTGGCCATGGTTTGACTCATCACCTGCATATTTTTATGTAAGGCTTCAGAACTGGCTCTAGCCTGCTTATCAACCGTTAACGCTGTTTCATACATCCCTTCAGCAGCCTGGTCAACCGATCGCCTAATGGCTGCTTGTGTTTCTTGATGAGACACATCAAGCTGCATAGAAATTAACCTAGCCTTTTTAACCAAATCATTTGCAGCCAGCTCAACCCCTGACATGATATGCCGCTCGGCTCCATCCACATCAATTTGAAAATTATTGATATAAATGCGTACAGCAAGACCAAATATGGTTGTTAATAAAGCCAAGCTAAAATTAGCAATTAACAAACCTGATTCCAAAGTATCACCTTGGTAAAAATATAACGAGACGACCAGTGCAACTAGGGTTAGCAAAAAACCTAAATAATAAACACTGTCGGCAAATTGTTCTAAAAAAAGACTACCTTCACTGTATGAATAACCAAATCCTGCATATAAAAACATACATAATAATGGCAAAAATACAGCAAATTGTGGATAGTTAAAATACTGAGGAAGAGAAACCCCCAACACACCAACAAGCAGAGCCCAGACAAACATTTTTCGTATAGTGACTAATGATTTCTGTTTTAATTTATCCTCAGACATTCTCTTTATCCATCAATTTTCTCAATTAAAGTCACCCTTCCACCAATTGATTCTATATAATCCGCCCAGAAAAAAGCATGCCTCTTGTTTTGTAATTTTTCCATTCCTTCTCGGCGAACATACAGAATACTGACCTCGGCATTTTGTAAATCAGTATTAATTCGTTGATAATAATTTGTTTTTTGCAATGTTGAAAAATCCATTTGACCCCGGTAATGAGACCATTCAGGCGTATGTTGCAACATATCAGAAACCAGTATTATTTGTTTATCTACTGAACGGCTTGCTACGGGGAAAGCACTCAACGAAACAACTTGCAAAGCTTCCATAATAGGCGATGAACCCGCCTTACCTGCTTGCATATAGCCATCAATTACTTTATCTAAGGGCTGTTCAAATCGCTGTTGCCAACGCTGCCTAATCAGCTTGGGGTTTTCATAAAAAGCATTTGCATCCTGCCCCGTTCTAGGCGCACAAACAACAAAGTCAGCAGAAACATGATATTTAAACTGACCATCAATCACGTAAACTGATATTTGCGTTCCAGCTAACAAATTTGTTTTAAATTCAGAAAAAAACCGTTTTAAAAAATGCTGTTGAATGGAATTATAAGCATCACTTTTATCAAACACCAAAGCGACATATTTGGGACTGGGCGTTGCTATCGGACATAAAGTCTCAGGGTCAACCAACACCTGTTTTTGCTGCACTTGATAACGAAAGAAAGCCAGCGCAATAAAAACAGCGACAACAGATACAATAAGAAACATCCCAATCAAGTTCTTATTTCTCGAAGCCTGCCTTCTTTTACGCGATCTAGACATTATTCACCCTGCTTGGTATTCAATTTAAAATCTGGATCTATCTGTTGCAGTTCTTGTAAAAACAGCACATATAACTTTTCAATTTCATTTATTCTTTGCTGACAATACCCTGGAAAATCATTAAACAATTGTTTTTGTAATTCCACCTGCTCTATATCATCATGAGCACCCCGTACTTTATAGCAATTAGTGGACGCCCAATCTTGCGAAAAATAATCAGGTGCCGAGTCTTTTCTATAACTCATATTAAAATCCCTATACCGATAGATTAATGTATTTGCTGCTGCGCTAAAGTTTGCCATCCCTTGCTCATATTCAGCCACAAAAGCCTGCTTATCTTCAACCAAATGCACTAATCGCGTATGCTTCAACAATACAGCTTGTTTCATATCATCTAAGTTATGCAAGAATGTCTGACGAACCAAGTCAATTTCCTCTACTACATCATCTCTATGCTCTTCATACTCCTCGCTTAAAGACTGTAATCGCCGATGAAGCTTTCCATATCCTGGATAAATATCATCCCGTTTATAGCCATCAATCAATGCAAAAACAGCAAATAACAAGCCCATGAAAAATAATATCCAGGAATTAAATTCTGATAATCCCCAAGGCATTTCAATAAACCGCTGTACCGCTAAAACACCCGCTTGCTCAGGATTAATGGCAAAAAAATCTCGATAATGCGCAACCAGCAAATTGAATCCAAATGCACTGACAATATAAACGCCTAAGCAAATATAGGCCATCATCTGTTTCCATACAGAACAATGGTTTTTATACCTAAATATCCCGCCAATAAAGAAGAAAGCAATGGATATATTAATGCCTGCAATAATAACAGCTTGCCCTACCCCACCTAACAAACCTAATTCAGACCCTTCTGCAAAAAAATAGCCATTCCCCGCAGACTCTAAAAGCCAGAAAACTAAAATAATTGAAAAATATAATACTTGTGATTCTGGGTAATGCGGCGTTCTGCTTAGTTTATTCTGCTGCTGAAAAACATCAAATTCCTGTTGTAAATCATCCAGTTCTCGCTTGAGCTGTTTTAGTGACCTAAATTGCCGAGCAACCAGACTTTTTAATGATAATTTAGAATGTTTAGTATGGTTACTAATTAAAGCCCTTTCATCTTCAAGATTAGTATCAGCTATGGATGTATTTCGTAAGCTTAGCTCATCATTAACAATACGATTGATAGCCGCCATTCTGTGTTCAAAATAGCTTTGAATTTCTCTTTCTGTACTATTTGCTTTAGTGGCATCTGAAGCGGGTAAATCATGATTTGCATCATTTTCAGCCTTTTCCTTTATAGTCAGCTGTATCGTAATCTCATCCAGATTAATCACACAATCATCAGTCAGACCTGACTTGCCATGATAAACAAAGTTGTTTTTAATTTTCTCAGCCCAATTCATCATATTTTAAATTTTTTCATTTTATATAATATTTATAGCCAACCTTATACGAGCAGTTATACTTCGTGCGGTTACCCATGCAGAATTTATAGCGAGTTATTTTTTGTCGATAGAAAGGCCTTGAAACAGCTGCATAGCAAGCTCTGCAACTGTTTCAAGGCCTTTCTATCGCCATAAAACCGCCACTAGAACTCCTCAGTTGTGGCCGTGCGAAGTGTAATACCCATTCCAACCTATTTATACTTGTGCGGAGAAATCGTCATTCCTGCCGGCTCTTAGTCAAAATCTATCTGTGAGAATGGGTTCCCGATTAAAGCGTTAGGGAATGTCGACGATTGCAGTTATTATTTATTGGTATAACTTACTCATTCTTACCTTCCTGTTCATACCCTTCTTTAACCTCCTCATCCATTTCCTCCCCTGACTCTGCAAAAGCATCGCCCCAATCAGGTTCAGCTTCCGCTTCGCTTTCATCTTCTTTTGGCTCAGATGCGTCTATCTTGTCAAGCACGGCTTCATCAGCTGTATTTTCGGCTTTATCCAAACTCTCCATTTGATCAAGCTCATCAATATCTTTTACCTCAGTTTCAGTAGAAACACTCGGCTCAATATTATTATTTTCTGCTGCTATTTTGGGAATAAAATAGAGATATTGATCAAGCAGTTCACACAAACTGCCATAAAATTCAGAGACTGGGGCTTGCTCAATGTGCTGTTTAATAAACAATTGCATAAACTGTTTTTCAGCTTCAACCATATACTCACTAGACTCCTGAGCGTCATCTTCTACCTGACTATAGTCTTTCATTAAATATTGAGCTAATTGAGTTTTACGCTCGCCTTGCTGATTTTCAATATTTTGTAACAATTGTTCAAGCTCGGCGGTACGCCTTTTTTTGTGCTTCCAGAATAAAAAAACGACAATACTAACAGCAACTAAGGATACAACAGCCACCTCAACAATTAATATTCCCAGTGTTGCATTTATCATAACGTAGACTCATCAGACACAGACATCTCGTCAACCTGCTTGCCAGCACTGTGAAAAATTTCAAACATTTTTTTACTACTATTCTCAAGTTCTAATTCAGTTTGAGAGCCACTAAACACCCGCGTATATTCAGCTGAAATTTCATCCATTGTATCCATTGCAATCGTTAGCTGTTCACTTAACCGCTCATTATCTGCTGTTAATTTCTGTATTTTCTCCTCAACCTCATCCCCACCTCCAGAGACATGAGATAAAAGCTTGCAGTAAGGCTCAGCAAGGTTTTCAATATGAAGATCAATGTCTCCCAATAATTGAATATCTCTGTTTAAAAATATTTTAATAATTTGCTGATACAAATTTCGTTCACTTGTCTGAACTTCTACCAGTAATTCATTAATAACACCAGGCTCTAAGTCACAGTGAGTAGATATCAGTTCATTCATTTTTTTTACTTTAATCTTCTCAGTATCCTGCACCTTATCAATCAATGCACTTAAAGCAATCTGCTCCTTATCCTTCTTTTTTCTAGCGAAAAATAATAAAAGGACAATCACTAGACTTAATGCAAGTAAAGCTTCCACCATTACAACAACCACGACCGAATCTAACTCCACCATCAATCTAACCTACTCAATAATTGCTCTTGTTTGCTTAACGCTTGTTTTCTCATAAAACGAAACCCAAAATAACCAGCCGTTATTAATAAAATATTAATAACACCAACAACCATAGATGTTCTCATCCAGTGAACCGGCTCAGCTTCATCCAATGGCGCATCATTTTCTTCCAAAGCCTTGTCATTACTTTCTGGAATACTGTCTTCAATCGTTTCATTTTCAGGCTCAATAAGTACAGCTTTTGGCTCTTCAACTTTAAACAATCGGTTATCAATGATAATAGGATGGACACGGGGTGATACTGCTTTTCCCTGAAGAGTATTTGCCATAATAGAAAAGTTAACCACCTGACTAACATCCGACTCTGGCGCACTAACAACAAGCTCCCAATGTCTGGCCTTTTTTTCTATTGCCAATTTTTTTGGTTTTTTACCTATTTGAGTAATACTTGCCTCAATGGCCATCATCTCCATATCAAGCGCCAATTTATTGGGAATCAGCTTTATCGTTACCGTACGTTTAGGTATATCAACCTGCTTTTCCATCAGCACCAAACTTTCTATGATCTCTAGCGTTTTACTAAGCTCCCGTTTAAAGGTTTTACCATCTGCAATAATTCTTAATGTGTGTCGTCCCTTTTTAAGCTCACTTCCAAGTGTTCGACTAAAAAGGCCTAATTTTCCTGTCACAGCAGGCATTGTCCATTTTTCCCCATCTTGCTGCTGGATTGAAATATCAATCAAACTTAAAAACTCCTCCCGACTGATCAGCTGTTGTTGATCAGTAAAGAAACCACTTATCTCAACCGATTCATTTAATGATATGTAATTTGGTAAGGCATCAATCTCAAACTTTAAATCAGTAACAATCATCACTTGGTTTTCGGGGTCCATCTTCGCAAGGATGATCCATTCCCCTGCTTTTGGTTTTTTGATGGTTACCAGATCATAATTTTCTTCACTCAGCCAGGACACTTCTTTTAACTTGCTTCTATAGTCAATTTTTTTCTTATCAGGGGTTAATAACTGAGTAGTAGGCGCTCCAGACTCCTTAAAGATAAGAATAGAAAATTCTTTGATCGAATCATCGACAGAAAAGCTATTCCCTGTAATAGGTAGCGTATCTTGTGGAATAGCCTGTTTAAATAACTTAAAAAACACTTTCTGCAATTGCTCAGCAGAGGTTGCTGTTTCAGACCAGCCCCCCGTATCAAAAGCTAATTTATTTAACAATTCAGCATCCGCTTCAGCAGAAAGGGCTATCGTTTGTACTTTAGCCCCAGCTTGCTGTAGCAAAGGCACTTGTTCACTCATCACTCTTTCACGGGATTCAGCACTTTGCATAATATCTTTTGAAATATCCACCATCCCATCAGTGAGTAATATCAAATGCCGGTGTTGTTGTGTTGATGAGTTAAACCAGTCTTTAGCTGCATGTTCAATGGCATCTTCAATATTGGTAAATAGTCCTGAAGAATGAATTCTACTCACCTTTGCTAAAGCATTCTTTTTCCATTGTTTACTCACTATCCCCGTTTTAACCAATTCAGTGGTTTTTTCAGCAAACAACCAGAGACCCACTTTTGTCCCCTCAGGTAACAAATTAATTAATAATTTAACCGCTGGGATTCTTAAGTTATCAGGGTCATTCTTTTTCATACTGCCAGAAACATCAATAAGCACTTGTAACTCATTAATAGTCTGTGTTTTTTTCTCTGCTGCATCAGTCACTGAACAGAGCAAAAAAAATAAAAAACAAAGGTAAACAAAGCGTGATTTACTGTACATTAGACCTTATTCAATAATTAATGCTATAAAACATAAATATAGCTTAAATATAACACTATAGGTAAAACATGGTTTCTTTAAATCCACCCGTTTGTAACTTTGGCGAAAATGCTCACAACTTTGATCTTCCAGGCACTGATGGACAACGCTGGACATTAGAAAAATGTATGGGGGAGAATGGCTTATTGATCATGTTTATCTGTAACCATTGCCCTTATGTAAAAGCCATCCATCAACGCTTATTACGTGATACTGCCGAACTTAAAACCTTAGGTATTGCTACTGTGGCCATCTCTTCAAATGACGTAGTTAATTATCCCGAAGATTCGTTTGAAAATATGCAACGTTTAGCTAAAGAATTAAATTTTGACTTTCCTTATTTATTAGATGAAAGTCAGCAAGTGGCTAAACAATATGGTGCAGTGTGTACACCTGATTTTTTTGGATATAACAATCGCTTAGAGTTGCAATACAGAGGGCGTTTAGATGCCAGCAACAAAGAAACTGCAGCTGCAGATGTTAAGCGAGATTTGTTTGATGCCATGAAACAGGTTGCTCAAACAGGGCATGGGCCAAAACAACAAATTTCAAGTATTGGCTGTTCTATTAAGTGGAAAGAAGCATAGAAATCGAACACGCTATCAGTTAGGTTGATAGTTTTAACGCATAAACACCTAACTTAACCGTTCTAAAGGTCAAGTTAGATGTATCACTCGTTCGCTTAGCGTTTACCCCAAATATGAGCATTAACAACAGGCTCTTCCTTTTTTTCTTCTTCAACCACTTCCTGTTGTTTTTCATTATTTTCAACAGACTTTAGCTCTTCAGACTCAGACTCAGACTCAGACTGCTTTATTTTTTGCTTCTTACTTAACCGAGGTTTTTTCTTTTTAGGGCTTTTTCTAGGCATTGGTGGAGCGACTTCATCCAGCTCAAACCCTTCTATTTCTTCTCGTTCTAAATTAAGCGCATTGTATCGTTCAATCACTGAAAAATGCTGAAATTCATGATGTGCAATTAAAGAAATGACATGTCCCTGTTCACCCGCACGCCCCGTTCTTCCTATTCTATGCACATAATCATTAGGCGAACGAGGTAAATCATAGTTAATCACACAAGGCAATTGCTTAATATCAATCCCCCTTGCAGCTACATCCGTAGCAATCAAAATACGTACTTCATTATCTTTAAACTTTTTTAACGCGGTCATTCTAGCTGATTGCTGTTTATCGCTGTGCATTGCAATCGCTTCAATCCCTCTTTTTTCAAGTTTTTTAACCAGATTGTCACAAGTCCGTTTGGCACTACAAAAAATCAGCACCTGTTCCCAGTCATTGTTATCCAATAAATGAGCTAGCAAATCATTTTTTTGATGATGATTAATCGTGATAACACGCTGTTCAATCTCTAATTCATCAACAAACTCATCCATATTAATAATTTCAGGATCATTCATTACATCACGTACCAGACGACTAATACTTTCTGGGAAAGTTGCCGTAAACATCAGGTTTTGACGTTTATTGGGTAGCAATTTACTGATTTTTTCAATTTCTTCCTGAAAGTCACCTTTCATCAATCGATCAACTTCATCAATTACCAAGGCTTTTATTTGATTGAATTTAATCGCATTTTGCTCAACCAAATCTAACAAACGTCCTGGTGTAGCAACCAACACATCAGAACCACCTCGTAATGCCTTCATTTGCGGATTAATTTTTACTCCACCATAAACACTCTGACATGTAATCGCTGGGGTAATATCTTCTGCCAATTGAGTAAAAACCTCAGCAACCTGTATAGCCAATTCTCGTGTCGGCACAAGCACTAATACCTGTACGCAGTTACTTGCCACTCGATTTGCACCGTCAAACCTATTATCACGTCCTATGCGGGAATAAACATTCTCATTACTCAGACTATCCAGTAAAGGCAATGCAAAAGCCGCTGTTTTTCCAGAACCCGTATCAGCCCGCGCCAATACATCCTTGCCTTTTAGTACAGCAGGTATGGTTTTAAGCTGAATATCTGTTGGGCTTTCAAAGCCCATTTTTTTAATGGCAGATAAAATGTCTTCCGAAAAGGCAAAGGATTCAAAATCAGCTTGGGGGGTATTTTTCATGAAATAACAACTTAAAGATAAACAATTAGGCTATTTTAACCGAAAAGCTTTATCAAGATTGGTTAATGCAGAATTAACAAATGAGAACAATACTAAAAACATGTAAACCAATGAAGATTGTATATCATGTTCATTTGACTACTAATACTCTTTAAAGAGTATTTAAATCCCAACAAATTGCATCACATCCATTCTTTTGCACGTTATACTACTCACATTTAAAAAATTAACTTTTTATATACAAAAAACCATGTCTCAACCTTTATCCAGCAATGCCGTCCTTTATGCAATTTTATCTTTAAATAGCGAGATTGCTTTACAAAAAGAATACCTTGATAGTTCGGGGCTATCGGGTGAAGAAAAAGAAAATGAAGAAGGTATTCTTGATGATCTTGAACAAGCCTTTATGGAATTTATTGAACTCTATAAAACACACGCTCATAAAGATAAAGAATTACCCAGCCTTGATGAATTATTAAATAGCGAGCTATAACATGTACACTCTTTATGGCATTAGCAATTGCAACACGGTTAAAAAAGCCAAGGACTGGCTACAAGAAAATAATATCGATTTTCAGTTCCATGATTACCGTAAACAAGGTTTAACTGCTGAATTGCTTGAATCATTTGAAGTTTCCTTAGGCTGGGAAAAACTGCTTAATAAACAAAGTACCAGCTGGCGTAAATTGACTGATGATCAAAAAAAATCTATTTCCAAAGATTCTGCAATGCAATATATGCTAGAAACTCCGACATTAATCAAACGCCCTGTATTGGATACTGGCGAGAAAATGATTATTGGCTTTAAAGCAGACAACTACCAAACAGAATTATGAGTGAAACATTAGATTTATTAAAGGACCTTGTACGAAGAGAATCTGTCACCCCTAAAGATGCAGGTTGCCAGGACGTATTAGTCGAACGATTAAGTAAACTAGGCTTTAAAGAAGAGCGTTTAGATTTTGATGATACTCAAAATATCTGGCTTAGACGAGGTGAAGAAAAACCTTTATTAACCTTTCTTGGTCATACCGACGTTGTCCCTCCGGGCCCATTAGACCGCTGGGACTCACCTCCTTTTGAGCCAACCATTAGAGATGGCAAACTCTATGGGCGAGGCACTGCGGATATGAAAGGTGGCGTTGCCTGCTTTGTAACCGCTCTGGAACGTTTTCTCGCTACTCATCCAGATCATAGTGGTTCTATTGCTATGATGATGACCAGTGATGAAGAAGGTATTGCTACTAATGGTGTCGTTAAAGTCGTCGATGTTTTAGAAAAACGTAATGAAAAAATTGACTGGTGCTTAGTCGGTGAACCCTCCAGTGATAAAAAACTAGGTGATGTTATTCGTGTTGGGCGACGCGGCTCTCTATGTGCCAAATTAACAGTTCACGGTATTCAAGGCCATGTTGCTTATCCTGAAATGGCTGAAAACCCTATTCATAGTTTTGCGCCTGCGTTAAAAGCATTAACTGAAGAAGTCTGGGATAACGGTAATGAGTTTTTCCCACCGACTAGCCTACAAGTATCCAATATTAATTCAGGTACAGGGGCTGAAAATATTATCCCTGGGGCTGCTGAAATACAGTTTAACTTACGTTTTTGTACAGAACTGGACGAACAAACCATTAAACAACGGACTGCTGCAATTTTTGATCAATTTGATTTTAAGTATGATCTGCAATGGCGCTTATCTGGTAATCCCTTTTTAACGGAAGGCGGGGCTTTAATTGATGCAGCCCATGTGGCCATTAAAAAAGTCACAGGGTTTGAAACACTGGATGATACAGGCGGCGGAACCTCTGATGGCCGTTTTATTGCCCCAACCGGTGCTGAAGTGATTGAGCTGGGTCCTTTAAACGAAAGCATTCATAAAATAAATGAGAATGTTGGCGTTGAAGATTTAGAGATATTATCTGAAATCTATGAGAATATGTTAGTTGAATTATTAGTTAAATAACTGAGGATAAGACTATGCGCTGCCACGAAGTTGACTACACCATTATCGGCCATGATATTCAAATGGTTGAGATAGAATTAGATCCTAATGAAGCGGTTATCGCTGAAGCTGGTGCAATGACCTATCTGGAACAGGATATTAACTTTGAAGCCAAAATGGGGGATGGTTCGGAAAGTGGCGTTATGAGTAAACTTTTTGGGCTAGGCAAACGCATGCTGACGGGTGAGTCGGTTTTTCTCACTCATTTTACTAATGAAGGCAAGAAAAAACGTTCGGTGGGTTTCTCGGCTCCCTTCCCAGGTTCAATTATCCCTTTAAATCTGTCAGAACTGGACGGCGAAATCACCTGTCAAAAAGATTCTTTTTTAGCGGCAGCATTAGGCACTCAAGTCGATGTAGCCTTTCATAAACGTTTAGGCGGTGGATTTTTTGGTGGAGAAGGCTTTATTCTTCAGCGTCTACGTGGGGATGGGATGGCTTTTATTCATGCAGGTGGAACCGTCATTAGAAAAGAACTGAATGATGAAACACTGCGTTTAGATACGGGTTGTTTAGTGGGCTTTAGCGGTGATATTGATTACGATATTGCCATGAGTGGCGGCCTAAAAAGTATGTTTTTTGGCGGTGAAGGTATGTTTCTGGCAACCTTATCAGGAACAGGCTCAGTCTGGATACAAAGCATGCCATTCTCACGTTTAGCCGAAAGAATACTCGATCATGCCATTTTTAGCTCTCAAGGTGAAAGTTAACGCTTTAAATTATAGTACCCAGACAGCCCTGGGTACTTTTACATCTTTGCTTTCTTTTTAGCTAATGCAACAGCAATACGATTTCTAAATTTATAAGGTACGGCTTGATTCATCATCAAAGCAAAGGGCTGCCAGTTATTGTCATTCACAATATAACCCGCCAGGGTACTAATTTCATTCATGGTGCCTGATTTTGCATAAACCCCTGACTCTATTTCAGGTAATAAATGCTTCCAGTCCTTAAACTCATTTAATAAATCAACCAGTTGAACGGGAGATAAGCGATTATCTCTTGATAATCCCGCACCATCCTTGATAACAAAATTTTTCCAATGAAAATATTTGCTAAGTGTTTGTTCCATATAGTGCTGAACATCTGCTTTATTTGCAGGTCGTTGATAAGCTTCTGAGCTAAGCACTAAAATCAGTTGGTTGGCTAAAAAATTGGTTGAGTATTTCATCATGGCCCGTATCATCTCAGCCAGTGACTTACTGTTTGTATGGGTATAAAAAAGTAACTGTTTATCAACCGTTCCACGAATAATTTTCTGCCCTACTTTCACGCCTTGTTGTCGTAAAAAAGCGGAGAGTAATTCTGCAAAATATTTCTCTGCATTTTCAGGGTCTCGTCCTGTATTGATCCGTAAGGGGCGATTTTTTAATTGGGCTGATAAGCTATTGGCATAATCAGTTAATGGTGTTTGCTTCTCTGCTGAAATCACTTTCCCTTTTATTTTCTTTAAATAAATGCTGTTGAAATTAGCGGCAATAGTTGATGGGACTGCATCGTAAGGATTATTTGTGCTGCCTGTACCGGGTAGCAATACATTGGCTTGAAAAAGAGAATTATCTATTCCAATGGCATTAACCTGAGATAGTCCCTGTTTCTTAAGATTCTTGGCAATCAGTTTTATTTCTTCTGAAACTAAAAAAGGGTCGCCACTGCCTTTTATCCATAATGTATGGGTTTTGTTATCCAGATAGAAGTGGGTATTAAAATGATAGTCTTCCCCCCAATGCTTTAAGGCCAGCCATGCCGTCACCAATTTAGTGGTTGAGGCGGGAATAAAAGCATCATTTGAATGATCAGATAAGACCGTCTGCCCAAACTGATTAAGCATCAGAAGACCTGCATTTTCAAGGGAAGAAAACGTCTCTAAAGCCTCCTCTGCAAAAATTGATGATGAGCTAATCAAACAGAATAAGACTAAAACATAGCGTATTTTTTTCATCATATTTTATACTGAGGGTCTTCTGATGCACACGTGATAAGGAAACTTTGCCTACCTAGTGTACTTTATTGAGGAAACTCAAGAGGCAATTCTGCTTTTCTCCATGCTGTCATGTGTCCAGATAAATAACTAAGGTTTTTAAACCCTGCCAAATAAAAAGCTAATTTGGCGACACCCGCTCTTGGCCCATGAGCACAATACATAACCACTAGATCCTCTTTTTTATAAGCATCCATTTTATCTGTAGTAAAAGCACTCCAGAAAGGGATATGAATGGCACCAGGCACATGCCCTGTCTGATATTCACCCGTTGAGCGTACATCAATAATAATAGGTGCTTTACCCTGTTCTATTTGAGCCAATAATTCTTTTTGTTGCATATAGCCTTCCCCCGTTGTTGAGCAACCTAATAACAATAGATTAACGGTAATGATTAATAATAGTTTATTCATTTATTCTAGCTTTCAAACTGTAGTGAGTCATTATCCAGATTAATAGAAAATGCTTTGCCAAAACCAGCAATATACTTCCCATTAACCGGAGTTAAAACTAATAAATGAAAATCTGGCAAGCTTTGTAATAGATCCACCGTTTCACCAAACTTAGCTTTCATTATTAGCATTTGCTTATAATAGCATTCATCTTGCTTATGAACTTCACTTATTGAACAATCAAAGACCACCCGCTCTCGAGCGAAAAGGTTTTTTGTTTGTTTTTCTGGCTGAATAAAAAGAATACTGGCTGATTTAGTTTTCAGCATATTATGGGTATGTGTAGCCAACTCACTAACGAAAATATAGAACCGACCCTTTTCATCTCTCACATAAGGAGCGTAGCTAGATTCCGCTTTACCCTGCTCTGTTATGGTCGATAATATAAGCGTTTTTTGAGATTTAATAAGTTGCTGATAATTTTGCTGTTGTTGCGTGTGTTCACTCATTGATGTAATTCCTCATACCTAAAACAATTCACGGTATGGTCATTCACCATCCCCACGGCCTGCATATAGGCATAACAAATGGTGGGACCGACAAACTTAAAGCCTTTTTGCTTAAGGCTTTTGCTCATCTGTTCAGATTCTGGGCTTGAAACAGGCACCTCACGCGCTTGTTGCCATTGATTTTGTATGCTTTTCCCTTGCACGAACTGCCAGATGTATTGATCAAAGCCACCAGGTTCTTGTTGTATCTTTAGGAAAGCCTGGGCATTACTAATCGCTGCATTCACTTTAAGTTTATTACGAATAATTGCTGGATTATTTAATAACTGCTGAATTCTGCCTTGATCATAAAGTGCTATTTTATTGGCATTAAAATCATCAAATGCTTTTCTATAGCCATCCCTTTTATTCAAAATAGTAGACCAGCTCAACCCTGCCTGAGCACCCTCTAAAATTAAAAATTCAAATAATAAGCGATCATTATGTACGGGTACACCCCATTCTTGATCATGATATTTTTCTTCTGACGCAGATGAAAGAGCCCAACGACATTTTTGATTTTTAGCAGGCGCATCCCCTTTCAGCACGACTTTATCAGTCATCATACTGAGGGCGAATGCACCTACAGGCTATCATGATTATTTCATCATGCTTTTTAAATCAGCAAAGGGATTAAACGTCGCATCCCCCCCATGATCTTCTGCCTTAGAAGCCACTGTACTTCCGTAACGTACTTGCTCTTCAAATCGAGAATGTTCATTATCATGACAATACAGGCAAAGTAACTCCCAGTTACTGCCATCTTCTGGATTATCATCATGATTATGATTTCTATGATGTACAGTTAATTCAGGCAAATTTGTATGCGTAAATTCACGCGTACAACGCCCACAAACCCAAGGATAAAGCTTTAAGGCTTTTTCTCGGTAGTTTTTTTCACGCCCCTCTTTATATTTTCGTGCCTGGGCAATAATCTCATCGGCACTTAATGTTTTATTCATTTTTAATCAATTAATTTAAATAATTATTTACTATATAATTTTTATAGTCTTTTTGTGAGCGGCGAATTACTTCGTATGCCTCTTCTCGCCCATACACATGAGTAATTTCACAAACACTCTTTTCACCAGGTAAGTTTTTATAGGTTAAAAAATAATGTTTTAACCGGTTTATATAAGACTCTGGGCAATCCGTTACATCATTCCACTGCATATAAAATTCATCACCCTTTAATACTGCGATAATTTTATCATCTGCTTCCCCCCCATCAATCATCCGAAAGCCACCTATGGGAATCGCAGGTAAAATAATATTACCGTGAGTGATGCTACGCTCACTTAGCACACAAATATCTAGTGGATCACCATCCCCTTTTTTAACCTCAACGCCTTCAGATTTTTGTCTGGCATATTCAGCCACATTTTCATCACAATGCGTTTGTGGAATAAAACCATAAAGCGTAGGAATACTATTAGAAAACTTTTGTGGCCTATCTACTTTTAAATAACCAGTTTTTTTATCAATTTCATATTTAACGGTATCGCTGGGTACAATTTCTATAAATGCTGTCACGATTTCAGGCGCTTTTTCACCCGCACTAATACCATGCCAAGGGTGAGCTTTGTATTGTATATTCTTCATATTTTGTTATTTAATCCTTTGTATAAGTGCTTATCCACCAGTGGCACTCATATGCCTTAAAATAATAGGTTGTTCTTTCAGGTCAAACTCATGCTTTTCTGGCTTAATCTTCATGGCTTCAACAATAGTTTCTTTGAGCTTTTCCATATCCCCTGGATTCGCTCTAATCACTTTTTTCAAATCAACCGAATGCTCATTCCCCAAGCAGAGTAATAAACGCCCTTCTACTGTTAATCTAACCCGGTTACATGTACTGCAAAAATTAGCACTATGTGGAGAGATAAAACCCACTCTAGTATCAGTTCCAGCTACATTAAAATAAACCGAAGGACCACCCGTGTTATCAGCAATAGCCTTTAATTCAAATTGCTTGGCTAAATCTTGTTTAATTAAATCACTGGAATAATACACTTCTGCTCGGTCATGGCTACTCACAACACCTAAAGGCATTTCTTCTATAAAGCTAATATCAATTTTATGATCAACCGCAAATTGTACTAAATCAATTGTTTCTAAATGATTACGGTTTTTTAAAATAACCGCATTAATTTTAATCCGTTCAAACCCAACCTTTGTGGCCGCCTTAATACCTTTTAATACTAGAGCCAAATCCCCTGTTCGAGTAATTTGTTTAAATTTAGCTGCATCTAAGGTATCTAAACTGATATTGATTCGTTTTACTCCGGCCTGTTTAATTGACTCAGCCATTTCTTCCAGCTTTGAAGCATTGGTTGAAAGTACCAGTTCATTAAGCGATTCAATTTGCCCGATATTTTCTAATAAACTTAAAACACCACGGCGAACTAAAGGTTCTCCCCCCGTTATCCGTATTTTTGTCACCCCGAGTTCTGCAAATGCTAAAGCAATAAATTCAATTTCTTCCAAGGTTAAGATTTGAGCACGGGGCAAGAATGTCATTTCTTCTGACATACAGTACATACAGCGGAAATCACAACGATCAGTGATAGATATTCTCAGGTAATCAACGGTTCTGCCAAACCGATCAATTAACTGGGTTGTTTCTGGGGAATTACTCATAAAGACTATTAAAAACCAAACGATACTATTTGGATGATTTTAACATAATTAACAATCATTCTCGCATCTACTCCAAAGGTAAAGCAAAAACAAGTAGATTTAAGGTTTCCTAACAAACTTGAATAGAATTAACCTCATTTTTCTTAAAAATGAAGATAACGCTGAAGAAAGGAGCTGTTTGATTTCTCCTCCCCTTCCCTCTCCCGCCGCATAGAAGTATTTTCTGCAACTACTCACCCTATATAAATAGGGCTTTAGCTCTTAGCTCCTTCTCCCCCTCAGGGGAGAAGGCTGGGATGAGGGGGATATAGCCTTTAACATTACTTAACAAATAGAATATTATCTTTATTAAAACAGCAACTTACCTATTATTAGCACTTAATTACCCTGGCGAGTCGAACAAAAGACCAGCTATCGACACTAAAAAGTCCAACCCCAAGCTTTAACTTATGCTTCGCTCTATGTAAGTATGGTTGCAGATAAATCAATCGTTCATGAGTTTGTATTGTTTTTTAAACAATTACCTATAGCCCATTAATTATACTGACTCTAGCTATTCCAGCATTTTCATATAAATCATTGATTATTAATTTACAATCAATGCATTGTAAGAAGATACACTATAGTCCCAATACAAATAAATTTTTAATCTTTGCAACAAAAAATAAAGATATGGTGAATGTGAACTCAAAAATAAAATTATTAAAAGGCTATGAGTTATTTGATAACGTTGCATACAAAAAATGTGTCGATGAATATAAAGAAACACATGCAAATATATCATCTTCAAAAATTGCAGAACTCAGTCACCTTTACCTTGAAAAAGAAATAGATCCTCGAATGATAGAACGCCTTTATAAAGGTGAACTTAAACAACTCAAGACGGAAAGAATTAATGCACTCCAGCTGGTTTTTGAGGCTCTAAACTCACTTCCTAAAAATAGTTTGGCATTTAGAAAAAACCCTACTATTCATATCCCTCAAAAAGATAATTTACTCAATGATATACAAACAAGAAATTTAATTAATCTTCATATCAATTCAGCTGCACATTTTATGTTTTTAGTTGTAGAAAATGTTGTCAATTCCCCTAATAATCATGATAGGTCTAGTTTTCATGAAATAGTTGATGCCTTTTTAAGTGAAAGTAGAATTCTTTGTGATGTTTTCGAAAGTAACAAACTTGGTAATATATACGAATTTTTAAGGGATAATTTTGATGATCTAATTAATAACTATGCAGACGAAGCATTTGACAAAATCCTTTTTTCTGAAAAAGACAATTCGGTAAAAAAAGAACAAATGATGGGGTTTATTAGAAAAAAACAAAGTGAGTTACAGCGCATCGTTGATAAGGCGCTAAGTGGTAATGAGTAGGCAAGCATAATGACCTTAACATTTTTATTTTCGTCATTCCCGAGTTTTATTATCGGGAGTCTACTGCTTAGGTCGTATGGATTCCTGCTAAGGCTTGTGCCCACGCTTGACTGGGTAACACGCAGGAATGACGGTGTTTTTTTATTAAATTAATTTTACGTGGGTACTTAAGGAAGCTCTGATCAAGTCCAATTAGCTTTAGCTTGCTAAAACGGCCGCTATTTTCCACGAAGATCGACGCAATAGAATGACTATTACGCCTCACTTCATGAAAAATAGCGACAGTTTTTTCTGTGCCAAATTCTAACCAACTTAATCAGAGCTTCCTTAATAACAATGCATTATGCTTAAAAAAGCGGGTACTGAGCAAAAACATATGGAGCTTGAAATGCAATCTTTAGATATATTACGTCTTGTTATCCCCCAAATTTCAAAACACAAACAAGCAAAAAACCCAATCAACTACACCATCTGGTATGAATATTATCGATCAAAAAATATCCCCCTAAAACGGGCAATTAATGAATACATAGAACAAGAAAAAAACATAACAGATAAACTATTTGAAACTTTCTTTGATGCCTATATTACAGATCAAGATACCAAAGCCTTTAAGCAGGTTCAGATCGAATTAATTCATTTTATATCACTTCTTTCAGAAACAGCGCCTACGACAGATACCAATACGTCAACCTTTCAAAGATCTTTACAGAACCATGAAAATCAACTGAATAGTCCGGCTATTAGTCACAACCCCCTAGGTATAATAGGTAAATTGATTACTGAAACTCAAACGACATTATCTTCCTTACAATCCATGCGCCAACAGATGAATGAGAGTCATACACAAATCAATGAACTCAAGAATAAACTGAACCAAGCAACTGCCGAAACATTAATTGATGCTTTGACAGGCATTGCAAATCGAAAAGGGTTATTGAAAGCTTTCGAGCATGTACTAATACAGCCTAAAAAAACCAGCACATCTATCTCATTATTAATGCTAGATATCGATCATTTTAAAAAAGTAAACGATACTCATGGTCACGTAGCGGGTGATAAGGTGATTAAATTTATTTCAGACACCCTAGTAACACAAATCAAAGGTCAAGATACAGCCTCTCGTTATGGCGGAGAAGAATTCGTTGTACTATTACCGAATACCACCTTAAATAACGCTCAAATAATTGCAGAGTCCATCAGAATAAAGGTTGAAAAAACAAGCTTTATTCTCCCCAATAATCAGCTTCCTTTGGGACAGATAACTATTTCTATTGGGGTTACTCATTATCTACAAAATGAATCCATTGAATCTTTTATCAGCCGTGCAGATACAGCCTTATATGAATCAAAGAAAAATGGACGCAACCGCATCACCACCTATAATCAGGAAAGACAACCAACCGGGATATTTCCAGAGATTCGCTGATAAAATTATCTAAAGTATTTACACTATTTTAGAATAATTTAACAACCCTTCTTGCTTCTACTCCAAAGGTAAGGCAAAAACAAACTAAATCTAGTATATCATTGGTTTCAAAACCTAAAATTTGATCATTAAAAGGCGCTATAAAGCCATATAAAAAATCTGCATTGACCTGTTATTGGGAAAGGAACAAGACCTAGCGCGCCATCCTTCTCTATCGCTCCGTTTCCATAATTTTCAGCGAATGAAAAAGTTATTATGAAGGGTATAAAAAACAGTTTGGTTTATAAAATGAGGCTTAACCACTTTTTTTATCAATCAGCCAGTAAGTAATACCTAAAGCCAATACAACGGATGCTGTGGCAAAAATATGTTCTGGGGACAAGATATTAAAATCAAATACGATCACTTTTCTGGCAATAGCCATTAATGCCGTTGCAATAACCAACTTAATTGGCAACACATCATCTCTTATGTAAAGAGTAATATTACTAAATATTTCAATAGCAATCAAAACCGCCAAAAACGCTCCAAAAGTGGCATAAATATCTGAGATATCCAACAAATAGAGAGGTGGTGACATTAATCGTTCATAAAGTACATAAACAACATCACCAACACCCCAAAGAATAACTAATGCCATTAGAACGGCAAGTATTCTGACTGCAAATCTAATCGTGACATGCAGAAATTGAATTAACGAATCTTCATGCTGGTTAGGTAATTCTTGATGGTATTTGTCTTTCATTCTGTTATCTTTCAGCATATTTTATTTGATAGGTAGTAGCAGTATTAATAATATGTTTTTCAAAACTCAGCGTTGCTGTATGAACCGTTAAAGCTACGATAATGCCAGTAAACATAAGACCAATAAAGGCAAGTAAGATGGCTAATATTTTAGATCGTTTTTTTAATGGTTTAAAATCACCATAACCAACGGTAGTCGCTGTAATAAAAGTCCAATATAACGCATCAAACTTTTTCCACTTTTCAATCGTACCGACTGTTAAACCAATAGATATAACAATAAGGCATAAAAATAGTAACAAAGGCGAAGAAAGATTAAGGGCTCTAAAGAATAATTGAATAAAAGTAAGTGTGAAATCCATAAAATTAAAAGTGCAATGAAAATGAGGCTGTAAATTACCTTGAAATATTAAGGTATTATAATATAATAAGTCGAATCATTCTCGGTGTAAGTTAATAACATTAAGGAACTTACTTAACTAATTACAATTTGTACTACGAATTAATTACTAGAAGCTAACAACTTTTTCCATGCTAAGGAATGTGCATGGAAAAAATATAATAACGGATTGTCCTCGATGAAAAAATTATCCATTGCTCTTTCCCTGTTTTTATTAACTTTCCTTTGTCATGCGAAAACGGTAACGATTGGTTTTATTTTTGATGGACAAACGGGGGGTGATCGTCCTCTCGTAGAAGAAATTAAACGTGAAATAATTAAAATCAATACGGGTGAGTTTAATGTTAATTTTCCAAAAGATAAAGAGTTAGCCACATCTTGGAAAATTAAAAATGTAAAATCAGCTATTAATATATTAAGTAATGATAAAACGATTGATCTGATCATTACTCATAGTTTACTTGCCTCAAATGAAGCTGCTCAATATAAACATTTAAAAAAACCAGTGATTGCTACTTTGGTAGCGGATAGAAAAATCCAGCAATTTCCTTATAACAAGGGTAAGAGCTTAAAGAAAAACTTCACTTACATTAATAATAGTAAGAGTGTCGATAGGGATTTACGGAAATTTCATCAATTAACGCCGTTCAAAAAACTACTGATTCCTATTAATCCTATTTTACTAGAAAGTATTCCATTACTTCGGACAATGTTGACACAAGTCCAAAGTGACCTTGGTTTTTCAATCGTTTATTTACCTATATCTAATACGTTTGATAATGTTCTACAACAAATACCTAGTGATATAGATGCAGTTTATATTCTGCCATTGGCTGGTTTCTCTGAACAAGAGTTATCAAATTTTGCAAAAATATTGATCGATAGGCAATTACCCAGTTTTTCATTACGTGGAAGAGCCGATCTTGAACAAGGTTTTATGGCGACCTTGAATGGGCGTGAAATTGATTCTTTACGATTTTCCCGGCGTGTTGCCTTAATGGTGCAAAGTATTTTATTAGGGGCTGATCCGGCCAATCTAAATGTCGATTTGGAACAGCCATCCAAGTTAGCGATTAATATTAAAACCGCTCATGCAATAGGTTATTACCCAGGCAGACGCGCATTAGAAGAGGCGGAAGCATTATTTAATAAACCAGTAAAACAAGGGGTGTCAATTTCTTTACCCGATGCCATGCGGCATGCTGTTGAGAAAAACCTTAGCCTGTCAGCTGACCAGCTTGATATTGCTCAATCGGAAGACCAAGTTAGTGCAAGGCGATCTGCCTTATTACCTCAACTGACTGTTGGGCTTACTGGCGCGCAAGTTGATCAAGGTAGAGCTGGTATTCAACAATCTGAACAAACAGCCGATGTAGAGATTAATTTATCTCAATTGGTCTATTCGGAAAGAAAATGGTCTGATTTTGATGTCTCTAAACTGTTAAAGCAGGCAGAAAATAAAGTATTTCAAAGCCGTATGCTGGATATTTTAAGTCAAACGGCAACCGCTTATTTTCGAGTCTTATCTGCACAAGCAACAGAGAAAGTAAGACGGGGCAATTTAGACGTTAGTAGAGCTAATTTAGAGTTAGCAAAAATGCGCCTAAAAATAGGCTATTCGAACCGCTCAGAAAGCTTGCGTTGGCAAAGTGTTATTGCCACAGATAAAAGTCAAGTTTATCTTACACAAGCACAAACAGAGCAACAAAAAACTGAATTAAAACGCTTGTTACATCTTAACTTGAATGAATCAATTTCTATCTCGGGTGATATCGCGACTGAACAGATAAACAGCTTGCAAAGTAAACAATTCAACCCTTATTTCGATAACTTAATCGATTATAAAAAATTGATCCATTTTGAAATTGAACAAGCGTCAAACAATTCCCCAGAACTTAAGCAGATGGACTATTTAGTACAGTCTTCTCGTCGGCAATTAGATGCGGGAAAACGGGCCTATTATATACCTGATGTGAATGTTAATGCTCGGTTTGGACAAAATATAGAGCAAGGTGGACAAGGCAAAAATAATAACCAATTACATCAAGATGAGTGGTCTATCGGCTTTCAGGCAACATTACCTTTGTTTACCAGTGGAGGGCGCTCGGCCGAGGTATCAAGAGCTGGACATGCTTTAACTCAGAATACAACCAGACAAGACCAAATCAAAGAAAGTATTGATGCGCGGGTACGGTCTGCTTTACAGAAAACTAAAGGTAGTTATCCTGCCGTACGGTTATCAAAAGATGCAGCTGCAGCAGCCAATGAAAACTTTAAAATGGTGAGCGAATCTTATGCCAGTGGTCAGGTTTCAATTACCTCGGTTATTGATGCGCAAAATGCTGCGCTTTCTGCTGATTTATCAGCTGTTGAAGCCTTGTACTCATTTATGATTGATTGGGTGGAAACACGACGAGCCGTTGCTAATTTCGATGTTTTTTTATCGCCTCAAGGTTTAAATGATTGGGGGCAGGCGCTTAAGAGTTATAAGCCAATCTTAAAGTAATACAAAAAATTAGTGGTTTTTTACCGCAAGCCGAAAATAGGTATTTAGAATTTTTATTAAGGAATAATATGTTTTTTAACAAGCAATTTGTCTTGATCATTACCTTAAGTTCTTTTTTTCTCAGTGGGTGTGGGCAAGAGGAAGTTCAGGAACAGCAAAAACTTAGGCACGTGAAAACACTTGAAGTCAAAGCAAATACTCAAGGACAGGTTCGAAGTTTTTCAGGATTGGCTAAAGGGCAAATGGAAGCCAATTTAAGTTTTAAATTAGCAGGGACTATTTCGTCATTACCCGTAAAAGTAGGGGATGAGTTAAAAAAAGGGCAATTGATTGCACAAATAGATCCACTACAATTTGAATTACAAGCGCAACAATCCCATGCAACACTTGCACAAGCAACGGCGTCTATGCGTAATGCAAGTGCTACCTATGAACGATTAAAAGGCTTATACGAAAATAACAATGCTTCACAAAACGAACTGGATGCTGCCAGAGCATCTTCAGAGTTCAGTTATGCTCAAGTCAAAGCGGCTAGAAAAGGGCTTGAATTGGCACAGTTAAATCTATCTCACACATATTTAAAATCATCTGCAGCTTGTGATGTAGCTGAAGTAGATGTTGAAAATCATGAGAATGTCGGCAGTGGACAAACGATTGCAAAAGTGAGTTGTAGCCGCGCAATGGATGTGGAAATTGGTGTACCAGCTCGCTTTGTTGGGTCTGTTAATAAAGGCATGGAAGCAGAGGTTACTTTTAGTGCATTACCTGAAAAACAGTTTACTGGCATGGTAACAGAAGTCGGGGTTTCTTCAACTAGTGGAGGGGCTTCTTTTCCTGTCAATGTGGCCTTAAAAAACCAACAAGAGCTAATACGCTCAGGCATGTCAGCTGATGTCAAATTAAGTTTTGATCTTCAATCAGTAACTAAAAGCTTTGTTTTACCTGCCTTTTCAGTGATAGAAAATGACAAGGGTCGCTTTGTTTATCTGTTAGAAAAAACAGAGAAGGAGACTGTTGGCGTTATTAAGCAGGTTCCTGTAAGTGTTGGGGAGTTAACCTCTAATGGCTTGGAAATTATTACTGGTATAAACGCTGGTGATCAAGTTGTGATTGCGGGTGTAAGTGTTATCAGGGATGGATTAAACGTAAGGACTGAACAATGAGTCTGACAGGAATTGCTTTTCGTTTTGATCGGGTTGTTTATGTATTGACAGCCATTCTAGTGCTTAGTGGGCTAAGTGCTTATGTCGAGTTACCCAAAGCACAAGATCCCGGCTTTACCATTCGAACAGCAATGGTGACCACCCAATTCCCAGGAGCAAGTCCAGAGCGCGTTGAACTATTAGTGACGGATAAAATTGAAAAAATAGTTCAAGAAATACCCGAGCTGGAGACTGTTTCCTCTGAATCACAAAATGGCCTTTCACTAGTCACGGTTAATATTAAAGAAAGTTACCGTGATATGCGGCCTATTTTTGATAATTTACGCCGTAAAATTGATTCAATTAATGACTTACCCTATGGCACCATTGGCCCCTTTGTAAATGATGAATACGGTGATGTGTTTGGAATGCTTTATGCCTTGTCGGGCGAAGGTTTTAGTTATGCTGAGTTAAAAACTTATGCTGATGATATTCGTAATCAGTTATTAAAAGTATCAGCAATATCGAAGGTCGTTATCCAAGGTGCGCAAGATGAAGTGATTTATGTTGAATATAATAATGCACGACTCAGTGAATTAGGATTATCTCCTCTTCAATTAAGTCAAACCTTATCAGCAGCTAATATTCTACGTCCTGGTGGGGATGTTAAGGTTGGGCAGGAACGTATTTCGCTTGAACCCAGTGGTAACTTTGATTCTCTAGATGATATTCGTCGTACTGTTATCGAAATTCCAGGCCAGTCAGATGTGGTTTATCTTGATGATATTGCCAAAATTTATCGTGGTTATACTGAGCCAGTCAAAGATAAAGCCCACTTTAATGGAGAACCCGTTATTGTATTGGGTATCTCGATGCAAACAGGAAGTAACATTCTACAGTTAGGGAAAACACTGGAAAAACTGATTCCAGAACTTGAAAGTAACTATCCACTAGGCATTAAAATCCGCTCTATCTTTTTTCAGCCCAAGTTAGTTGCTGATTCAATCAGTAGCTTTATGAACAACCTGATGCAAGCCGTTGGTATTGTGATGTTGGTTATGCTGATTTTCCTAGGGTTTAGAACCGGTATTGTTGTTTCATTATTAATTCCTATGACGGTGACTGTTTCGTTTGTATTGATGCAGTTTTTTGAGATTACCATTAACCAAATTTCATTAGCGGCACTGATTATCGCTTTAGGCTTATTAGTTGATAACGCAATTGTTATTGTTGAAACCATCATGGTTAAGCTTGAACAAGGCGAGAGTAGTGTTAATGCCGCCATTGGAGCAGGCAAAGAACTTGCAGTTCCTTTGTTAATTTCATCATTAACAACTGCCGCCGCTTTTTTAAGTATTTTTCTGGCAGAATCGACGATTGGTGAATACACCGCCGATATTTTTAAAGTAAACACCATTGCCTTGTTGTCTTCATGGGTACTAGCAATGACGGTCATTCCTTTGATTGCAAAAAAAGTGATTAGGATTACCGCTAAAGAGAGCAAGGATAACTTTGATTCAACCATGTATCAAATTTATCGGAAAATCCTTCTTCCAGCTTTAAAAAATAGAACACTCTTTCTGTTGATTGTTGTAGGTTGTTTTGTCTCGGCCATTTTTGGCTTAGGCTATGTTTCTAAAGTATTTATACCGCCAACCACTAATCCTATTATTAATGCTAAGTTTAATATGCCCAGAGGGACGGCAATAGAAACAACGGAGGCGGTTATTCAAGATATAGAAAATTATATGTTGGAAAATTTAACGGTTTCTGAGCAAGAAATAATAGACGGAAAACAAGGCTTGCGACACTGGGTTAGCTTTATTGGTAAAGGCGCGCCTAGGTATATGCTTTCAGCAGCTCCAGAGCCAACAAACCCTTACCATAGTAGTATGGTTTTAACGACAACAGACCATCTAATAATTCCAGAAATAATAGAAAAAGTTCAAAATTATGTCGTAGATAAATATCCTGATTTACAGCTGCAAATGAAAAAACTGGAAAATGGATCCCCTATTGAATATCCAGTTGCTATCCGTATATCTGGACCGGAATTTGATGGTTTATATGGCATTATCGGTCCGATAAAGGAAAAGCTATTGTCTATGGCTGGTGTTCAGGATGTATTGGATGATTGGGGAGTACGTAGCAAGAAACTATTTATCGATATTAACCAAGAGCAAGCAAGGCGAGCGAAAGTGACAAGTGAAGATGTGGCGGTTTCTTTGCAAACAGGCTTGTCAGGACTTGAGCTCACTCAATATCGTGAAAATGACCTACTGATCCCTATTACCTTACGCTCTGAGGTAGCTGATCGCCACGATATAGGTAAGCTTGACAGTATGACTGTGTATTCAAAGTCTAGCGGTGAGAATGTACCTCTAAAACAAATTGCTGATGTTAATTTAGATTGGCAGTACAGTATTATTAAGCGATCCAACAGGGACAGAACGATTACCGTTAATGCGCAATTATTACCTGGCATTACCGCATCAATGATTAATAAAGAGTTCAACCCTTGGCTGGAGGAATATGCAAAAAAGTGGGACTATGGTTATCGCTTTGAATTAGGTGGAGAAGCTGAAGCATCAGGAACTGCAAATCAATCCATTGTTGAAAAACTGCCTATATCAGGCATGATTATCGTACTGTTATTAGTAGGACAATTTAACTCAATTCGTAAACCTATTATTATTTTAACCACGATTCCATTAGGTATTATTGGCGTTACGGTTGGCTTATTAATTGCCAATTCAGTGTTCGGTTTTTTTACTATCTTGGGCATTATTTCACTTTCTGGGATTATTATTAATAATGCGATTGTGTTGATCGATCGTATCGAAATTGAATTAACAAACGGGCGAAATGAAATGGAAGCCATTGTGATGGCAACTCATCAACGATTACGTCCAATTCTTTTGACAACCGCAACGACGGTTGGGGGTATGTTGCCATTATGGATATCACAAGACCCCATGTTTGAAACAATGGCGGTATCAATTATCTTTGGGCTAACGTTCGCGACTGTTTTAACCTTGGTCTTAGTTCCTGTTTTATATAGCCTGTTTTTTAGTGTTGATTTTAAAGCATATAAATATATGGAATAAGGGGCTATGAAAAGAATAAAATTATTTTACCATTTTGTTCTTTTTAAATTAGGTACGGTGTTTTTTCATGCTATTAAGTCACTGATTCAGGGTTTATTAATCCTTGTTTTCATCCCATAAAATAGGAAATGCATGACGGACTCGATCAATATCGTCCTGGGTGGCTTTTTTTACTTAAAAGCCACCGACATAAATAATACTCTCTATTATGCTCCCACTCCACGAGTGGTTCAAATAGGCCGCTGGACATAATATCTCTTTCAAGGAGGGATACTTTGGCTAGGTCACGTTCACGATGATTAGTCAGAGTGTGGTGAAATTCACTTGTTCATATTCGTACCGTTTGGTAGCAAGTATTTTTCACAATTTTACTGGGGGATGGAAGTGTTAATATAATTCATTAACCTCCGCCCTCATCTTTTTTTTAAAATTATACGGATATATTAATGCCTAAATCATTAAGATTTTACTTCGCGATTTGTGTAATGCTATTTGTTACAGCAAGTTGTTCTATAAATGCCAGCAAACAAACTGTTGGAGAGACTGCTCGAATTTTAGTTTCTGAAACAAGGAATAGCTATCTAGCAAGGATTGATACAGGTGCTAGGGTTACTTCAATTCATGCGACTAACATTAGGGTAAACGATGGGCTGGCTGAAAAAAAAGACAATGTAGGGAAGCAAATAAGTTTTATGACTGAAAATGAAAGTCAGCAACAAAGCGAAGTGACAACGACGATAGTTGAAGTCGCAAAAATACGTAATGCCCAAGGTGTTGAATACCGATATGTGGTGGATTTAAATTTACTCTGGACAGATAGCAATAAAACGATACGGGTTAACTTACGTGATCGTTCTGCGATGACATATAAATTATTAATTGGAAGAAACTGGCTAGCTGATGACTTTATTGTTGATGTCAATAAATCAGAAGGAGTTATAGAATAATGTTAAACACAAAACTATCAAATAATGCGGGTATAAAAGGGTTTGTTTTTACATTGTTTTCACTGTTATTTATCACTGTAAGTCACTCAGCAACAGCCCCGCTGGTATGTAAAGATATTAGCCAATTAAAAATCATTGGTGAGCTGGAATATGTTTCAGTGATGCCTGAAAACCTACGGCAAAAAGCAAGAATTGATACAGGTGCACAAACTTCATCTATTGGCATTGTAGATTCAATTTTTTTTGAGCGGGATGGTAAAAAATGGGTGCAATTTAATGTTAAGGATCATATTAAAAATCGCATTATTAAATTTGAGCGCCCTTTAAAAAGAATAGTAAAAATCAAAAGACATCAGGCAGAAGCGACAGAAAGACCCGTTGTTGAATTAAAAATAAAACTAGGCCAAATGGAGCTAGTACGTGAGTTTTCATTAGCCGATCGTTCACAATTTAAATACCCCATACTTATTGGTCGTAATGTGTTAAATAATAAATTTCTAGTGAATGTTGGGCAAAAGTTTTCTAGCTCACAAATCAAAGAGTACGAACAATGAAAAGACATTATCAATTATATATATTAGTCAGTTTATTACTTGTTCTTGGCTTGGGGGCCGCCGCATATAAGTATTTTACCCTAGGCTTTACATTTACCCCCACAGATAAAGAAGCTGTGTGGCAGATCCAAGCAGAAATTAAATTTGAAGCCGAAGAAGGGCCTGTCAAAGTCAGCATGATTTTACCTTCTTCGAATAGTTCGCGGAAAAAGTTATTATCAAAGAATATCGCAACAGATTATCAATCGAAAGTGATTGATAATGATGGCGTCAAAAAAATTATTTGGACTAAACAGCAAGCATCAGGTAAGCAGCATCTTTATTTGCGAGGTGATTTTTATTTTCAACAAAGGGCAGACCTTGACCCACCCAAAGACTTTTCTAATGAAGGCAATAATTTAACTGAAATACAACTCAAAGCGGCACAAGATATTGTACAAAATACCCAGTTATCTAATGAAACTGAATATGATAGTGCCATGCATATCATCGCGAGGATGAATGAAGAAAATGATGAAAGTAGTATTCGCTTATTACTGGAAAACATTCAGTTCCGCCGTGAACATATGGAGCAGGTAGCCAAGGTTTTAAAAGTTGCAAAGATTGAATCTAGGGTGATACGTGGACTTCGTCTTCAAGATGGTTTAACGCAACGTTCAATTTCTACTTTTATTGAAATCTATGTCGAGAATCAATGGCATTTAATTGATTCCAGAGATATGACTGAAATACCCACTAATGAAGTTATTTTATGGCCTGTTAATACCCGAGGTTTGTTGGATGTATATGGTGGAAAAAACTCTAGTATTCATTTCTCAGTGCTTAAGCAACAGAAGAATATTAGTCGTTTAGCGGTCGATTCAGCCAAACAGAGCGATAGTGCTTTTGTTAACTTTTCAATTTATAGCCTGCCAACCAAAGATCAAAATACCTTTAAGTCATTATTATTAATCCCCTTAGGTGCATTAGTTGTGGTTATTTTAAGAAACTTGGTAGGTTTAAGAACATCAGGTACTTTTATGCCGATTCTTATTGCCATGACCTTTATTCAAACCACCTTGTTATTGGGATTAACCCTGTTTTTGGTGGTTGTTAGTATTGGTTTAGTGATGCGCTCCTATTTAAGTCATCTTAATTTATTGCTAGTGCCGCGCATTGCATCAGTATTGGTGTTTGTTATTATTATCTTTGCAGCTATTGGGATTGCAAGCCATAAATTAGGCTGGGAATCTGGTTTAAGTATTACTTTTTTCCCTATGATCATCATGTCATGGACCATTGAGCGTATGTCGGTATTATGGGAAGAAGAAGGTCCCCATGAAGTGTTAGTCCAAGGTGGAGGGAGTTTATTTACAGCCTCATTAGCTTACTTGGTTATGATTAATCCTTTTATTGGGCATTTAACTTATAATTTTCCTGAATTATTGTTAGTGCTATTAGCTATTATTATACTTATTGGTAGCTACAGTGGTTTTCGTTTGGTCGAGCTAGCTAGGTTTGAACCTATGGTTCGAGTCAATCAAGAAAACAAACAATAACAGTTGAGGATAGATAAATGTTTCGATTAACCTCACCAAGTCAATTAAAAAAAGCAGGTATAGTGGGTATGAATAAGCGTAATGCTTATTACATTGCACATAATAATCCACGTAAGAACTACCCTAGGGTTGATGATAAATTATTGACCAAGGAAATTACTGAAAAAATTGGTATTCCCGTGCCTGCAATGATAGGTGTGGCAAAAACGCAATACCATGTAAAGCAACTAAAACAGTTTTTGACAGGCGTTGAAAAGTTCGTCATTAAACCCTCCAAAGGGAGTGGCGGCAAAGGTATTTTGGTTATTGTTGGACGTGATGGTGAAGACTTTGTTAAGCCCAGCGGAGCAACTATCAATATAAAAGAACTACAGCATCATGTCTCCAATACTTTAAGTGGACTGTTTAGTCTGGGAGGGACACCTGATGTTGCGATGATTGAAGCATTGGTTGAATTCTCTGATGTGTTTGATGGTTTTTCATTTGAAGGCGTACCTGATGTTAGAGTAATTCAATATCATGGCTATCCAGTGATGTCCATGACACGGTTATCAACCAGAGAATCGGATGGTAAGGCAAATTTACATCAAGGAGCGGTGGGCTTGGGAATTGATATTGCGACAGGAAAAACACTTAAAGCAGTGCAGCATGGACAACCCATCACCCATCACCCTGATACCGGGCGTGATCTATCAAAGTTAAATATTCCTTTTTGGCATACTTTATTGTGTTTGGCGAGTCGTTGTCATGAAGTAACTGGCTTAGGGTATTTAGGTGCAGATATTGTGTTGGATAAAAATAAAGGGCCACTCTTACTAGAGTTAAATGCACGTCCTGGATTGGCTATTCAAATTGCAAATGGCGTGGGATTGGAAACAAGGCTAAAACTTATTGAAAAAGAAAAAAATGTACAACGTACGGCAGAAGAACGCGTGAATTATTCCATGCAAGTATTTGGCTGAATTTATTTTGTTAAAAGAAAAGTAACTAATGAAAAAGTTAAACCAATTTTTAGAAAGCATTTACAGTAAGGTTATTATTTATATCCCCTCCCTACTTTTAGCTATATTAAGTCTGAGGTTTTTATATAACTTTTGGTTTGATACTAGCAGTGAATCAATAAATGAAGCACTTGTTGATACTATGAAAATTTGTTCAACTTTTTCTGCTTTAGCATTTTATGCAGGGTATATGACAACAAAAGAACATAAAAAGCCACTCTTCTACTTGAATGGTGAGAGGTTTTTTCATGCTGTTGCGATACTATTTTCAGTCGAAATTTTATTAAAAACGTTTAATTTCATCACTGTTAATATTCATAATGTTTTGTTTTTGACATGGGCGCAAAATGGAATTAAAACTATCGCGGTTATTTTTCTACTTTATTCAATTGGCTTAATGTGTGTTGGATTGCAAAGCTTGTTAAAAGTTATGCATATGGATTTAAATCATAGAGTTCATTTGTAGAATTCTTTAGAGACTCTTGCAAAAAGAACAAACCTGAATACAGAAAATGATAAAGCACTAATGATAATCATTCCTAAATATGACTCTCTATAATCTCTTATTTTACAAGAGGCTTATTATTAAAGTTTTTTAAGTTTACCTATATCAGTGACTTAATAGTATAAAAACACTGCATCTATCTGATTTAAAAAGAAAAATGGACAAAATTACATTATTTACAATATTATTATTGCTTGTGGCTTGCCAGTCATCTCCAACAAAACAGCTTGTTGAAACATCATGTCAAGAACCGAGGCCAGAAGTCTGTACGATGAACTTTAAACCTGTATGTGGCGTGTTATTAATGGGTGGGGAAAAGACCTTTTCTAATGCATGTACCGCTTGCAGCGATAAAACTATTATTGGCTTTAGTAAGGCCCCATGCATTAAATAAAAAACTAATTTCAAAAACTTTAATTATTACTTCTGGTAAAACAAAACATGAAAAAAATATTATTATTTAGTTTGGCTGCTGTCGTCGCCAATGGCTGTTCAACATCTGGAGGATTAAAGTCAGATTGTAAAACTAATGCTATTGTCTTATCTGCTGAACAAGAAAAACAGCTAGAAAAAGCACCCACTTTAAAAGCAGATGAAATCGTCCCTGCTATTTTGTTAACGGGCACAAACTATCAAGTAGATCCAGTGGTAATGACTGATGGTTTTTTAATGCAATTCAAGATTAAATCAGATTTTGGTGATTTTGAGGCAAGTAGCCCAGCAACCTTGAATGATCGTATTTTCGAAATTTCAGCTTTAGCTCAACTAGATAAAATTTCTAAAACTGATGCTTTTATACAGGGAATGAAGCATTCTTTAGTTGAATTTGGTATAGATATTAAAGACTTGGTTACCAGCCCTATTGACTCTATCACAGGGATTCCAGCAGGTATAGGTCGGTTCTTTCAACGAACTTACCTTACAACAACAGGTCTTGATCGTATTGGCAATTCAGGAGGGGGAAATGATTTATGTGGCTCAGGAAAAACACTTCCAGGTAAAAATAAAGCCTATGTGAAAAATGATAGTAATGCAGTCATGGCAACAGCAAATGCAACAGGAAAGGTTGCAATTAACCTATTAGGATATTTTGACCAACGCCGTATGCTTGCTAAAAAATTACAAGTAGATCCGTACACAACTAATGCTCCTTTAGCGAAAGCGCTTGATGATACTGCATGGGCTTCATTTGCTGGAGGACTAGGAATTACAGCATTAAAAATGGCAGCCCCCGTAACAATGGCTATTAATATGACATCTAGGGTTTCATCTTGGGTTTGGGATATGCCTCCAGGAGAAATGAGAGTATTTAATGAAAAGACCCTTTTGGCTATGGGTGTGTCTCAGGAAAAAACAGATCATTTATTGAGTCATAAAATGTATACCTTAACTCTTCAAGGTCGTTTGGTTCGTGGATTAAATAGTTTGTCTTACGCATCGGGTCATGAAAAGGTTATGGATTTAGCTTTAACCGTTGAGTCTTATTTACAAGCTCAGTTTGTTGTTGAATCAGTAGAGATGTTGGCTAATTATCATAATTCCAAACAAGCTATTGCAAAACTTGACGTTTCTGGAACTGTTGTGGGGCTTACCAAAGCGGGGAATATTGTTGTTCCTGCTCCAGTATCCTACCTTTCTTGGAATAAACGTTTAAATATTTTTTCTGTAAAAAATACATTTAAAGGTAAACAAAAGACAATTTTATTAACTGGCCAAATCACAAGCAGAGCAAAAAAAGAGCTTGAGGGATTAGGTTGGATTGTGAGCAAATAAGTTACGCTCTCTGTCAGCCAGGGTCTAGCTGACAGTCTCCAAAGTGGGCCTGCTTGAGCCCGTAAAAGCACCCTGTTTTTACGGCTTTGGTGACGTACCTGTTTATAGTGTTTTTAAATTTAAAATAAATTAACTTGGCATTTTACTGCCTCAACTTTACCAGAGAGTCTAAATATGAAAAAATTATTTTATCCAGTTGCAATTTTTATTCTATCCATTCTTCTGACAGCATGTGCTTCAATATTAACAAGTGACATAGAGGTCAAGACTGCATCAGATCCTAAAGTAAACCTAAAAGCGTATAAAACTTATGCTTGGTTAGGTAGACGAACCGTTATAAATGATCCAGAGAAAGAAAAACAACCCTCAAAGTTTAAAATCAATAATGAAATTAAATTTTTGATTGACCGTGAATTACGTAGCAAAAACTATAACGAAGTTGCAGCAGAAAATGCTGAAGTTGCAATCAGCTTTTTTAGCGGTGTTGATATGGACGCAAAGGGGTTGAAAATTGATCCAAAAACTAAAATTGAAATCCCTTCCGATGTCCCTAGAGCAGCATTAGTGGTTGTAGCTCAAGACAAGAAAACTGGGTATGTGGTCTGGATGGGCGTGGCAACAGGTGACTTTAAGCAGGATGAAACCGTTGAAACAACAAAAGCTCGGTTAGATTTTGCAATTACAAAAATGTTTAACAATAAAACGAGCGCTACTCAAGATGACTAGAACTATCTCTGCTTATGGAAGTAATTAATTACTACTTAGAATGATACTTATTTATAGTTAACTACAAAGTAAGCCAGAGATACTTCGTACGGTCACGGATGCGGAATTTATAAGCTGCTGATTTTTGTCGATAGCTAGGCGCTGAAACGGGCGCATAGCTAGCTACGCAACTGTTTCAACAACGCAGTTATCGGCAAAAAATCAGCGGTTAGAAATCCGCATCCGTGACCGCGCGAAGTATAAATCAAATCACATATTAAATATATGTTGAGTCGTTGTGAAATTAGAAACTTTATAGAAATAGAAAATATGAAAAAAATAATATTGGTAATTTTAGTTGCCACCTTAACAGCAGGCTGTGCCATCGATCCTTATACTGGCGAAAAGAAACTATCTAATGCAGGTTGGGGTAGTGCTATTGGTGCTGGTCTTGGTGCAACAATTGGTGTGCTTGCTGGCGGTGGTAAAGGTGCTTTAATAGGTGCTGGAGCTGGAGCTGTTGTTGGTGGAGGGGCTGGTCATTATATGGATCGACAGGAAAGTACATTGCGCTCACGACTTCAAGGAACTGGCGTCCAAGTGCAACGACAAGGGGATAATCTTAATCTGATTATGCCAGGTAATATCACTTTTGCTTCAGGATCCTCTAATATTAACAGTGGTTTTTATTCAGTATTGGATTCAGTGGGGATTGTATTAAAAGAATTTAGTGATAGTAGCCTTAATATCACGGGTTTTACTGATTCAACGGGTAGAGACCAACTTAACCAAGAATTGTCAGAAAAAAGAGCAAATAGTGTTGCTAGCTATCTTATAAGAACAGGTGTAAATCATGGCCGTATACAGGCTAGAGGTTTTGGTAAAAGATACCCAATTTCATCTAATGATACTGCAGCAGGTAGAGAGCAAAATCGTCGTGTAGAAATTAGTATTCGTTCTAAATAATTTTTAGTATTGAAAAAGGCTCTTTTGAATAAATGAGTCTTTTTCTTTATTCGCAAATTAAACTTTACTAAGACCGAGTATATGAAAAATACAAAATATTATGTGGCTACTTTAGTTTGCCTATTACTACTCTTCTCAAATGTTAGGGCATTTCCATTACTCCCAGCACTTACCTCTCCTCCTACAAATCAAGTTTTACCAGGAAAAATAATTTGGGCTAATATTTTTACTGCAAATGTAGAGAAAACGATAAATTTTTATACTGAGATGTTCGGCTGGACAGTTGAAAAGTTTGAGTCTGAGGGTAATGATTATCTTTTTTTTATCAATAACGGTAAGCCAGTAGCGGGTATTGTTCAGCAATTGTCAGATAGTAAGAAAAGTAACAATGCAGTTTGGATTAATCACATTTCTACAGCTGACATCAATGAGACTACCAACAAAGCAAGTTCGAAAGGCGCTAAAATAATTTTTCCGCCTAAGCCGTTTGGAACAAGAGGTATTGATGCCATTATTTCTGATCCTCAAGGCGCTCTTCTAGGGCTGCTTGAGTCAGGTAGTGGTGATCCAATTGATACACCTGCTGTATTAGGTGCGTGGGTTTGGGCTCATTTATTTAGTTCAGATTTAGAAAAAACAGCTGAATTTTATACTTCAGTTTTTGGATATGAAGTTGAACAAGCAAACCATTTAGAGAATAAAGATACTTATCTGTTTATCAGTAATAGTAAAGCAAGAGCTGGAATAGCGCCATTACCAAAGGATGTTTCACAACGTAACCGCTGGGTGGGCTTTGTAAGTGTTGATAATATTAATAGGTCACTAGTTAAGGCTAAGAAAATGGGAGCAAAAATGATCTTTTCTCCTAATAAAACTGTTTTAAATGGGCGAATAGCCATTATTTCAGATACAAGCGGTGCTTTAATCGGCTTGTTATCTAAAGTAATTATTAAGGAATAGCAGGGAAATGAAATTAGTTAAAAAAGCTGTCATTATCTCTTTAATTGGATGTTTGTTTGCATTACTAAATGCGTGTAGTAGTACTGGGACAAGGCATGTCACTTATTCCTCTCATTATAGTTATGGCTGGAATGATTCTATGTATTATGACTCTTGGTACAGAAGAGAGAGAAATATTGTTATTGTCCCACCTCCAAGACGGGGCCGACCAGAATTAAAACCACGCCCACCAAGAAGCCCCCCTTCCGCTCGCCCACGATCACCCAGACGATAGCCTCACTTCCAAAAGATAAGCGGGGGTTTATTTAAAACCATGACTTAAAAATGTGATACTAGCAAGCAGCCTATCAACGATAACATTGATAGGCTTGATTATAGACAGGCAACCGACAGCTATAGGAATTTTAAAATGACAAAAGAGCCAAACCGTTTTAATCGAATGGTCTCATATTGCTTAATAGCACTACTATTACTATCCGTTACCACCTATTTATTGATTGATTTGATTGTCGAATTCTGGTGGTTTAAGTCAATTGGCTATGCTCTTTATTACACGATGAGAGAAGGTTATCGTGATATCTTATTTTTAAGTGTGACACTCTTTTTAACCATGATTTTTTATGCTAATTTCGTCTTGTTCACTCAGCATAAAAAAAACCATTTTCTGACTGCATTACCTGATTCAACTCAGGATGGCCCATCATTTTTACGCCTTTCAATCTGTTATTTTATTCCCTTCTCTCTTTTATTAGCCATCCCTATTTCTATACCGGTATACCTTAATTGGGAAACTTTTTTATTATTTTTTTTTAGTACCAATGCAGGCTTTAGTGACCCTGTTTATGGAAAAGATATTAGTTATTATCTTTTTAAATACCCCGTTTACCAATTGATACAGCATGAGTTACTGATTACTTTTGCTGTTTTATTAGCCGTCATTGCATTTTTATACCGTTCCACTTATAAAAAGTGCAGTAAGGTTATGACTGTTTTCCCTGCCCCAGCCAGAATGCATCTTGTTATGTTATTCGTATTGGTCGCATTGCTATATTCATGGTCAATCATTTTAGAACGAATCGATTTACTTTTTGTTAGTCGACATGAGCCGGTTTTCTTTGGGCCTGGGGCGGTCGAAACCAATTATTTACTCCCCATCATCTGGTTAACTTTTTTCAGCTTTTTAGGGGCTGCCTTTTCTATCATTTATTATATTTATCGAGGTAAAGGCCGGAAGATCATAGTAGGGTTTTTCCTGTGCTTTCTGGTTTTGACTGGCGTTCGAGAGATTTCATTTATTCCAGAAATGATTGACCGTTTTCTGGTTAAGTCTAACCCTATGACTACTGAGAAAAGCAATATCCAATTTCATATTGATGCGACCTTGGATGCTTTTAACTTAAGTCATGTTAAACAAATAAACTACCCTGTTGCCTCCACTTTAACTTCGCTTACCAGTGCCAAGATTGCAAATGAGCTCTCTGATATTCCTCTATGGGATAATAGTCTCCTCCAGCAAGGGTATGAGCAGTTACAAACGATCAGACCTTTCTATACATTTTCAAAGTTATCAGCTGATCGCTACCCTATCAAAGGTAGAACTCAGCAAGTCAATATTGCAGCCCGTGAATTATCAACAGACAAGCTACCTAATGAAACTAAAAGTTGGGAAAATAATCACCTGATCTATACGCATGGTTATGGGCTGGCCATGTCCCTTTCAACACATTCAGCTAACCAGCCTGTACAGTGGGTATTAAAAGATATTTCCATGGTAACAGCCGATTTAGCGTTTAAGGTTGAACAGCCCGAAATTTATTATGGTACTGAGGACTATTTATATGCGATTGTCCCTAATAATGCTTATTCTAATTCCTTAGCAACAAGCGAAGATTTTCGCACTAAGTATCAGGGTAAAGCTGGGGTTACTTTATCTTCATTTATACGCCGATTAATATTTTCTAGTTATTTTGGTGATAAGGAAATTAGTCTCTCATTAAATCTAAAAAATAATAGCCAGATTTTGATTAGACGTAATATTATTGAACGGATTGATTCCATTACCCCATTTTTACAATTAGACCCAGAACCCTACCCTGTTATTGTAAACAACAGGATTTATTGGATTGTTGATGCTTATACCACCTCAAAGTCTTACCCTGCCGTGGCACCGATTGATTCGCCTTTACAAGTCCATGAGGATTTAGCTGATTTACTACGAACAGATACAAAAAAATTAAATTACATTAGAAACTCGGTAAAAATAATTATCGATGCCTATGATGGTTCAATTGATTTCTATATATCAGATAATAAAGACCCTATTATCAAGGCATACAGTAGGGCCTATCCTTCTCTCTTTAAAGGCATATCTGAAATGCCTAAGCCTTTTATTAAACACCTTAATTATCCGAAAACGTTGTTTAAACTACAGATGCAAATTTATGCACGTTATCATCAGAATAAACCTGAAGTTTTTTATCAACAAAGTGACCGCCTAGAATTTTCTCGCATAGAGGATAAAGTTATGCAGCCATATTATCTAACTATTGATCCTTTGGATATTAATCCCGAGAGTACATCTGAACAGCAGAAATTTGTATTGTTAAATATGTTGTCACCGATTGAGAGAGATAACCTAAGCATGATTATGGCTGCGGGATGCCTGAGCAGTGATCATTGTGATGAACAATATAAAGCCGATATTTATGCCTATAAGATGCCTATGAATGTGCAAGTTGATGGGCCGGCACAAATTTCAGCATTAATTGATCAAACACCAGAAATATCTGAACAGATCACGCTTTGGGGACAACGAGGATCCAAAGTGGTGATGGGGCGAATCATTATTATGCCTGTAGAAGGAACGGTTCTATATATTCAACCAGTTTATTTGGCAGCCACATCGGAAACAGGCTTTCCTCAGTTATCTAAAGTGATTGTTGCTATGAACCACCGCGTGGTTATGGATGATTCGCTAGAGCTAGCGTTTAAAAAGTTAGAACAGAAAGTGATGAGTCACCTAAATACAAATAATTAATGCATTGGGCATTTGCTTAAATTTTATTAGAAAGTCATTCTAAATTGACTTGCTTATCCAAATAAACACCCCCTAAATAACTATGAAAAAGATTAGATGGTTTGTAACAGTATTTTTTATCTTTATGTGGTTGATAGGCTCAACGGCATGGGCCACATTGGCAATATATTATGGTGATTCAAATAGTAGCACTGTACAACTAATAGTTGCGGGTCTAGTGGCTTTTATTGGGGTTGTGACGATGATCATTTTTCTATTTGTTGCTTCTTGGCGTAAGTACTTATTATCATTTCATAGTTTTATTTTTCTAGTGATATTACTTTGGTGGTTTAATATTCAACCTAGTAATACTCGTGAGTGGCAAGGTGATGTGAATAAATTGGCCTATGCCGAAGTTAATGGTGATTTGGTCACGGTACATAATATTCGTAATTTTAGCTATCAAAGTGAATTTGACTATACCCCCGCGTACTATAAAAAAACCTATGATTTAAAAAACCTTGAAGGTCTGGATTTGTTTGCTGTGTATTGGATGGGGCCAGCTATAGCCCATATCATTATGAGTTTTGATTTTGGTGATCAGCATCTAGCCATATCTATTGAAGCACGTAAAGAAAAAGGCGAAGGGTTTTCAACCATCAAGGGTTTTTTTAGACAATACGAATTAATATATATTGTCGCTGATGAGCGGGACCTCATTGGCTTGCGAACACATTATCGTAATAACCCACCTGAGCAAGTTTATCGATATCGACTGAAAGCAAATAATGTAAAAAAACAAGGTATTAAACGCCTGTTTATGGAATACATAAACAATATTAATGCATTACATAAAACGCCTACTTTTTATAATACATTGCTGACAAATTGTACTAGTGTGATTTGGTTAAATAGCCGAGTCAATCCAGGCCATCTACCTTTTTCTTGGAAAATTTTAATGAGTGGTTATGTGCCAGAATATCTTTATGAGTCTGGTCGGCTTGATCAAGCATTATCTTTTAGTGAGCTAAAGGATCAAGCATATATTAATCCTTTAGTAGAAAAATAATCATTATTAGAATTTATTATCAATATATTATTTATCGCTACATGGGTAGGGGTTATTGTATTAAATTGCGTATACAGGAAGCCCTAACCAAGAATTATTTCAACTGGAAAAATTACTGATATTTAAGAAATCTCTGATTAAGTTGGTTAGAATTTAGCGCAGAAAAAACTGTCGCTATTTTTCATGAAGTGAGGGGTAATAGTCACTCTATTGCTGCTCACACTGTGCGAACCTGCATGTAGGAATATGTTGGCAAGAACTTGAGAGAAACTAGCTCTTGCCCGATTAACTGAATTCAATTTAACTCTAACAGTTTATCTTCATGATATTTTAACTTGCTTTTTTCTTCTTCAATTTTGTTTTGATACTTACGAATTTTATCTGTTTTTCTGTATTCTTCAGCTTCCTTTAGATCAGTTTTATATTCTGAAATCTCTTCATTTATCGACCTTATATCTTCAACTAGATCATCCTTAAGGCCTTTATTAGTACAATTTTTCTTAGCATTATTTAATGACCTTTTTAAACCCTCTTCTTTACGCTCATTGCCTTTTTCCTTAGAAATATCAAGTTGCCTTTCAATCTCGCAGAATTTTTTTTCGCAGCCTTTTAAAGGCTCGCAATTAGATGACGCTAAAACAAGGGGCGATGTTATAAATAAAAATAACCCTGTGAATGCAATTGTTGAAACTGAAGATAATTTGGTAATATTTTTAGTCATGGTTTTTCCTTATTATGTCTAAAACTAACCAGCCTGTAGAAAAACCCAAAAATTGAAGTTTAACCAAGCCTCTCAATCGTACTTCTATTTTCCACCCTCTGCTGGAACACTAGATGGACTGATAGTCTTCAGAAAGCGCATGAGAATTTTGGGCATGGTTAAAGTTATATACTGGGCGACTGAGCCTAATGCTTTCCCGCACCGCGTACTTATTGAATAAAACCACGCTCTGAAGTGCGTGGTTTTATAGTTGTAACATAAGTATTAATGTAATTACTTCACCACAATATAAGTTACATTATTACCTGAATACTGTGGCTGATACCTTACCGTTCCACACTGCTGATAAGAGATACCATTTTGGATAATTGTAGTACATCCTGTTGGTAATGTACTAACAATAGTCCCAACAACGATGGCAGCAGTAACCCCAACTGCAACACCGGTCCAGACGCCACCGCGGCGGCGGCGACCCCGACGGTCAACATCAATATCAACGTTAACATTTCTATTAGTATTTTTATTTCTATTTACATTAACATTAGTATTGCTACTTTTATTTCGGTTTACATTAACGTTTGTATTTCTATTACTACTACGATTAACGCTCGTTCGAGTTCCTCCTCCTTTTTTATTTCCTCTTTTAGCGTCTGCTTGTTGAGGTATCAGTGCTAATAGCATGAAAATGGAAAGAGTAAATACAAAAAACTGTAGTGGTTTGTTAAGTGTTAAAGTCATTTTTTTAGCCCCTTACTTATTCTTTTTATTAGTTTGAATGTCAATTTTATGGTCATTTTCATCTGGTATGAATGTATAGTATTGCTTGTCTTTTTCTGTGGGTGCTGTATCCCATTTGAATAAAGCAATGTATTGAGGCTGTGCTTCTTCCAGTTTGGTTGTAATTATGAGTTTAAGTGGTAAAGGAATGTCTCCACGTTGTATACAGATTTGCCAATCGATATCTTGTTGACGAAAAGCAAAATGATTGCAACTTACGCCATCAACACGAGCAACACCAATAAGGATTGCTTCCTCAATATCTGCAGAATTATCATTTTCCGATCCCCACAAAAATAGATCACTGAGTGGAATCTCTATATTATGTTTATCAGCAGCTTTTTTTATTAACTTACCAATAGTATCAGGTGCTTTAAATGTTGCATAAAAACCTGATGGTTGCGCTGTGTAGATTGTAAAGTTTTCACCATCATAGAAAAACTCACGACTTGTATATTGATTAGATGTTTTAAGTCTCAACAAAGAGGGTGGGTTAGCGGTGGCATCAATACTTCGTGTTTGTTGGATTTTTTGTCCATTTTCAAGCACTTCATCGACATATATGTCCGCATGTACTGAAAGCCTATCTAATGAGCGTAGATACCCTGACATATTATTCAATGCATCTAATGCTAAGCTCTTCTCGGAAGAGACTAACTCCTTTTCTGAGCTTGAGTTGTTTTTGTCACTAGCCTGAGGCATAGAGCTTAAGCTCAGTCCCGCTAGCAAAAATAAACTCGTTATGATTTTTTTCTTCATCCTTATTTTCCTCATCGTTAAAAGTTTTATTAAATATAAGTGTTTTAGCTGGTAATTTTTTGTCGTACTGTCCTAAATACCTAACCTTAGTAATTTAGGACACATTAATATGTCTATCAGGACTTATCTATCGGTTACTCTATTAGTCTGTAGTTACAAGTGACTGGCAACGTTCATTAACAATAGCTGAAGTATTTTTATTGCCTACACCATTTGTCAGCATCGCAATAATTCGGTCATCAGTTTCATAGCCAATATGTGCTTCAAGGGGGTTAGCCATATCAACGCCAAATACATTGACAATCTTAGCAACATTAATATTAATATTGGTAATATCTACACAAAGCCTTGAATCAAGATAACGATCAATAAATCCGTAAGGGATTGCATAACTGAGTAGGTCATTAGGGTCACTAAAGGCGATAATTGATGTTTCACTGATAAATCGTGAATTATATAACTTACCCTCTGCACGACAATAGTCATCCCATTGTCCTGTGACCTCTGGTAATTTTCGCCCTATTTGTAACATAGGGAGTTGATTGGAAAGCATAAAAATAGGTATTTTATTTTCTTTAAATGCCTGGGATAACTTTAAAGAAAACCCTGATGTTTTTGATTTTTTTCCAAATAATGAAGCTATCCGTTGTAAGCCATCAATAGTTATTCTGCTTCCAAGGCTATGAGAAATTAATGCATAATGATCTTTTTTCAAATTGCTTATTGCCTGGTTTGACAATTTACAAGCTTGGTCAGATTGTGTAGGTAAGTCACCCCATTGTGCAGATACCATCCAGCAAAAAGATTGCGCAAAAGAAACAAGTATATCTTCACGACTTTCACCCAGGTAAATCATTGGGTCTGGTCCCGTGTCGTTTGAAAACTTTTTTAACATGTCATTAACTGCTGTACGACGAAAAGAGTATTCACCCGAATTATCATAATCGAGTATAGCTTTTTGTTCAGCCGTGATTTCTGACCAAGTTAATTCATAAAATAACAGCTCATGACTTTTATCTTGATTCGTTAAACGATTAACTCTTAAGTTACCCAGTTTTTTAGTCTTTGTTGCGGGGTCAGTTAATGATATATTTTTTGTTACCTTACCAATAAAATTAAGCTTCAACTTATCTGCTAGTTTTTCCATTAATTGCGTTGAATAACCTGGAATATGATTCCCAACACCATGAACCATTAATACTTTTGCAGTACTTATCGGATCTGCAACTAATGGAGCAAGGCCTTGAAATGGTTCACCTCTTATTTGACACAACCGAGTATCGACCTCATCTTCTTTTTCGAGGAAGGCTTCGACCATACCTTTTCCGATGCTCGTACAGCCGCCAAGTAGAAGGGGTAATGTTAACAGTGTGATATGAAATAGCTTCAAAGAAGTCTTCCCTGATGATGATTATGATTATGATTATGATTATGATGATCATAATAATAGCATAAGAGTATTATTATACCATTAAATAATAAAGGGGTATTTCGAACACCTATCTTTAAGGAAGCTCTGATTAAGTTGCTTAGATTTTAGCGCAGAAAAAACGATCGCTATTTTTCACGAAGTGAGCAGTAATTAGCACGTCTATTGAGGTTGTGAAAGTATTGTCTTTTAGCCCCCTCTTTGGAAAAGAGGGGCTGGGGGAGATTTTATTATAAAAACAATTCATTTAATATCAATAGGTTACTGTTTTATAAAATACCCATCAATCTCCCCGTTCTATATGGATGTAGTAGTGTCGCATTAGGCAGGAGCCGAATGCTATCTTTTTCAACGGAGGGGAGGTCAAAAGACAATACTTTCACAGTCTCTATTGCGCCGATCTTTGTGGAAAATATCAACAGTTTTAAAAAACATATGACTAATTAGTAACAGTCTTTTGGAGTGTAGGCTTTACCCCCACAAAAAAACAACTACCTAGAGTATTTAAAGAGAGTTACTGATAAAATCACCTAAAAGCTAAAGTATTTACACTATTTTAGAATAATTTAACAATCCTTCTCGCATCTAGCCTTAGGTAAAGCTAAAATAGACAGATTTAGCGCCTTCCTAACCAAACGATTCAAATGAAATTTAGACTTTTTCTGCTTTGCTGTGCCTTATTATTTTCATCAGCTAGTTTTTCTGTTGAAAAACACACCCTTCGCATTGCTGTATTAGCCTTTGGCACGGTAAACTGGGAATTGACCACCCTAAAAAATCAACAGCTCCTTGCTGACTCAGATTTCCAGCTAGAGATTCAACACGTTGCTAGCCCTCAAGCTGGGAAAATTGCTCTACAATCAGGTGCTGTGGATATGATTGTTTCTGATTGGATTTGGGTCTCCAGATTACGTTCATCAGGGTCTGACTTTACCTTTTACCCCTACTCGACGACTTCAGGCGCATTAATTTTACCTAAAGACTCAAAGATTAAATCACTCTCAGACTTAGCAGGCAAAAAACTTGGCATCGCAGGGGGTGAGTTAGATAAAAACTGGTTATTACTACAAACCCTGACTCAACAAAAAAATCAGTTAAATCTAAATACATTGGTAGAAAAAGTTTACGGTGCACCACCGTTATTAAACCAACAATTAATACATGACCGTGTTGATGCAGTGATCAATTATTGGCACTTTGCCGCCAGACTAGAAGCCAAAGGTTATAAGCAACTCATTAATGGTAAAGAGATTTTGCAACAATTAGGTATAAAAGCGGAGATGCCTACGTTAGGTTATGTCTTTAATCGTAACTGGGGACTTAAGAACTCAGCAATGGTTCAACAGTTTTTAACAGCCACTCAACAGGCTAAAAACCAATTATGTGAATCAACTGAAGTTTGGCAATCTATAGTTCCGCTAACTAAAGCAAAAGATAAAGCAACAGAAAAAAAATTACGTGAACGCTACTGTGCGGGCAGAATTAAACACTGGGGAAAAACTGAGCAACAAGCAGCCGCTAAAATTTATCAATTATTACGAAAACTCAGCAACAATAAATTAACAGGGCACTCAGAAACCATTCAGCCTGGAACTTTCTGGAATATTCAGCCTCAGTGATAGCATGAATTTAGCTAACAAAGCCTTAGCCACCCTGTCATTTGTATTATTAATTGCAATATGGCAAGGTCTGGCACTTTATATTAATAACAATACCTTACCAACACCTGTCGTTGTAATGCAGGTTTTCTGGCAAGAAATTGAATCCGGACAACTCCCCCACCATTTAGGCGTCACCTTATTACGCTTAATAGCCAGCTTTTCCATTGCCATGTTTTTAGGTTGTGCAATAGGTATTATCTTAGGTAGAAATAAAAAGTTAGATGCTTTTTTTGATAATTGGTTAGTGATTTTCTTAAATATACCCGCGCTAGTCACTATTATTTTATGCTATGTCTGGTTTGGTTTAATTGAATCATCCGCTATTTTAGCGGTTGTGATTAATAAACTACCTAATGTGATTGTCACTATTAGAGAAGGCACCAAAGCATTGGATAAAGATTTATTAGAAATGGCACGTTGCTATCACTTTAGTAAAAAGAAAACTTTTCTGCATGTTATTTGGCCTCAGTTACACCCCTTTGTGATGGCCGCCACTCGTTCGGGGCTGGCTTTAATCTGGAAAATTATTCTGGTGGTGGAATTACTGGGACGTAGTGATGGCATGGGCTATCAAATCCATCTATTTTTTCAATTATTTGATGTGGCCAGCATTCTGGCTTATACCATCGCCTTTATTGCGGTCATCCAATCCATTGAATTATTAATATTAAAACCATTAGATAAAAAAGCATTGCGGTGGAAACGATGAGTGATATTCATATTGATATCCAAAATAAAACCTACACCACAGCGGATGCCCAACAACACACCGCTATATCTGATTTAAAACTCACTTTAGCAGAAAATAAATTTGTTTGTCTCGTGGGGCCTTCGGGCTGTGGGAAAACCACCTTATTGAATATTATTGCTAACTTAGATACGCAATATCAGGGTGAAATAGCCTTAGGCCTGAATCATAAAAAACCCAATATTGGCTATATCTTTCAAAACCCACGGCTACTTCCTTGGCGCACGGTCAGGGAAAACATTGAGCTAGCACTAGATAATGCTCAGCCTGAAATTATTGATTCTTTGCTTGAAGCCATGCAGTTAACTCATATTCAGCATAACTATCCTGAACACTTATCATTAGGCATGAGTCGTCGAATATCTATTATTAGAGCCTTTGCCATTAACCCTGATATTCTGTTAATGGATGAACCTTTTGTTTCTTTAGATGCCCCAACTGCACGTCAAGTCAGAGGGCTATTAATGGAGCTATGGCAACAGCGTCCGCATACTATTTTGTTTGTCACCCATGATCTTAGAGAAGCCATTGCCTTGGCAGATCGCCTGGTTTTCCTTTCCGCCTCACCCATGTCTGTCGTTAGTGAAATTGATGTGGATATACCTAGAGCTGATCGTGATGATGAACACATTATTGAAAGTTTTCGACAACACTTATTAAACCATTATCCAGAGATAAAAGAGCTTTTGTAAAAAACAGACGTGCGCAGTTAAATTTTTACATGGCTCTCAGTCACAACTGATGGAGAAAAGAATGAATAATAAAGAATATAAACTCAGCACCATCAACAAAGTACAAATAACAGCGTCTGCCCGAAGATCACTTATTGCTGCAGATTCAAACTACTATAGTTGGTCACCTGAGAAGCAGGAAGAATTCAGGGTGACAATGAGTGAAAAGGCTCGCCAGAAAATAGCGAAAATTTTACTCAGTAGTTTACTGAATATTCAATGTAGTCTTGAAGAAACAGATGAGGTATGGGAGGAGCAACCCCTTAATAACTTGAATATGCTCAATTGGGCTAGTCTGCTAACAAACGGAATTGGCGAGGATTTCATTACTCTCAATGAGTTTATGGCTAAGGATAAGACACTGCTCGATTTTACGACTTTATTTGATTATGACCATGCTGATTATCTATATCAGGAACAGGCAAGAAAAAAGGAGTCTAAAGATTACCAAGGGGCGGATTATTACCCCTTTAGATGGGCTCCCTGGGTGCGTTTATTAATTGATGACAATTTTTGGTACTCAAGCTTTACCTCGATTGCAACACACCTTAATGATGACATTGAAGAAGCGGGAAATGATTATATTAATACCTTGATTACACATGAATATGTTGAAGGGGAAAACCACGGAAAACAGGAAAAAGGAGGGGTTCGTTGGGATATGAAGAAGGATGCCAGTGGACGGGAAAGGCAGCTAGAAGAATTACAACATCGCTGGCATCCCTATTTACAGGATTGCTGGTTAGCGATTAGCAACCATAATGCTGACCTAGAACTAGCTGTTTATACCCAAGATTTTGACTGGGATAATGATCCACATCGCTGTTTTATTTTTAGAAATGAAGCAACTTTGAAGAAAGTCCGCTGGCGACATTTCTTATCGGATATTAAACCTTTAATAGCAGACTATTCTATTATCGAAAAACAATTAGAAAAAGAAATTGAAAAAGCTAAGGCATTTCTGGAAGAACAATATCAGGACATTATGGAAAACTTTGATCCCGATGTAATTAAGCTACGCAAGAAAATGAAAATTGTGATATCCCCAGGTGCTTTGGAAGGTTTGGGGGGAATTGATAGCGATGATGAGTAACGAAAAAACCTAATTCAAGCTACAGTACTGATTCCTCAAATCAAAATTTCCAGAATACTAGAACAACAATCCATATGTGTATAGTTTCACCACGTTATACCTGATTTTAAAAATAAACCTGATTACCCATGAGTTTCAGCTAAACTTGGAGGATACATGGTTTTTTCTTAGCCCTCTCATGCTGGGGAGGGTTGGGTTACTGCCATTAAGTTAAGGCGAAAAGAGTTTATTTTAATTTCTCCTCACCCAACCCTCTCCATCAGGAGAGGGCTTAAAGCAAGCTTAGTGTATGATTAAGTATTGGCTGAAGCTTATACGTAGCCAGGAAAATAAAAAGGACAGTACTGATAAGCTATTAAAATGTTCACCACAAAGAAATTAATATGTCTCAAGGCTATCACTCGAATACAAAAACAGGATCTATTAGCAGATAAAGTATGCTAAATTCATCTCATCTTACAGTGCTTTTAAAGCACCCTGTAAATATAAAAAACTAATACGCTCCTGCTCTAAACGAAGCAAACTCTTTTGCAATTTCTGATAGAGTTTATTTTCATCATCCATTAAATGGCTAAGTGTTTGTTGTTCTGATTTACCTAGATCCTCAAAAACACAGAGTGCAGAAAACTGTTGTAAGGTTTGTTGGTCCATTAACAGTGATTTTACCTGAGGATAATAATGCCGCAAACGCGATAAAATTGCAAAGCCGTGCGTATCCAGATCCCCCCAATAATATAAAGCACTCTGCTGCAAACATTTTGCTTCAGCTAATAAATTAACAGCATAGCCTAGACCAAAAATAACGATAGCGTGTGGATAGCTTGGAAATGCGAGTCCATTGACTTTATTTTCTGCAATAAAAACTGTTTTAATAGCCATATCAAAGGTTACCGCCAAACAGCTGAACATCTAATAGATGTATTAAGAGAGCTTGGTGAAGAAGAATACAAACTTGAATTACAAAAAGAACTTGATGCAACAAAAAACTTACCCTTTACAACTGCAATAAAACACACTCTTATGCTGTAATCTTAGTTTTTTAAATCTTACATGACTCTATATAAACCACTGGTTTATGAAAATGAGTAAAATCCTGAGCTATTGCTAGCGGTAGGAGGGGCCTATTGGCCGCGTTTAGAATAAGATCAAGAGCAGACGCGGCCAAATAGGCCCCTCCCACTTTTATCGACAAAACTTTAAATGCTGCTAAGAAGTTAGTGGCATATGACTTTTCAACCTGTGCTTTATTAATAGCCATGAAATCTTATTTCCAACTTTATCTAAATAGCAATATTTCCTAGCTTCATTATTTATCTCACATAAAATCAATACCAGCATTATTTATACAATATTGTATAAATACAAATCTGTATAAATTAAAGATTGTATTTATATATTCTCAATGCCGAGTATAAATAACACTAGGCATCCTAACCGACTTATCAATCCCCTTTTCATTAACCCAACTAATATTCACTTCTTTTTCACTATCAATCAAAGCATGGCTATTATCCTGGCAAGCAATATTCATATACGTTATCAATTCACTGAGGCCTTTTTCCAAGGGATGTTGCTGACAGATTTCCAGCAAGGTTATTTGCTGTTTGTTTTGTAGGATTTTGCTAATGCGTGCTTGTAGCATTTCTATATCAACATAATGTTGGCTGTAGAGTAAATCACTATTAAATTCTGCTGACCCTGTGGTTAATTTTTCAGTTGATATTTTTGGACGACTGGGTGGCCTAAATAATGCTCTGGAAACAGGTAAAGTCTTTGTCTTTGGGTGGCGTTTGTTTTATTTCAATCGCTGATTTTTCTACCTCATGAATAATCGACATGATACGTTTGTTTTCTAACCAGACCTGATCATCCAGATAACGCCTTAACTGTTCCACTAAACTGGAACTTGTGCGCTGGACTTTCTCACCCGCTTCTAATAGGTGATATTTCATTTTGGGGAGTAACTCATCGGGCTCACAGCTTTTGACTTCTTCTAAAGCCAATACTTTTTGAATTAAATCATTAAACTGTTCTTGTTTGGCGGGTGACATTAACAAGCCCCAAAAAGCCTGAAAACTTTTGCCTTGGTCTGAATCGCCTATTTCATCCTGTTCGCCAAAAATATCATCCAATAAATCACCTTTTTGCTTATTACTGGTGGTGATTTTTTCTCGGGTTCTTTTATCTAATTGGCGAAAGTTTTCTTCTACTTGCCTAAAATCCATCAATAAGCTACGTGAGGTTTCTTCTAGCTGATAAAAACGTTCTTTTACTTGCCTTGGGTCATAACTTATTACCTCACCTTGCTGTAGCCGAGCAATTTCCGCATCGATTTCTAGTCTTTGGGCTTCTAGTTCACTGATTCGTTGTTGCGGGTCGGTTTGAGTGGTTTTTAAGATAGTTTCTAACAACTCAAAAACAGTGAGTAGCCGTGATTCTGTCCCAATAAATTGCTTTTGCTCTAAACTACGCAGCCATTCGATTGACTTTTCACTGGCTGGGGTTAAATCAAACTCGGCTTCATCACTGTTTTCTGAGTAATATTTACGCAAGAAAGCATTTTCACCGTTGGCCCAATCAGTTAAATAGGCTTTAGCTGTTTTAGGATATTTTTTTTTATGAATTTGGCGCAAATGAAATAAACTGTCTTCTAACTTTTCAGTAATTTCACTTTGCTTTAAGGATCGACAATTAGGTTGAATAAAAGCTCGGTAAAAAAAGCTAATAATGAGCGGTGCATTATCAACACAAAGTAATCGCCACGTAGGATGTTGGCGTAATTTTAATAGGTAATCGTGTTCCATTTATATTTAATAGCGAGCAAAAAATAAGAAAAGCTGATGTGTCTATTATTTTACTCGCTGTTAACTAATAAAACAGTTGCAGAGTCAAAAAAAATACACGATACTTATCTAAGGTTTTACCTTTTATATACTTGTTGCTTGATAACGCAAGTATACTCTCGCAGACTGTTTAACTACTGGAATTATTAAACAATGAAAAACAAGATCTTAGGACTATTCATCGCAGGTATGATCGCTACTCCTTTAACAGCAATGGCTAACAGTGATGATAGCCAATACCCTGCTACTAATTTTCAGCCTACGGTAATTTTTGCAGATGAGTCTGCACAATCATCAGGCAACACTGAAACTTCATCTTTTGATTCAGCTTATCCTGCTGCAAATTTTAAGCCTACGGTACTGTTTATTGATCCATCAGCCGCCGTGTCTAGTGCGAGTACGTCAACGGGTGAAATCTCTTCATTTGACCCCAAATACCCAGCAGCGAATTTTGAACCTAAGGTTATTTATCCCTAATTCATTTCAATGTATCATTTGAGCCTAAGCTGGGGTTCATTTTCATTCACCCCAGCCTACATTCTATAGAAAATTAAATAAAGATAAGTTCTGTACCCGAGAATAGGCTTGCTGAGCCGCTTCTAATGCGGTTTGTTCTATATTAAATCGGCTAATTGCTTCTGCGTAATCAAGATCTCTAACGTCTGATAAAGTACTTTTCATATCAACAATAAACTTTTCGTTTTGAAATTCCTGATCATCCAGCGCTCGCATTCTCGAACCCACGGTGGTACGGACTTGCAAGAAGTTATCCAGTGCAGCATCTAAGTCAGCTAATGCATCATTAGCTGTTTTGCTAAACACTCGCCCAGTATCGCCCGAAGTAAATCCGGTATCCGTTAAAAAATCACCACTGATCTGATTAATCTGGACAGCCGCACTCGTGCCGGAACTAATGGAATTAAACTGAATAGGGTTTGCCGTTGGATCAATTTCTATTTTTCCTTCAATAGCCGATCCATTAATCTGATCCTGAATAGCCTTAACCAAGGCAGCATGGCTACCATAAGTTGTATCCAAAGTGATTGTTTGACTATTGCCTGCTTCATCAGCTAATTCAAACACCGCATTTGTTGCAGTATAGTCAAGAAGAGGGGGCGCGGGAGGTAGAGGAAAGTTTAATTGTTCCCCCCCAGTAATGGTGCCACCTAAATCAACACCCTCTCCCGTCGTTCCTGTGGCAAAGCCAAAATCCACCAAAAATGATCCATTAACAGGGTTTTCATCATAGATTGAAATAGATGACTCTTTACCTGTTGTAGTTGAAACAAATTCAATATTTTGTCCATTGCTTCGCGCTTCTATATTGATTGCAGCTAAATCTGGATTTGAATTTATTGCTGCGACAACCGCATCTAAATCAGCATAATCCTGATCAAGAATGATATTAACAGGTTCAGCAATATCCCCTGAAACGAAACCAGCATCAGCAAAAAAACTACCGCTAGTTTCATTGTTAATTTCTAAAGTAGGGTTATCCGCTGTACTGGTGGTTTTAAATTGAATAGGGTTTGCTGTTGGGTCAATTTCAACCAGACCTTTTTTTAACGAGGGACTGGCTAAAATTTGCGATTCAATATCACTTATTAGATCAGCCTGTGAGGTGTAAGCACCTGATAAAGTAATGGTGATAGGATCTGGTGGTGGTGTATTGCCATCAACCACTAAATCAAAAACAGCCGTATTGACCCCACTATAATCCAGCGGTGTAGCAGCTGAGATTGATAAGGTATTTCCCCCTTCAATCGTCCTACCTGCATCACTGGTTAAATTAAAAGCCGTTGGTGCCGCTAAATATTTTGCACCTAAACGCATAAAGCGATCACCCGTTATAGTCGCTTCTGGTACTTCATACTTTTGTTCTAAAGCGAATGACAACGACTGTAAGGTATCAAAAATACTTCGGCTATTTAATTCATCACCATCGACTGTTGCATTAGCTTCCTGACTCACTGAGTTAATATTAAAAAAAACATTCGAGCCTAAATCACCATCTGCAACTCTTCTTTCTGGTGCAATATCCAGGGTCCGCTGATTTACTCCACCTTGATAAACATAAGCCCCTACTTCAGCATCCCAGGCCACCGGTGGGGTGGTAGACAAATCACCAGAAAAAATATATTCTCCATTAGCATTTTTAGTATTAGCCACCCCAACCATTTCTTGTAACAAATGATCAATCTCAGATTTAATGGCCTGACGATCTTGTAGGGTTAAGGTATCATTCAATGCTTGTACGGTTAACTCTTTCGCCCTGAACATAATATTTTCAGCCGTACTTAAACTGCCTTCTTCTATATTCAAGCGCGACCGAGTCACCGCAATATTGTCCTGACTTTGTGAAGTTTTATCGATAGTCTCTTGCAAGCTTAATGTCCGAACAGCCGCTGCGGGGTCATCACTTGGGGTTAATACCTTTAACCCGGAAGATAACTGCATTTGCGTTTTTGACATTTTAACTTGCTGGGCATTCATGGCATTAACGCCTAATTGCTGCGCCCAGGATGTTGAAATTCTCATAGCTATACTCCTAGTTTATTGCGCCAATTAAAGAATCAAATAATGCACTACTCACCGAGATCATTTGCGCTGCCGCCTGATAAGACTGCTGAAACTTGATTAAGTTTGCCGCTTCCTCATCCAGATTAACCCCTGACACATTACCCCAGGCATCTTTTGAATTATTTAACAAAGTTTCTTGTGCTGCCGATGCTATTTCTGCAGATCGAGTTAACACCCCCACTTCAGATACAACCAATCCATAACCGTCTTGAAAAGTAGCGGTACCCCCCAACATATTAGTTTTACTCTCTAAAGCCGCCAATGCCAGTCCATTTCTATTGTCACCCGGCATAGCTCCATCGACTACATAATCAACATTATTACTGTCTGTCGCAATATTAGTTGCTAGAGCCGCTTTCCTAGGGTCTATTATATTTTGTTCAATCGTACTAGCCGCTGTATAAGTCGGTCTAATTAAAAAAACATCTCCAGCGTTAAGCCCTGTAGGCTCAATAGTAATACCAGGCAATATATCCGTTCCATTAGCGACCAGCTGTACAGGAGTAACGGGAACAGTAATAGGTGGCACCGTTGCTGTTAACGAAATACTGCTATTATCAGCAACTCTAGTCAAGGTATAGCTTGGGCCAATGCCCACTTCCAGCTTATAGTCACTATAATCAATGTTTTGGATATTATTAGAATCAAACATCACATTGATTGATGAACCTACAGAGTTTTTTGTACTATTTGAAACTGGAATCGGGGTCGTTCCCATCCCCTGACCTTTAAAAAAAAGCTCGCCTGCATTGCCATCTAAATCAAATCCGGCTTGATGAATCGTATTAAATTCCATCGCAATACTACTGGCGACACTCCCTAAGCGTTGCTGGGCAGGGTCTAAAATTTCATCCCTAAACCTTAATGTACCCGCTAACGCGCCCCCTGTTATTTGATTAGTGATGATGCCAACCGTTCCCGAGGTTGTTTGCATCATCACATCTAACCTTGATGGATCAAATTCATCGGGTTTGGTAATCACCTTATTCGCTATGGTATCAAGCACCAGTACCTGCCCTTGCCCCATAAAAACATTAACCATTTGACTGCTACTTGGTACCACTGAAATATCAACTAATTCAGCCAGTTGATTTAATGCTGTATCACGTTTATCCAGCAAGTCATTGGGTTGCTGATCAGCATTTGTTTGCCCCTGAGCATTAGAAATTTGTACATTTAAATCAGCAATGGTGGCGGCAAAGGAACTGATTTCATCTGTCATCACCACCATATCAGTATTAATCTGCTCACGTATCTGGCCAAATTGACTATTCATGGTGTCAAAACGACTAGTCAGAATCTCTGTCTCAGATAATAAAACCTGTCTTGCCGGAATTGATGAGGGGTCATCATTGGCATCATTCACTGCATTAAAAAAATCTTTAATCGCGGGAGACATGCCTACAGCAGGGTCTGCCAAAATATCATCAACTTGAGAGGCTAATTGACTATATTTATCAACCTCACCATAAGCGGCAGTACTTGAACGTAACTGAGTTGTAATAAATTGATCATAGCTTCTGGTTATATTATCAATGGATACACCAGCCCCCAAATAACCCACACCAATCATTTGTTCTTTACTGGTAACTAGATCAACACGCTGACGACTATAACCTTCTGTATTAACATTAGAAATATTATGACTTGTAGTTTCCAACGAGCGCTGGAAAGCCTTAAGCCCCGTAATCGCTGTTCCTAACATACCACTTGCCATTTCTATTTCTCCTTATGAATTATTTGCAGTTGCCGCTTGTTTTAAAGCTAAAGCATCCGATGGCTGGCTAACGATGTGACTGTTATATATTTTCATCACTTTTTCCGCATACTTTGGATCGGTTGCATAACCTGCTTGCTGTAATTCATGCACATATCGTTCCGCTTTTTCCGCCATTTTTATGGCGGTCTTATATCGAGGGTTTGTTTTAATAAAATCGACATAGTCATTAAAGCTTTCTTGATAGGATTGATAAGACCTGAACCCTGCTATTTCTTTTTTAGCAACGCCCTGTTTAAACTCTAAAGTTTCTACCTTGGTTTGCTGCCCCTTCCATGATCTATCGGCCTTAATATTAAATAAATTATGACTGCTACTACCATCTTTAGCTTTTATGACAGATTTACCCCAGCCTGTTTCTAATGCCGACTGCGCTAACAAAACATTAGCATCTACGCCTAGTTTTTTGGCTGCCTGCTCGGCATAAGGACGTAATTGTTTAATAAAGTCTGCCGCTGAATTAATAGGAAGAGTCCTTACAGTCGATTCAGTCTCCAAACTTTTAACCATAGGTTCAACTGCGACTTGATCGCGGCTATTTTTTGCCGCTTTTTGTATTAAATGCCGCCTTTCATAATCAGCGATACTCTGTTCTCTTACCACTGATACAGAATGATTATCTGGGCTTAATTGCTTTTCAATCACATCAGCTAAACCAATGCCACTTTCACCTGCCAAATGCACAGATAACTGCTGATCATACATATCCCGATAAAAGTCACTCTGACTACTATCCATAATGCCATCAGCCAACTTAGCCTGACGCATGCTTTTCAACATCATCCCTACAAAAACAGATTCAAATTGCTTTGCCACCTGCTTAATTGCATCAGGTGTTTTTTCTTTAGCCTCATTTTTTAATTTGGCTAAACTATTAAAGTCTGTATAAACATCGGCATTTTGAACATTTAGCATGTCATCACCTAAATAATAATAAGTTCAGCTCTTAACGCACCCGCTGTTTTAAGCGCTTCTAAAATAGCCACTAAATCACTAGGCCCTGCGCCAACCTTATTCACCGCCTTAACAATTTCATCAAGGGTAACGCCTGGATTAAACACAAACATGTGATTAGCTCCTTCTTCCACCTTAACTTCTGACTGTGGGGTAATCGCTGTTACACCCGCAGCTAAAGCATTGGGCTGGGTGACCTCTGTATTTTCACTAATGGTGACCGTTAAACTACCATGAGAAACTGCTGTGGGTTGAACACGGACTTTACCATTGATTACCACGGTGCCTGAACGTGAGTTAACAATCACTCTAGCCGGCGCATCATCAGGCATCACAATCATATTTTCAACCAAAGAAGCAAACGAAACGCGTTGCGATTGATCCAGTGGTGCACTGACTTTTACTGAAGTAGCATCTAATGCTCTTGCTGTATCTGGCCCTAGAATCTTATTAATTGCCTCTACCATTCGATTTGCTGTGGTAAAGTCAGAATTATGTAAATTAAATACCAGAGAATTACCTTTATTAAAGGGACTCTGCACCCCTCTTTCTACGGTCGCGCCATTAGGAATTCGACCAACAGAAGGATTATTAACGGTAATTTTAGAACCATCTTGTCCAGAAGCACTTAAGCCTCCAACCACTAAATTACCTTGAGCAATAGCATAAATTTTGCCATCAGCCCCTTTTAGTGGACTCATTAATAGAGATCCACCTCGTAAACTTTTAGCATCCCCAATTGAAGAGGCCGTGACATCAATTTTTTGCCCTGGTTTGGCAAAGGCGGGTAAATCTGCATGCAATGTGACGGCGGCAATATTCTTAGATTTTGGGTCAACGCCAGGTGGCAAGGTTAAGCCAAGTCTGGCCAACATGCTACGTAGACTCTGCCCAGTAAACTTGGTTTTATCGCCTGACGAATTTAATCCGACCACAAGACCATAACCAACCAACTGGTTACTACGAACGCCAGCAATAGACGCTAAATCTTTAATTCGTTCTGCATAAACAGACTGCCCGCTCATGACCAACATCAGAACCGTTAATATCATAGTTTTCATGTTAATCTCCTGTTAAAAAGGAAAGATAGGATGTAAAAAGAATTTAGCAAACCAGCCCATTTTACTGGCATTAGCAACTGAGCCATCGCCTGTATACATAATGGTTGCATCCGCTACTTTAGAAGAAGAAATGGTATTTGATGCATCAATATCAATCGGTCTAACGATACCTGATAACCTGATATATTCACTTCCATCATTTAAAGTCACACGCTTTTCCCCTCGGATTCTCAAGTTTCCATTCGGAAACACATCCACCACAGTCACACTAATATCACCCGTTAGACTATTACTCTGGTTAGCCTCACCCTCACCTTCAAAGTCATGTTCTGAAGCTAAAGTTGCACTTAAATCTTTACCAAAAATCATCGAAGGATCCATCCCCATAATATTAGGCGCAGTGACTGAGATGGATGTTTTCTTTGAAGCATCTAAATCAGATTTTTTCTTAGCCTTAGTATCTTCATCCAGCTGTACGGTCAAAATATCCCCAATCCTTCTGGCCGTATGATCTTCAAATAATCGCATATCATAACCAGACTGATAGATTGCACCATTGCTCTGCTGTGGTGGACGTAAATCAACCGCTTGTACTGGAGCAAAAGCGGGATCACGTTTAGGTAACACTTCACAGCCTACCAAGCCTGATAAGATAAATATTATTAAAACAAGTCGTTGTAAACTCATCACAATCACCCTAACTGTATCTATAATTGCTGTGTAACAAATGACAACATTTCATCGGTTGTGGAAATGGCTTTTGAATTCATTTCATAAGCCCGCTGAGTTTCAATCATATTAACGAGTTCTTCAACCACATTAACGTTTGACGTTTCTAACGATCCTTGAAATACAGCCCCAAACTCATCTTCACCCGGGGTTCCAATAACAGCGGCTCCACTAGCGACAGATTCTGAAAACAGATTTTCACCCACTGGGTTTAATCCAGCAGGGTTAATAAAATCAGCTAATTGCAATTGCCCTATTTGTACAGAGTCTGGACTCCCAGGTTGTACAACAGAAACCGTACCATCACGCCCTATAGAAACATTCAACGCATCACTGGGAACGGTGATATTAGGCTCTAAAAGCATGCCGCCCGAAGTCACCATTTGTCCTGTTGAGTCTAACTTGAAAGATCCGTCCCTGGTGTAATTAACATCACCATTGGGCATCAGGATTTGAAAATAGCCTCGGCCATTAATTGCAACATCTAATGAATTTTCGGTTTGCTGAACATTACCTTGGGTATGCAGCTTTTCTGTCGCAACGGTTCTAACACCCGTCCCTAGTTGTAAGCCTGTCGGTAATTCAGTATTTTGTGTTGACTGAGCGCCAACTTGTCGAATATTTTGATAAACAAGGTCTTCAAAAATCGCTCTCGACTTCTTGAAGCCTGTGGTATTAACGTTTGCCAAGTTATTGGCAATGACCGCCATTCTTGTTTGTTGGGCATCTAAACCTGTTTTGGCCACCCATAATGCTCTTTCAGTCATGTTACTCTCCTAGTGACAATTTATTGTCTTACCAAGAGAGTAAGCATTTACTATGCCATTTGCATCAATTTAGCACTAACCCCTGAGTTATCATCTGCATTTTTCATTACTTTAGTTTGTAATTCGAAGTTTCTAGCTAATTCAATCATCTCAACCAAGGCCGAGACGGCATTAACATTAGACCCTTCCAGAGCGCCTTGAACCATACTAAGGTTAGCATCAGCTTCTGGCACACTGCCATCTTTTGTATACATCAAGCCATCATTAAGCTTTTCTAAATTGCTTAACTCAGGTTTAACCATTTTGATCCTATCAACCACAACCAATGTGGTTGCATCCTCGCCAATAGGAATCAGACTGATCGTCCCATCACTCCCAATATCTATTTTTTCAGCGGGCGGCAGGGTAATAGGCCCATCATTGCCATAAATAGCAACCCCACTCCCCGTTTCTAGTCGACCTTCGGGGGTTATTCTTAAATCGCCCGCACGCGTATAAGCTTCTTTACCGTCACTACCTTCAACAACAAACCAGCCCTCGCCTTTAATCGCGACATCCAGATCATTTCCCGTGGTCTGAATTGAGCCCATACTCATATCAGACCCAGGTCTTTCTGTCATAGCATAAACACGAGTAGGAAAACCTGGACCAAAGACTGGCATGGACCGAAACTGCTCAAAATCAGATTTAAAACCTGTGGTCTGAGCATTAGCCAAATTATTAGAATTAGAAGTCTGAGCCAACAAGGTTTGCTTGGCTCCATTCATTGCAATATATAAACTACGGTCCATAAGGGTTCTCCTGTTTAGCTATAACTCTTTATATAGAAACTAAAGTTGAAGTATCCGTTGAATAATTTCATCTTCGGTCGATATAGTTTGTGCATTCGCTTGATAGGCCTGCTGAGCAACAATCATTTTAACCAGCTGTGTCGCAATATCCGTATTAGAGTTCTCTAAAGCGGATGAAGAAATATCACCAAAGTTATTCCCCCCTGCAACCCCTAGAACCACCGTTCCAGAACTGGTACTTTCCTGCCAGGTCGTATCCCCAACTTTTGATAACCCTTGATTATTGGTAAAACGACCCAAAATCACCTGACCCAAAGGCTTTGACGTACCATTACTGTAACGCGCCAGAACCACACCTTCTTTATCAACACTAACCCCTGTTAAATTGCCTGATGCAAAACCATCTTGCTGCAAGTCATTAACACCAAAGTCAGAAGCGAACTGGGTTGATCCCGTTGGGTTGATAGAAAAAGTAAGTGGAGAAGCACTCACATTTAAGGCTAATAAAGGCGCTATATCTATATTAGAAAAGACAAAATCATCATCCGCATTGGCACCTATTGAATTAGTGCCCGTGGTGTCTGCAATTAAATTACCCAAGGAATCAAAAGTCATCGGTATTTTTGTGCCCACCAACTCGGCTGTTGAAGCAGCTAATAACACAGAACTAACCGTTGCACCAGGCAAAGCGGCCGCTGCATTTGCTGCATCAATTTGTTGCTGACTCACACCTGCCACCAAAGGGACTGCATTCAACTCAGCTGCAATAGTCTCAGTATTTGCATCTGTTAACATATCAGTAGTTTCGGTTGTGGCCGTTGCTACTTGTGTAACAGCATTTCCTGAAGCAGTTGCTGCTGCCGCATAGTTAGAAAGGCCTAGCTCAGTAACCACGGTATCAATGAATGTTTCTGCACTAACAACTGCCGCCTCTGCCGAAGCTGCCTCTACTGCGGTTAATGGATACAAAGCTATTGCAGCTGTCGCATTAGTATCAGCCGTATTGGCCAGAATTAATGTTGCATTAGCTAAAGAGTCTGCTGTTGCAGCCAAACTGTTAACATTCGCAATTTCTGTCGCACTAGGTGCACCAGGCAGTGCATTTAAAGCTGTATCAAGCGCACTTAACGCAGTATCTAAATTTGCAATCGAGGTTTGCAAGGCATTCCCATCTGCAATTAAAGCCACGCCCGTTGCAGTGTTAGCATCTGCGCTAGTAATAGCCAATAGACTAGCACTAACCGCAGGGTCCGGGTTATCCAAAGTTGCAGGAGAACCCGTAGTAACTGCCCGACCATCAAGATAAGTATAAGCCCCCCAAGTACTGGTCGCCGCACCATCTGGGGTTTCATCTACAAAATATGTGGTTAAGGTATGCGTATTACCCAAAGAATCAAAAATGGTTGCCGAAGTAGAGTTATTATAACTATCTACATCTGGCCCCGCACTCACCGCAGGATCATAACCCGTAAATGCTTTAGCAGGTATTCCATCCCTTGCATCCAGATTAACTTTTAGATCCACACTGGTTGTTGCTGACGGTACACCTTGAGAGGTATCAATTTGAATAGCTTGTGGTGCACCTAAGTTAAAACCATCTTCTATCGATGTACCTATAGGTGAACCTCCCATTAAAAATAAACCACTATCGTTGGTTATAAACCCTTCAGGACTCAAATGAAAAGCACCATTCCGGGTAAAAGCAGTCGCACTGGTTGAATCAGACCGATCACCTAATGCAAAAAAACCATTTCCTGATAACGCTAAATCTAAATTATTTTGAGTAGACTCAACATTACCATCATTAAATTGCTGCGCCACTTCAGTGACTCGAACCCCTGCACCGGGAACAGTTGGCCCCTGACTATTATAGACATCCCCGAACTCAGCTCTAGATTCTTTAAAACCGGTCGTATTGGCATTGGCGATATTGTTACCAATCACCTGTAAATTTGTTGACGCGGCAGCTAGGCCACTTAATGCAGTTGCAAAACCCATGATTGCTCTCCTAAAAACCTAGAATATTTTCTTAACTTCGTTAAAACTCACTTCACCCAACCCAGCTAAAGCCAACTTAATGCCCTCTTGCCCACTGCCTAAAGCAACACTCTCAACATCAGCATTAACAAAAGTCTGTAATGCTGTATTTTTTCCATCTATCACTGCCTCTGCAGTTACCTTATAAACTGCTGGGTCAGCATAAGTCCCGTCATCCAGCAAACCATCCCATTCAAAAGAGACATTACCTTGCTGTTGTGACCCTAAATTCATTGTCTTAACTATTTGACCGTTACTATCTGAAAAATTTACTTTCAAATTATTAGTTCGCTCATTTAAAGCAATTTCGCCTGTCATACTTTTAGTTAAAGACATCAACCCTTCATCTGATGGAACTAATACTGACTGCCCAACTAAACTGGCTGCCTGTAGTGCCTGACCAGAAGTCATGGAAGAAGAAAACGCTTCAAAAGAAGTATTTAAATCACCAATCCCTTCCACCGTACTAAACTGTGCCATCTGAGCTAAAAAGTCACCATTCTCCATTGGCTTATTAGGGTCTTGATGCGTCATTTGAGTGGTTAATAATTTTAAAAACTCCTCCTGTCCTAACTCCTTTTTAGCAACTTGAGATTTATCTGCTGAGGTCGAAAGACCGAGGTTTTGATAAGTTTCAACTGAATTGATAGCCATGATTTATCTCCTATTGCCCCATTTTTAAAGTTTGTAACATAAGTTGTTTAGCGGTATTCAATACTTCAACATTATTTTGATATGAACGTGAAGCTGACATCATATTAGCCATCTCTTCAACGGTATTCACATTTGGCTTATAGATATAACCATTATCATCAGCCATTGGATGATGGGGTGCATACTCCATAACTGAAGGTGCCTGGCTTTCTACAATACCCAACACATTCACTTTGCTGGAAGCATCCTGTCGGTCCATCACGCTTTTAAGCTCCGCCTGAAATACCGGCTGCCTAGACTTATAAACCTCATCAATACTGCTACTCACACTGTTTGCATTAGAAATATTACTAGCAACCAAGTTAAGCCGTAATGACTGTGCATTCATGCCGCTACCGGCAATATCAAATATATTCATGGAAGGCATAATTATTCCCCTCTCAATGCGGACATAAGCCCAGAAAATCGACCATTTAAAAATTGTAAGCTGGCTTGGTATTGCACGGCATTTTCAGAATATTTGGCCTGTTCAATATGAGACTCAACCGTATTTCCATCTAATGATGACTGATTAGGATTTCGAAACATCATCGTTGCCCCCAACAACCGGTCATTTGGAGAGATATGGCCTGCCTGTGTCCGCTCAATAGATTGACTAGCAGGCATAGATCGCTTTAAAACGGCTTGAAAATCTAAATCGCGCGCCTTATAGCCCGGTGTATCTGCGTTAGCCAAATTAGAAGCTAGGACTTCACTACGTTTTTCACGCAAAGCCAAAGCTTGAGGATGAAGACCTAATGCACTGTCAAAGTTAATCGCCATAATTGCCACCTTATTTTTGTTATTAAAGTAACAAGCACAGCTCATGCCATAGAATACTATCTATTTAAAATCATATAGATAAAAGCTACAAAAATGGAATTTATAAGAGATAGATTACAATGTGGCAATAGAAAGTCAAACTTGCCATTGAATAGGGTATGAAAATAGAAAAGGCTCTGAACCAAACACAACTTGCCTATTGTAGAGCGAACTTTAGTCCGCCATAAAGGTCGTTACGTTAAATGATAGCGGACTGAAGTCCGCTCTACAGCATTCTAGACTCTCACCTTGTTTAACCTCAGTTTGAGTATATACTTCGCGCGGTCACGAATTCGGAAATCATAACGCACTGATTTTTGTCGAGAGCAACGTAGGAGTCGTTGCCGAGGGAGATAAAAAATAAAACTCTTTATTATTTAATAGTATGAACAATCCACCGTTGTCTTTTGGAAGTGAGGCTTTAGCCCCGCAGATTCAGGCGAGGCTAAAGCCTCACTTCCACGTTGAAAATTGTTTTGCTCATTATCAACCTATTTTCAAGCCAACCTGTAGTTTGTTCATGGCCATATATTATTTTGTATTAACCTACGTTTGGGACAATAATCGTCATTAAGCTAAATTAAACGATTTTAAATGGCTTGAATACAATCATTTAAAATCCCCGTCAATAAAATGACTTTCTAAATTCTAAGAAACCTTCTTAAAATAGCGAACCCTTCCACCTCTAACAGGCTCAAGTTCTTTAATATTGTTAGGCATGGCTTCTGTACTACTCAAAAAGATATATCCTCCAGGTTCCAATGATTTTACCATTCTGGATAAAATATCCTGCTTAACCTCATCAGAAAAATAGATCAAAACATTTCGACAAAATATTATATCGAAACGCCCAAGAACAGAAAATGGTTTGAGTAAGTTAAACTGTTGAAACCTAACATTCCTTGTAATATTAGAGTTCAACTTATATCCATCATGTGCTTTCTGGAAAAAACGGCTTTTAGTTTGAATATCTAAACCACGAGATAATGCCAACTCCGAATAAACAGCCGCCTTTGCTTCCAATAGAATGGTCTCAGAAATATCCGTCCCAATCACTTGTACTTGACGAGACTTTCCTATTTTTGCATTGGCATCTTCAGCGCACATACTTATTGTATATGGCTCTTGCCCCGAAGAACAGGCAGCAGACCAGATCTTGACAGTCCCCGATTTTTTTTCGAAAATTTCAGGTAATATTTTTTCCTTTAATTCCACAAACTGCATATCATCTCGAAACCAGAAGGTTTCATTTGTGGTCATTGCATCCACCACAGCAGACTTCAATTTCATAGTCAAAGCACTATGCCCTTGCAAAGCGTTTGCTAATTCAGAGAACGAAGCCAAGTCAAACTTAAGCAATAACCCCGTCAGCCTGTTTTTAACTAGATACTGTTTACTCTCACCTAAAACAATCCCGCAAGACTGACTCAAAAAATTCTGAATGATTTTATATTCGTTCAATATCATGGATAAATACTCATCATCTTCAGGCTACCTTTTACCTTTAATAAGACCATTCTAACCAACATTAAGTTATTATTCATTAAGTTAGTTATTTTTCTCATGAAAAGCCTTTAACTGATTCTGAATAGTTTGCACCAAAGTGTCTGGATCAAATTTAGCTAAAAACTTATTCGCTCCAACTTTTTCAACCATTGATGTATTAAAAACACCACTTAATGAAGTATGAAGAATCAAATAAACTTCCTTCATTTCCGGGTGGCTTTTAATTTTAGTGGCTAGCGTGTAACCATCCATTCTAGGCATTTCCACATCAGAAATAATCATGGAATAATGTTCAGAAATATTAATTCCATCATCAATCAATTCATTTAAGTGATCCCAGGCTTCTTGCCCATCTTTTAATGTTGTACACTCAATACCAACCTGAGTACAGACGCGTTTTACCTGATTCCTAGCCACACTAGAATCATCAACAATAAGTACATGGTCGCCTGTCCCTGAAACCTCACTATCAATTATTTCCTCAGATGCAGATTCCTGCCCACCAATCACTTCCTTCATTACTTTTTCAACATCAATCACTTCAATCAATTCCCCTTCAACTTCAGTGACCGCAGTCAAGTAACTGTCCTTCCCTGCCCCACTAGGTGGTGCTTTAACCTGATCCCAACCGATATTAATGATCCTATCGACTGCAGCAACAAGAAATCCCTGTATCGTACGATTATATTCAGTCACAATCACATAGCTTTCATCGCCTCTTTCTAAGGCAGGCATACCAATAGCCATAGAAAGATCTAGCACAGGAATAGTTTTGCCACGTAAATGCGCAACCCCACAAATCACTGAATGAGATTTAGGAATCTGAGATAAAGGAGGACACTGAATGACCTCTTGGACTTTAAAAACATTAATCCCAAATCGTTGGCGTCCAATCAGTTTAAATAACAAAAGTTCAAACCGGTTATGCCCTGCCAACTTAGTTCTCTGATCTACACCATCTAATATACTGGCCATAAACACCTCATAAAAAGTTACCCTGACAAGTATAACGGCTTTCCATCACTTTACTTGAGAAAAATATTTGGCTCACTTTGTGCTTGTCAATAAAACATAGTGTTAAACATGCCAAAAAAATGGCTAAATCTTATGAGAAAAATAAATTTTATTCTGGGAATTCTATTATTGACCAGCCAAATACAGAGTAGCCATGCGAGCCAGTTTCAATCTATCGCTTCAATACAGGAAGCGATCACGCATTACATACATACTCATTTAAACTCATCCTCAGATTACCAATTAAAACTTGGACAAATAGATAGCCGTCTAAAACTGGCATTATGCAGTGAAGATTTAACTGTATTTACCCAAAAAAACACACTCAAAGCGGGTCGCAATTCTATTGGCATAAAATGTAATAGTCATAAGAAATGGACTATTTATACATCAGCCATGATCAGTATATATCAAGAGGTCATCGTACTCTCGCAGCCAATCAAACGCGGGGGATTTTATACCGAAAGTGCCTTACATCTTGAAAAAAGAGAAATATCCACACTACGCTCTGGTTTTTTCACTACCCCTGAAAACATTATTAATAAACAGGCAACCAGAAATCTTAATCATAATGCAGTGATTACTCAATCAAATATTACAGAACCTAAACTTATAAAACGAGGACAAAAAGTCATCATAAAAGTTAACAGCCCTAACCTAGAAATCAGTGTTGCGGGTATTGCTTTAATGGATGGCATAAAAAACCAAAATATTAGAATAAAAAATATAAAATCCAAACAAATTGTACAAGCAACAGTGGTGAAACAAGGACAAGTTGTGGTCACCTATTGATAGCGATAAAATAAACCTAAAGTAATCAGTAAAACTGCCGATACCAACTTTAGATAAATACAAATTGAGAACTATCATGACTATTCAATCAGTATCAGGAAAAGCAAATAATATTGCCTTATCATCCAAGCCAGCGCTTACTAACAAGGCCAAAGGCATGGAACCCCAAGCGACTAAAAATACAAAAGACAATGTTGACATCACCGCTGTTGCAAAAGAAATAACTAAAGCATTTGAATCTTCAAAAACAACGCCAGCAATCAATGAAGAGCGTGTTGAAGCAGTAAAAAAAGCCTTGGCAGAAGGAAGTTATCCTATTAATGCTGAGAAAATTGCTGAAAAAATGATTCAAATGGAACGAGAACAATTCAACAATAGCAGATAACATCATGATTAATAAAACCTACCCAATCACAGAAAAGCTTCTAAAAACGGGCGTAAATTTAAGCGCCAAATTATTAACTTTGTTAACCACAGAAGCAGAAAGCTTAAAGCATAACGCTGACTCGAAAACAATTTCTAACATTGCTCTCAATAAAAAAGAAACGGTTTCACAACTGGATCAGTTTTCCAGACAAATGACTCAAGTACTTGCGACAGAGAAACTTAAAATGTCACCCAATGGCATTATGGAGTACTTTAGCAAAGCCAAAGCAGTTAACCTAAATACCAGCCAATCAATTAATCTTTGGCAAGAAATACTCTCTACTTCCAAGCAATGCAAACTGCTTAATGAAAAAAATGGGGCTAGCATCAATTTACTGGCTATGCATACCCAACGTTCATTACAGATTATAAAAGGCAAATCCCAACAAGCAACGACCTATGGGCGTGACGGTTCAACATACAGCGAACGACTTTCTCACACCTTAATTTCAGTGTAGACTATCCGAACTGATATCTATTACGACTCTTAACTTTGGCCTTCTTAGGCCATAGTAATTATAAATAAAAGAGAACACTGCGCATGCTAGGGAAGTTTAAAACTTTTTTCAAAAAAAAAGAAACTATAACGGCTTCAGAGTTAGAGTTTGATGATGAAAAACTCAGTTCAAACCCCAATTTCTTGATTAATCAAAAAAAGATCTTAGACCTGCTTAAAGATATTGAAACCGACTCCCCCCTTTGCACGATAGTTTTTGAAGGCAAAGAGGAACAGTACAGCTCCTCAATTCTTGATGTTCAAATTGAAAACAATCAACTTATTCTTGATGAACTACTCCCTGCATCAGGTAATAAATTACTGATTAGTGAAAACAAATTAAAGCTATCTACTATTCATAAAGGTATTCGTTTAGCCTTTAAACTTGAAGATATCAAAATAGGTTCTTCTCGTGGTATTGCCTACTATAAAGCAGCCATTCCCGACAGAATCTATTACCCCCAGCGCAGATCAACACCCCGCATCCAAATAACAACATTCAACATTCCATTTTCAGGTATATCTGCAAGAACCAACACCTCCCTTGGCGCCTCTGTATTTGATTTATCAAGAAATGGCTTAGCAATAACTATCCCCAACAATATTGCACGCCTACAACGAGGCGACTCCATAAAAAACTGTCACATGACGATTGATCAGCAAGATATAACATTTGATCTAGCTGTCCGATTTGTAAAAACGGCTAACCAAACAACGGGAAAAACTTTAATTGGCGGATATTTTGAAAATACGCCCTCTAAAAGTAGAAACAAACTAGAACGCTTCGTTGCAACAATAGAAAGAGAAGAAATCAGAAATCGAAAAGAATAAACCAATAACATTATGTTAGAATGACGCTCCAATTGTCCCGATAGCTCAGCTGGATAGAGCGGCCCCCTCCTAAGGGGCAGGCCGGGGGTTCGACTCCCTCTCGGGACGCCATATTACTGTTTCACTCCATCCCATTAAGCACCTTAAGCCAGCGTAAATGCTGGTTTTTTTATGTCTAATGCTTTTTACTGCCCCATAAAATCCTATTGAATCCCATTAATAACGGGGGTATATTAAGGGGTACATATAAAAACCCAAAAAATAAATACCCCCATGCTCACAGACCAGAAAATAAAAGCACTCAAGCCAAAAGGAAAGCAATACAAAATTTCTGATGAAAAAGGAATGTTCTTATTGGTAATGCCTAACGGTGGCAAATACTGGCGTTTAAAATATCGCTTTGCAGATAAAGAAAAAAACTTAGCTATTGGCGTATATCCAACAGTAACGTTAAAACAAGCAAGACTTGATCGAGATGAAGCAAAAAAACTAATTCAATCAGGCATTGACCCAATGCAGAATAAAAAGGAAAAAGCGAATAAAACACCATATAGTAGCTTCAAACAAATAGCATTATCATGGATGGATAACCAAAAAGCGTGGGCGGACAACACAAGAAGTGACGCCCTAAGTCGATTCAACAACCATATATTTCCGTTTATTGGAGATACCACCATCTCCGAAATTGAAAGGCAATCACTAATCAGCATCATAGACAGGCTAAAAACAAAACAAATACATTCAAGCACAATTACAAAAATACACCGCTTAATAGTCAACACATACAAGCAAGCCATTGCTTTAAATGCCTGCGAACGAAACTTGGCGATTGATATTCAACCACTACTACCTAAAGGCGACAAAACAGAACACCGCAAAGCATTAAGCACAAATGAAATACCTCTATTTTTAAACAAGCTCGAAAACTATGAAGGCTCTTTTGAAACTATTTGTGCATTAAAGCTATTAATACTGACAGCGGCTCGACCTAACGAAATTTATAAGGCGACATGGTGTGATTTTGATTTAGATAAGTCTGTTTGGATTATACCCAGTACAAAAATGAAGAAGAGAAAAGAACACCCAATCCCATTATCAAAACAAGCACAACAGATTTTAAAGAAACTGCAAACGATTACAGGCAACCGAGAATACCTTTTTCCAAACCAACGAAACCCAAAGCTTCACATGAGCGAAAATACTTTAAACCAAGCAATTAAAAAAAGAATGGGGTTTGATGCAACCGCCCACGGCATGAGATCGGTTTTTAGTACGCTAATGAATGAAGAAGATTTTAATCCTGATGCTATCGACGTTCATTTATCACATACTAAGGACAGCACAGTTAGGCGCGCATATAATCGAAGCCCCTACTGGAATGAAAGACTTATAATTACACAAAAATGGGCTGATTACTTAGATAACCTGAAATGAGAAATCTAAAAAAACCATTGAATAGATCCCAACAACCCATTGAATATAAAGACAAAAACAAGAAAGTTGCACCAAAACACCCCACTACACAACATCTTGCATTATAATAATCACTAGAAACACAAAAAGCCCCACTGAATAAAATCAAAGGAGCTAGTTTCTATACGACATAGACAAAAACATTGTCATTCGTATTTTTTATATTATCTTGGCGACCAACCAGCTTTAATATTTAAAATACTAAAGTTAGCTTGAGTATACAATATTTAATTATTTGTTGCAAAAAATTAATTTAAACAAACAAATAATTTAAATAAACAATTACTTTAACTATACACAATCATCTTGCCTATGTCACTTTTTAATTTCAGTTAGGGATTTTCAAAAAATGACCAACAAAAACAAATCAAATTTAGTATTTATCACCATTTCCAATATGCAAGAAATGTATGATTTATCAAGATCAAGTGTATATCGGTGGATTGAACAGGGAAAACTACCAGAACCAACTAGATTAAGCTCTCGGAAAGTAGGATGGAGCAAAGCAACTCTCGATGCAATTTTTTGCAAGGAGAGATGATATGAAGATGAAAACTATCCCCTCATCCTCAGATGATGACTCTTACGACAAAATAAGAGAGATAATTATAGCAGATGATGAAAAGAATCTTAGCCAATGTAAAAAGCTTTTACTTGCATTGAGGCAATGCTCTATTTCAACCGTTGAAGCGAGGAAACATCTATCCATAATGTCGGTGGCTTCCAGAATTATGGAGTTGAAAGAACAAGGCCATAATATCGTGACCACTCGAATAGGTTTAAAGAAGGTAGCCCGTTATTTTCTCTTTGCTAAAAAAAGTGACCACGATGAGTGACTTAGAAACGATTAAACAGTTATGCAATGCAGGGTTATACATAGTCCCTATTCAAAAACAAAACAACAAACCTTCAAAAGCCCCGCGTTTAGCGGGGTGGAATAAACCTATAAATGCAAACAACCCAAACGGCTATAGTAATAATCCCGATGATTTTAAGGAGGGTTACAAAGGCTATAATTTTGGGTTATATCATGGTGCTAGTCATACATTAGCTTTTGATATTGATAACATGGAAAAAACAATTTCTCTGTTTGATGATGTTGCCAGCATCAAAATCCAAGACTGGTTAAGTGATGATGCTCGTGTGGAAATAAAAAGCCCAAAACTAAACAGGGGGAAACTTCTTTATACAATACCTACAAATTTCAAACCAAAATTGAGGCAGTTTGAACACAATAAAGAAATGTTTTTTGAACTACGTTGTGGCAATTGTCAGGATGTTATTTATGGGCAACACCCTGAAGGTGGTAACTATAAAATTATAGGTGATGTAAATAAAATACCTGATGCCCCCAAAATATTAATTGATATGCTTCAGAATTGGGACGAATGGAAACCAGTGTTAGAGAGTGCTTTAGGCGTTAATGAAAAACCACCAAAAATAGCACCTAAGAATATAACAGTAGAAGATAAACCAGTTGGATGGTTAAACCCTATAACAGAGTTTAACCAGTCTCATAGTTGCTTAGATATTTTACTTAGAAATGGTTATATACAAAAAGGTAAAGATAGATTAATCAGACCAAACAGCACAAGCAAAGCCCCTGCCGTGGGATTAATGAAAAATTGTGCCGATGGTGTAGAAAGAGTCTTTTCACATGGTGGTGATGTTCTAAATGACGGTTATGCACATGATGCTTTTGATTGTTACCGCTTACTTGAATGTAATGGAGAGTGGTAGATGGGGGCGTTAAATTGGAATAAAGAAATTACCGAGCACAACCAAGAGCTTTATAAGCAAAGGAAAAACAAAAGCACTATAGCCGCCAACGATGACATTAGCCTCTCAATAGAGGTATTAAACTGGGCTAATGGCGATACCCTCGCCAACGAAGCAAAAGCCCCTGAATATCTAATCAATAATATTTTAGAAACTGATAGTCACGGTTTTTTGGTCGGTGCAAGCATGTCTTTCAAAACCTTTGTAGCATTAGGCATAGCCCACTCAATTTGCACAGGAAAGGCATTTATGGGGAATAAGGTGTTTATGTCGGGTAAAGTGCTTTATATCTGTGGTGAAGGGAAAGGTGGCGTTTCTCGTAGGTTAAAAGCCATAACGCTTACTTATGGTGATTTTAACGGCAATCTATCTATTCTTGAAGATGCAATCATAATAGATAGCGCGCCTGATATGAAGAGATTAAAACAAGCCGTTGAAAAAATTGACCCAGTACTTATTATCTTTGATACTTTTTCCAGTCTTACTGGTGAAACTATTGAAAATGATAATGGCTCAGTTGCTAAGTGCCTTAGATTAATAAAAGAGACGTGTAGTAGTTTCAATAAAACCTCTAGCATTGTAGTACACCATCTTGGAAAAGATGTGACTAGCGGAACAAGGGGAGCTTCAGCCTTTCTGGGTAACACTGACTTTCTATTTACCATGGAAAAAGACAAAAACCTGCAAATGATAACCTCATTGTCATGTACCAAACAAAAAGAGGGTGAAGAGTTTAATGATATTCATATACAGGCTGAAATAGTTAAACTTGGATTAACCAATCAGGATGGGACGGAAGCAACTTCCCTTGTTTTGAAATCAACTTTGTTTATACCTAACAAAGAGCCCAAAAAATTGGGAAAAAATGAACAATTAACTTATGACCAGCTAGTCAAATTAGTTAAAAAAAGTAGGACAAAACCTGTTTTTATTGATGATTTAAAAAACAGTGTATTTCCAAGTCTTAAAATTGCTGAAAGTTCAAAACCAAAGACATTTTCCCGAACATTAGAAAAGCTTAAAGAAAAGGATAAAGTATTGATTGATAATAATATAATTTCAATACCATCTAATGAGGACAAAAAGACATACTAGGACATTTAGCGGACATGTCCCAATATAAAGCAAGGCAAACCCAGACGGACAGACAGGACACAACCCTTAGGGTGTGTCCTAATGTCCTGATGCCCAAAATTAAACTTAACAAAACATAACATCTGGTAACAAAATAAGTAAACTTGAAAGCAGTAACAAAATTCATGATGGTTTTGTATATCATCACTAGACTGGTTAAAAAATGACTAATAAAGAACCTGTAGAAATAGACAGCGCAACAGGAAAGACAATAACCCTACCCCCAACCGAAAAACCGAAGCGATACCGCACACCTTTAGACACCGTAGGTAATGTTAGAAAGGAAATGGCAAAGATATACAGAGAGAGTCGAAGCGGCTTGCTTGATACGCAGGACTTAACAAAACTTACTTACTGCCTGAATATTATCAGTAAGACTATTGAAAGCAGCGATTTAGAACAGAGAATTAAAAAGCTTGAGATTGAAGAGCAAAACAAAAAATATAAACATAAAGATTTTAATGAATTTTATGAAGACTTAAAAGAAGATTTAAGTCCCGATGATTTAAGACAGGAAATTATTAAGAGGGGATTACCTGTATTAGATTTAGAGGACTAATAAAAATCATTTATACTCATACAGTCACTCTTAAAAAAGGGTTGGCACTTTGATTTTATGGGGGTACATACAGGGGTATTTTCAATATAAAAATATATAAAGATTAGTTATTTCAATTACATACACTTATAGTTCGACTCCCTCTCGGGACGCCAGTAAAACCATATACTTCAGCCATTATAAATAATCACAATTAATTCTGAGGTGTCACTGAGGTGACGTTTGGAATATTTTTCACTAAAATCAAAACATCAATAAACAAAAGCTAACTAGCTTTTTGTCATTAAAACCATTTCCTCCCTTCCCTCCCAGTTTTGCGACTAATGCTTTAACATTCTCTATGCCAAAGTCATGATTTGATAGTCAAGGTTGCCAACGTGCTCATACCAACCTTCATGCTCAGACAGTATAGAAACATATATTTTAGTAACAGTTTAATTAGGGAAGAAAATGCCCATCAGTTTTAGCTTGTTTTCTCTGCTTCTTGATTTCCTTTTTGTGCTCCCTGTATGGCAGTAAAACAAAGTAAATAGCCAGCCCTAAGAAGAGCCAGTATTTAATCTTGAATGCTAACTCAAGCTGATCCATCATTATCGGATGGGTCATTAAATACAAGTTGATAGAATCAAAAATCTCCATAGTGACACTCTCTTAATCAATATTGATTACTAGGAGTCAGACTTGTTCTGTATCGAATAATTCACTGAAACCATACAAAATCACATCAAATATGTATTCTTTTGATACCAAAAACCGCACCAAAAAAATCTATTTCTGAGAAACCCTAAAAAACACCATTTACAAGCTACTGATATTTAAGGCCCTATAGGTTTTTCTATCAAAACCTGACACGCTAAATTCGAGTCACTTTCTTGGATAATACAAGACATACAACAATTGCTACATTTTCGACTTAATACTGGCAATTAGTTCTGAATTTTTTATTTAATTAATAATGGGCTGGAGTTGATCAAACACTTTTATTTGTTTGATTAACCTAGGTATATATGAAAAGTTGGTTTCAAACTATATTTAAGTTCATCCACAACCTTTCTATAATCTCCATGAAAACATCATCAGCACATCGATCACCAAGCAGAGCTGTATTATCTGAGTTCAAACCAAATGCATTACGGATCTGAATACGAGGCTTGACGCACTAACACTAAACTCAGCGGCAGACCAAAGCGTCGCGTATTATTAGATGTTTTTATTACTTTTTTCAAGAATCTTACTTGCAAGATAGTAAGCGATACCCGCTGATAAAACCACAAAGCCAATTGCAATAATATACATTGGAGTTAATTCATTGAAATCAATAATTATTACCTTTCTTGCAATAGCCATTAAAGCAGTTGCAAGAACCAATTGTACTGGTATGACATCATTTCTTAAATACATAACAATATTCTGAAAAATTTCTATAGCAATAAGTACAACAAGAAATGCAGCAAATGTATTAAAAATGTCATCAATCTGAAGAAGCATAAATGGAGGGCTTACTAAGTGATTGTAAAATACATAACCAACATCTATTACACCCCAAAGAATTACTAAAACCATGAACAGTGCCAAAGCTCTAATTGCAAATTTTATAATTTTATGCAAAAGAGCAACAAATACATCATTATGCTCTGTTGGTAATTCATCATGTTCTTTCATTCTAATTCACTATGTTTGTAATTAGGCATATCTAACAAGTTATTGTCTCGGGGGCCAATTATCATACACCCTAACTTCTACATTAGTAACAGGTCTGGGGTCAAGTCTTTCCATAACACATTTGTCTATTTTAACTCATGCCAATACCTTTAGAAAAATAAATGTGGCATTGCAAGACCAGCCCCCGACCTTTTGTGTATTTGAAACCCATCATCAAGTCGTAAAATTGCAGTTACTAAACTTAATGCACTTATTATTAAACTTATTAGAGGAAGTGTCACAGCAATGCCTTTTTAATATATTTATTGGGCTAACGCCGCAAATAACCGGATGCTAAAAGTAGAGTTGAGAGATAGCGAAACTGCGCTTTTGGCAGTCCGTATTAATTTGCATTGTTAGAAGGCATATGCCACCGTTACATATCTCTATGCTTGTTATTTTCAAATGCGAACTCAACTACTTTTAATTGTATTTCTTGTTCCTTTTCATCGTCGTTAGCCCACCACATAGTCCAAGAGTCACCATCTTTGTTAAGTGCTAAATACTCGATGCCTTCTTCATCAAGTAAGCTACGAAAGTACTCTCTCACTTTTTTGTTTTTAAATTGAGTTGATTTCGTATGAGATAGTAGATTCTCAACTTCCCCCTGTGTCAGGATAGTTGTCGTCTAAATTGATTTCATAATAAAACAGGGGGCGGTAGAATAGAAATGAATGAAATATCAACATTATTCAAAAGCCTTTAAAGAAACGATACTAAAGAAGCTGAG